>Ga0255043_10000163_pt1 | contig 12010 bp, 6 predicted proteins | sample BC1_12_9_MG_FD_182778 | JGI IMG/M metagenome (GOLD analysis project Ga0255043, IMG submission 182778) | Seawater microbial communities from Strait of Georgia, British Columbia, Canada - BC1_12_9 | ecosystem: Environmental > Aquatic > Marine > Strait | place: Canada: British Columbia | collected... | reverse complement strand
TGAGGCGTAAGGTCCCTGCATTTCGAGCAGCTGGGCCTTGGTGACGTCCCGCAGCGCCATCTTCTGCCGCCGCTCTTTCTTCGTACCCTCGCATCGGTCCTTTTCCGCAGCTGCAACCGGCAACGCCGCGAGGAAACAGAGGAGCAATCCCGACAACGTGCGAGTGGCGAACGATCTGATCAATTCAGCTGTCATGCTCATTGCCTACCTTTCACGCGAACAATAGCAACGCAGTCTTGAACATCGTTACTCAACGCGACGCTCGCCCTTCCACGGCCTCGCGGGCTCCGGCGGGAGGGTCGATTCGGAACGGTTCGTCGAGCCCTCTGATGATCCTGGCGTCACGACTGTAGACATCCTTGTAGAACGACACGGTGCCGTGCTCGTCCATGTCTGCAGTCCAGTACAGCAGCATCACCGTCACCGGCTTTTCCAGGTTGACCCTGCTGGTCTTGCGCGATTCTACTACTCGGTCGATCCTAGCGCGATCCCAACCCTGGTCGTCGAACAGGTGCACGGCGAGGTCGAACGGGTTCTCGGTGCGGATGCAGCCGTGGCTGAAGGCACGCTCTGCCCGGGCAAAGAGCCCCTTGCTGGGTGTGTCGTGGAGATAGACCATGTACTTGTTGGGAAAGATGAACTTGACCTGGCCGAGGGCGTTGCGGGTGCCCGGCTCCTGTCGAATCATGTAGGGAAAGCCCTTGGTGGTCGCCGCCCAGTCGATGGTCGCCGGATCGACGATCGTGCCCGAGGTCGTCACCACGCTCATGTTGTTCCGGCTCAGATAGCTCGGGTCCCTGCGGATGGCGGGCAGGGTCTCCTTGCGGAGGATTCCCGGAGGGATCGTCCAGGTCGGGTTGAACTCGGCGTACTTGAGCGTGCTCTTGAAGACCGGCGTGGCGTGGTAGGGCTTGCCCACCTGGACCTTGGTCCGCCAGGTCCGTTCGCCGTGCTCGACGAGCTCGAGATAAAAGCCAGCGATGTTGACGATGATGAAGGTGTCCTCGATATCGCGAAAGACCCACCGTGCGCGCTCGAGGTTGGCGCGGATCTGGTCGATCCGTTCCTCCACCGGCACGTTGAGCTCCTCGAGGCTGCGCGGCCCGATGGCGCCGTCGGCTGCAATTCCATGGCGTCGCTGGAATCTTTTGACCGCTGCTTCGAGCTGCTCGTCGAAGACTTCGGGGTTGGCCGGCGTCGGACCCCCGAAATCACCGGTCACCCGGAGCCGATAGCGGAGGACAACCACCCGAGGCCCGGTGGACCCGAGCTTCATGCCGTCGCCCTCGGGAACTCTCGGCCAGCCGCCTTTGGCACCGATGTCCTGGTAAGTCACGAGCGCCTGACGCAGGAGGTCGTACTTCGGGACGCCTGGAGCGGCCATCTCGAAGGCGCCGGATACCTGCCGACTCTGGAGCAAGCCGTTGATCGCCAGGACAGGGTTCTGGTTCAGGATCTCGCGGCTGAAGTTCCAGGCCGTGTCGAAGGTCGACGGATCGAGCTTGCCGAACCTGAGCGTGACCAGGAGCCGTGCAAAGGCATCCGAGCAGAGAATCTCGGTGTCGGCCCGGTATCTCGGATCGCCTGCCGCAGGACCTGCGTCGAGACGCGCGCCGAGCTGGTGGGCGTGGAAGTCGTCCGGGTTGAGCCCGTGTTCCGCTGACTGCAGCACGCCGTCGTAGAGCTGCCGAACCATTGACGGGTCGGTCCACACGGGTTCCCAGGAACGCAGCTCGTAGAGCTTAGTGATACCCAAAATCGTGGCGATCGGCGCTCCATCCACCATCGGGTTCTGGGTCGACGAGAGCTCCCTCACACGCTCGCGAAGAGCCCCCCGTTCGTCGGCTCGAGCGGAAGCCGACACCATGAGCATGGCGATCGTGATCGCAGCTGACCACCTGAAAAAACGGTCGGGACGAAGAAACGTCATGTTGGCCTCCTCAGGACACGGGTGCGGTCTTTTCGGCCCGTGCAGGTCGGATTTTCCATGCGGTCATGAGGGCATTGTAGCCCCCGCGACCCCCCTTCGCTATTCCACTTTGGTGGTATGCCACCCACCCACCCGGTGCTTACTGGCTACTGGCCACTGGGCGGGTGGGTGGGTACTGGTTACCGGAGGGGCGGGACAGGTCCCGCCCCTACGAACTGACTCTACGGGCTGGCGACCCGGAAGAAGACCGCGTACAGGACCGGAACCACCACCAGCGTCAGGATGGTCGCGAAGAAGAGCCCGAAGACGATGGTCACCGCCATGGCGACGAAGAAGGCATCCGCGAAGAGCGGGATCAGACCGAGCATGGTCGTGCCGGCGGCCATCATGACCGGGATCAAACGGCTCATTCCGGCCCCCACGATAGCTTCGTAGAGGTTGTCTCTGCTCTTCTCCAGCGCCCCGATCTCATCGATCAACACGATCGCGTTCTTGATCAGCATCCCGATGAGGCTCAACAGCCCGAGAAGCGCCATGAACCCGAACGGCTGGTTGGTGGAAAGCAGACCGACCGTCACTCCGATCAGCGCCAGGGGCACCGTGAGCCAGATGATCGTGGTTTTCTTCAGCGAGTTGAAGAGAAAGATCACGACGAATACCATCATCCCCAGAATCGGTGGGAAGTTGCTCGCCAGCCCGGCCCCGGCCCGGGCCGAGTCCTCGGCCTCGCCGCCCCAGGCCATCGAGTATCCCGGAAGCCCGTCGAGCGGCAGCGAGCCGTCGTCGGTGATCGTCACTGTGGCCGCCGTATGCTTTTTCGGCTCCGACCCGGTGATGGTCACCAGATCGAGGTCCAGAGCCTGCTCGATGGGCACCTTGATCTCCGCCAGCAGCTCGCTCGGCAGGCCGTAGGCGACGTCCGCGAAGACAGTGATCGTGCGCTGCCGGTGCCGTCGCCAGATGTACGGATTCTCAAAGGTCAGATCAAAGCCCGATACGACCTGCCCGAGCGGCACGTAGCCCTGACTCGCTGGGCTCCAGATCCTGGCCGCGTCGAGGTTGTGGAAGTCGGACCGTTCGGACTCCGGTGCCCTGGCGACGATCTTGAAGAGCTCGTCCCGTTCGCGGAACACACCGACCGTCTGGCCTTCGACCGCGACCTCGAGCGCTTCGGCGATCTGGGGCCGTTCGAGACCGAGCTCCCGGGCTTGTGCCTCGGCGATACGCGGACGCAGGACCTTGACCCGATCCCGCCAGTCGTTGCGCACGTACTTGGTTCGTGGGTTGGCGCTGAGGATCTCCTCGGCCCGGCCGGCGAGCTCACGCAGCACGACGGGATCGGGGCCCGAGACCCGCACCCGGATCTTGCCCGGCTCACCCGGGCCGAGAACGAATGCCTGGGCGATCACCGTGGCATCGGGCAGCAGCTCGCCGAGCCCGGCCTCGATTTGCGGCATCAGATCGGCGATCTGCTTGTAGTCCTCCACATCCACGAGCATCTGGGCGTAGGCTTCCCACGGTTTTTCGGGAACGTAGGTCAGGAGGAACCGGGTGTGACCACCGCCGACATAGGTTGTCACGTGGGTCACGCTTTCAATCGCCAATACGTGCTCCTCGGCCAGGCGCATCTTCTCCGCCGTGGTCTCGATACGCGTGCCCTCGGGCAGCCAGACATCGACCATGAACTGCGGGCGGGTCGACGAGGGGAAGAAGCTCTTTTTGATGGACCCGAATCCGATGACAGCCCCCACGAACATCGCGACCACCACCGCCAGAGTCACCCACCGCATTCGGATCGCCATTTCGAGGAACCGACGGTAGCCCCGATAGAGAGCGCTTCCATAGGGGTCCTTTTTTTCACCGGCGTCGCTACTGCCCACGGGCAGGAACGTTGCGCAGAGCAACGGCGTCGTCGTGACGGCGGTGAACCACGACAGGCCGAGCGAGATCATCACCACCGTGAACAGCGACCGGCAGTACTCGCCGGTGGAGTCCTGCGACAGGCCGATGGCGCCGAATGCGAGGATGGCGATGACCGTCGCCCCGAGCAGCGGCATGGCGGTCTGGCCCACCACATCACGGGCGGCGTCCATGCCCGACATGCCGCCCTGCATCCGTATCCGCATGCCGTCGGTGACCACGATAGCGTTGTCCACCAGCATCCCAAGGGCGATGATCAGCGCCCCGAGGGAGATGCGCTCGAGGATGACATCCTGCGTCCCCATGATGATGAACGAGCCCATGATCGTCAGGGCGAGCACGCACCCGATGATCAAGCCGGAGCGCAGCCCCATGAATATGAGGAGCACGACGATCACGATGGCGACCGCCGTCATCAGGTTCTTCATGAACGCATCGATGGCAATGGTGACGGCCTCGGATTGCAGGGAAACCACCCCGAACTCGACGCCCAGGGGGATCTCGCCAAGCAGTTCCCGGACCCTCTTTTCCAGGGCCTGCCCCATGGTGACCACGTTGCCGCCCGCCACGGTCGAGATGCCCAGTCCGATCCCCCGCACCCCGTCGTAACGCAGGATGCTCGACGGGGGGGTCTCGTAGTCGCGGACGATGCTCGCCACGTCACCGAGGTACACTGCCCGCGCCGAGGACCCGTGTCCGCGGATCAGCAGCCTGCCAAGATCCTCGATGTCAACGATCTCACCCGTCGGGCTCAGAGGAACACGCTCGACCCCGGCCACCGCCTTCCCCGAAGGCGAGACCAAGTTCTTTTGCGCCAGAATGCCGTAGATCTCGTCGGGAGAGATGCCGAGCTGCGCCATCGTCTCCTTCTTCATCTCGACGTAGATCGCCTCCTTGACGTTGGCCAGGATGGCGACCCTCTTGACGTCCTGCACCCGCAGTATCTCAATCTGCAGCATTTTGGCGACCTCGTACAGCTCTGACAGCTCGTAACCGTCTCCAGTCAGGACCAGATACACACCGTATACGTCGCCGAAGTCGTCATTGACGATCGAAGGGCCTGCGCCGGGTGGGAGCCTCCGCTGGTAATCGTTGACCTTTCGCCGCAGCTCGTCCCAAACCTGGGGCAGACCGTTCTTGTCGTACTTGTCCTTGATCGAGACCTTGACGTAGGAAAGACCGCGTGACGATCTCGACTCGACCCTCTTCACCTGGCCGAGCTCCTGGGCGGCAGACTCGATCTGGTTGGTGACCTCTTCCTCGACCTCCCGAGGAGAGGCCCCGGGGTAGGGCGTCAGGACGATGGCGTCCTTGATCGTGAACTCGGGGTCCTCGAGGCGCGAAAGCTGCTGGAAGGACATGTAGCCGACGACCAGAAGGGCGATGGTCACGACCCACGTCACGACGGAGTTTCGAATCGAATATTCGGCGATGTTCATCGCGGTCCGCCCCTTACTTTTCCAGTTTTCGGACCGTCATCCCGTCGCGGAGGCTCTGCACCGCCGAGGTGGCGATCGTCTCTCCCGGTTCGAGGCCCGACAGGATTTCCACACCGTCACTGCCGGTCAATCCGCCGGTCGTGACCGCTCGAGAGGAGGCGGTCATAGTGTCCATGTCAACGACCCAAACGCGCGCACCCTCCGGCCCGGATGTCACCGCCGCCGCCGGAATCACCGGCCGCGCATCCTGCTGGCCCTCGTAGGCGATCACTTGCACGGCCATGCCGGGGAGCAAGACGATTTCTTTCGGCTGTGGCATCACGAAGGTCGTGCGGTAGGTGCCGGTCGCGGAGTCCGCCTGCAGGGCGATCTCGAGCAGCTCGAGCTCGAACTCTTCACCTGGCAGAGCGTCCACCATCGCCGCAACTCGTACCGCCGACCCACGTTTCGCTCGCGATACGAGGCCTTCGGGCAGGTCGATCTCGACCTTCATCTCGCCGAGGCTGACGAGGCTCACGATCGGCTGGCCCGGCCTGACCTCCTGGTAGTTGTCCACCAGCCGTTCCGCCACCTGGGCGGCGTACGGCGCGTACAGCGTCGTGTCCTTCAGTGCGGCCTTGGCATCGTCGAGCCTTGCCTGGGCCACCTCCATGGCGGCCCGCGCCTGATCGAGCTGAAGTTGGGAAACGGCGTCCTTCGCGTACAACGACGCGTGGCGTCCGAAGTCCGCCGTTGTCCGCTCACGTTCCGCCTGCGCGGCCTCGAGCCGGATCCGGAAATCGCGCGGATCGATGCGCGCGACGACACCGCCCGCTCTGACAGAGGCCCCCTCCCGAACCGGGAACTCGATCAAAGGACCCCCGACTCGGAAAGATAGCTCCACCCGATCCTTGGCCTCGATGCGCCCCGGGTAGACCCGCGGCGCGCTAGCCATCCCGGAGCTGACGGTGAGCAGCTTGACCGGCCGTACGACCTCGCGCTGCGGCGGGGGCTCCGAACCACTGCACGAAACCAGTGCGGCGGCCATGATCAGCACAACGGCGCAATCGAATCGATGGGCCTTGAGGTCACGAACGCGGGTCATGGCATGCTCCTCTTCTGGGCCACAGCCGACCGCAGTTGATCGGCAAAGACCTGGTTGTCAGCTTCTGGATTCTCGTCTTCGAACCAGGAGATCGCGCGCTCGAGGGCGATCAGGTCCGCCAGGTGCTCGTAAACCGTCAGGGTCGCGAACTCCGAAGCGCTCAGCCACTGGGTCAGGGCGATGGCCACCGCTTCGATCGGCGCCACACCCTCGGCGTAGCGGTCCTGCACGATTCTCAGGTTCTCGTAGGCCGCGTCGCGTGCCGCGACCCGATAGCCGATCCGTTCGTACGATCTCTCGGCCCGTTCGATTGCACTCCGGGTCGCGGCTTCGACCTGCTGGGCGCGGAGGCGCCGACGGGATTCGACCTCGACCAGGTCGGAAGAGGCGCGATCGGCTTCGCCGAACTTCCTGAGGCCTTCGAAGAGCGGGAAGGTCAATCCCAGAAACACCGAGTAGCCGTCATCTTCGAGACCCGGAATCACCTGGTTGCCCTCGTTGAAATGGAACCGATATGCCCCTTCGGCAAAAAAGGTGGGCAGGTAGAAGCGGCGCTTGGCGACGGCACGCTGGATCTCCTGGGCCTTGACCGCGCTGTCGAGGCTCTTCAGATCAGGCGAACGTTCGAGTGCGACATCGACCAGGACGGTGCGCAGATCCTCACGACCGGTGGGATCTTCAAACTCCTCGTCGAGACGGCCACCGAGAAACGGGAAGGTGTCCGGTTCGACGTCCTTGACCACCGGCTGCCAACGGGAGTCCTGGGGCGACCCGAGGAGCTGCGCCAGCGTGATGTTGGCGTCCTCGATGTCAGCCTCCGTCTTGGTGATCTCGCCCGCAGCGCTGGCCACCCGCGATTCCCAGAAAAGGACCTCAGACCGGCCGGCGGTGCCTGCTTCGAGGCGGAAGTGGGAGGTGTCGAGCAGCTGTTCGGTGAGCCGCAGGTTGGCTCTCATGACCCCGTCGAGGGAGCTCTGGAGGCCGAGATTCAGGAAAGCGATCGCGGCCTCGGCCGCAACATCGAGCTCCTGTGCCCGCTGCTCCTCGAGGCTGCCTCTGGCAATTTCCGCGGCCGATTTCGACCTGCCGATCACCGGGTCGTCCCAGATGATCTGTCGGGCGTAGAGGCGAGCCGACACGGCACCGTCACCCACCAGCCCACCGGGACCGATGGTCAGCGGTTGGTCCGTGGCCGTGTATCCGCCGTCGGCAAAGATCTGAGGAAACAAACCGCTCTTGGCAATCTTCGCGTCGTGTTGGACGCTTTCAGTAGCAGCACGTTGAATCGCCAGGGTCTCGCTGCCTTGGCGCGCCATTCGCAAGACGTCCGCGAGCTCCAGCTCGGGCCGCCGTGGTCCCAGGCTGTCGGCATCGACCACCTCGGCCCGGCGGACGGTAGCCGGCGAGAACGCCATATTCAGCTCGGCCGCCGTTTTGCCGTTGATGACCAGACGTGGGCGAATGACCATACCAACGGCAAGCGCACCGGTGTCGCCGTCACGCGCGATCTGACCGATCCAGATCGCCAGACGACGGGTTCGCGCCTGGTCAAGTGACGGCACGTCGGTTGCCAGGGCGCCGTGCTCGACATCGCTCGGGCCGTCCAGGCTCCAGACGGCAATGCCGCGTCCACTCAGATCATCGATCATCTGCCTTCGCTGATCGGTCGACATCCGCGGGAGCGGGCCCAACATCACACCATGGACCTCATCGCCGAAGGCCTGGACACATACGGCCGGATCAACGCACGGTTGACCTGTCACGTTGGCCGGCAGTGACGAAGTCGCCATATAGGCTGGATCAATGGCGACAGTTGCCCAGTCCTGCGGCACGATCGCCTGAAACGCGGCCACCTCATCGGCAAAACTTCTATCGATTCGCAGGAGCTCCAAACCTGGCTCGCGCGACTCGCCGATCGCCAACAACGACGGCCATTGAATGAAACCGCTGACGACCGGCTTGGACAGCGACTCACGGCTCGCCGCCTCCATCGTGCCGAGCCATCCGGTCACGAGGACCACGTCCACCTTGGGGTCATCCAGGGCGGCGTCGAGGGCCACAGCGACCGAGTCCTGAGTCCAGTCGCCGTTGAAGGCGGGATCGCTGACGACCCGAATCTCGGCACCCTCTCGAACATGCTCGAGGAGTTCGGCCTCGAGACCGGCGACTTCTTTGGCGGCGTCGGGCCGCCCGCCGTCCTCGACGACGGCAACGGTGAAGGTCGCGGCCCAGGTCGTACCGGCGCACAGGCCCACGACCACGATCTGTGCTATCCGGCTCAGCATCGTCCGTACCGACCACTGGGATACTCTCCGTGTCGCAAGCACTGCCATCCTCCTCGTCTTCCGGTCATCGCTCTAGAGGTCCATTCACAAAATGTAGCGACCTGGTTTTCCGGGCGCTATCCCACTTTTGGGTTACATGGCTTTCACGTGAAGAGTAGAGAGTCCGAATTAAGGAAGCAAGTCTCCAGTGGCGAGTAGCGAGTACCCGGTATCCGGTATCCAGTCTCTTCTGGGCACTGGGTACTGGCTACTGGGCGGGCGGGTGGTACTGGCTACTGGGTGGTTGGGCGGGTACCGGGCTCCAGGTGTCATCCGGGTTGTAGAGCTCCATCGAACGGAAGAGCTCGACGGACTCTGGCCCGAGGTCCTTCTGGTAGACGATGCCGTTGTGGCTGACGATGAAGGTCATCACACCGGTCACCTCATAGTCAGAAGGCGCGGCAGCGAGTGCGAAACCACCAATCATGACATCGTCGACGACGAAGTCCATCTCCCCCATCGGCGCCGCCGAGCCCTGTCCTGTCAGGACCTTGAAGTAGTAGCCGTGGTATGGCGTGTAGCGTTCGGTGTAGCCCTCGGCGATGACGCGGGCAGCGGCCTCTCCGACGGGCCCCTCCCACGTTCCATCCTCGGTCTGCCAGGCCAGCCCGTCCCGGGTTCCGGGGGTGCTGATAATGGTCTGGGCGTATTGGTTGATCCGGGAATCACCGTGTTTCGTTTGAGCGTAGTCGTATTGGGCTTCGACGAAGCCGCGGCAGATCTCGATGGCGAGGAGCTCGTTTCTTCCGATGCGGCGGTAGAGCATCTCCTGGCGACCAGCCTTGGTGTCGAAGCGCCACTTGCCGTCTTCCTTCACGATCGGAATCGGCAGCGGCCAGTCATCGTAACCCACTTCCAGCGTCACGATCTCGGGTTGTTCGGGGTTCCACACGAGCTGCGTTTTGATGCGCGCCTCGGCTGCAAACTCGGCGGCCTGATTTCTGTCGAGCACGGGGTCGCCGGTCTTCACCAGATCGATCCCGTCGGGCCCGAAGATCTCCATCATCGCCGCAGCGTCACCGTCTTCGGCGGCCTGAATGAGCGCCGCGCTCGCCGCCTCCACCGTCTCGAACACCCTCTGCTGCCCCGCAGCGACCACCTGCGGGATCACCACGAGGCTCCCGAGCAGGCACAGCGCAAACGCGATCCTTGCCGTATAAACGGACTTCATCCTTGCAGTCATCGCCGCCTCCCACCACCGCCCCTGGACCCGCCGCCGCTCCTCGAGCCCATGCTGGAGGCACCGCGAGAGCTGTACGAGCGTGCGTTGCTGCCGCTGAAGCCGGAGGAACCACCGCTAAAGGCGCTGCTCGACCGCGACGAGCTGCTCGAGGGCAAGCTCCTGCTGCCGATCCGGTCCGCGCCGCCACTCGAAGACCTACCACCTCCGCCAAGGCTGGATGCGTTCGGCGATCCAGACCGGCTGCCGGCGCCTGCGCCCGAGCGGTCCAACGAACCCCCACTCAGCGTCGGACTGCGAGTGCCACCCTGCCGCCCGGCCTGTTGCTGGCGGGCGCTCGCCTGGCGGCTGGACAGCGAATCGCCGCGGGAGGTGCCACCAAATTTGTCGGCCGTTGCCCGGTCTGAGTAGGGCGTGCCTCCGCGATGCTTCGGGTCGTGCTGCCAGGTCCCGCCGCTGCGATCGCCGCGGCCGTCTCGGCCGCCTCGGTCGACATTTCGGTCGCCTCGGTCAACCTCCCTGTTTCGGTTGAAGTTGTTGTTGATGTCGATGTTGACATCGTTGCGCCCCCACCCGCAACCGCAGCACGCACCACCGACGGCGGCGCCCCAGAAGAAGCCGACACTGAACGAAACAAAGGCGCCGCCGGCGTAGTAGGGAGGGTAATAGACCGGCGGATAGGGATAGACGGGCGGTGGGTAGACGTAGGTCGGGTTGTAGGAAGGCACGTAGATCACTTCCGGATCCGCGGGCTGCACCACGATCACCGTCTTTTGCTCGACGACCTTCGTTTCGACAACTTGTTGCTCGTTTGATTCCAGGGCGCCCTTGTCCTGGGCCTTCTTCCGCATCCGCTGAACCGCGTCCATGACATCACCCTGCTGAGTCAGAAAGGCATTACCGAGCTCGGTGGTCCACTGGATGTCGTTGGCGAGCCGTTCAACCGCCTCGGGAACAACCGCCATCGACTGGATGCTCGGGTCCCAGGGTTGCTCCGCCACAGCATCGGCCAACGCATCACCCTCGAGATCGGGGTTCTTCGTCATCCACTGCTGGAGCTGGATAATCTCGAGCGGGTAGGTCGAAGCGACCAGCACCTGTGCCAGGAGGTTGTCCGGGTAGAGTGCGATCGGAGCAACCAGCGAATCGAGCTGGTCCGGCGAAAGAAGTGCCGAGGTTTCTCCGACCTGTTCGGCGGACGTCTGGCCTTCGTCCTGAGCGGCGGTCGTGCCATGAACAGCGACGATAGAGAACGCACAGCAGATCGCCACAACGAGCGACTGTTTTATTGACCCTCGTTTCATCGAACCTCCCTTGGACCGATTTCGAGGTCACTGAATTCAAATTTCCGGTTCTCGGGATTATCGCACGAAGCGTGCCTATGTCTCGATAGCACCACTCCCAATCGTCTCCGACATTTTCTAATCAGCGAGATGTTCACGCTTGTTGCCCGTGTCTCCTGATTCGAGGTCTACCGGTCATCGCTTTGGAGATCCATACAGGGAATGTAGGGATCTGGTCTGTGGGGCGGTATCCCACCTTGGTGGTATGGGCCGCCCGCCCAGTAGGCAGTGGCCAGTAGCCAGTCCCACCCACCCGCCCGGTGGCATTCGGGAAAGTTGGGGGCCAAGTAACACGAAGGTGGGATGGCGGTCTTCTCTGCGTGGGATTACACTGTGGCCAATGCCAGTACCAGCAGCAAGTTTTTTCTGCCCTCACTCCTGTGCTACGCCTCAAGAGTGCGAGAGGAGATTCCTATCCCTCAGGGGCTCTGGCGATGAAGGATGAGCAACTGACGAACTGCACGCGAAGGACAATGGCGACCGGCTCGGCGATCGCCGTGGCCTGAGAAGAAGGAGGAAGGAAAAATGAAAGAAAAAGACCTCGCGTTCTGCTCACGTCGAAACATGTTGGCGGGCTCCGCGCTTTTCGTGGCCGGTGGGGTCGTCGCCCACGCCACAGGCACGAGTCCGAAGGAAGCGGTCGCAGCGCCCGACGCGCCACCGCTGCCCTGGCCGTGGGTCACGCTCGATCCCATGGAGGTCGGCAGACGGGCCTACCGCAACTACTGGAAGGGGGGCTGCGGCCTGGCCACCTACCTGGCCTTTGTGAGCCTGCTCAAGGAGAAGGTCG
>Ga0255043_10000161_pt1 | contig 12040 bp, 10 predicted proteins | sample BC1_12_9_MG_FD_182778 | JGI IMG/M metagenome (GOLD analysis project Ga0255043, IMG submission 182778) | Seawater microbial communities from Strait of Georgia, British Columbia, Canada - BC1_12_9 | ecosystem: Environmental > Aquatic > Marine > Strait | place: Canada: British Columbia | collected... | reverse complement strand
CGATTCCACCGTAGCCGATTCCGCCCGCGTCCTTGCTCACCGCGTTGATGACCGCCGCGGTGCCCGGCAGGGTTTGCGCGGTCGCAGCGAAGTCTTCGTTGTCGAGCACGTGTTCCTTGAAGTACGCATAGGTGCCCGAGTTGTTTTCCCGGCTGTACAGAACGATGGGCCGGTCTTCGCCGCCGACGTCTTTCCAGTTCGTGGTTTGGCCCCGGAAGATCTTCTTGAGTTGCGGAATCGTGAGCGACTCGATCTTGTTTGCGGCTGGGACATAGACGGCAAGGGAGTCCAGCGCGACGCGGAACTCTTGCGCCTCGGCGCCACGGCGTTTCATCAGCTGCTTCCGTTCCTTGTCCTTGATCGGGCGGCTCGCGTTCGCGAGGTCCGCCGTGCCATTGATCAACGCAGCGAGCCCAGTCCCCGAACCGCCACCGGACACCTGGAGTCCCTTGCCAGGGTTGGCGTCCATGAAGGCCTGCGCCCAGTTCTGGGCGAGAATCACCATTGTGTCGGAGCCCTTGATGGTCAGCGTCGAGCTGGCCCGCGTCTGTGGCGCGGCCTCCGAGCCTTCAGCGCCCTCTCGGCTCTTGCCCGAGGTGCACGAGGACGCGGCAAGCGCCGCGGCCAGAATCAGAAAGAGTGAACGATTTGGATGTGCTTTTGTCAATGTGCTTGCTCCGATCGCTCCGACTCTGAAACCCTTGTGTGACAGCTGTGTGACAGCCGGGCGACGACCCCGCGTCACATCCGCTGTGCCCCTCGAGCCCCGGCTCCGTGTAGCATCGCGCGATGCAGGACTACGCGCGCTTCCACAAGGACAAGACGAACTTGCTTCTTCACATCGTGATGGTGCCTCTGTTCGTGGTGGGCGTCGTGTACGCGCCATTGGCGGCGATGCAGGGCCGCTGGCTCGCGGCAGTGCTTGCGCTCTTGCTGCCACTAGTCTCCATCGCGGTTCAAGGTGCCGGTCACAAGCAGGAACCCAACCCACCACTTCCCTTCGACGGCCCCGGCGATTTCGTGAAGCGGATCTTCTCTGAGCAGTTCTACAAATTCCCCAAGTTCGTGCTCAGCGGGGAGTGGCTTCGAGCGGTCCGCGCTTCTCGCTGAACGTCCCTGACCCTCCGCAGGCGTTCCGTTTGTGTGACGTAGACCCCCTTCGTATGCTGAAGTCGTGCTTCGCTTGGTCGGTGCGTTTCTGGTCGTGAGCGTCCTCGCGAGCGGGGCTCACGCCCAAAGGACCTTCCAAGTCGCGCCCGACGAAGAGAAGAAGCCGCTGGTCACGCCGCCGAAGCTCATCCGCTTCGTCGAGGCCGCCTATCCGGAGACCGAGGGCGATGAGCCCGCCGAAGCGGTCGTCGAGCTCGACATCGTGGTCGGCAAGGATGGGCTCGTCACCGAAGTGAGCGTCGCCAGGACCGCGGGGGAGGCCTTCGATCAGGCTGCGCTCTCGGCGGCGCGCCAGTTCGTCTTCGAACCGGCGCGCAAAGACTGGGAACCGATTGCAGCCCGCATTCGCTACCGGTACGTCTTCGAGCTCAAGGAATCGCCCGAGGAGATGACGACGGGATGGCTCTCCGGCACCGTGCTCCTCGCAGAAGACAATAGCGCCGCTGGCACCGTGACGATCGAGATCCTGAACGAACGCGACGAGCTCGTCAGAGACATCGTCGCGGGAACAGATGGAACGTTCGTCGTGACCGACCTCGAACCGGGAAAGTACGAGGTCACCGTGCTCGGCGGCGAGTACGGCGACTTGAAGGTCGAGGAGGAGCTCGTCGCAGGGGAGGTCACGCAGGTCATCTACCGTTTGGGTGCCAAGAAGCGGGCGGCATACAGCGGGTTTGGCGAGACGGCCGTCATCGATGCGGCTCCGCGCGAAGTCGTGAAGCGCACGATCGACAAGGAGGAACTGACCCGCATCCCCGGGACACGAGGCGACGCGCTTCGTGCCGTCGAGCTCCTGCCGGGCGTCGCAAGGCCGCCTTTCGGAATCGGCTTGCTCATCGTGCGCGGCGCCGCGCCCCAGGACAGCGAGTCGTTCATCGACGGCGTGCCCGTGCCGCTGATCTACCACTTTGGCGGTCTCACCAGCATCTACAACTCGTACATGCTCGAGAAGATCGACTTCTATCCGGGCAATTTCTCGGTGCGCTACGGGCGACGCACCGGCGGCATCCTAGAGGTAACGACGCGGGACCCAGCTCGAGATCGCGTCCACGGGGTGGCAGAGATCTCGGTCATCGATACGTTCGTGACGATCGAAGCGCCGCTCACCGACAAGATCAGCATCTCGGGTGGCCTTCGGCGCAGCCTCATCGATCTGATTTTGCCCGCGGTGCTCCCCGACGACGTCGGTGTCCGGCAGGCGCCTGTCTACATCGACTATCAGTTCAAGCTGAACTTCTTACCGACCAAGCGAGACCGCGTTCGCATCTCGGCCTACGGCTCCAACGACCGGCTGGAGCTGATCTTGGAAGAAGCAGCGGGCGACGACCCGGCCATTCGGGGAAATACGGCGCTCGGGACCGCGTTCTACAACAACCAAATCGATTGGACCCGTCGAATTGGAGAGAAGGCCGACCAGGAGCTCACCTTCAACGTGGGGCCTTCGAAGATCAACTTCGCGCTTGGTGACCAGTTCAGGCTCGAAGGCACCTTCATCCAAACCTACGGCCGCGGTGAGTGGCGCTATCAAATCACCGACAAGGTTCGACTCATTACTGGCCTGGACGTGTACACCGCCCCCATCGACTTGAGCTACTTTGGGCCGCAGCCCCAGGCCCAGGAGGGCGCCGGCAGTCAGCAGGGCTCGCTCGCGGGTCAAGATCAGGTCTTTGCCGACCTGGACACCACGGTCTTCCGCCCGGGCGTGTATCTCGAGTCGGACATGACGTTGGGCAAGTTCACGCAGCTCATCCTCGGCCTCCGCATGGACTACTTCAGCGACATCGGCAGGTTCTCCGTCGACCCTCGCGTGACCACGATCTTCACCGTCGCCGAAGACATGCGCGTCAAGCTCGGTGTGGGCATCTTCAGTCAGCCACCAGAGTTTCAGGAGTCCGATGTGACGATCGGTAATCCTGAGCTCGACCCGATCAAAGCGGTTCACCTCGGTGCTGGCTGGGAATACGACGCAGTTCCGGGGGCCCGGTTTGGCGTCGAGGGCTTCTACAAACACCTTTGGGATCGCGCGATCGCGACTCCCAACGGTGAGGCGCCCTTCTACGTGACCGGCGGCACCGGACGGATCTACGGAGCTGAGTTCAGCGTCAACATCCGCCCAACCACCGGGCGGCACTACTTCGGCTACCTTTCGTACACGTTGTCCCGAAGTGAGCGCAAGGACGGCTCCCTCGAACCTTGGCGCCTGTTCGACTTCGATCAGACGCACATTCTCACGGCGGCCTTCGTCTACAACTTCCCGCGTAACTGGGAGATCGGCGGCACCTTCCGCGTCGTCAGCGGCAATCCGTACACCCCCGTCATCGGCTCGATCTACGATGCACTGAACGACATCTACATCCCAATCGATGGCCGCGTGAACACCCTACGCAACCCACTGTTCCATCAGCTCGACATCCGCATTCAGAAGAAGTGGATCTTCGAGGGCTGGCGACTGGCGGTGTTCCTGGATATTCGGAACGCGTACAACCAGCAGAACCAAGAGGGCATCATCTACAATTACGACTTCAGCCAGCAGACGCCTCTGCTCGGGCTTCCGATCATTCCTTCGTTGGGGATCAGGGGGGAGCTATGAGCCGGTCCCTGGGCTTGATTGCGTTGTTCTTGGTGACCGCCTGCAGCGAAAGCTTCCTTCCGGCATGGGCGGTGACCGACCTTCGCGCCGCGGCGGCGTTGGTCGAGGTAGAAGGCAAGCCTGGGCGCGCGAGGCCCGACCCGGAGGACGACATTGCGGTTTCAATCCTCGTGATCGACCAGGGCGCGCCTGCGTCTGACGTCCCCGAGGTGCCGGCCTTGACCCCACCGCTCCTCCAGTGGACTTTCATCGCGTGCATTCCGCAGCCCACCTTCATCGGGCCGCCGATTTGCCGGGACCTGATTGAGCCGTGTGACGGTTGTGAGGGAACCCCACCGACCGATCCCCTCGCCTTTCCCGAGCTGCGCTTTCAGGTGCCCTCCGAAGCCGAGCTCGAGGCTGCTGAGGCCAATCGGGTGCTGCTGCAGGGTGCGATTTGCGCGGACGGACCGCCTGCTTCGGACGCGATCCTCCGGTTCATCCTCGGTGAAACAGACGACCTCAACCCCTGCGAAGACCCGAGCCACGAAGGCCGGTTCGTGACGCTAGACATTCCGATCGAGAGCACCCCGGACGACCCGAACCTGAATCCTGAGATCTCGACAGTGTTCCTCAACGGCCGCCCCTGGCCGCCGCCTTACGACCAAGAAGTTCCGCGAACCGCACCGCGAACTGGATGCAGAGCAGACCTCGATGGCCTCACGGCTGAGCAACGAGCGGCTCACCCACTTGCAGGCAGCCCGGCTTCGAGCATCAACCTCGGGGTGACACAGGACAGCCTCCAGTCATACGCGGTTGGCGACATGACCATGACCGAAGAAATCCAGGTCAGTTGGCTCACAGACAGCGGCGACCTAGAGCGCACGTTCTCGTTCATCACCGACCCCGCGCGTTCCGTTCTGACGCTGTGGCAGCCGTTTGCAGAGGCTCCGGAAGACGGCTTGCTGGTGCGCCTCACCTTCGTGATTCGCGATGGCCGTGGGGGGAGCGATTGGGTCGAACGGGGCCTTTGTGTGCTTCCGCCACTGCCCAACGAATCTCCGCCCTAAGTGTCGGTTTTCTGCTAACTTTTGGCGATCGTTGACACCGCGCAGCCCCCCACCTAGTGTGATGGATCGCGATGGTTGAACGAATCGGCACGTGCCGCGTTCTGGGTGAAATCGGCAGCGGGGGCATGGCTGTCGTCTATGAGGCGATCCAGGAGCCGCTCAATCGGCGGGTCGCCATCAAAGCGCTCAAACCGTCGATCGCCATCGACAGCCAGTTCGCCGAGCGGTTCGAGCGCGAGGCGAACTTCATGGCGTCGCTGCAGCACGAGAACATCCTGCACGTCATCGACTTCATCAAAGACGGGCGCTCGATGTTCATCATCATGGAGTACGTCGACGGGATCGATCTCTACGATCTGCTTGAACGGTCGCCCCGATTGCCAGCCGACATTGCCGCGATCATCACCCTGCAACTCGCGCGCGGCCTCGATTACGCACACTTTCGTGGAATCATTCACCGTGACATCAAGCCCGCGAACATCATGGTGTCGATGCAAGGCGATGTGAAGCTGATGGACTTCGGTATCGCGCGCCACGAACGCTTCGGAGACTTGACCGAGACCGGCACCGGCCTCGGGACGCCGAGCTATATGAGCCCGGAGCAGATTCTCGGCGACAAGCTCGACTTCCGTAGCGACATTTTTTCCGTGGGCATCGTGCTCTACCAAATGCTCACTGGACGTAAGCCGTTCGTCGAAGACGAATCCCGCACGGTCATGCAGAAGATCCGCCTCGACCGCTACGAGCCGCCCAAGAAGCTCTCGGTAGAGGTGCCAAGGAAGCTGGATCGGATCATGGGACGTTGCCTGCAGAAAATGCCGGCGAATCGCTATCCGACGACTCAGGCGCTCATCGACGATCTGACCGAGTTTCTCGCGCCACGGGTGCCGATGAGCCACAACGCGCGATTGGTCATGTTCCTGAACGAGATCGGGGTCATGACCGGCGACCAGACCGACGAGGTGCTCTCGGCGGTTGCCCCGCGTGTGCTTCGAAGTGGCCGCCGGGATCCGGGTTTCCTGTGGAGCATCGCGAAGTGGCAAACGGCTGCTCTCGTCGGGCTCCTTCTTTCGGGGCTCACCGTGCAAGCGGCTAGTGGACGGTGGTCCGGACCGTCCGTCGGCGAGGCTCCGGCTGCGCTCGATCCTGCGGAGGCCGGCTATCTGACCGTCAGCGCCGATCCGTGGGCGCACGTTCACGTGGACGGACAACACGTGCTGACGACGCCCGCTGCGCGCGCGATTCCACTCAAGCCGGGCCGCCACTTCGTGAAGTACACCAACCCCTACTTTGCGCCGGTCGAGCACGAAGTCGTGGTCGAATTGGGTAGCACGGTGCACGACCGCGCAACGCTGTCCGAGCCGATCGCCGTCACGGACGAGCCGGAGGCAACGCCGTGATGCGAGGGCTCATCTCGCTGCTCTTGACCATCGCGGTGGTCGGAGTTTCGTCCGGCGCGAAAGCGCAGGCGGTGTACACGCATGCGGTCCAGGGGGGCGACACCCTCGCGTCGATCGCGCAGCGCTACTACGGGGACCCGACGCGTGAGGCGGTTTTGCGCGAGGCGAATCGCATGAAGGGGCCCGGGGTGAACGGCTTGGTGGCGGGCAGCTGGATCTTCGTCCCGATGGTGACCTTTTACCGTGTGGGCAAGGACGAGACGTGGAAATCGCTGGCCGCCCGATTCTTTGGCCGAGAAGCGCGAGCGGCGACCTTGATCGAGGCGAACAATGGAAACCGCCGCGTCGAGCCCGATGAGGGTACCGAGCTACTGGTGCCCTACCCGTTGCGGCACGTCGTCAGCCCCGGTGAAACACTCACCAAGATCGCGAAGATGTACATGCCGGACAGTCCCTTGTCTCTGAAGCGCATACGGCGGTTCAACGCGGGGGCCCGAATCGAGCGCGGGCAGGTCGTGTTGGTTCCGCTGTCTGATCTCAGACTCGCCGGCGAGGGACGCGCCGAGGCGTCCGAAGCGTTCGCGCGCGCGGCTGGAGGCGGCGCGGCCAAGGCGGCGCAAGACGAAGTCGAGAGCTCGTTGCCGCAGCTCATTCAGCAGGTGCAGAAGGCAGAGTTTGCCGAAGCGGTGTCCCTTGGGAACCGACTTCTCGGAACGCAGAGCCTCACATCGACGCAAGTGGTGACGATTCAGAAAGAGCTCGCCGTTGCGTATGTCGCCCTCGAGCGAATCGACCTCGCCGAAGCCTCCTTTCGCGCAGCCCTCGCGTTGCAGCCGAACCTCGAGCTCGACACGGTTCGCACTTCGCCCCGTGTACTCGACGCATTCAATCGGGCCAAGCAAGCCGAAGACGAATAGCCGTGGCTACTTCTTCTTTTTGATCTTCTTCGGCTTGTACTTCGCGGGGCGATCGTCCTTGGGTACAGGTGCGCCTGCGGCTTCAGCGGCCCCTTCGAGCGCCCATGGGGGAAGCTCGATGTCGCCGTTTTCCGCCGCCTGCTTCTTGAGGTGGACGTAGGCGATGATGCACACTGGAATGATCGCTAGGGAAATCAGTTGCGACGTGGAAAACCCAAAGGCAAAGCCGCGCTCAGGGTCGTCTCGCAGATACTCGATGAGGAAGCGCCAAAGGCCGTAGAGCCCGGCAACCGTCACCAGGACCTGACCGCGGAACTTGCGATGGGTGAGCAGCCAGACGGCAAAGACGAACAACACCAGTCCGAAAACCGACTCGTAGATCTGCGTCGGATGCACCGCCAGCGAGCTCACCCGATCGACCATCAGGTCGGGGTATTCTTGAAGGTGGTGCTGGTACGCCGGGGATCCATTGATCGTTTGGTCACACGCGAACGCGGGAAATGCCTCTGCGTCCCACTTTGGAAACGTGCCGGCGGAGCTCAGCCAGTTCGGCGCGGCGTCCTTGAGCGGCCGTCCATAGTCACATCCGTAGAGATAGCAGCCGACCCGGGTGAACATCAGTCCTGAAGCGAGTGTCGGTACGGCGAGGTCCGCAAAGGGAAGCAAGGGGATCTTCTTGATTCGCCAGAAGGCCAGTGCCGTCACGAAGCCACCGAGGAATCCGCCGTACGCCACCAAACCCCCAGAGCGGAGGTCGAACCACGAACCCACGCTGTCGTACGAGTCGAGGTTGGTGAAGATATAGAGCAGGCGCGCGCCGATGATCGCGCCGACGGCGGTCCAGGTGAAGCAGCTGGCTAGCAGCTCCCGGTTGTATCCTTCGATCTTCTTGCCCATGTACATGATGAAGTACCAAGCGAAGAGCAGGCTGCTTCCCAACATCACGCCGTAGGAGTAAATCGGAATCGCGCCCCAAGGCGTGGGAATGCTGAAGAGGATCGGGTGCATTGAGCGGAAATCTCGCCGGGTTCGCCTCTGGGGTCAAGTGGGTTTGGTTAGGTGATGAACGAGCTGCGCATTCGAGAACACGACGGCGCGATCACCTTCGAAGTCCGCGTTGCGCCCCGTGCGAGCCGCAATCGGATCATTGGCGTGCAAGACGGCGCTCTCAGGGTTGCGCTCACCGCGCCGCCGGTGGACGGCGCGGCCAACGAAGCGCTCAAGAAGCTCCTCGCCAAGGCGCTTGGCGTCGCCAAGTCCGACGTCGAGATCCTTCGCGGTGATCGCGCACGTATCAAGGTGCTGCGCATTCACGGCGTCAACGCTGGCGAAGTCCGATTGGGCGAAAGCTAGTTGACGATTACGCGACGCAGGAACCACTCGTCGTTTTCGCGGCGGAGGTCGAACACGGTGTTCGCGAGGCCTGCGTCGGTGCGCAACCGAAGCGCGATTCGTGCGCGCTCGCCGTCGACCGAGATGCTTTCCTGAATCAGGTGCAGCTTCGAACCTTCGAGGGACGCGAGTGCTTTGCGTGCGTCGGGCTTGAGCGCGGCTGCATTGCGATCGCTGTAGCGGCGCCTGTGCCCTTCGTGCACGAGCTCCATCGTGACTTTCGATGGGTCGGCGTAGCTGAGCGCGTTGTCGATGCGTGACTCGGAAACCCGTCCGGTCACCGATTCGATGAACTCGTCCATTCGCTCGCGGTCGGTGACCACGGCGGCGTCTGTGACCACCGCGGCCCCGACCACGATCGATAGGATGACAAGGAGATAGATACCCGTTCGGCGCATGACCCTCTTAGCCTCTGCACGGGCCGTGCCATCGAGGCCGCCGGCAGTTTCCCCAGTAATTTCCTGGAAAACGTGACCGATCTCACAGCCTTGAGCTGTCATTGTGGCAGCCCCGGGGCGACCGGGTGAGACACTTTGGCAGCCCTTGCGCGGCGCTCCAGCCATGCGGTGAGACCCACCAGCGCAAAGCCGAAGCCCGCAAGCGCAAGCCAGCCGCTCGGCTGGAACACCTCGATCGCGTGCACGACTTCGATGATGAAGCCGAACGCGGCCACCGCGATGCCCGAATAGAGAGCGCGCCGGCGATTTGTCGCCAAGCCGTAGCTCAGGAGACCAAGCCCGACGGCGATCGCTTGAAGCGCGGCCCAAGGTCGTGGGTCGACGAGCAAAGTGGTCGTAGCCGTGGTTGCATTCAGGATCACTGCGGTTCGCACGAAGAACGTTTTGCACGTCGAGCTATGCCAAGCGAAAGCAAGCAGTGCGAACGCCGAAACGAGTCCGTACAGCAACCAGTAGCTGGAGAGCGACGAGAGATGGACCGAGTCGCCGAGCAACTCCACGAACGCACCGGCTGAAAGCAGCGTGGGTACGACCGACAACCTCTCGATCGTTGCATCCTTGCTCCTTTTGCCGAGCACGAATAGTGCAAGCGCGCCTGCTGCGAAGATGGTGCCCCAGAACACGTTGGACACGTCGTAAAAGAACACTTGGCGCGTGGCGACGATCAGAGCAGGGGTCGCAAGTGACGCGATCGCGAGTCTTGCCTCGGTCGTCGCCGGCTTCACGCGTACCGCAAGCCAAGTCGCCGTGCCGAGAATGGGCACCACGACGAGTGTCGCCGCTAAGGCGCTGCGATCGGGGATCAGCAGCAGTCCGTGGGCGGCCGCGCTTACGACCGTCAGCACCCTCGCATGAGGACGTGCAAGCACCCGGAACGCGGCCCACATCAATGGCATCAGAGCGGCGCCTGCGCCTCCCACGAGCAACAGCGCAGCCACGCGACTCGGTGCAACCCATTGCGCAACCGGCGCGACGGCCGTCGTCACGCTGCCGAACTGCGAGAGCACGAAGCCGCCGAGCACGCCGGCGTGGATCGGGAGCAACGCGAGGAGGGTGAGCATGAGCACACGAGCGCTCCGGCCTTCCTGCCAGCGAATGCCGCACAGATAGGCGAGGGCCGGCAGCAGGACGGTCGTGCCCAGCAGGGCGAGGTAACGGGTTACGTCCCCCACTTGATCCCAGCTCTGAACGAGAAACGTCCCGGCCGCGGCGACGATCATCGTCGCGCCGCACCAGCGCAGGACTTGAAATACTTGTTGCAGTCGCGTCTCCATTCGATCTCCTATCGACTCTCCGCGCGGAGCGCTTCCAGCTCGAGGCGCAGCTCCGCGCTCTCCTCGACCGCTTCGAGCTCCGCTTCGAACGCGTCGATCGGTTCAGCGCATTCGGAGGCGATCTCGATCTCGCCAACACGCGTCTCCCAACGATCGAACACGTCTTCGAGGTCCCCGATCGGCCCCGTGGTGCTGGCCATCCCGTGAGCGGCTTCCGCTCGAGACTGGCGCGTGCGCATCAGGTTCTTGCGCTCGGTGAGCTCACACAGACGTCCGTTCAGAACCCGAATGCCGTCGCTGAGCTCCTTGTGGCAGCGCTCATGCTCACCCAGCCGTTGTCGCAACCGGAGCACCCGCCGTTCCGAAGCCTTGTGGCGGCGCAGGCACTCGAGCGCGACGTTCTCGTCCTCGGCAGACTTGGCGCGCCGGCGCCACGCGTCGATCGCCTCCTCTTCCTCGAGGAGCGTATCCCGCAGCGCCTGCTGGTCGCGCTCGACGCGCCTCAGTTGGACCCTCGCCCGCGCCGTGGATTGGCGAACCCTCCCTATAGCCGAGCTCACCGCCGCTTCGTGGTTCTCGACCTGGGCGAGCACCCCATCGACCCAGCTAGTCATGCTCATCGTCCATCGCTTCATTCGGTTCATCGAAACCTCCTGGGTTCTGATAGAGCAGGGACCGTGCCATCATCCATGCACCTGAAATCACTAAAGAAAACACTCCCTAGCGATCCAGGAAGGACAGTAAAGGTACACATGGTGTACAATATGTGTACATGTTTGACTCCGATACGGTGGCCCGTCTCGACGCCATCGGGAAGCTTGGTTTCACCAACCCGTTCGGTCCGGAGCGGCCCCGGCTCGAGGCGATCATCGTCGGCGAGCAGGTCGCGCGGTCGTCGTTGTGGAGCCGCCCTCTAGACTGGCCTCTGCAAGACCCCGCCCTTCCCGCGATCCAAGAAGAAGCCGAACGGCAGATGGCGGCCGCGCAAGCAGGCCTCGCTCGAGGTGACGCCTACACCGACCGTGAGCGCGACCTCATCCGGGGCGTTGCCCTCTACGTGCTCTACTACCGCTACGACGCGGAGCTCTATCAGTCGATCACGTCGGACTCACCCGCCGAGACCATCACCTTCTACGACGCGTTCCAAAACGACTTCTGCGACCTATTCCAGTTCGTCGGGTCGCCGAGCTGGGCCGCGACTCCGGCCGACTTGTTTGCGCTCTTCTTTCAAACGCGCCGCGCATTTCACTTCGTGTTCCATCAGATCCTGGGCACGTCGCCTGCCGCCGCCAAATTGCGCGCGAGCGTCTGGGAGTCGTTGTTCACGCACGACCCGTGGCGCTACCTCGCGCACCTGCAAGGCCGGATGCACGAAGCCAGCACGTTGATCCTGGGACCGTCGGGCACCGGCAAGGAGCTCGTCGCGAGCGCGATCGGCCTCTCTTCATTCATTCCGTTCGATGATCAGCGCCGTCGCTTCGCCCGTGACTTTCGCACCTCGTTCCATCCGCTTCACCTTGCCGCGATGTCCAAGACTCTGATCGAATCCGAGCTTTTCGGGCACAAAAAGGGCGCGTTTACCGGAGCGAGCGCGGACCGAATGGGTCACCTCGAAGGCAGGTCTCCAAGCGAGACGATCTTCCTCGACGAGATCGGCGAGCTCGACCCGGAGGTCCAGGTGAAGCTCCTCAGGGTGCTTCAGTCGCGGACATTTCATCGACTGGGCGACACCGAGCCAAGAAGCTTCGGCGGCAAGGTCGTGGCTGCGACCAACCAAGACTTGTCGCGTG
>Ga0255043_10000159_pt1 | contig 12068 bp, 5 predicted proteins | sample BC1_12_9_MG_FD_182778 | JGI IMG/M metagenome (GOLD analysis project Ga0255043, IMG submission 182778) | Seawater microbial communities from Strait of Georgia, British Columbia, Canada - BC1_12_9 | ecosystem: Environmental > Aquatic > Marine > Strait | place: Canada: British Columbia | collected... | reverse complement strand
TCTTGCGCAGTGCTGTCGCTCATATTGACCTCTAGTTAGTGGTGATCGTTCCGCCCCGACGGCGGTCTTGTTCATAACAACAAAAATGGCGATCGTGTTTCAGTATCGATCGATAATAATAGCAATCCGCCGTAATTCAACGCCAACATCACCACAGAGACACAGAGTGCACAGAGCGCAACACGGAGAGATCTAATCGTGTCGCTTTGGGGAACCCATCGAGATACTACAACGCGTGATCAGCCCGTCACCCAGCGCGAACTTTCGATTTCTCTCTGTGTCTTTGTGCCTCTGTGGTGGTTCCAACGATCCTGACACCATCGCTTAGAGGCTGATTGGAGGGATCTGGGTTGAGGTTCAGGACGTCCCGCCCGGGCGGGCCGCGGAACCCTGCATCCGGTCGGCGAGAATCTTGGCCAGGTGGTTGGGGTGGCCCGCGGTTCTCTCGAGCAGACTTTCCGCGACCTCCTTGGGCAGCGGCGGCGCGATGAAGTAGCCCTGGACCATGTTGACTTCCAGCTCCACCAGGGCTTCAAACTGGGACCGGGTCTGGACGCCCTCGGCGACGGTGTCCTTGCCGAGGTTCTTCGCCAGCGTGATGATGGTGCGAACGATCTCGGAGCTCTCCTCGTCCTCCAGCATCCGAGAAACAAAGGAGTAGTCGATTTTGAGGGTATCGATCTGGAAACGGCGCAGGTAGGCAAGAGACGAGTAGCCGGTGCCGAAGTCGTCGATGCTGATGGCGATGTTGAGCGACCGGAGCTGCTCGAGCACGGCCGAGGCGTACTGGGCGTTTTCCATGAGCACGCTCTCGGTGACCTCGAGCTTGAGGCTCTGGCCATATAGACCGCTGTTACGGAGGATGAGATCGATGCCGGCGACCACGTCCGGCCGCATGAGGTGGGTGGTTGAGAGGTTTGCTGACATGGTCACTCGAGAGTGGGCACGGAACTTCTGGTGCCACACCCGCAGCTGTTTGCAGCCCTCCTCGGCGACCAACCGGTCGATCTGGATGATGGCGCCCATTTCCTCGGCAACCATGATGAAGTCTCCCGGCATGAGCAGGCCACGCTCGGGGTGTTGCCAGCGTACCAATGCCTCGAAGCCGGCAATGTGACCGTCATCGATGGCGACGATCGGCTGATAAAAGACCCGGAACTCGTTGCGCGCCAGCGCGCGACGGAGGTCGTTCTCGAGGAGGAGGGTGGCCACCACCTGTTTGTGCATCTCATCGTCGAAAACCGTGAAGCTGTTGCGGCCCATCCCCTTGGCGCGGTACATGGCGGTGTCGGAATCGCGCAGCAGATCTTCGGGGTGCTCGTATTCGGGGTTCCAGAGCGCGATGCCGATGCTGATAGTGGCGAAGACCTCGTTGCCGTCGAGGTCGAATGGGACCTTGAACTCCTCTTGAATGCGCTCCGCGGCCACTGTCGCGCCGCGTATGTCCTTGATGTCCTCGACCAGGATCACGAACTCATCGCCTCCGAACCGGGCCACGGTGTCGCCGGGTCGGCATGCCTTTTCGACCCGCTCGGCGATCGCCCGCAGAAGTTGATCTCCGTGCAGGTGACCGAGGCTGTCGTTGACGTTCTTGAAGCGGTCGAGGTCAAAAAAGAGGAGCGCAAAACTCTGTTCCGGGTCGCGGTTTGCGCGGGCAAAGGCGTGGCGCAGCCGATCCATGAGCACCGCTCGGTTGGGGAGACGGGTGAGAGGATCCTGAAGGCCCGAGGTCCGCACTGCTTCCCTCGACTCGTCCTCTTGATCGACGTCGGTCTGCCGGCCGACGACACGGATCGCCTTTCCGTCGGAATCTTTGACGACCTCGCCCCGGGTCAACATCCACCGGTAGTCGCCGCTGTTGATCAAAATTCGGTACCGCTGCTCGATGACGGTCACCTCTCCGGCGATGCTGGCGTCGATGATCGCACGCAGCCGGGTCAGATCCTCCGGGTGGACCCGGCTCAACCAGCTCTCGAGGTTGTCCTCGATCTCCTGCGATGAGTACCCCAGCATCTCCTTCCATCGATCCGAGAAGTGCACCGTCTCGGTGGCAAGATCGAGATCCCAGACGCCGTCGCCGAGGCCTCCGGTGGCAATCAGGAAACGCTGATACTCCTGCCTGATTTCAGTCTGTAGGGATCGCATTTCGTCGAGCTCGCGCAGGCGCGTCTCGATGAGACTCAGGCGGGTGGCAAGGAGGGTGGGGTCGAGCGGCAACATGACAAAATCGTTGACGCCCAGCTCGAGGATATTGACCAGCGTGTCCGGCTGTCCCTGGGGGACGAGGGCAAGGATCGAGCACGACCGTGTCCCGTTCGAGGTGTAGAGGGTCGACGCGAGCTTGGCCGCGCTCTGCTGACCGAGGTGCCAGTCGATGATCGCGAGGTCGGGCACACTGCGCCGTGCCGAGTAGCGAGCCGCCCACGGATTCCGGTGAACTGATGGTGTGTATCCCCGCTCGCCGAGAAGGTCGCAGAGATCGGTTCCAAGTTCGGCGTCCCGAGTGCAGACGAGCACCTCTCGCCGTCCCCCGCCCGGGGATGACCTGCTGAGGCCCTCCGGTGTCGGAGGGTCACTTCGCTTACGCCAGAAATCGAAACGAAATGGGGCCATCGCACCTCTTCTGACTGGGTGACGGAACCCGCCCGAAAGCTATTCTTCGGCACAGGATCCGGCTTTTACCCACCCGCTCAAGTCTATCACTGATGGGGTCGAGGGCCCGTGCCGCCCGCATGCCTCACCGGCATCCTGCTGCGGCCGCAAATCTGAAGCGACCTGCGGCGGTTGCTCCCGTCGGGCTGCTCAACGAATAAAGCAGTTCCTCGGGGGTGCGACGGAGATCCCGGGCAACGCGGAAACCGCCGACCTCCTCAACCGTCGCATTCAGCATCTCCATCGCCCTGGCGGGTTCACCGTTGGCGGTGAATTTGTCGATCGTCGCCGGGACGCCTATGCACTCCTGCCCGAGCTTGGCTTCCGTTTGCCGTGATCCCGGCATGTAAACTCGACATGTGAAGCACAGACGCCGGAAGCTCATCATCGTCGCCGCTGTATTCATCGCCCTGGTCGCGGTGGTGGCGGTGGTGATCCATCTTCCAGGCGTGCAACGAAGCGCCTGGAATCGGCTCGCAAAGTCGATCGAAGAGGGTAGCGGTTGGCAGATCGCGACCGATGATATCGCCCTCCGAGCGCTGCCGGCGCGGTTACAGACGAGCGGCATTACGGTCGCCTACGAAGGCCGCACCGTTGTCTCGATTGATCACCTCGAGGTGAGGTGGCGGTGGCTGGGAGTCCTCAGACCACCCCGCAGGCTTGAATCGTTGGCCCTCGAGGGAGTGGACGTCGATTCCGACGCGCTGCCTGAAAGATCGGCGGAAAACCAGGAATCAGGAACCTCTTTCTGGGAGGATTTCGAGATTGGAGAGCTTCGAGTCGTTGCTGTCGGCGGCACCGAATCCATCGCAGGGATCGAGGTCGTTGTCGATGGTTTGAACATCGACGGCCGGCTGGTGTCCGGTTTGGCAACGGCGCGAGTTTCAGCCGAGAAGCTGTCGCTGGTTCGGGAGGGGCGGCTTTTGGATCTCGGTACGATCGATATCGAGGGCCATGGATCGCAAGCCGGGCTCCGGGTTGAAAGGCTCACGCTGGACTCGGCAGCCGTTGGTTTGTCCGTGGTCGGCGAGATGGGCTTCTCGCCGACCATCGACGGTCGCTTCGAGGTCAATTCCAGGGTCGACATTGATTCTTTCGGCCGCTGGTGGGATCCGAACCTCGTGAGCGGCCTGGAGCCGGCGGGTCGCTTGGAGCTCGAGGGCCACGTGGCCATGACGGAAGCGAGAGGCCTGGCGCTGGAGCTCGAGCACCGCGGCCGGCCCATTCGCGTCGCCGGGTACGACCTCGAGCATTTGGACCTCATCTTTGAAGACGGCCGGCCGACAATCAACGCAGCCCACCCCGCCTGGGGCCGAGTCACGGTGACGATGATGGCCCCAGGGTTCGCCGATTTCTCCGCCACCTTCGACGAGGCGCCGGTCGACCGCGTGCTGGCGTTCGCCGCGCCGCGTGTCGCTGCGGTGATCGGGGAACCGGCGACTCTATCGGGTGAGATCGACGGCACCGTCTCGTACCCGATAAGCCCGGAGTTCCTATCCGGGCGCGTTGAGCTGGAAATGAGATCTCCGCTTGGCCGATTTGCCGTGCGTGCTGAAGGCGCCAGGAACACGTGGCGCGTGGCCGAGTTGGATGCGCGAGCGGTGGGCGCGACTCTGAGGGCGAGCGGGGCCGTTGACGAAGATGGAGCAATCACTGTTGACGGGCTGCTGGCCGCCGCCGAGCCACGTCTGGTTGCCGAATCCTTCGAGGAGTGGCTGCCCGCAGTCCGCGGTTTGGAAATTGGCGGCGGGCCGATCGAGGCTCTAGTGCGGGTTGGCGGTGCGCTCTCGGCACCGAATATGACCGCGACGATGGAGTGGATCGAACCGGTGATCGGTGGCCAGCGCATCGAGCGGTTGGCGGCCGAGGCTTCAGGCGAGATCGACGACCTGGAGTGGAAGGTCGATCTCGTGGCAGGACCCGGTTCTTCGTTCGTCGCCTCTGGATCGGCACGCCCCCTGGAGGGTGCGGCCGAGGGCGTCTGGGATTTGCGAGCGGATGATCTCGAAGAGCTCTTGGCCGCTCTGGAAATTCCTCTCGATATTGCCATTCGAGGGCAGGTTGAAGCCAACGGGCGTATTGCCGCATCCGGCAGCGATGTACGCGTCGAGGGCGAAATCTCGGCGCCCACCCTCGCGGCCGGGGAGTGGTCGATAGGAGATCTGCGTGCGGTGTTTGCCGCGACTCCAGAACAAGTCGTGGTGAGAAAATTCAAGGCAGAAGCATATGCCGGGGTGGTGGAGGGCCGGTTGACTGCCTCGCTGGCCAATGTGGCGGCGCCGGCGGCCGTAGATATTCGGTGGCGAGACGTCGATCTGGGCTCGCTGCCGGTGGAAATGCCGGAGACGGCAGTCGGGCTGGTGTCCGGGCGGCTGCGCGTGGAAGGGAGTCTGGCCCGTCCAGAGGGTGATCTCGAAATCTCGTGGCTCCCCGCCGAGACGACCTCCCTCGTTGGGGAGGCGCATATGGTCGCGGGTCTCACGGGCGGTCGATTGAGAGTCGTCTCGGAGCGGATCGAGACGGCCGGGGGCCCCGCCTTCGTCGAGATCGAGGTGCCACTCGGTGACCTTGGACTTCCCGATTGGTTGTGGCCGGAGGCCCCCGGGGGATCGGTTCGAGCGACGGCGGAGGTTCCCGGCTTCCAGTCCGGACCACTGATGGAGGTCCTCGGACTGGACGACATCCAGGCAGAGGCTGAAGCCGACCTCCGAGCGGAGCTCTCATGGGACCCGTTGATGACCGAACGGCCGAGCGTGCTGGTCGAAGCGGACAAGCTCCGCGTGCTCCACCCGTCGGGAAACCTCATCGCCGAAGGTCCGCTGGTGGTCTCCCTCGACGACGACCGTTTCCAGCTGAAACCGGTGGTGCTGGTCGGCCTCGGCAGCCGCATCGAGGCGTCGGCCGTTTTCGACCCATCGACAGAACTGATCGCGGGTCGTCTGCGAGCACGGTTGGCCCCCGAGGTGTCGGCGATGGTGCCGATCCCCGTCAACCTCGACGGACCGATCACGATCAACGCAGATTTCGAGGTTCCTGCTGAACGGTCAGTATCGATAATGGCGGTCCGCGGCAGGCTCACCATCGATCACCGTGAGGGACGAATGGTGATGCGGGAGCCGCCGGTGGAGGTGCGCGACCTGCGCGTTGTTGCGACCCTCGATGATGGAGTGATCGATATCATCGAGGGTGGTGCCATGGTCAACCGCGGGCGGGTCGACCTCGGGGGCGGCTGGGATCCCAAAAGCGGTCAGGGGCTGGTGCTCGAACTCGACAACGTGACGACCATGGTCGAGGGCATCCTCACCCAGTGGGACGGAGACGTGGCCGTCGAACCTCACACCGACAAATTGGCCCACGTCTCTGGTGACCTCACACTGGTGGTTGGACTCTGGGACGAACGCCTCGACCTCGCCTCTGCGATGCTCGGTGGTCAGTCGACTGCGACCACCGAAAACGCAATACTGCACGACATCAGCCTCGATGTGACAGTCCGTGGGCTTGCCGGAATCAGGGTTGAAAACAACCTCGGTCGATTCGACGTCAACTGGGACCAGCTCCACGTCGGCGGTACCGCCGCGGTGCCGGTTCTGCGCGGAGAGGTGCGGATCGCCTCGGGTGGGGTGTTGGCGCTGGCCGGCCAGGAGGTGGTGGTCCGGCGAGGTATCGTCGAGTTCACGGGTAATCCTGATATCGACCCCCTGATGGAGATCGTGCCCGAGTCGGACACGACGCTTTTCGGCGATGAGGAGGGCGTCGGTGCGACAGAGTTGGCGACCCGCGGATTGGCGCAGGGGGTCAGCAGCGCCCTCGGCTTTGAAAACGAGACCCTTCGACCCGCCGAGATCGCAGTCCAGACCGAAAGTGATCCCAGCGTTCGGATGATGGTCGGACAGCGCTTGAGCCGCCAACTCGCGCTGTTCCTTGCCTTCAACCTCACCGAGGTCCAGGATCGGTTGACGATGCTCCAGTACTGGAACGTTCCCCGTTTCAAAGGTCTCGCGTTGCAGGTCTACCAGGAGACCGCGGACGACAATCTCGGCGCGAACATCTTCCAAAGATTCGAGTGGGGAGGCAGCAGAATAGTCTCCGACAGACCCGAGATCCATCGTCTCCAGCTCGACGGCGAGTGGCCGTTGTCAAAGCGAAGCCTCCGCGGTGCGACCCGGCTCCGGCGAGGCCAGCCGTACGACCCGTTCCTGCTCTTTGTCGGCGCAGTCCGGATGGAGCGGATGTTAGCGGAGCATGGTTATCAGAACGCTCGGGTTTCAGGGGTGCAGGAAGGTAAGGCAAGCTCGCCGACATTGGTGTTTACCTGTGATGCGGGTGATGCGCAGCTCGTCAGCTTCGAAGGCGATTCGTTGCCGGTCCGCATTCGCCGCGAGGTGACCGCCATGTACCAGGGGTCGCCCCTCGAGGGTGGGTCCTTCGACAACATGGTGTCGGTCGTCCGGCGTCACGTGGTGGGGGAGGGCTTCCTATCATCGGATATCGCGATCGAACGGCGTGGCGAGGCCGTCGTCATCGATGTTCGGAAGGGCGAAAAAACCGAGCTCCATGGTCCGTTCTTCGGCGGTATGCCGGTGGACGCCGTCATCTCCGCATTTCGTTCACTCGCCAGCGCGGAGGCGTTGGCGCTTGCTGTCGATCAGCCCGACTGGGCTACAGGGGTTGTTCAGCGGATATTGAAGAGTTCCGGTTTCTACAATGCGAAGGTCCTCGATGTGTGGATGGATCCGATCGAATCCGGCCTTGCGGAGGTCCATATCTCGGTTGCGCCGGGTGAACGGGCGGTGGTGGGGTCGGTTGAAATCGTGGGCAACGACCCACTTGGTTTGACGGCGGACGCGGCATTTGCGGTTCGACCCGGCATGCCCCTCGACAGGCCTGCGATTGACGCCGCGACTCGCGAGATTCGGCATGCCTACGTCGAGGAGGGATACCGCGACGCCGATGTCCGCTCTTCCATCGGGGGCGACGAGGGCGGGTCCTGGATCGTTGAGATCGTCTTGGATGCGGGTCGTCGACGGACGGTGCGTGAGATACGGTTTACCGGCCGTCGCGACGTTTCCGAAAGGGTGCTCTTGAAAGGGGTGACCATGGCTCCGGGCGAGGTGCTGATTGACAAAGACCTCGATCGCTCGGCATCCCAGATCGCCAACTTCTCGCCTGTTGAACGGGACAGCGTCAACGTTGTGCCGGTTGGTAACTCCGAGGTTGATGTCGAGTTCGCCGTCGTCGAGAAACGGCGCTGGGCTCTCGAGGTCGGTGGTGGCTGGAGCACGGAGCGGGGTTTCGGTGCGGCCTTCGGAGCTCGCGACGACAACCTCTTCGGCCGTGGTATTGGCCTCAACCTCCGGGGAAGCCTGGATTCAGTCGAAAAGAAAATCTTCCTTCTCGGTTCGATTCCGCCGGTGCCGGGCGGTCGACTGTCATTTATCTCGACGATCGGTTACAGCACCGGCGATGCGCCAGACGAACCGGACTTTTTGAACCAGGACCAGAAGCTGGCGTCGCTCGAGGCGTCCTATCGTCTGCCGAAGAGCGTCCAGGTCGGGGTGTACTACCGATTGACCGATACCAGGACCTACGAAAACGTGCCGGATTTTTTCTTCCCGTTCGATATCAATGTTCAGGTGGGCACTCTCGGCGCTCGCACAATCATCGAGCGTTTCGATTATCTCTTCGACCCCCGCAGCGGGTGGGGTATGACATCGGATATTGGCTGGAGCGGTGAAGCCATCGGATCGGACCTCGAGTATGTCAGCTGGTTGTCGGGATTCAGCCTGGCGCTGGAGCCGATCCGCGACACGACCTGGATGCAGGCGATGAAAGTCGGCATCGCCGAGCCTCTCAAGGGCACGAGCCTCGATCGCGAGGCGCGGTTCTTTGCCGGTGGTCAGGCGTCGGTGCGGGGGTTCGACCTCAACACAGTGGGTCCGGTGACCTACGGCATCGATGGCAGTCTGGTACCGGCCGGTGGTGGCGCACTCTTTATCCTCAACGAGGAGCTGCGAATCCCGATCTGGGACCCGTTGCGCCTGGCTGTCTTTGCCGACATCGGTCAGGTGTGGGAGAGCTGGCGGGAGGCGTCCTACGATCTTTCCGTCGGCGTGGGTTTCGGCGTGCGATGGTCGACCCCCATCGGTCCGCTGTGGGCCGATATCGCCTGGCCGGTAGCGAATATCGGCATCAGCTCGCGCAAGCCGAAGTTTTATCTGGGTATCGGTCGACCGTTCTAACCGCCCGCCCGCCCGCCCCGGGCAGACGGCTATACGGGTTCCACCGCCCAGCCAACCACGGCTATACGGAGAGATGCCCAGTCGCAGGATTCGGGCCCGGCCGTATAGCCGCATAGCCGGATAGCCGTGAGGTCATCGAAGCTGGACGAGTGGCTTCTATCTCCCAGCGCTCTTGAGCACCGACTTCGCCTTGCCCGCTTCCGGGCCGTTCGGTGCGAGCTTCAGATACTGGTCGAGATCGAGCAGCATTTTGTCCTTGTGGCCCAGCTTCTCCCATGCCATCGCGCGCCAGAAATACATGGGAGCGTAGCGGGGATTGACCGCCAAGCCGAGGTCGAATGCCTTCCTCGCTTCCATCCACGATTCGGCAAAGAGGAAGGAAAGCCCGATCTGGTGATTGACCATCGCGGGATCGAAGCCTCCGCGAACCGCCATCAGCAGCGCGTCTCGCGCCTGCGGAAACTTCTTGGTGCGGACAAGGGCCGCACCAGCGTAGAAATGGGCTGTGGCGTCGGTAGGGTTCTTCTTGGCGAGGGCGCCAGCGTTCTTTGCGGCCGCCTGCCAGGCTGCGTTGGCTTCGTTGCGCTTTTTTTGCTGATAGAGAATTTCACCCTGGTAGTACGACGCGATGGCGTTGACCGACTGATTCTTGGTCATCTTGGAGAGGTTAGTCATGCCACGGTCGACCATCGCCTTTTTCCCGTCAGCGCCGTCCTGGATTTCCAGCAGAGCCCACGCCGTCTGGAATTCCGGAGTCGACCCAAACTCCGCCTTTTGCTTCTGGAGGTAGGAGCGGGCCTGCTGATTCCTCCACGCCGCGAGGTCTGCGATCGCCTGGTTGGAGACGGTCTGCGCCTTCTTGTTGGGTGCTTGTTTATTCTGGGCGGCGACGATTCCCGCGATCGAGGCGAGTACGACGGTGAAGGCGATGACGAGTCGACTGGTGCGAACCATGTGTCCTCCTGGTAAGCCGCGGGAGCGGCTGGTCTCCTTCCATGGTGCCACATCGACGGACCTGTTCGTACGATTTCGGAGTGGGGGGACTGCATCGCGTATCCTGTGGCGGCCTTATGCTGGACCAAACCCGTATCCGTACGATCTTGGCGCTCGCTCTGCCGATCATCGGCGGCATGGCTTCCCAGAATGTCCTCAACCTGGTGGACACCGCCATGGTCGGTTTCCTCGGCGCCCCGGCGCTGGCGGCGGTGGGCATGGGGAGCTTTGCCAACTTCATGGCCGTGGCGTTCATCATGGGTCTTTCCTCGGGTGTTCAGGCTATCGCCTCACGTCGGCTGGGTGAAGGACGACGCGAGGAAACTGCGAGCGGCCTCAACTCCGGTTTGTTGATTGCACTGTTCGTCGGGGTTCCCTGGTCGGTGCTCTTGATCGTCTTCGCCGATCGGCTTTTTCCATTTCTCGTAGACGATCCGGAAGTGGTGGCCCTCGGGGTGCCCTACTTTCGAGCTCGTCTGGTCGGGATGGTAGCAATCGGCATGAACTTCGCCTTCCGCGGATTCTGGAACGGCATCGGACAGTCGCGCCGGTATCTCCAGACCCTGGTGATCATGCACATCTGTAACCTCATCCTCAACTGGGTCCTGATCTTCGGGCATTTCGGTTTTCCGGCACTGGGCGCCTTTGGAGCCGGAGTCGGCACCACGATCGCGACCTTCCTCGGCACCGCCATTTACATCATCCTCTCCGTTCGCCACGCCAAAGGGACCGGCTTCCTGCGCAGAATCGCAGATCGAAAAACCATGGCGTCGATGCTGCGCATATCGATTCCGGCGGGGATGCAGAGTTTCTTTTTTGCGACCGGAATGACGACGTTTTTCTGGATCATCGGCAGGATCGGGACCGCAGAACTCGCCGCGTCCAGTGTGTTGGTGCAGCTGCTGCTGGTGGCAATCCTTCCGGGTATCGGGTTCGGGCTCGCTGCCGCATCTCTCGTCGGTCAGGCGCTTGGACGGGGAAACCGGGAGGATGCGGCCACCTGGGGTTGGGACGTGACTCGGCTGGCTATGGTGGTGGTTGGGACAGGGGCGCTGGTCGGAGTCGTCGCACCGGATCTGCTTCTCAGGATCTTTCTCCACGAGGAGAACACGATCGCGCTGGCCCGTTTTCCGTTGCGGTTGTTGGGCGCTACGATGGTCGTGGAAACGATGGGCGGCGTGCTCATGAACGCGCTGCTTGGCGCGGGGGCCAGTAGAACGGTGATGTTCATTTCGGTGATCCTGCAGTGGGGGCTGTTTCTTCCGCTGGCGTTCCTGCTCGGTCCGGTGTTGGGTTTCGGGATGTCTGCGGTGTGGGCGGCGCAGGTGGGTTATCGCAGTCTTCAGGGACTGGTTTTTGCTTCGATCTGGCACAGTCGGAGCTGGACCAACGTCAAAGTCTGAAAAAACCAACTTTATATCGCCAAATCATGCCGCGGTCAGCCTTTAATGCCGCGCTGCGGGGTGGTAGGCTCACCGCCCGAGATGAATATTCTCCTCGCGAGTGCGTAGTAACAGCACCCGAACTCTTTGGGAGCGGATCATGAAATTCGAAAACGTCTCCGTTTTGAGTGTGACTCACGTAGACGCGCCTCACAAAATTACGTCGGAGGAGATCGAGCAACAGCTCGCACCGACCATGGACCGCCTCGGTATCCGCCGGGACCTCCTACGCAATCTTTCTGGAATCCTGGAACGACGCGTGTGGGACGAAGGCGTGCAACCGAGCGAGGCGGCGGCGATGGCCGGTGAGAAGTCCATCGAAAAGGCGGGCATCGATCGATCGAAGATGGGCATCCTCATCAACACCTCGGTGTGCCGTGATTATCTCGAGCCCTCCACCGCCTGCATCGTGCATTCGGAGCTCGGACTGCCCGAGACATGCATGAACTTCGACCTCGGCAACGCCTGCCTCGGTTTCGTCAACGGCATGGACATGGCGGGTAATATGATCGAGAGGGGCCAGGTGGACTACGCGATTTTGGTCAACGGCGAGACTAGCCGGCAGATCACCGAGGCCACGATCGAGCGCCTGCTCGATCCGGAGATCGACGAGGTCTCTTTCCGCGAGCAGTTCGCCTCTCTCACCCTCGGTTCGGGCGCCGCGGCCATGGTGCTCGGTCGATCAGATCTCGAGCCCGACGGCCACCATTTCACCGGCAGCGTCAATCTCGCGGCGACCCAA
>Ga0255043_10000155_pt1 | contig 12164 bp, 10 predicted proteins | sample BC1_12_9_MG_FD_182778 | JGI IMG/M metagenome (GOLD analysis project Ga0255043, IMG submission 182778) | Seawater microbial communities from Strait of Georgia, British Columbia, Canada - BC1_12_9 | ecosystem: Environmental > Aquatic > Marine > Strait | place: Canada: British Columbia | collected... | reverse complement strand
AAGGGCACCGTCAAGGATATCTGGGACAAGGGGAAAGGCGCTCTCGTCGTGACGGCGCTCGACTCGTACGACGAGGATGGCGACCTGCTGATCAAGAGCGAGATGACTGCCTTCATTCGCGGTGCTGGGGGATGGGGTGGCGACCGCGGCCCGAGTGCCGACATCAACGTGCCTCCCGCGCGGGAGCCGGATGCCGTCGCCGAGGACGCGATCCCGGAGAATCAAGCGTTGCTCTATCGTTTGAGTGGGGATTGGAACCCGCTTCATGCTGACCCAGGCATGGCCCAGGCGTTTGGCTTCGAGCGGCCGATCCTGCACGGACTCTGTACGTTCGGGTACGCCGGCCGTCGGGTGCTCCAGAAGTTCGCGCCGGAAGGCAATCCAGACTTTTTCAAGAGCATCAAGGTGCGCTTCGCCGACAACGTCTATCCGGGGGACACCCTGGTCACCAAGATGTGGAAAGAATCCGACCAGCGCATCGTGTTTCAGTGCACGGTCAAGGAGCGCGACTCGGTCGTGATCTCGAACGCTGCGATTGAGCTCTTCGAGGAGCTTCCTAAGCCGAAGGAGAAGAAGGAGCCGGCTGCCGAAGCAAGCGCCGGGGGCGCGGTCGAGCCGACTTCGGCGGATGTGATTGCCGCAGCCAGCCAGTTCCTCGCCGAGAACCCCGACATCGCACAGAAGGCTCAGACGGTGTTTCAGCTGAGCCTCAGCGATCCGGCCAGCGTGTGGACGATCGATCTCAAGACGGGCACGGCAGGTGCTGGCGAGACCGCCAAGCCCGACGCCACTCTCCAGCTCTCCGACGCCGATTACGTGGCGCTTCAGAAGGGCGAGGCGGATCCCATCAAGTTGTTCTCGAGCGGGAAACTGAAGGTGGCGGGCGACATGATGGCCGTCAACAAGCTCGAAGCGCTCCTCAAGATGCCGTTTGACCTCGTCCTCGAAAAGGCACGGACGCGTTCTGGTGATGGCGGGGAACCGGCGGAGGCCGCCATCGAGGTCACTGCAGCCGCGCCGGAGGCATATGAGCCCCTCGCGCCCAAGCTCTTCGAGGCTCTTGGCAAGCGCTTGCAGGAGCAACCGAGCCTCGCCGATGAGGTCGGCGCGGTTCTACAGTTCTATGTACGCGACCCGGATTCCAAATGGGTGGTGGACCTCGAGAACCAGCCTCCTGCGCTCAGGGCGGGTGAAACCGACGGAGCAACGACGACTATCGTGATCGACGACGCGGACCTCGCAGAGCTCAGCAGCGGCGACACGACCACGCGATCGCTCTTCCAACGAGGCAAGCTTCGTATCGACGGTGACATGCAGCCCGCGCACCGTCTGAACTTTCTCAAGGGCCTGATCTAAACTCGCGCACAGCAACGCTAAGGAGCAACGATGGGACGCAAGGTAAACGTAATCGGAGTCGGCATGGTGCCATTCGCCAAGCCCGGCCAGAGCGAGGACTACAACGTGATGGCCGCCAAGGCGATCAAGGCTGCGCTCGCCGACGGCGGGGTGGAGTTCGGCGAGGTCGAGCAGGCGGTTGCGGGCTATGTCTTCGGCGACAGCACGTGCGGGCAGCGCGCGGTATACGACGTCGGCCTCACCGGGATTCCGGTCTACAACGTCAACAACAACTGCTCCACTGGCTCGAGTGCGTTGATGTTGGCCAAGCAAATGGTCGAAGGCGGCATCGTCGAATGCGCGCTTGCTGTGGGTTTCGAGCAGATGCAGAAGGGCGCGCTTGCTGCGGCATGGAACGACCGCCCCAACCCCCTTAGTCTTCACGTCAACGTGATGAACGAAGCGCAGGGCTTCACTTCCGCGCCACCCGCCGCCCAGATGTTCGGTGGAGCGGGTCGCGAGTATCGTTGGAAGTATGGCGCGAAGCGCGAAACCTTCGCGAAGGTGAACGCGAAAGCACGCCAGCACGCTGCCAAGAATCCGTACGCGCTTTTCCGCGACCTTCTCACGGTGGAAGAGATCCTCGCCTCACCGGAGGTGTTTGACCCGCTCACGCGTTATCAGTGCTGCCCTCCGACCTGCGGGGCCGCGGCCGCGATCGTGTGCTCCGACGATTTCGCGAAGAAGAAGGGCATTTCCAATCCCGTCTACATCGCGGGCCAAACGATGCGCACGGACTACGGAACGAGCTTCGAAGATTCGATGATCAAGATGGTCGGTTTCGACATGGCAAAGAACGCTGCGCAGGCGGTGTACGAGGAGTCCGGGATCGGCCCTGAAGACGTCGATGTCGTCGAGCTTCACGACTGCTTCACCACCAACGAAGTACTGACGTACGAAGCGCTCGGCCTTTGCGGCGAAGGCGAAGCGGAGAAGTTCATCGAGGAAGGCGACAACACTTACGGCGGTAAGTTCGTCACCAATCCGAGCGGTGGTCTTCTTTCCAAGGGACACCCGCTCGGAGCCACAGGTCTTGCGCAATGCACCGAGCTCGTCTGGCACCTCCGAGGCCAAGCCGAGGACCGTCAGGTCGACGGCGCGCGCGTCGCTCTTCAGCACAATCTCGGGCTCGGCGGCGCGGCGGTCGTGACGATGTACCGTCGCGACTGAGGAGCCTCGGAGCGTGAAGAAAGCTGGAACCGACGTCGCTTCGAAGCGGGAGCGAGTGCCCCAGGCGGAGCGCCGTCGGATCACCCGTGGGAAGTTGCTGGACGCGACGATCGAGAGCCTGATCGACATCGGCTACCCGAGAACCACGACCGTCGAGGTGGGCGAGCGCGCCGGGCTATCCCGGGGCGCTCAGCTTCATCACTTCCCTAGCAGGGCCGACTTGTTGGTTGCCGCGATCGAGCACCTCGCCGATGAACGCTCCAAGGAGTTCGAGGCCGAGCTCAACGCCCGGCTCGAGAAGGGCGACGAACCGATTGACGCCATGGTCGACATGCTTTGGGCGATGTTCTCCGGGCCGCTCTATTGGGCCGTCGTCGAGCTCATGGTGGCCGCGCGGACCGACCCGGAGCTTCTCGGCCGGTTCGAAGCTTTCGAGCGAAGCCTCGGCGGCCGCATCTACGGGGCGTTCAAACAGCTCACCGGTCGAGGGGATCGCCAGGCCAAGATCGCCGTTGAGATGACCCTCTACTTCATGCGGGGTTTGGCGATGGAGCGCATCTTTCGAGAGAACGACGCCCACTATGACAAGCTGATCGAGCGTTGGAAGACAGGCCTCCGCACGATGTTGAGCTAGTCGGCCCCCGCCGTCTCCCTGGAGATCGGGTGACTGGCGAAAACGATCGCGAGGGTGGTCACCATCGCCGCACCGGCGACGAGGAGGTTTCCTGCTGCGAGCCCCTCGCGCGACAACCCGTCGGGCGTCAGGGTGAAGAAGATGTCGAGCTTCGCGACGTAGAGGTAGAGAAGACCGGCTACCCACACCAGCGGAAAGAACATCAACAGACGATCGCGCGGTCTGTCCGGTCGGCGGAACGAAAACACGTAGGTTAGCCCGGCGGCTGCAAAAGCGAGCGCATGCAGGGACGCGGCGACGCCCAGCATGCCGTTGTAGGCGAAGAGATTGTACGGAACGAACAGCAATGCGCCGAGCCCGACCGTCAGAATCGGGATGAGCGCGATGCCGAGTCCAATCGCAGCGCGGCTCTTCCGGCCCTCCACCCAGTCCCAACACACGATTCGGGTGAGCCATGCGAAAACGCCGGTGAACAGAAAGAACCAGTGGTAGCTGGTGACGGGAACGCTGTTGAGATAGGGCAGGGTCGTTGGGTCGCTCGTATCCCAGATCCACCAGCCCAGCATGGGCCCGAGGTTGTCGAAGATCGAGTACGCAACCCCTCCGAAGAACCCGATCGATATCGCCTCGACGAGCGGAGAAAACGCGTACCGGCGAATCGTCATGCAGAGGTGGTAGAGCAAGGCGGGATACAGCAGGACGATATAGAGCGGCAGGCGGTTGTAGAGGAACATCACGGAAAACTCGCCGTGCCAGAAGTTCTCGACGGTGTAATAGGAACTGATGTCCATCAGCAGGCCGTAGAGGAGGCAGGCAAGGAGAGTGAGCGGAGCAGACTGGGTTCCACTTCGCTTTGCGTGTTGAAACGCGTGGACGACGGTCGCCACGAATCCGATCAGGACGATCAACTCGATCGCCAGGAAGCTCCAATCGAGCAAGGCACCCGGGGCGTTGACGAAGACAAGCGCCTCGACCGCCTCCGCGTTCCTCATCGCGTAAGAGATGTGCGGGTTCATCCGGGGTTGTCTATCACGGCCTCGCGTCGCTGCGGAGCGCGTTGTGGGCGAAGCTATAGCCGTGAGCGGGCTCAGCGCGCGGCCCCGCGCGGTACGCTGTCGCTCCGCGCGAGCGAATCAGTCCGAGGAGCGCAGCACCGAGCGGAACCGCCATCCGGGGCGAGAGAAACAGGGATTTGGGCTTCACTCCGGTCATCGCGGCGCCGAAATTGTCCATGAAGCTGGCGCCGTGACGCTGGGCGGCGACGGCAGCCGTGTCGAGAAGGATGGGGAAGCGGTTGATCGCGCGCCCCGCAGCCGCAGAAATAGGGAAGTCGCGGCCGAACTCTTTCATCCACGCTCGGTGGTAAGCCGAGAGTCGGCGCGCCGAGAGGTCGCCCTCGTCGAATGCTTCGTGCAGGACGCGAGCTGCGATCTTGGCGGCGATCATCGCGGTGTGGATGCCTTCGCCGGTCAGCGGATCTGTCTGGCCCGCGGCATCCCCCAACAAAATGAACCGCTCGCCATGCGTTCGCGGCTCTCCGCCGAGTCGAAGCGGGGACAGCCCTGGACGTTCGAGCGGCTCCGCATGGTCGCCGAGCACTTCGCGCACGTACGGGTCCTTGGCAACCTCGGCGCTCAAGAGCGACTTGAGTTGGGTTGGAGGGACGCGGCCTCCGGGAAGGAGATAACAACCGAGGTCGATGTCGTCGTTCGAGTGGCGAAAGAGCGCCACGTAACCGGGGAGCACGTATGGGGGATAGAGCAGAACACCGTCACTCGTGAAGTTGTGTGTCCCGCCCTTGATGTATTGCCTGCTCGCAACGCTATTGGCCCCTGTCGTGACGACCCCAAGCGCGCGCGCGATCTTGCTCTTGGCGCCGTCTGCCGCGATCAGGCAGCGACCCAGGAAACGACGACCATCCTTGCATCGAACGGTCCACAGTTCGTCGCTCAGCGTCACATCGGTCACCGATGCACGTTCGACGAGCTCCGCACCCACACGGTGGGCCGCGCGTGCGATCCGTTCGTCGCAAACCATCCGGCGGATCGCGGCCACGCGAGGCGCGCTTTCCCGTTCGCCTTCATCGGGGCTGGTGAAGCTCAGACCGGAGGGCGATACCAAGCCGCCCGCGCGGACCCATTGTACCAACCCCTCGGAGTCGAGCTCCTGGATGACCCCCATCTCCTCGAGGATGTCGAGCGCAGGCTCACACCACGCATCGCCGCAACGCTTGTCGCGGGGAAAGGTCGCCTTCTCGAGAAGCGCGACCCGCTTCCCTCCGGTGGCCAGGAAGTACGCAGCCGTCGCTCCGGCCGGGCCTGCACCAACGACGACTACGTCGTAAACGGGCTGCATGGTCATCTCGCATCAGGTCTCTACACCTGAATGCTGAAAACGTTTCCTTCTAGGCTTCCCAGACCACCCGCGTGCCTGCCCCGTACCATTCTTCGGTCTTCGGCCCGTAGGTGTCTTCGAGCATGCTTCGCTTCATCTTCATGGTTGGGGTGAGGAAGCCGTTTTCGATCAGCCACGGGTCCTTCACGACCGTCAAGAACTGAAGGCGCTCGAATCCTTCGACCTCCTGGTTGACCTGCTCCAACAATGCCTCCAACTCGGCTTCGACCTCCGTGCGCACGCTGGCATCGCTCAGCGTCGGTCGAATCTCTTCCGCGAGGAGGATCAAGGCAAACGGCTGCGGGTGCCCCGAGCCGGTGACGCAGCACATTTCGACGTGTGCGTTGTTGTTGAGGAGGTTCTCGATGGGCACTGGGGCGACGTACTTGCCCTTGCTGGTCTTGAAGAGCTCCTTCACGCGGCCCGTGATCTTGAGTCGCCCATCTTCGTCGCGCTCACCGCGGTCGCCCGTCCGGAAGTAGCCGTCTTCGGTGTAGCACTCGGCCGTCAGCTCGGGTTGCTTGTAGTAACACATCATGTTGCCGGGCGACTTGATGAGGATCTCGCCCTCGTCGCTGATCTTCACGTCGACGCCGGGCATCGGGTTGCCGACGTAGCCGACGCGCCCGTGTCCAGGATAGGTCGCGTGCGAGTAGGCGAAGTCTTCGCTCATGCCGTACCCCTCGAGGAGCTCGAGGCCCAAATCCCGGTACCACTGAATGAGATCGGGCGGGATTGGGGCAGAGCCACTGGCCGCGAGCCGCACGCGCTGAAGCCCGAGGCCCGTCAGGACCTTCTTCTTGATTACACGATTGAGAAGCGGGATTCGAAGGAGCCGCCTGAGCTTCTCGGGCGGGAGCTTGTGGAACACCCCGAGCTGGAACTTCAACCACAGTCGCGGTACCGAAAGGAAAATCGTCGGCTGTGCGCGATTGAGGTCGGCCACGAACGTGTCGAGTGACTCCGCGAAGAAGAGCTGCATCCCCGAGCGAAAGCCCTGTAGCTCGACAAAGTACCGTTCGAAGACGTGGGCGAGCGGAAGATAGGACAGCATCCGGTCCTTGTCCGTAGCGTGGAAGACCTCCTCGGCCCCGTCTACCGAGGCGGCAATCGCTCCGAAGCTGTGCATCACGCCCTTCGGCCGACCCGTGCTGCCCGAGGTGTAGACGATGATCGCAGCCTCTTCGGCGTTGCGGCCGGGGTTGCCTTGCAGGGGCTCGGTCCTGGCTGTGATCGAATCCCACGACTCGTAGTCGTTCGGTGGGGCGAGAGGCAAAGAGATGCAAGGCATGCCGGCGGGGATGCCTTTCTGAACTTCCTCCCAGCCATCGAGCTTGCCTACGAAAAGTAGCTTCGATTCGCTGTGGTTGAGGATGTAGTCGATCGTGTCGGCGTTGAGCGTCGGGTAGAGGGCGACGCTCACGTGTCCCGCCATCCAGATTGCCAAGTCCGCGAAGATGAAGTGCGCACAGTTCTTCGAGATGAGACCGATATGGCTACCAGGCTCGAGGTTGAGCGACTTCAAGTGCGCAGCCATCCGCCTCACTTGATCCATCGCCTGAGCCCAGGTGTAGGTTTCGATATCTCCGTCGCCGATTGGCTGGGTCATCCAAAGCTGGTCCGGCGCGGTCTTTTCCCAGCGGTAGGTGTCGTCTAGTGCGAGTTGAAGCTCGGCCATGGGTCACTCCTCGTTGATGACGGGGCTCGGAGCATACACCGTCCGGGAGCGGTTGTCGGGCCTTTGATCGAAGGACGACGCCTCGCTTGACTGGGTCCGGGCCCCGGTCCCATGTAACACGGCGATGAGCCAGCCTTCGAGGCAGCTAGGAGAGAGACATGGGACAGGTGGAAGTACGTTTTGTGGGCAGTGGCGACGCCTTCGGCAGCGGGGGACGATTTCAGACCTGCATCGCGCTGCGCACGTCCAATGACCTCTTCTTGGTCGACTGCGGGGCGTCGTCGCTGATTGCGATGCGGCAGCAGCAGATCGAGCCGCGGGACGTGAGCAAGATCCTGATCACGCATCTGCACGGGGATCACTTCGGCGGGATTCCGTTCTTCCTGCTCGACGCACAACTGGTGTCCAAGCGCACCGCGCCCCTAACGCTGGTGGGGCCGCCCGGGCTCGAAGAGCGTCTCATGCAGGCCATGGAAATACTTTTCGCTGGCTCCTCCAGGGTCAAGCCGAATTTCGAAATCCGTTTCGTCGAGCTCAAGCCTCGAACGCGTACTGCAGTCGAGAAAATCGAGGTGACCGCGTTCCCGGCAGCCCATTTCAGTGGGGCGCCGTCGTACAGCTTGCGCGTCGAAGTCGAACAAAAGGTGTTCGTGTACTCGGGCGACACGCAGTGGACCGATACGTTGATCGAAGCCTCAGATCAAGCGGATCTGTTCGTCTGCGAGTCCTACGTGTACGACCAAGAGGTAGCGCTTCACAACACGTACAGCACGATCATGGAGCATCGCCCACACCTCACCTGCAAACAGATCATCCTCACACACATGAGTGAGGATGTGTTGTCACGGGCCGATCAAGTCGAGTTGCCGATGGCCGAGGACGGGTTGCTGCTTACTTTGTGAGAAGACCGGGCCAGTGCGTCAACGGTGGCGCGACTCATGGTTCCTAGACTAGGCTCTCGGTCATGTTGGAATTCTCTGGACGCGAAGCCGTCGTCACCGGAGGCACCGGTGCGCTCGGCCGCGCGGTAGTCGGGCGCCTCGTCGCGGCTGGCGCCACCGTTCACGTTCCTGTCTACGCGGCCGAGGAGCTCGACGGCTTTCCCTATCGGCAACACGAAGCCGTGAAGCTTCACGAAGGTCTGGATCTGAGCGTCGAAGCGGACGTGGCTCAGCTATTCGGTGCGACGACTTCGCTGTACACCAGCATTCACGTAGCGGGCGGCTTCGCTATGGGCGGCATCGCGTCAACGAGCCTCGACGTTTGGGATCAGCTGATGCAGATCAACGCAACGACGTGCTTCCTTTCATGCCGCGAAGCGGTGAAGTCGATGGAGGGGCGCGAGGGACGCATCGTCAATGTTGCGGCGCGACCCGTTCTCGTGCCCACCGGACAGATGACCGCATACACAGCTTCCAAGGCTGCAGTCGCTGCGCTGACGCTCTCGCTCGCCGAAGAGCTCTCCGAGTCTTCGATTTGGGTCAACGCGATCGTCCCGAGCATCATCGACACGCCGGCCAACCGCGCAGCCATGCCAGATGCGGACCACAGCGCTTGGCCCAAGCCCGACGAGATCGCAGAGACCATTACCTTCTTGGCATCGCCACAAAACTCCGTCACCCGCGGCGCCCTCGTCCCCGTGTACGGGAAGAGCTAGCTCCCAAGCCCCGCAACCCTGCGGATGAACCCCCCTAAAAAGGGGTCTGACCCCTATATGATTTCCGGTAGTATCTGGGGGATGAAGTACACGCATTTGGGGCGGACCGGGGTTACGGTTTCGCGGATTTGCCTTGGTTGTATGAGCTACGGGTCGCCGAAGTGGCGGCCGTGGATTCATGATGCCGATGCGTCTGCGCCGTTTTTCAAGCGGGCCATCGAGGCGGGTATCAACTTCTTCGACACCGCCGACATGTATTCTCTCGGGGTGAGCGAGGAGGTCACTGGGCGGTGGCTTCGCGAGTATGGGAATCTCGACGAGCTCGTCATCGGGACGAAAGTGTTCTTCCCAATGAGCCAGCGCCCCAACATGGGCGGGCTTTCGCGGAAGCACATCCAGCAGGCCTGTGAGGACAGCCTCCGCCGTTTGGGCGTCGACACGATCGACCTCTATCAAATCCACCGCCTCGATCTGAACACGCCGATGGAAGAGATGATGGCCGCCCTCGATCACCTGGTCACGCAGGGCAAGGTTCGGTACATCGGCGCCAGCTCGATGTACGCATGGCAATTCCAGCGTCTGCTCTCGATGTCGGAGCGCAACGGCTGGGCTCGCTTCGTCACCATGCAGAATCACTACAACCTCGTCTATCGCGAGGAGGAACGGGAGATGATGCCGCTCTGCGAGGCAGAAGGGATCGGTGTGACTCCCTGGTCGCCCCTGGCTCGCGGCATGCTTGCCGGGACGAGGAGCAAATTGGGTGACAGCTCGACGAGCCGCTCCTCTACCGACGGGCTCGACCAAATCCTCTACGATCAGCCCTCCGATTGGGAAGTCGTCGAGGCGGTCAAGAAGGTCGCGGCGGAGCGCGGCGAGTCGCCGGCTCGCGTTGCGTTGGCGTGGCTCCTCTCGAAGCCTGCAGTGACCGCTCCGATCGTCGGCGCCACGAAGCTCAAGCATCTCGACGACGCGATTGAAGCGGCGGAGATCGAGCTCAGCGCAGACGAAGTCGCGATGCTCGAAGCTCCGTATCGCGCCCATCCCGTCAAAGGTTTGGAGGCGCCGCGCAGCTGAGCCGAGATGCCGTCAGGGTTCGTCGAGCTCGGAGCGCAAGCTTCGGATCATCAGGCGCTCGTAGAGGCCGGGCGCTAGACGAGACAGGAGCGCGCTGGTCTTTCCAACCGGCGTGAGCACGAGGCGCCTGCGTCCGGCCTTCGCAGCCTTCAACACCTCAGCGGCCACGTCGTCTGGGCTACCCAGCTCTCCGACTTTGGAGCGTGGCCGGCTGACGCGCTTGCCATCTCCGCCGAGCGTCGATGCTTCCAACCCCGACTCGACGAAAGACGGGCAGACCATCAAGACGCCGACGCCCTTAGCGGCGACTTCGGCGCCGAGGCTCTCGAAGAGGCCGTGCATAGCGTGCTTCGAAGCTGCATAGCCACTGCGTCCGTAGAGCGGCGCCAATCCAGCGATGCTCGAGACGGCGATCACCAACCCTCGATTCGCGATCAAGTCGGCCATGCAGGCTTGCGTGCAATGCAGCGCACCGAAGAGGTTGACCTCCATCACACGACGAAAGACTTCTGGCCGGGTGTCCGCGAACGCGCTTCGATGAACGATGCCCGCGTTGTTGATGATCACGTCGATCCTGCCGAAGGCCTCGCGAATGGACGCCATCGATGCCTGGACTTGTTCGGTGTCGGTGATGTCGCACGGAAGGGCGACCACTTCGATGCCGGCGCTCTCGAGCTCCTCCCGGGCGGCGCCCAATGGGCTCGTTGGTAGGTCGACGATCGCGATCTTTGCGCCAGCCCCACCAAAGCTCCGGGCGAGCGCGCCTCCGATGCTTCCAGCGCCCCCGGTAATGACGACCGTGCGCCCGTGGAACTCACGCCGAGGCAAGAAGACCCCGCGCTCGGGCGTAGAGCTCGAATGCTTCGCGACTGGTGAGCTGAGGAACGTAGCCGTACTCCTCTTTGAGGCGCCGGTTCGAAAGCACGGGACGGTATTGCAGGAACGCGACGCGTTCGGGCCCGTTGTCGGTCACGCCCAATCCCTTGAGCGCCCATAGGATCGCTTTCACCAGAGACGCGGGAAGCGCCACGTAGGGCTTGCGGAGCATGGTTGCGATCTCGCGTGGGGTCAGAGCGCCATCGCCGGCCTGGTTATAGACGCCCACCTTGTCGGAGAAGACCGCATCGACGAGACACGCGACCAGGTCCTGGTCCCAAATGAACACGAAGGGCGATTCCGAACCGACGATGCCCAACATGACGGGTTTCTCGAAGAGGTCTGTGACCGGGCTGTGCACGTCCGGGCCAACGATGGTGCCCGGGCGAAAGACGACTTGCCGCAGCTCGGGCCGCTCCTCCCGCCATTGCGCCAACATGGCCTCGACCAGGCGCTTGTTCTTCGAGTACTCGAACTCGTCATTGCCCCGGAGTGGATCGTTCTCATCGAGCCACTCCGGGTTGTCGGGGTGATAGCCATATGCCGCGCCGCTCGACGTGACGATCAACCTCTTTGCGCCCGCGCCCTCGCACGCTTCCAGGACGTTTTTCGTGCCCAAGACGTCGACTCGGTACGCTAGGTCGGCCGGCGCTCCCTTGGGCACACGAACGATTGAGGCCAGATGCACCACGGTGTCGATCCCGTGCTCGCGAAAAAGGTCTTTGAGCGCAGGATCGCAGATGTCGCCTTGCTCGTAGACGACGCCCGCGATTCGCTCGGAGGGCTCGACCTCGGTCCAATCCAGCGCAACGAGCGCCGACAATTCGCGCAGGCGTTCGCAAAGCGCGGCGACGCAGAGGCGACCGACATACCCGGCCGCCCCGGTCACCAAGACCGCGGGGCCCGCGCCCATCAGGCTCCGGGCTCCTGGTGCATCGCCTTGAACTCCTGCAAGCCTGGAGCGAACAGGTGCATGTTGGGGTCCACGTCGACGTGAACGACAGACGGCTTGCCCGAGTCGACGCAGCGCTGGAGCGCGGCCTCGAGCTCGGCCGGGTCCGAAACGCGCTCGCCGTGGCAACCCATCGCTTCGGCGACCTTGTCGAAGGCGATCTCTTCGAAGTCGGCGTTGATCGTGCCTTGCTGCTCGGTCCCGATGGCGGGACGCAGCATACCGAGCGCGATCGACTGCGTGAGCTTCACCATGCCCCACTGCCTGTCGCAGAGCAGCAGATAGATGACGGGCAGCTCGTTTCGTAGCGCGGTTTCGAGCTCTTGGAAGTGAA
>Ga0255043_10000152_pt1 | contig 12190 bp, 11 predicted proteins | sample BC1_12_9_MG_FD_182778 | JGI IMG/M metagenome (GOLD analysis project Ga0255043, IMG submission 182778) | Seawater microbial communities from Strait of Georgia, British Columbia, Canada - BC1_12_9 | ecosystem: Environmental > Aquatic > Marine > Strait | place: Canada: British Columbia | collected... | reverse complement strand
ATAGTCCGATTCGGGGCGGTAGAGCATTGGCTTTGGCGCCGCTTCAGCAAACTGTTCTTCGATGATATGAGCGGTCCAGCCGGCGATTCTAGAAATAGCGAAAATAGGAGTATATTGATCCATGGGAATGCCCATCATGTAATATAGGGAGGCACTGTAGAAATCCACATTGGTATAAATGTCCCTGCCTTTACGCTCCTTGAATTGCTCCTTGGCAACTTTCTCCAGGAGCGCTGACATTTCATACCATTTAGTCTCTCCAAAGCGTTCACCCACCACCTTGGACATGGGGGCCAAAATTAGGGCCCGGGGATCGTCCACCTTGTAGACTGCATGCCCCAACCCCATGATTCTATTGCCGGAATCAAACTGTTCATTAACGTAGCTTTCTATCTTGTCAAGTGAGCCGATATCGATAAGCATTTCCATCACCCGGGTGTTGGCACCACCATGCAATTCTCCAGAGAGGGAACCCACAGCTCCCGCTACTGCGGCATACATGTGGGCCCGGGTTGAGGCGATCTCACGGGCAGCGAAGGTGGAGGCGTTGAAACCGTGCTCTGCGTGCATCACCAAGGCAGCATCGAAGAAACCGGCTATGTCTTCGTCAGGTACTTTTCCATTCATCATGTATAGGAAATTTGCAGCGTGGCTTAAATTGGGATCAGGGTCGATGGCTTCCTGGCCATTACGTATTCGCTCCCAGGCGGCGGCAACTGTTGCTAACTTGGCTACCAATCTTAGTGCCTTACGGTGTGCAGCTTCTCTGGAAGGATCATCAGCCTCTGGGTCGTGATGGGCGAGCATGGAAACGCAAGCCTGTAAGACGTCCATGGGCAAGGCGTCTTTGGGCCTTGTTTTTAGGGCAGCAATCAGTTCAGGGGGTACGGCTCGCTCTGCCGCAAGTAGGGCCGAGAAAGGTTTGAGTTGGTCTTCAGTAGGGAGAGCCTCATTGAGTAATAAATGCACGACTTCTTCAAAGGAAGCTTTGCCGGCCAGGTCCGTGATTAGATAGCCTCGATAGACGAGACGCCCGACAGAACCGTCCACCTCGCCAATGTTGGTGCTGGCAACAACGACGCCACGAAGCCCGGTGTTTTGAATATCCATACCACTATCCATAATCTCCTCCTTCTTACCTCCGCTGGCCCTTCCCGCCGATTGACCAGTCCATGTTCTCAACGAATCCTATTAATTAGTTTCCATCCGGAATCAGAGATTCTCAGATGGAGCTGTCAGCCGTCAGCTATCAGCATTCAGCTTAACCTCTTGGATTTATGTGTATTTCGCTGAAAGCTGAGCGCTGATCGCTGATTGCGCGAGTCCGAAAACCGTAGTTTTCGGATGAGTACTAGTTAGTCGCAGCTATGTAGAAAATATTAAACACTAAATTATAGCCTGTCAAAAAGCCAAGGGGTAGGGGAAGGAAATGCCTAAATTGCCTAAAGTGCCTAAAATAATTCGATCTGATTCTAGAGTGTCACCATCCTAAAATCACATTCCCAAATCCCAAATCCCAAGCACCAAATTACAAATAAATCTCAAATTCCAATATTCAATGACCCAAAGATATTTGGGGTTCTTTCTCATATAATGATGTTGGGGTTTGAAATTTTGAATTTCGGTCATTGGGATTTGTTTGTTATTTGGGTTTTGTGATTTGTAATTTCCCTCAACTTCCGCCCCTCGATATCAAGAACGAGGACGAGTTGAATCTGCAATCTGAAATCTACAATCTTAAATTGTAAATGTGGGGCGGGCCTCTGTGCAGTGGGGCGGGCCTCTGTGCCCGCCATAAGGCAATGCCCCATGAAGTTAATGACCATTTCTGTAGGAGCAAGCTTTGCTTGCGAAATAAGCAGTCTCAAAATCTTTCATCGCAACCTGGAGGTTGCTCCTACATGATATGTATCAATTGCCATGATTTTTGTAGGAGCAAGCTTTGCTTGCGAATAAAGCTAGTTTCAAAATCCTTGATCGCAACCAGAGGTTGCTCCTACATGACTGACGGAGGAGTTTACTCCTTTTTAAGCAGCAGAAGCGTATTCCCAATCACGCTGAGGCTACTCAATAGCATGGCAGAGACTGCAATGAGAGGGGTGAGCAATCCGCTCATGGCTATTGGAATGCTAACAAGGTTATAGATGAAAGAAAAGCCAAGATTTTGATGGATCTTTTTCTTAACCTCTTTCGCCAGCAGGACAAAGTCCCACAGCTGCAAAAGATCGCCCCGCATCAAGGTAAGATCTGCCGCCTCCTTGCCTAAGTCGCTACCAGAATGAACCGCTATGGCCAGGTCCGCCTGGACCAGGGCAGGGGCATCATTGATGCCGTCGCCAACCATGGCCACCAGTTGTCCTTGCTGCTGCAGGGCAGAAATGAAGCTGGCTTTTTCTTGGGGCAGTTTCCCGCCTTGTGCCTCGTCGATTCCTACTTCTTTGGCAATTGCCTTGGTAGTTTGATCATCATCTCCGGACACCAGGGCAACCCTATAACCGGCCCCATGTAGACGGCTTACCGCCGGGATTGAGTTGGGTTTCAATTCGTCGCCAAAGACGAAAACAGCGCACACTCGACCTGCATAACTCATAAAGACCAAAGAATGTTCAGGCCTGTTTTCGGCAACAGGTAGGTCGGGGCCGGCCTTCAACTCAGCAGCAAGAAACCCTCGCGAGCCAATTTTGACTTTTTTGCCTGTAACGACGCCCGATACTCCATTCTCAGAGACCTCTACACCCTCCACGCTCAGCGGTTGCACCTGTCTTCTCGCCGCTTCTCTGGTGATCTCAGCGGCAATGAGATGATCCGACTCATTTTCCAGCGATGCAGCCAAGGCGAGGAGTTCTGCTGCAGACAAAGAGCCAACCGGAATAACCTCGAGTAGCGACCATTTCCCCTCGGTCACTGTCCCAGTCTTATCCAGGACGAAAGCGTCAACCCTGTCAGCCTGCTCAAAGGAAGAAAAGTCTCGGACCAAGATACCTTTTCTGCCCGCCAGAGAAATCCCGGCCACCCTGGCCATGGGAATAGCAATACCCAGGGTGCAAGGACAAGAGATCACCATAACGGTTACCGCCCGAATCATTGCCTGGTCAAATGTTAGTCCCGAAAGCAGGCAGAGCAAGCCGGTTCCCACCCCGAGGGCAATGATAACAGGAACAAACCACTGTAGGGCGCGTTCGGTTTTCCCCTCGAACGGTGTCTTTTCTCCTAACGCCTTCTCCATGATGGCGATCATCTGTCCCACAATAGAGTCCTCTCCAACCCCTTCGGCCCGTATCTCAAATGTCCCCTGGATGACCTTGCTGCCGCTCTTTACTAGATCTCCAATTTTCTTGGTAATAGGCAATGGTTCTCCGGTGAGAGACGATTCATCCACAGCTCCTTCACCCTCGAGAATAAAGCCGTCGGCAGCTAATACCTCACTTTCTTCAACCCTGAAAGTATCTCCCTTTCGAAGATTATCAGCGGCGACGTAGCGACCTCGCGGATACTGCTCGGAACAAATTTTTGCTTTGTTGGGACGGAGAGAGAAGAAATTCGCCAGGTCCTCCTGGACCTCAGCTTTGGCCCTTCTTTCCAGCAGTTTTCCAAGGAGAACGAGAGTAATGAGCATTGAGGCCGTGTCGAAGTAAAGGTGAATGCTGCCGCTGAGCAGACCATAAATACTGTAAAAATAGGCACTGAAGGAGCCGACTGTTATTAATGTTTCCATACTAAAAGCGGCGGTTGAGATCCCGGCCCAGGCTCTACGGTAAATGTTGCGACCTCCATAGATGAGAACGACGCTGGCCAAGACAAAGGTGGGCCATGAAAGTTTCTGAATTGTCTCAGGCGAGAACTCGGTAAAAAAACCGGAATAAAGGGCAAAGGAGAGCATCATTACATTCATGGTTAGCAATGCGGAGACAACAAAGCGAATGAACTCTACCTTTCTTTCTCTGGCTTCCGTCTCTTCACCCGGCAGCAAAGCTTCGTAGCCAAGCCCCTTTATAGAGTCGATGATACGCTGTGGAGAGGTAAGAACCGGATCATAGTCACATCTAACCCGGTCGGTGGCAAAGTTACAGGCTGCGCCGATGATTCCAGGAGTTCTCCTGAGTGTCTCTTCAATGACCCAGGCGCAGGCGGGGCACCACATCTGGTCTACACTGAGGCTCAAGCTCAAAGTGTCGTTATCAAGGCTCGGTGTCTGGTATTCTGCAGCTGGTCCATTCGGAGACAAAGGAGCTGCAGGGAGAACCTTAGCCCGAATGATCTCTGCCAGTTCAGCCTCAGACCTGGGAATTATTCCTATTTCCTGACACTTTTTGAAGAGTTCTGTTTCTCGGAATGATTCGGGATCTCCTGCATCGGATGATTCAATAAGCATGTGGAACACTTGTTTACATCCCATGCAGCAGAAATGGAATGTTCTGCTGTGCCTGGTTGAGGAGAGCTTTTGATAGCGAAGTGGAAGCCCGCAGAGATCGCAGGTGGGGAAAGAAGGATTCATTAGGAGGTTCGCAAACTTGGTCCTTTGGACCAGGTCAGAGTTTGATGTATTTGCCGGTAAAGATTGCGAGCTGTTTTCAAGTACTAAAGCATTAGAGTATCAGAAATTACAAATCACAAATCACAAATATCAAACAAATCACAATGACCGAAATTCGAAGTTTTAAACCCGTTTTTTCTTTTGGTCATTGAATATTGGAATTTGATATTTATTTGTTATTTGGTGCTTAGAATTTGTTATTTTGGAATGCTCCACCACTCCGTTATTTCGGCAGACTTCCACATGAAGTAAAGACCAGCTCTGGGCCTAGATTTCTTAATTGCGGACACCAAGGGATTTTATATACGCCACGATACGCCAGCGATCGAGTACGGGGATTGTCGTGGCAAGGGCGGGCTGTCTGCCATCCTGAATTCCATAGCTTATCTCTTTAAAGTGCACTCCAGCCGGCATGGCTTGTACCTTGGCGCTTCTAATATCTCCCGGCAGTGGACTGAAACTCTGCCCCACGGTTCCTTTGCCGTCGTGATTCGGGCCGTGGCACATAAAGCAGAAGTTAAAGTACAATTTCTTTCCAGCCTCGATCACAACCGGATCTTCAAGGTTCAGGGGGGATTGAAGCTCTTCAGCTTTGCTGGCTCTAAGGAGTGCTTCAGCAGAGGAAACAGGAACCACTCCCGCGTCCATGATGAGCAGCGGTTGCTCATGGGGTCGAACCCCAGGAGTCTCCCGCATCCGCCAAACATCGGCATAGTCGTCTATGTGCCGCAGGACCAGAACAGCCACGACCACTACGGAAAACAGGATTCCGGCTAGGACAAGCGCTTTTTTCACCTACTCACCTTTTTGTCCTCTTATGTGCTGCGGATACGGAAGCGGTTGGTAAATTGCGTAGGGAGATTCTCCCGGCACGTCCTTGACCGGACGGTAGTCCCAATCGGGTTGGCCGCGATCACCGACAACCAGGAAAGAAAAGGCTCCCTGAGCAAAAACCAGAAGCACGAGAAGAATGACTATAATCCAGGTGCCAAAAGCTGACCCATGGTGGTTCTCAGTATGCATGCTATATTTTTACCCCCAAAACACCTGTAAAAAGTATGTACAAGAAAAGCCATAAAACAGTGCCTAATATGGTCAGAAATGCAATGAGAGGAAAGGGAGCATTCCTTTCCTCTATTTCTCCAAGATAGGTCTGTGTAATCCGCTGTTCTCTTTCCTCCGAATCCCTTCTCCTGAAAAACATAAATGCCAGGGACGCAGCAAAAAGAAAAACGAAGGCGAGGGCCGGAAAAAGGTAGAGAACAAAATGTTGGAAATTCCGCAGTTCAAAAAAATGCAAAACCGTTCCTCCAGGGAAAATGCCTAAAATTAAGGATTTAAAAACTAGCCTTTTTCGCAAGCGGAGCTTGCTCCTACATATAATGATCTTGACTGTTACCCGTCATGTAGGAGCAAGCTTTGCTTGCGATTCGAGAGTGTACTAAAATGCCTAAAATACAATAAAATCTGCAATCCCAAATCCCTAAATCCCCAATGACTAAGGCTTCAGTGTTCAAATTTTAGCTTTTTTATTTTTTTTCCTGACACCCGACACCTGAAACCTTTGATTTCGCAATCTACAATCCAAAATGTAACTATCCTCCTTTAAAAATGGAAAAAAGCAGGGTAGCGACGGTGCCAAATAATCCCAGAGATGCGAGCACAATGAGAGCATACGCTTCGAATCGACCTACCCTGGATACTTTGACGGGTTCTGTCTCCAGTCCCACCTCCAAGGGTAGAAACCGCGCCCGCTGTTGGTCCTTAAACTGACCATTTCGCAGAGCCCAAAATAAGACAACAAGGCTGATAACAAAACCACTGACCATGTAAGCTAGAAAGTATGGGTAGTACATTATAAGTAAAGGCTCAGGGCTCAAGGCTTAAGGCATAAGGGTCTTAAGTTTTTTCCCCTGCGCCTTGCGCCTTGTGCCTTGTGCCACCTCCCTAGGGTTCCCACGAGGCGTCGATTCCCCGTGGTTCTTTGTTGGCATCACTCTGATTAATAAAATAAACGGCGACATAATCGCCAACTTCCCAGATCTTCTGCGATTCCAATTCTCGTTTGAAATAAGGCATGGCGGTGCCGGTAATCCCGTTCATAATCTGGTAATAGAGAATACCTCCAGAGACACCCCGCCCTTTCAAGATGGTGAAGTTCAAGGGCGGTGGATAGATGTAAGGTTGAGCCGGTCCCATGCCGTCCCCTATAGGTCCGTGGCAGCCGATGCAAAATTGTTGATAAACCATGTGGCCCCTTTCCAGCCCCGACGGCGTGGTAGGGTAGGGATTGGGGAGGCGGCGCCAGCCTTCGGGCGCAATCTCAACGAGCCATTTGGCATTGGCATCAGGACCCGCCTCGTAAGCCTTGATGGATTCTTGTTTCCAGTAACGCTGTCGCGCCATGCGCACATCGGCCTTTTTCATTCCGAGACTCTGGATGTATTGGGTCAGGGTGTTGAGCCTCTCCGTGCCAAGCCACTTAAAAGGAGGCATGATGGAATTGGGTCTGGTGTAACGCGGAAGGACGAAGTGGGCGATATGCCAGTCATCTGGATGCTCGCCTCCCTCCTGGGAGAGGTCAACCCCGGTTCGCTGTGAACCAAGAAGAATAGGTCTGTCCCCGACGTAATCTCCTGCCTGGGCAATTCGTTCCGCCCCATGGCCCCAGTCAACTACGCGAATAGACTGGGTGTGGCAGTAGACGCAGCCGTTTTTCAAATAGATGTCCCTGCCGGCAGCCTCCTCCGAGGTCCGGGGCCGATAGATCTCTGACGGGGTCATGTCTCTGTGGGCGTATGGCCAGCAGACCATCACAAAGACTACGGCGGCAAGGATAGAGAAGCTACCTCCCACCACAACCTTCGGAGTCATCCTCATTTCGATACTCCGGGATTGAAGAATATCGTTCTGAATATGTTATAAAGACCCAAGTAAGCCCCGATCGCAACCAGGAGTCCGGTTGAGGCCCTGGCCACGTAATAGATGTGTATTTCCGGTAGCGTCCGGTAGAGCGTCTCACCAATAATCCAGGCGTTGCCCTGAATCAGCCCCGCGATTGTCAGCCCTATGGTAAAGCCTACAACCCCTATGAGAACAAACCAGTATTGCAGGTCCGCCAGAAATCTGCTGTACAGAGGTTTGCCTGTTATTTTGGGCAGGATGTAGTACATCCCTCCCAAGGCCGTCATGCCAGCAAAGCCAAGAACTCCCAGATGGGCGTGGGCCACAACCCAGTTGTTGAAGTGGGTCACCCGCTGCACCTGGGGCAGGGACATAATGGAGCCCTGGATGTTGACAAAGAAGTACATGATGGTGCCGGTGAAAATGAATTTGCCGGCGATGTCGGCGTAGATCACACCCAGTTTGCCTTTCACCGTGTACCAAATGTTTATGAGGAAAATCATTACCGGTATAACCATGGCTACGCTGTCCACAATGGCAATTACCTTCAGCCAGGTGGGAACCGGCACCTGCAGGAGGTGATGGGTCCCGATGTGGGTGTAGACCACCAGGAGGGACCAGAAGCCTATCAACGACAGGGTATGACTGTACAGGGGGCTGCGGCAGACCAGGGGTAGGACGTAGTAGGCCACAGCCAATCCCAGTGGCGTCAGCAAAAGCCCGAAGACGTTGTGACCATAAAACCAGAGAATGATCGCATCCGGGATGCCGAGTAAGGCGCCAGTGTCCGGCCGCCAGATCACGTTGCCAATGCAATAAGTAGTGGTAGTCAGAAGGACGGCGGCACAGGTATACCAGATAGAGACATAGAGAATGGGTTCTTTGCGCTGCTTTACAGTCATGAACAGGTTGAAAACCACAAGGCCGAAAGCAATGCCAACCAGAATGTCCACCGGCCAGGCCAACTCGGCATACTCTCTCCCCTGGGTATATCCAAGGGCTATGCCAACAATACCGGCGAAAACGTAAATATTCCAGATAACACAGGAGACAATCCCGAGTTTTTCACTGTAAAGCTCAGTTCTCAGCAACCTGGGAAGGAAGTAGAACGCCGCTGCCAGGAGTCCGGGTGTGACAAAGCCAAAGAGATTGATGTTCACATGGATAGGGCGAATCCTGCCAAAATGTATCCATTCAATGTTGGCCATGAAATCAGGGGCAATAAGATATCCAGCCCCTATCATCCCCGCCGAGGTGGCCATGGTAAACCAGAATGCCGAGGTGAGGCAGAAGGCCTTAGCGGTTCTGTGAGTTTTTGGCATCTCTTTTTCAGGGGACGACATGAAAAGGTTCTCCTTGATCCTATCCCGGATATTTTATGAATTACTTGCTGCGACCATGGATATGGCCGTCCTTCCTGGCCTCCTCGGGTTTCGGCCCCTGCGACGTACCGTTAAGGTACGCCTCGGAACCAGCACCCTGCGGTTGCCAGGTGGCACACCCATCCTCGTGGTCTCGCGACAGCAATTCATAAAATATCCGGGCTAACTATGACATGCCAACCAGCAGTCAAGGTTGGCCTTCTTTTCCCGATGGCAATCAACACAGAATCCCATCTTAAAGCGGTGGCTCTTGAGCCTATGCATGGTCTCCACCGCGCCGTGGCACTGTTGACAGGTAATCTCCTTCCTTATGTGGCGCTGATGATTGAACAATACATGCTCAGGGAGGTAATACACCCCTTGCCAGGGAGTAGGCGTCTTGTTGTTGAAATACCGGTGCTCCTCCTGGATCCAGGGATGGTTGGCAATGATGTACTTGTGACAGTAGAGACATTTTTCCACCGGTGGTAGTCCCGGGTGATTCGAATATCCGACATAGGGATGACAAAACTCACACTGGATCTTCTTTACCCCCACATGAACCTGATGGCTGAAAGGAATCGGTTGCTCCGGGCCTATGTCGGTGGCGTAAACATAGAAAAAATAAAGGAACAAGATGATGGCAAAGGTGGTAAGGAAGGTGAGGAGCAAGGGCCACCTGTTCCGCTTTAGCGTTCGCAAAAAACCGTTCTGTGAACTGAACTGTTCTTCCATCAACTCGTCCGCTCCACAGTACCCGGGGTAAATTCAGGAAAAATACGCAAGAAAGAGGCGACGGCGAAGGCCATGAGTCCCAAAAAGCCCAAAAATATCAATACCTCCGCTGGGCCCAGGGGCAGCGAAGAAACATGGTGATTCCAGGCGGGGCCCAAAAGAAGTAAGTGCTCCAGCCAGAGGCCGACAATGACCACGGAGCAGAGGATGATCATGGGGATCGGTTTTGATTTTACCTTCCGGTTCAAGAGAATGAAGAAAGGAATCACGAAACTGACAAGAAAAACACCCCACGCCAATGTATTCCAGGGAGAGAGCATGACCCGCTGGATAACGTAGATAGCCTCTTCGGAAATGTTCCCGTACCAAATGACCACCAGTTGCACATAGAAAAAGTCGGCCCAGACCAGACAAAAGCCGAACAGGAGCTTGCCGAGATCATGGAAATGGGCAGAGGTCAGGCTCGATTCCCCATCGCTGCCAACATAGAAGATGGCGGAGAGAATCATCAAGGCAGCGAGCCCCAAATAAAAAGCCTTGGCGAAGGCATAGGCTCCGAAAAGAGTTGAAAACCAGTGGGGCTCCATGCTCATGACAAGATCGAAGGCGATAAGGGTAAGGACAAGAGCGTAGGCCAAAATATAGAGCACGCTCAATACCGTCATTTTTTTCTTATAGCCCGCGATCTCCTCGTCACTGCCTGTCTTACCTCGAAGGAGAAAACTCCTCAGTGGACCCTCTTGCTGTTCCGGATCCAACTTGAGGCGCAAGGCATAGTACAGATAAGCTAGCCCTAGTCCGTACAGGAGGAGGAGACCAATCAGATCTCTGGAAAAGAGGAAGGGTATGTTGAGCCATAACTCTTTGCCATGTTCGTAGTGCAACCAGGGGAAGAGATACTCTCTTCCCATAAATAGCAGGATGAAAAGAATAAATGACAGAGGGAAAAAAGCGGCAAAGGATTCAGCCAGACTCTGCATGGACTGGCTCCACCTGGCCCCAACGAGATGCATCACCATGGAAAACAACAGGCCTCCCTGGGCAATAGCGGACCAAAGGAGGAAATTGAGGTGATAGGCTTGCCAACCCCGCTCTGGGTGCTCACCTCCAAGTTGGACAAAAAAGGTGCCGAAACCCACCAGTATAAGCACAGCAAATAAAGACAAGATGAGTTTTGAAGGTGCTCTCTTATTCATGGATGTGCTCATGGTTAGAAGTGCCTAAAATGTCTAAAGTGATATGAAATCTAAAATCCCAAATCCCAAGCACCAAATTACAAATAAATTTCAAATTCCAATATTCAATGACCCAAACATAGTTGGGATTCTTTTTTTGAGATGATGTTGTTGTTTTGAATTTTGAATTTCGGTCATTGGGATTTGTTTGTTATTTGGGTTTTGTGATTTGTAATTTCCATCAACTTCCGCTTACCGCTCACTGCTTACCGCTTACTCAAAAACCCTGGCTTCCCCTCCTTGGTTCTGGAAAAATTCCAATACCTGTTCTTGCTCCTCTTCCTCACAGGACACCACAATTCCAAAGTGATCTGCGGAACAGCGGGAATCATATTTTTCTAAACCCTTGTAATCGGGTAAATTGCCTAAAACAATAAGACCCAAGACATTGGCGAACACTGAAAACAGAATGGTGCATTCAAAGCCGACGATCACAAAAGGAATCCAGGCGACTATTGGCTTGCCCCAGACAATAAGTTTCCATTCAAGGGCGGTGTAGATGGCCAGGCCGAAGCCAGTGAAAAACCCGAGTATGCCGCCGACAAGGGTAAACCACCCTACCGGACTTTTCTTGAGCTTCAAAGCGTCAAAAATCTTGTGACTGGGAAAAGGGCTGTGAACCCGGTCAATCTGCCACGGATACCCCGATATGTCCTCTATGACAGCAGCGGTCTTTTGTTCATCAGAAAAGAGGCCGAGGACACTAATGTCAGTCGCCATGGTCCCCTCCATGATCCAAGGTCTCCTTCATCTCCGTCATAGAAATGGAAGGCAGGTGTTTCACAAATAATAGAAAGAGAAGCAAAAAGAGCGAAAAACTGCCAATCATGATGCCAAACTCAATAGCGGACGGTCGATACAGTCCCCAGGCGTGCGGGATGAAGCCGTGAGCCACGCTGCCGCTGATGATGACGAAACGCTCGTACCACATGCCTACGTTTATCAGAATGGAGATGCCAAGCAGCCAGGGGATACTCGTTCGTATTCTTTTGAAGAAAAAGAGCAGGGGAACCATACTGTTGCACACAACCATGATCCAGAATTCAAGGCTGTAATCACCTAAGGCTCTCCAGCGGAAAGCTTCCATCTCGACGGCGTTGTGACTGTACCAGGCCAAGAAGTACTCAATGGCATAGGCGTATCCCACAATGAGGCCGGTGAAGATAATGGTCTTGGCAACGGCTTCCAGAATCTTCATGGTGAGGATTCTTTCGTAGCGGAAGATCTTCCTCAAGGGGATCATCAGGGTCAAGACCATGGCCAGTCCGGAGTGGATGGCGCCGGCGACAAAGTAAGGAGCGAAGATGGTGCTGTGCCAGCCTGGAACAACACTAAGAGCAAAGTCCCAGGAGACCACACTGTGCACTGAGACCACCAGCGGGGTTGCCAGAGCAGCAAAGAAGAGGTAACCCCTGGTATAG
>Ga0255043_10000149_pt1 | contig 12230 bp, 11 predicted proteins | sample BC1_12_9_MG_FD_182778 | JGI IMG/M metagenome (GOLD analysis project Ga0255043, IMG submission 182778) | Seawater microbial communities from Strait of Georgia, British Columbia, Canada - BC1_12_9 | ecosystem: Environmental > Aquatic > Marine > Strait | place: Canada: British Columbia | collected... | reverse complement strand
CGGGCTCGGTCGTACGGGCAAGCTCTTTGACTACGAGCACGAGGGCATCCGCCCTGACATCGTAATCATCGGGAAAGCACTCTCTGGAGGAATGTACCCGGTGTCGGCGATCCTCGCCGACGACGAAGTGATGGGCGTTTTTCACCCAGGGGAACATGGTTCAACGTACGGCGGGAATCCTCTCGGCACGGCCATCGCGCGCGAGGCAATCAAGGTCCTGTTGGATGAGGACCTGGTTCAGAATTCAGCCACCGTTGGAGCTTATTTCCTCGGCAAGCTGAGAGAGATCGACTCGAAGCACGTCAAAGAGATCCGTGGCCGCGGTCTGTGGATCTCCATCGAGCTGACGCCGGAAGCGGGCGGCGCGAGGCGATTCTGTGAGGCGCTGATGGACGAGGGCATATTGTGCAAAGACACCCACGGCACGACGCTTCGCATTTCACCACCACTGACCATTGAGCACCACGAAGTCGATTGGGCGGTGGAGCGGATCAGCAAGGTTCTTACAACGCTGTAGCCGATCAAAACACTCCTGCGATTCTGTAGCCGATCCTAGATACTAGATTCTAGATGCTGGATCCGCCCTCCCTCCCGCGCGGGCTCGGGCTTGGGCGAGCATTCGGGTCCCACCGAGTAGCACTTGACACATTAGATCCCCAAATCCACGATGTAGGTGCATCCAGCATCCAGCATCCAGCATCCAGCATCCAGCATCCAGCATCCAGTATCGGGCGGGTGGGTAGACCGCTATACTGCCTTCAATGCGGAGACAGGGCCCCCTCACCACGCGCCACATCATCGTTGCGGTGCTGGTGATGATCGTGATCAACGCCCAGCTGACCTGGTGGATCGTCTTCATTCTCCGCCTCAACAGCACCATTCTCGGGTTCGAACGTGAGCGATTGCTGGTAGCCGCACGAAGTGAGGCGGTGCGGGTCGAGACCGAACTCGGGATCGCTCGTACCGCCCTCGAAGCTGCGGTCTTGATGGGTGACGAACCGGGACGGAGCGCGGTTCCGGCGCCCTTTGTCGGCTGGCGATCGGCATTTGCCGTCGACAGCTGTTCGCCAACCCATATCAGCCAGTCGGGCGTCGTCGAGCTCAGCGTCGAGGCGGGCCTGAGATGTGTGACAGGCGTGATCGGCGGCGAACGGGGTCGGTCGGTGCTCGCGGTGGGTGCCCTCCTCGAGGTGGTCGCTAGCGGAGAGCAGGGGCCTCCAGGGGTTGCCCTGGCCGAACCCTTTGACCGCTTGACGATCAGACCACGCGCCGATGTCTGGGAGGCGGTGCTCGATGATTACCGTCGGCGAATCGTCATGCTGGTCTCCGAGGGAGCTTTCTTCGCCATCCTGCTGCTGGTCCTGATAGGTCTTCTTTGGCGGTCCTTCCGGCGCGAGGTGGAACTCGAACGCCAGCACCGCAACTTCCTGTCGGCAGTCACCCATGAGCTCAAATCGCCACTGGCGGCAATGCGACTGGCCCTGGAGACGGTGACCTCCGGGCGGGCGAGCCCGGAGGCCGGAAAGAGATTCATCGGCAACGCCCTCGAGGATGTCGAACGTCTCCAGGATCTGGTCGAAAAGGTACTCGAGGCCACGCGCTTTGGCGAAGGATGGACAGAGATCCACTCCGAGGACACCAATCTCAGCCGGCTGGTCGAGGACTCGATCGAGGCCTTCAGGCGACGGGCCCTGGCCACAGGCGCAAGGCTCAGAGCGGACATCTCGCCCGATATCCAAGCCGAGGTCGACGCCGAGGCAATGGCGATCGTGATCTCGAATCTGCTCGAAAACGCGGTCAAATACGGTGATGATCCGCCTGCGGTAGAAATCGACCTCAGTCTGGACGGTAGCCAGGCGGTGCTCGAGGTGGGGGACAATGGAGCCGGCATATCGGAGGAGGATGTGGCGCTGATCTTCGGACGCTTCTATCGTGGTGGCGACGAGTTGACGCGGACTGCGAGAGGCACCGGGCTCGGCCTGTATCTGGTACAACAGATTGTCGAGGCGCATCGTGGGAGGGTGGAGGTGGCGTCTACCGGACCCGCCGGAACGATCTTCCGGGTCACGGTGCCTGGGGGCGAGGTCGGAGGAGGCGCATGAAGAAGCATATTCTCATCGTCGACGACGAGGAGCATCTCGCTGATGCCCTTGCCCACAACCTGCAGTTCGAGGGCTTTTCTACTACCATCGCCTACGACGGTGAAGAGGGCCTGAGTCTGGCCCGTACCATTCAGTTCGATCTCGTGATCCTCGACATCATGATGCCGAAGCTCGACGGCCTCGAGGTCTGCCGGCGTCTGCGGGCCACCGGGAGCAGGGTTCCGATCCTCTTCCTGACGGCCAAGGCCGCCGACGCCGATCGGCTGCTCGGTCTCAAGGTAGGGGCCGATGATTACGTCGCCAAGCCGTTCCTTCTCGAAGAACTGATCCTCCGAATCCACGGCGTCTTCCGGCGCCAGGAGTGGTACAGCACCGCGCCTGACGAGCAAGAGCTCTACCGATTCGGTGACAACGAGGTCAACTTCCTGACCTATGAAGCAAAGACCGGCGGTCGGACCGTGAGCTTGACCGAGAAAGAGTGCATGCTCATGAAGCTGCTGGTAGAGCGCTGCAACCAGGTGGTGTCTCGGGAGGAGATCCTGGAACGGGTGTGGGGCTATCGTTTTTCGACCTCGTCACGAACCATCGACAACTTCATCGTTCGGCTCCGTCGGTACTTCGAGTCCGACCCCAAAGATCCGCAGTACATCCACTCCGTGCGAGGTGTGGGATACCGCTTCACCAGCCCGGATTGACCCCCACCGATGCTATCGCTCCACCGGTTCCTGCTCGCCGTACTCCTGGTGGGCAACGCCGTAGCGTTCGCCGGGGTGGACCCACCGACCAGGTTGGTCACCGCCGCCATCGTGCTCGTGCTGATGATCGATCTGCGGCGCGCGCCAGCAATCCCGTCTGCGGTACGGGTCGCGGCCTGGGGGTTTCTGGCCCTGGTTGCTGTCCAACTGCTGCCCCTGCCGGAAGGGCTTCGCCGCCTCATACAACCCGGTTTTGCCGAGGTGATGGCCGATGGTTGGGGGTGTCTGTCTCTGGCTCCCTGGTCGACGATCCAGGTTGCGGTGTCGGCGGTGGTGCTCGGGGGGATCGCGTTGACGGCTGCACGAATGGCGGCGACCCGCAGCGGTTTGCCAATCCTGCTTGGGTTCATCGCCGTCACTTGCGGGGTGATGGCGTTGCTCGGTCTCGCGGGTGAGAGCGGGGCACCGGAGAATGTGCTCCTGATCCGCGCCAACACGGGCGGCGGCGATGTCTACGGGCCGTTTGTCAACTCGAACCACTTTGCCGCCGGAATCGAGCTCAGCCTGCCTGCGGCGCTGGTGCTGCTGGCTGCCGCCGTTCGCAACCTGCCCCGACCGGGAACCATTCGCCAGCGGGCCGCGGTGACGGCGCTGGCCTCGGCGGTCGTGGTGGTGGTGGCGGTGGCGGCGGTTCTGAGGTCGTCGTCGCGCGGTGGGGTCCTGTTCATGGGCGCGGCCTTACTCCTGACCTCCGGTCTATGGTTGCGGCCCTGGCGAGCGCGGCGATGGCCCTGGGTGGCTGGTGTATCAGCGTTGTTATTGGTCGCTCTCACCCTGGCCTGGACCCGGTTGCCGGAGCTCAGGGATGGTTTCGCCCAGCTCTTTGTGGTGGAGGGAGTGGAAGGAAACACAAGGTGGGACCTCTGGGCGGGGACCGTCGACTCCTTTGCGCGATCGCCGGTCGTTGGCTCCGGTCTCGGCAGCTACCGATACGTGATCGGTTTGGACAAACCGGCCACCGGCACAGCGGTCCTCGAGCAGGCGCACAACGACTGGCTCGAATGGGCATCGACCGCGGGCATTGCCGGCGTCGGCGTATTGATCCTGTTCCTGGTCGGGGTGTGGTTGGTGCTGCGACCCCGGAGAGTGCGCCGTCTTCGATTCGACCTCCGATACCCGCTGGCCGGAGCTGCGGTAGCTCTCGTCGCCACCGCCCTCCACGAGATGGTGGGATTTGGTCTGCAGACGCCGATCAACAGTTACCTGTTGGCTACCTGGGTGGGTCTGGTATGGGGGGTGTGGAGGAGGGTTGAGGAAGAAAAGGGGCGGAATCAGGTGTCCGATTCTCGTGACCACGTCGTAGACGGTCAAGATGTGCCGGAGGATTTCATCGGGTACGGGTACGGGTACGGGGACGGGGACGAACAGGGGGGCGAAGGGTGAGTTCTGAGGTCAATATTCGGTCGCACCTGGTGCGAATGCGGGTGACCGCGGTGGTGGGTCTCGTCGCGGTGGTCGTTGGGGTAGCCGCCGCCTTCGTGCTGCCGTACCGAGGGTCAGCGGTGGCGTCGCCGTTGACTGTGACCCTGGTGGCGGCTGCTGCGTGCCTGTGGATCGGCTTTTCGGCCAACCGGGACGCTACCGGCAGACTGAAGAAGATCCGGCGCGCCTTCGCGGTGCACGGTGAGGAGGGGCGTCTTCTGCGCGACCACTGGCTGGTCTACGTGATGATCCTGGTCCGCCTCGAGATGATGGCGGTCGGCGGGTTCGTCGTGGCTTTGTGGGGCGTGGGCCCCAAAACCGGCGTCTGGCTGCTGATTCTCGGCGGGCTGATGATTGCCCTCACCTGGCCGACCACCCGCAAAACCCAACTCCTGCTCGGACGCGCACGGGCATTGCGTGAGGACGGTTGATTCGGCGTATCAAAAAGGCGATGAATAATGGAAATTTGAGTGCCTCGACGCCTGTTTGCAGCGTCGAGTGCTTATTTGCAACCTTTTTGGGTAATTTGCGTACAACGAACTCAGGAGGCGTGCAGCTGCACTCCGTGTGTGGTGTAGGTCTCGACCGGAAAAACTGGAGGCGCAATGAAGCGATGGATGTGGTTGGCCCTGGCGGCGATTGTCGTGATCGGGGCCGGTGTGACTCTCGTGGCGGTGCCGGGTGGGCAGGAGTGGACGACCTCATCGCCTGAGGCGCTGGCCGAGTTCGAAGCGGCGATGGACGCCCAGATGAAGCTCTATTCCGACGATGCCAAGCGGCATATCGCGCGGGCAGCGGAGCTCGATCCTGACTTTGTGATCGCAAAGCTCATGTCCGTCGATTCGATGTATCGCGAGGACGAAGAGAAGGCCAAGGCTCTGTGGGACGAGGTCCTCGCGACCGACACATCCGGGCTGACCCCTCGGGAACGGTTCTTCATCGAGCGATCGAAGGCCTACCGCGAAGAGCGGCGAGAAGATATTCCCAGGATCGTTGATGAGTACGTCGCGAAATACCCGAACGATCCATACCTCGTCAACCAAAAGGCCATCCAGCACTGGGGCCTTGGTGAATTTGACGAGGCCGAGCGTTGGTATCAGAGGTTGGTTGAGATGAGCCCCAACTGGGTCATCGCATACAACCAGCTCGGCTACATCAACATGAGCAAGGGACGTTTCGCCGAGGCCGAGGAGTACTTCAAGAGCTACCGATTCATCGCCCCCGACCAGGCCAACCCGTACGACTCGCTGGGCGAGCTTTTCATCGCCCTCGGCCGCTACGACGAGGCCGAGGAGTCCTTCGAGAAAGCAATCGAGATCTACCCCAACTTCTGGGCCGCGTACGAGCACATCGCCCTCATGAAGTCCTACAACGGCGACCTCGATGGGACCCGCGAAATCATCGACCGCGCCGCGGCAGCCGGCATCCCCGAGGGTTATGTGATGGCGATGGACTGCCTCGAGCAGTACATGGCGTTGCACAACGCCGGCGCATGGCAAGAGGTTCTCGCGCTGGCCGAGACTTCGGAGTGCGTCAAGAAAGCCAACCCGAATTTCCCGAAAGTCACGACCCATCTCGCGGCCTGCGAGCTCGGTGATTGGGAGACCGCAGAAACCATCGAAAACGAGGCTGAAGAGCTGCTCAAGAAGGTCGAGGATTCCGGAGGGCTCAAGGACGTGGCGATGTTGAGCGCCTCGATCGAACACATGCAGGGCGTGCGGCTCGCTCTCCAGGGCGATTACGTCGCCGCGGAGGAAAAGCTACGCGCTGCGGATGCGAGCTTGACCTATGTCAACGCGGGCTCCGCCATTTACAAGCTGTACAACCGCATGATCCTCGCCGAGCTCCTGCTCGCTGACGGCCAGGACGCCGATGCGCACGGCCTTTTGTCCAAGGTCCGTGGCGTCAACCCGGTGTGGGTGGCGGAGTTCGAGGATTCCGGTCTCAAGATCCTCGGTCTCGAACGAGGCTAGCAGCAATCACAATGTTTCGAAAAGGGGCGCCATGGCGCCCCTTTTTTGCGTTCGGAGTCACTCGGTGACGAGCGGCTGCAGGCGGTCGACGGTAGCCCGGAGCTCCCTCACCAAGGGGTGGTCTCCGAGGCGCCGTTCGACGGCTTCGACGACTCCGGTGAAGTACCAGAGCTGCCGTTCAGGACCGGCATTGAACGGTTGCCAGACACTTGCGGCATCCTCGGCCGCGTCCAGATCCGCGAGCAGCGACAGGAGGTTGTGGAACACGTCGGCTGCCTTGATGAGGACGGCTTCCCGCGGCATGCTTTCGAGGTGGTCGAGCTGTTCCCGCTTGCGGATGTCCCAGGTGTCGGCCTCGTCGAACTCACGCCGCTTGTGCTCGGTGACCTCGAGGACCAGCGATAGAACCTCCTCACCCAGAGCTGCGCGGATGCTTTCGCGGCCATCGGGGTCGGGAACATCCTCTAGGTAGTCGTGGAGTATGGCCGCCGCGAGAACCTCGTCGCGGACTCCGACCCGGGCAAGGATGCACATTGTTCCCATCAGATGGGCGATGTAGGGGACTCGATCGGGGAGAAAGTTTCCGCCCGGGGTTTCGCCTTCCTCGTCAGTCAAGTTTTTTCGAAACTGGTGGTAGTGGCCGCGGGCGGCGAGCCGTACGGCGGCTTCGAGCAGCGGGGAGAACAACGCTCCGCTGGGGAGTTCAGGGCCGGTGGAATCCGGAGACATGGTCTCTATATCTTATCAGGAGGGCCCGCCCACCCACCCAGATACAAGGTTCAAGATGCAAGATGCAAGATGCAAGATCTACCCGCCCACCCCCTCACTTGAGGTCCGCCCTGAATCTTGCACCTTGTATCCGGGTGGGTGGTTGGGTGGGTGCATCTCGCGCCACGTTGCGCAGCAGCGCAACGCGGCGCGTTACACTTGAACGCGGAGGTAACGATGCGAAATTGGTTCGTGATGACTACAATTCTATTGGCTTCGGCCGTGCCGGCTGGAGCTCAGTTTGTGGCCCCCGGTGCGACCATCCCCGCAGTCGCCAACAACTCGGGAGCGCAGGGGTCGTTCTGGCGCTCGGATGTCAGCATTCTCAACCTGAACTCGACCGACACATCGGTGCAACTGCTCCTACTTCCCGAGCTCAAGAACTCCGGTCCGTCGTTCGAACCCAAGTTGAGTGAGCCCATTTCGATAACAGGCAATGGGCAACTAACCATCGCCAACGTGGTCACCACCGTCTTCGGCGAGCGGAATGTCAATGGCGGGCTGTCAATCTTCTCGAGGGACGGTGCGCCTCTGGTCATCGCCTCGCGGACCTATACAAACGCTGCCGAAGGGGGGAGCTACGGTCTCAACGTCTACGGAGTCCTAGTTGCCGACACGGCCTGGGTGGCCAACGTCGAGCACGACAGTTCCTACCGTACCAACGTAGGGGTTTTCCTGCCCATCGATCCACCCACAGGGCAATCGTTCGTTTTCACCGTCAGGATCTTCGACGACCAGGGCGTGGAGGTGGCGTCAGGCTCGTTGGTCTTCGAGCAGGCGGGTCTGCGGCACAAGAGTCTCGACTTTTTCGGTGTCGAAGATCCGCTGCTCGATGGGTGGGTGGAGATTCGGTGCAACGACCCGTCTGCCATCTGGTACGGCTATGCGACCGTCATCGACCAGGTCACCAACGACTCGGTATATCGACCCGCGCTCACCCGTCAGTCGTTGAGCCCTTAGCTGATAGCTGATCACTCTGCGTGAGTGATTGCTCCCGCCGCTACTCAGTCACAGAAAACCGCGCTCTTTCATCCACTCATCGTTGAAGATCGTGCTCAGATAACGCGTCCCGGAGTCGGGGAAGACGGTGACGATCCGCGCCGGCCGGTCGAGCCGTCCCGCGAGCTCGCGAACTCCCCACAGCGCCGCCCCGGATGAACCGCCGGCGAGAATGGCTTCGCGTCGCGCCAGCCCGCGGGCGGCCCGAAACGCCTCACGATCACTGACCCGATACATGTCGTCGATCAGATCGAAATTCGGGCAGCCGATGATTTCCTCGTCGCCGAGGCCCTCGACCGCGTAGGGCGCGGGTTCGGCTTGGCGGCCGGTGTGAAAGTGATCGTAGAAAACCGATCCCTCGGGATCGACGGCGACCACCTCGATCGACGGGTCTTTTTCCTTCAGATAGCGGGAAACACCACAGATCGTGCCTCCGGTTCCGATGCCCGCCACCAGGTAGTCGATCCGACCGCCCATCTGCCGCCAGATCTCCGGTCCCGTGGTGTGGTAGTGCGCCTCGGAGTTCTCGCGATTGTTGTGCTGGTCGGGGAAGTAGGCCCCAGGGGTTGAGGCCACGATCTCGCGCGCCTTGCGGTTGTAGCTCTCGGGGTCATCGGGTGGAAGGTCGCCGTCCACCAGCACCAGATCGATGCCCATCGCGCGGAGGCAGTCGAGCTTTTCCTTCGAGGTCTGGCGCCGCACCACCATCGTGCACCGGAGGTCGTCGAGGACCGACATCATGGCAAGCCCCATGGCGGTGTTCCCCGACGAGTTCTCAACCACCATGTCGCCTGCCTGCAGGCGCCCTTCGGCGATGGCCTTTTCGATCATGTAGCGGGCGATTCGGTCCTTGACGCTGCCCATCGGGTTGAGGAACTCGATTTTGGCGAAGACTTCACAATCGAAGTCATCTACCGTCGGACCGAGCCGAACCATCGGCGTCCAGCCCACGGCCTCGGAGATGCGATCGAAAACGCGGAGATCGTTCATGGTGGCGAATTATAGACGCACAAAAGGCGTCACATGATGACCGGAGTGTGGCGATCTTGAAGATGTCATGAGTTTTGAGGGTTGAGTGTTGAGTTTTGAGTTCCGCCCGACCCTCCGGTTTGCCATGGGTGGGTGGTGGATAACTCAAAACTCAAAACTGAGAACTCAAAACTGACTTGTACCGCCAAAACGCTATCTGTGAATGCACATTCCCGCGTATCCGACAACGGCAGAGCGGTCACCGCTGACATCTCCCGACGTGGCATAGGCCACAAGGTGGGCGTTGGCGGCGCCAAGCCGGTTGGCGGCTTTGATCACGACCGTGGCCGGAACCACGCCACACATCGTGATGCCCTCGCGATGAACAGTCTGGTAGAGCGATTTCGGATCGCGGAGGAGGGCGGCGTCGATGGCCATCCGATCGAGGGTGCGGGCCTGCCCGTCCTCGAGGTAATGGCTCATATCCGACGAGGCCACCAGGCCGACCTCTTCGCCGAGTTCGTCAATCAGCTGGGCGAGGATTCGCCCGAGATCGAGGCTCTGGTCGAGACCGAGATGGCTCAGGCAGATTGGCACGAACTCCACATCGGGTCGCCGGGCGAGCAGGAACGGGATCTGGACCTCGAGAGAGTGCTCTCGCCAGTGGGCATTCTCATCAAAGCTGGCATCGGGAAACCGCTCGACCAATAGACGGGCGAGTTCGACATCTACCGGCTGCTCACCGAGAGGGGTTCGCCACCGTTCGTGTGGCGCGACCGCGACCTTGGCACCGACTCCGGTGTGATTGGGTCCGAGGACGATCACCCGCCGCGGCAGGTCGAGATGGCCGTAAAGCTCTCCCGCCACACCGCCCGAGTAGACATAGCCGGCGTGAGGGACGATGCAGGCCAGAAGCTGGTGGCGCTCTTGGCTGACCCTCACAAGCTGGTGCAGCTCCCGTTCAAGCGCCGAGGCGGTGTCCGGATAGAAGGTGCCGGCGACTGCGGGCTCTCGCAGGGTCGTCTCCATCGGACCTCCTCAGCTGTGGCGTCTTTCCATTAGGGTAGGTCGTCAGGGCGACCCGGGTCAAGAATTCTGCCGTCCACAAGCTGGCGAATGAGCTCGGCATCGGCCGGCGGGGTGGGGATGGAGGGCAGTTCAGTCACCGCCAACCATGCCACCGCCTGGCCCTCGCGGCCGTGCGGTTCGCCGGAGACGATGCTGGCGCTGTAGAAGAGGAGCAGGATCCGCAGGCCAGGCTCCTCGTGGACCGCGAATGTCAGCGGACGTCGGACCACGATTTCGATGCCGAGCTCCTCCTCGACCTCACGAATGAGGGCATCGGCCGGCCCTTCGTCGTTGCCGATTTTACCGCCGGGAAACTCCCACAGACCGCCCATGTGACGGCCTTCGGGTCGTTGGGCCAGGAGCACCCGCCCTTTTGAATCACGGATGACTGCCGCAACGACAGTGAGCTCTCGAGTTGACTCTGCACCGGACTCCATGGCGGGAACCGTAGCTGGTCTCGAGGGTACGGTCAACCGGCCTCCCACCCACACATTCACCACCAAGACACCAAGGGAGAACAGCGATTAAAACGCAGAGGCGCAGAGCCGCAGAGGCGCAGAGCCCCCACCCGCCCACGTCGCAAACACTAAGACACAAAGGCACGAAGTCCAGCCACCCACCCGCCCACACGAAGAGGCGATCGCCGGGATTTCGAGGTCAAGCAGAGACTCACGGCAGAACCGACGTGCTCGAGGCACGTCGGTTCTGCCGCTCTTCTGTGTTGTTGGCGAGAGGTGCGAGTTTCTCCCAGCTATTGAATGAAGAAGAGAACTGGCGAGGCCCGCGCTCGCAGAGCAAGTTGGCGTGAACCCATCTGGGTCCATCTGTGTGATCTGTGGGCAGTCTGGATGGGTGGGCAGGCTTTGTGATTTCTCTGTGTCTTCGTGCCTTCGTGTTTGCGACGGCTACAGAGAAAGAGCTCTGTGTCTTCTCTGTGCCCTCTGTGCCTCTGTGGTTGTCCTGGTGTTGGCATCAAATGTCGTGGCGTCTTGGTGTCTTGGTGGTTCAATTCAAAAACTCCTGCGGACGTGGGAATGGGTCGTTGTGCTAGCTTTATCGTCGGAAGCCGACCATGAAACTCATCATTCAGATTCCAGCGTGGAACGAGGAGGAGCACCTTCCAGAAACCCTGATCGCGCTGCCATCCAGCGTCGAGGGTGTCGACGAGGTGGAGGTCCTGGTGGTCGACGACGGATCGACGGATCGTACCGCCGAGGTGGCGCGCGAGGCCGGTGCCGAGGTGGTGCGAATGCCGGTTCATCGCGGGCTCGCAGTTGCCTTTTCCACCGGACTGCGCCACGCCGTGGAGCGCGGTGCCGATCTCATCGTCAACACCGATGCCGACAATCAGTACAACGCTCGTGACATCTTGGCCCTGGTGAAACCGATCCTCGACGGTTCGGCGCAGATGGTGATAGGGGACCGCCAGATCGCTACGCTGCGCCATTTTTCGTCGCTCAAACGACTGCTGCAAAAACTCGGTTCGTGGGTTGTGCGACGCCTTTCAGGGACCTCGGTGCGAGACGCCACCTCCGGGTTCCGGGCCCTTTCCCGCACGGCCGCGCTCAGGCTTCACGTCTTCACCCGCTTTACCTATACCCTCGAGACGATTCTCCAGGCCGGAGAGGCCGGTCTCAAGGTGGTTTCGGTGCCCGTACGGGTGAATGCCGGAGAGCGCCGTCCATCCCGCCTCTTTCAGTCTGACGTCGGGTATGTACTGCGATCTCTCGCCAGCATGGCCCGCATCGTGACCCTCTACAACCCGTTGCGGATCTTCCTCATGCTGGGTGCGGTGCCGGTGATTCTCGGTTGCGCCCTGCTGCTGCGTTTCCTCTGGTTCTACTCCACCGGCCTTTCACCGGCCGGTCACGTGCAGTCGCTCATCCTGGCGGTGATTCTGATCGTCATCGGTGCGCTGGTGTGGTTGGCCGGCGTCATGGCCGACCTCACCGCGGTCAACAGGCGCCTCCTCGAGGAAGTGGTGGAACGGCAGCGTGAGCGAGGTCTCGACGACCCCCGCTGACGGCGAAATGGGGATTTTTTCGAACCGACTCGCGGGGACCCTGATCGGCGCGGCGGTTGCGGCCTTGCTGCTCGTCGCGGTGGTCTCTGCCGCGCGGCCGGCCGAGGTCTGGCGGCTTTTGAGCTCAACCGATGGCGGCCTCCTGCTCATC
>Ga0255043_10000147_pt1 | contig 12250 bp, 6 predicted proteins | sample BC1_12_9_MG_FD_182778 | JGI IMG/M metagenome (GOLD analysis project Ga0255043, IMG submission 182778) | Seawater microbial communities from Strait of Georgia, British Columbia, Canada - BC1_12_9 | ecosystem: Environmental > Aquatic > Marine > Strait | place: Canada: British Columbia | collected... | reverse complement strand
GGACATCTGGTCAACAACCGGTCCGGCAAACTCCATGACCATATCCGTGGCGCCATTAACAGTGAGCTGCTTGATGATGTTCAAGATGACATCCTTGGCAGACACACCGTCAGTCAGGGTGCCAGTCACATTAATTTTCATGGTCTTCGGCTCTCTGAACGAGCAGACTCCCTTGAGAATGCCAACTTCCAGGTCTGTGGTGCCAACACCCGCAGCAAAAGCACCGAAAGCGCCATGGGTGCAGGTATGTGAATCTCCCATAATCACGGTATAGCCAGGCCGTATAAAACCTTTCTCCGGGAACAGGGCATGACAGACGCCGTTACTGCCGATATCAAAGAAGTCCTTAATGTTGTGATGTCTGGCCCAATCCCGCAGTGTTTTCCCCTGTGTCGCCGTTTTGGAGTCCTTGGCAGGGGTTACATGGTCAATGACCGCCTTGATCTTGTCAGGGTCAAAAACCCTGTCCATATTTTTAGCTATCAGATCGTTGATGGCGATAGGTGTTGTGATCTCATGGCACAGGACAACGTCGATATCGAGCACGACATTTGCCGATGAAGGTGTATCCTTCAGATGCGCCGTAAATATTTTTTCCGCAATGGTTTTTCCCATAATTTTGTTACTCCGTCCTTTTGAAAACATTCATTGATATGTGAAACGGGTTTTTTAACCAGCTTAAGCGATAAGGTCAAATAAAAATTCCATTACTGCCTATGTAAAACCAATTATCTGTCAATGGATAACCAGTCTGTCTGCGATGATTTATCATTTTTAATTTGACGGGTGAACTGAAGGGGAATACCTTTTTCTTTGAACGTAAAGTAAAAGTCGTTAACTCTGTTCTTAAATATGAGATGAGGCAATAAATCCAATGATAAATAAAATGCAATCTGCTTTCCAGTTTTCCCGATCTTTTTTGATCCTGGTGTTGACACTGGCTTTATTCAGTATGGCTGCGGGTGTATCAGAGTGTCAGGCTGCCCATGGCATCAGCATAGACGGCAAGCTTAAATATAATCCGGATTTTAAACAGTTCGACTATACTTCAGAGCAGGCGAAAAAGGGTGGGGCTCTGGTGCTTCATGATCTTGGCAGCTTTGACAAGATGAATCCCTATACCTTGAAAGGTTCCCCACCATCAGGACTGGATAATCTGGTTTTTGAAACCCTGGCTGTGTCAAGCCTGGATGAGCCCTTTGCTGCATATGGCCTGATTGCCAAAGATATAGAGTTGGCAGATGACCGGTTGTCGGTGATCTATACAATCGATGAGAATGCAAGATTCTCAGATGGCAGCCCGATAACCCCTGAAGATGTCCAATTCTCGCTCAACACCATGAAAAGCGATGCTGCCCATCCATTTTACCAGGCGTACCTGCAGGATATAACAGGATCAGACATTCTTGATAAAAACAGGATTCGGTTTAACTTTGCCCGGGTAAATCGGGAGTTGCACATGATTGCCAGCCAGGTTCCCATTTTTTCCAGAAAGTATTATACAGAACACCCCTTTGATGATCCAAGCATGGAGCCGCCCGTTGGATCAGGCCCCTATGTTGTTGATTCGGTCAACCCTGGAAAATCGATCACCTATAAGAGAAATCCGAATTACTGGGCTATTGATCATCCAACCCGCAAGGGTATGTTTAACTTTGATACCATAACCTACAAGTATTTCAGGGATCAGATAGTATCTGTAGAGGCCTTTAAGGCAAATGTGTTTGATTTTATGTACATCAATATCGCCAAACAGTGGGCCCGTGACCTGGTGGGGCCAAAGTTTGAAAGCAAACAGATTATGAAGGAATACATGCCCCATCGCAATAACCAGGGTATGCAGGGTTTTGTGTTTAATCAGAGAAATCCGTTGTTCCAGGACCGAAAGGTCCGTAAGGCTCTGGGGATGGCTTTTGACTTTGAATGGGCAAACAACAAGTTGTTCTTCAATGAATATACACGCAGCGCCAGTTATTTCAGCAACTCGCATCTGGCTGCAACAGGGCTGCCGGAAGGGTTGGAACTTGAATACCTGCAGCCCTTTAAGGACCAATTGCCTCCCGAGATATTCACCCAGCCGTTGACCCCGTTTTCCTCAAATACCCCAAACGGCATCAGGGATAATCTCCGTGCGGCCAAAAATATTCTTATAGAGGCAGGATGGACTGTGAAAGATGGCCGCCTGGTTGATAAGGAAGGTAAGCCTTTTGAGTTTGAGATCCTGCTTGTTTCCCCTTCGTTTGAAAGGGTTATGGCCGGTTATGTCAATAACCTCAGTAAGCTTGGGGTGAATGCCTCCTACAGGACCATTGACCCGGCACTCTATATAGATAGGCTTAACAGGTTTGATTTTGCCATGACAGTGCATGTGTTTGGTCAATCCCAGTCTCCGGGCAATGAACAGCGCGACTTCTGGTATTCAGAATCAGCCGATCGTCAGGGCGCCAGAAACCTTATCGGCATCAAAGATCCCATTGTAGACCAGCTGGTGGATAAAATTATTTACGCAACAACACAGGAAGAGCTTCAAGCAGCCTGCAAGGCTCTTGACAGGGTACTATGGTATGGATATTACGTGGTGCCGAACTGGTATGTGGCACGCCACAGAATATCCTATTGGAACAAGTTCAACCGTCCCGAAACCCTCCCTCTTTATTACAACCCGATCCAGGCATTGATGACCTGGTGGGTTAAGTGAACCCCAAAAAGTAGTTGATTTTTTTCTGTTTTTTGGGGATATTTAAGAGTCTTCGACTATTGTCGTATGTTATAAATTAATATTGTGTGCCCCAATGTGGTACATTTGTCTGGCCCAAAATGAAAAATGGATATTGAGCTCTTATGGTTACTAGAGACTCCGGTGCTCAACTGAAACTGGTTACAGGTAGCATTACTGAAAATCTGGAAAGCCATGAGTGGAAAGAGATTCGCCGTGACAGGCTGATAAACTCTTTGAACAGAGTTAACTTCCAGGATGGTGAAGTTGTACTTAACTTTAAGCACCAGAAATATAATTCAATACTTTCTGTCCATGCTACCCCGCAACCCTGTCTGGATAACCATTTGATTTGTGATTGGTTAGAACTCCTGGAACCCGTAAAGAAGTTTAATTCATATGTTTTTGACCATTTTTATTTCACTGATGGCCTGAAAAAGGTTTTAGTTGAAGCTGAACTTACAAATATCTCCTCCCAATGGGTCAAATTAGATTTACCTGAAACCTCTTTTGAAATTATCGCAAGAAAGGTTAGAAGGCATAAATGTCAAAATATTTCATTCCAGTTAAGTCAGGATGGAATTTTCATAGAAGGTTTTTTGAAAAGTTTTAGTGCTGAGTCGTTTTCAGTGCATGTCTCCCATGGCTACCGAAGTATTCTTCAGGGAATAGATAGAGGAACCCCCTTAAATATTATTTTGAAGGACAAGCTTGATTTTATTTATTCCGGGAGTTGCGAAATTTGCCGAATTTCAAGTGACCCTGTGGATGCTACAATTGTTTTAAAACCACTTAAAAGTCAAATTCAGATATTTAAGGCCAAGAAACATAGGAGTATACGACAAAAGCTGCTGCCGATGCCCAGTATTGTTTTTAAGCATCCCCTGATCAGGAAAAATATCAATCTTAAGGCAATTGATATTTCAGGTTCGGGGTTCTCTGTTGCAGAAGAGGTTCATAATTCCACCCTCATACCCGGGTTAATTATCCCTGAGGTAAGCATTGAATTAATGAATAAGGTTGAGCTCAAATGCTCAGCTCAAATTATACATAGAAATATTGATGAAGCTGGAAAAGTCAGATGTGGCTTCACCTTTCTGGATATGAACCTGAAAGATCAGATTAGTCTGTCCTCTTTGTTGCACCATGCAACTAATAAAAACTCTTATGTGTGTTCAAAGATTGATGTTAATGAACTTTGGGATTTCTTTTTTGAAACGAATTTTATCTACCCTGAAAAATACTCTTTTATCTGTAAAAATAAAGAAGAGTTCAAAAAACTATATAAGAAACTGTATGAAACCAATCCAGAGTTTGCCATTAACTTCATGTATAATGATGGGGGCGAAATATTTGCCCACATGGCCATGTTTCGTTTTTTCGAGAGGACATGGTTGATTAATCATCATGCGGCGAATAGCGCAAAGAGAAGTAGAGCCGGATTAGTTGTACTGGAGCAAATCAGTAGATATATCAATGAATTTCATCAATTTCACTCAACTTTTATGGACTATGTTGTGTGTTATTTCCGGCCGGAAAACAAATTCCCAAACCTTGTTTTTGGAGGTGTTGCCAGAACCACTAAAGATTCCCAAAAATGCTCAATTGATCAATTTGCCTATGTGCCAATGAACAAAGAGTATTTATTCGGCACCTTGTCAAATAAATGGAGCCTGACAAATGCCGAGAGTGATGATATTAAGGCATTGGAGTGTTATTATGAGAAAGAGTCAAAGGGACTAGCTCTTCAGGCCCTGGATTTGACACCATCCAAGTTCAATAACAATAACAATGAGCTTAATGAGTTGTATCATCAATACGGTTTTAAAAAAGACAGGAAGGTGTTTTCTTTAAAATATAGAGATGAATTAAAGGCTGTTTTTATAGCGAACATAACAGACTTAGGTATGAATATGTCTGATTTAACAAACTGTATCAAAATATTTATATTTGAGCCTGATAATCTTCCCCTTGCAGAATTTTCCGCCGCATTAAACGAGATAAGTAAAATATACGAAAACAACAATATTCCACTTATGATTTACCCTTCTGTTTACGCTGAAAAGAATTCTATATCCAGAAGTAAAATTTATAATTTCTGGGTATTGGATGTTCAGAATATAGGAGATGTTTACTATAATCATTTGCAGAAGTTATTAAGATTTTCCAAGTAAATTAAGAGCTTTTAATTAGGATGAACAATAAAGATTCAGCAGATAAAGCGCTATATAGCAGTCGTATAGTAGATAACTACATAAAGTTAATAAATAAGCAGTATAGTTTTATAAATGTTGAAGAACTTTTAAACTATGCTGGTATGGAATCATATCAAGTTGAAGATGAGGGGCACTGGTTTTCTCAAAATCAGATTAATAAATTCCACAAAAGATTACAAATAGTTACAGGTAACAAAGATATTGCGCGAGAAGCAGGGCGATTCGCCGGTTTTCCTGGAACTCTTGGAGTGATGAGACATCATCTTCTTGGATTGATTGGCCCTGGACATGCATATGAATTAATAGCTAAGTATGCGTCAAAATTCACGAAGTCTACTGATTTTGAAATAAGGAAACTTGGTCTCAATAAAGTTGAAATAATAGTTACACCTAAGAATGGGGTAAAAGAGGGGAAGTATCAGTGTGAAAATCGATTTGGTTTTTGGGAAGCTATAGCAACAGGTTTTAATTATGCACTTCCTGTGATTGAGCACCCTGAATGTGTATTTGAAGGTGGAAAATCATGCCGCTATTTAGTTTCTTGGGAAGAATCACCTTCATTTTTGTGGAAAAAAATCCGTAATGTGTCAGGTTTTATATTACTACTTTTAACTTTACTTAGTTTAATAGTCGTATCCTCATGGCAAGTTACATTTGTAATATTTGTAATTTCACTCTTAATATTTCAAGCAGTGAGTTCATACGTAACCACCCTTGACAACAGAGATTTATTAAAAGCTGTAAGTAATTTACAAGAGTCTTCTAACAACTCTATTGAGCTCATCAATACAAATTATGAACATGCATTATTAATTAATGAAGTAAGCCAAGTGTTAAGTAAAGAGCTTGAACTGAAAAGTATTCTATCTAATGTTGTGAGTATATTAGAGAAACGGTTAGATTATGATAGAGGGTTAATTTTATTAGCAGACAAAGAAAAATCAAAACTGATTTCAAAAGCGGGATTTGGATATGATCCAGAAACTATCAGTAAATTTATGTTAGATAGTGACGGTTTCAACTTAAAAAAAATAGATTCTAGAGGTGTTTTTGTTGTAAGTTTCCGAGAAAAAAAGCCTTTTTTAGTAAATGATATCGACGAAATAAAAGATGTACTTACCTCAAGAAGTTTTGAATTTGCTAAAAAGATAGGAGTGAAATCTTTTATTTGTTGTCCAATTGTATATGAGGACAAATCAATAGGAATTTTAGCAGTTGATAACATAAAAACGAAAAAACCTTTATTGCAAAGTGATATTAACATATTAATGGGTATTGCTAATCAGATTGGCATTAGCATACATAATGCTAAATTAATCGATGCAAGATTTAGGCAATTCCAGTCGATTTTGCAAGTGCTTGCTGCCACAACTGATGCCAGAGACCCGATAACGGCAGGGCATTCGGAAAAGGTTACAGAGTATGCAGTTGGTATTTGCAATGAATTAGGTCTCTCTTATAATTATACTGAAATGATCAGAGTCGCATCACTATTGCATGATTATGGTAAAATGGGTGTGGATGATGTTATTTTGAAGAAACCTGGGGAGTTAAATGAAGAGGAATTTGAAGAAATTAAGACCCATGCATTTAAAACCAGAAGCATTCTAGAACAGATTCATTTTGAAGGAATTTATAAAGAGGTCCCTGAAATTGCAGGATCTCATCATGAGAAGCTGGACGGTACTGGTTATCCTAATGGTTTGTTAGGAGAACAGATACATTTTGGTGCTAAGATCATTGCAGTTGCTGATGTATTTGAAGCTTTAACCTCGAAAAGACATTATCGTGACCCAATGTTGATAAATGAAGCATTTGAACATCTAGTAGAAAGAATTGGAATCCATTTTGATGGGCAGTGCGTTGAGGCTTTTATAAATTATTACAATAAAAATTTAACAGAAATACCGTATTTGCCGAAAGGTGAACTCAAGTTTAGTTTTCAAGATTCTCAATAGTTCCTACTGAGATGGTTTTCCCCCTCTACACATAATAATTGGGGTATAAGTAAAACGTCTGGGGTTTTTAAACGATTCTGCTGATTCATTAACAAACTCTTCATAACCTCCTGGGTATTCATCAAATTGATAGTTTATTTTTTGGGGGCCTATTTCAACTTTTTTTAAAAAATTGAATTCATCTGATTTCTTCAAATCTCCATATATATTATGATGAGCTCCAACATTCACAACTATTTCTTCAAAATCTAAGTCATACAAATAAGAATATAATTTTCTACCTGCATATGGATCGAAATTTGCTTTTTTTTGTAACTCTATCATAATGTTTTCTACTGTTTTCTCTAATCTATTGGGTATTCCATAATGGGACAGACAGTTATGATCCAAATCAATTAGACATAAAATTCCCCCTGGTTTTAAAATATTGAATAAATTTTTAACAATCTCGAAACTGTTGTTTTTATAATATTCAAGAATAAAACGAACCCATACAAAGTCAAATAGCCCTAAATCATTCATAGGTTCACGGATATCTCTACATAAAAAACTGATTCCAGGTTTTTTGTAATTTTCATTTGCATATGCAATTCTTTCTTTGGAAAAATCAATTCCAACTACTTTTCCGTCAGGCTGTATAGTTTCGTAAAGTGCACTAGATGTAATCCCTGGACCGCATCCGATATCTGCTATGGTCATACCACTTTGTATGCCAGCCCATTGTGCCTGTTTCTTTACTATTAAAGGATCTGTTTTTAGTTCAAGGCGTAGTGCTTCTACATCACTTTCCATTAAATATTTGTCAATTTTCATGTGTAGTTAAATGCTATATTTAAATATTATTATTGAACTAATAGTTAATAAAGTTATATCAGGATAATCTCTTAATTCCGCCAGATAGTGGATGATCATATGAATTAACTTTCTTGCGATAATATAATTGATAGTAAAGACTTCTAAACAAGGCATCCATTGGATTCCTGGCAATGGGAGCATTATAAAGTAAACGTACCGCAATATTTTTTAATGAAAAGAATTCTTGAAATGTTTTCCAATAACCGTCGTAAAGCTCATCAGGAGTGAAATTTTTTGGCTGAAAAACAACATCACTTAAATTATATCTTGACCAATCTGCACTTAATATTCTCCCATCTTCATCCATTTCCTCATAAAGTTTTGTTCCAGGCAATGGAGTTAAAATCCAGAAATACGCATTTCCTATTTTGTTCTTCATTAAGAATTTAATGGTTGTATTAAATTGCTCTGGCGTATCTTCATCCAGTCCAAAAATGATACTCGGAAAAGGTTTAATTCCGGCTTTTCTTAATCTTGCAAACAGTTCTTCGTATTGTTCGACTTTGTTAAAATTTTTACTGACGGATTTTAATGACTCACTATTTATAGATTCAATGCCAATAAATAAGGAAGTGCAACCAGACTTAGCTGCCAGATCAATAATTTCGGGAGTTTTTAATACAGTTGTGCTGATTTGTGAAAACCAGTTTATGTCTTTTTTTATAAGTTCTTTGAACAATTCACGACTATAATCAATATTACATGCAATATTATCATCAACAAAAAGGAAACTATTGGTTTGTGTATGTTCAATCTCCTTTATTACATGATCGATAGGTTTGAACCTGAAAGTTTTGCCAAAATATTTACTAACAGAGCAGAATTTACAATTGAAGACACATCCTCTTGTTGTGAAAAGAGGCATTTTAGGCAGTTTGTGTCCAAAAGGCTTTGGATAAATACTAAGATTCATATTATCCCATCTTGGCAAGATCAGCCTTTGTAGGTCTGGCCTAGAGTCATCTTTATAAAAATCTTTAAATCGATTCCCCTCAAAATCAATAAGTATATCCTCCCAGATATTATCTGCCTCTCCAATAACAACAGAGTCAGCATGTTTCTTTGCCTCTTCCGGTAAAACGGTAGCATGTATTCCACCTATTATGACCCTTACTCCCAATTTGCGAAATTTATCTGCAATTTGATAGGCTCGACCAATTTGAGTAGTCATCGCTGTTATGGCAACAAGATCATAATCTGAAGAGAAGTCGATATTTTCCACAATATCATTTATTACTCGAACATCATGATGTCTTGGGGTAAGCCCATTCAATATGGCTAGAGCCAATGGTGGGAGAAATGCTTTTTTGTACTTAATAGGTGTTTGTTCCCTGTCAAGCCTAGTTGGATATATAAAGAGAATTTTCAAAAGTGGGCCTCATGGTATAAGAGAAAAATATTTAAATTTGAAATATTGATGATATTAACCGGGCATAGTAGATAAATAATCTGAAGCAATTTGTCTAACAAAAACTTTTTGAGTTTATTAAATATTAAATACTAATAACAGTGATGAATTATTATGAATCAAATTAAAACTGACATTCATGATGACCAACCATTATATAATATACGGATATTAAAAACCCATATCGATTATTTGCAAAAAAATTATTCCAATATCGATATAGACAATATCTTGGATTATGCAGGAGTTTCAAAACTGCAATTAAATGATTCCGGTTATTGGTATACACAACGACAAGCTAATCGCTTTTACGAGATTTTAGTAAAACAAACAGGTAATAAAGATATTTCGAGAGATACAGGCCGTCATTTAATGGACTCTCAAAATATTATAGCTCAATATATTTTGGGGTTTAAAAATCCAACATCTGTAGCTTTACATATAGCAGCAATTTACTCCAAATTGAGCTTGGCGGCCACAGTATGGGTAAAAAAAGTAAGCAATAATAAGTTTGAGTTTCTTATAAAACCAAGCCTGGGAGTAAAAGAGCAGCTATTTCAATGTAGGAACAGAATCGGGAGTTTTGAAGGAATATATAAATTTATTACTGGTGAGTATCCAAGAGTTGATCATCCGGAGTGTATCCATAAAGGAGGAGAGTATTGTAAATACATTGTTTCTTGGGATAAGACTGGCAAAGTATTTAAATGGTTGCGTATCCGTAATCATTCAATTCTTGTTGGGCTTGTATTTTCCCTTTTATCGTATTTTCTTTTGCCTTTGAGTCCTTTCGTTTTGGTTGCTTTATTTTCGATCTCGGTTCCATTGGCCCTTTCTTTTAAGGTGCAAACACTGGAAAAAGATAAATTAACGAAAAATGTTAGGGAACTTGGAAAAACAGCAGAAGAATATTGGAGTGAATTAAATGTTCGTTATAATGTTACTAAATTAGTTCAGGAAGTTGGTGAAATAACCTCAGTCATTCAAAATGAAAAGGAAATTGCCTCGGCTGTTTCTAAGGCTATGAATAGTCACCTTGATTATAATCGTGGGGCAATCTTATTGGCAAAAAGTGACAATAAAGTGCTTTTTTTTACTGGATGGTATGGGTTTACGGATGATGAAATAGAAATAATTGAAAATGCTCAATTACGTTTAGACAACCCGGTTAAGGAAGATGTTTTCCAGAAAGTTTTTGTAAAGCAGGAACCGGCTTTGATTGAGGACATAAATAAAATTGACCATTTGCTTGACACAGAAAATCTAAATATATTCAAAAAATTAAAAACACTATCCATGATCTGCGTCCCCATTGTGCATGAAGGTGAATCCTTTGGTGTCATGGCTGTTGACAGCCTGAAGTCGCACAGGGAATTCAGGGAAGGTGATATAAACCTTCTTATGGCAGTTGCATCCCAGACGGCTATAAGCATTGCTCATGCCAGGGCATTTCGGAAATTGTTGGAAAGTGAAAAGAAACACCGGACACTTGTTGAGACTGTCAGGGATATTGTTTACACGATAGATATGGAAGGCATCTTTAGCTATGTAAGTCCCGTGGTTGAAGTGATTACCGGGTTTAAAGATAAGGAATTACTTGGTCGGCACTTTATTGAAATTGTTGATCCTTCATATAAAGAAACAGTTATGCAGAGGTTCGCTGCTGGTCTTGAGTCCGTGGGCACTTCAACCTATGAGATTAAAATCCTGACCAAAGATGACAGGCAAGTTCCCATAGAATTAAATGTGACCGCCCTAACTGATAATACGGGTCAACCAATCGGCAGGATCGGTGTTGCACGAGATATTACGAGAAGGTATGAAGAGGAAGCAAAACGTCAAGAAATGGCGATGAGGGCTCTTGCGCAGGACAAACTCGCTTCTCTTGGAGAAATAGCCACTGGGGTAGCACATGAAATTAACCAGCCACTTTCCTATATAAAGATAATTCTGCAATCCACCCTTCAAGATCTTTTAAAGGAGAAACTGGACACTGAGGAACTAACAGAAGACTTTCAGGAGTCACTGCGCCAGATTGGAAAAATTTCAAACATTATTTCTCATTTGCGGACATTCGGCCGTAGTGATGTAACGTCTTTTGGTCCTGTCAGTTTGTCTGCTGTTCTTAATGATACTTTGATTCTTATGAAAGAAAGATTAAGGATCAACAATATTTCAATGGATATTAATATCAGTGATAGTTTCCCAATGTTACATGGGAACCATATTAAACTTGAGCAGGTTTTTCTCAACCTCATCCAAAATTCTATGGACGCATTGAAAGAACAGGGAAAGGGTGAGATAACTATGTCAGCTGAAAGTAAAAACGGTTATGCTTTTATCAATTTTTCAGACACGGGTGAAGGTATTGATGCAGAGATTCAGGAGAAGATTTTTGAACCCTTTTTTACGACCAAGGAGGCAGGCAAGGGAACAGGTATTGGACTCTCCATCGTGCATGGAATTATTCTTGAGCATCAAGGCACTATTTCATTCGCGTCAGAGGGAAAAAATGGCGCAACTTTTAAAATAAAATTGCCGATCTATAAGGACGAGAACGCTAATTTCCTTACCGAACCTCTAAACGCATAGCTTCAAAATATCTTCTATTTTCTCTTTCGTATACTCTGGCATACGCCAGACCTTTGCCAGCCCTACCGCATTTTCTGCTATCCTGGGTATATCCTTCAGTGGTATATGCAGGGCAGGGAGGCTGGTTGGAGTTTTCACCTTTACAAACCAGGAGAGCAGGGCCTGGATTCCCTCGGCAGCCTTCTTTTCCATGGGACCTGAAGTTTTGCCAAAAACACGTTCTCCGAACTGGGCGAATTTTTCAGGTGTTCTTTGTGCCTGGTAAATCATCCAGCCAGGGATGACCACTGAAAGGCCGGCACCGTGGGCAACATTGTACAGGGCGCTTAAGGAGTGCTCAATCAGGTGCATGGGAAAGCCTACCTTGCCCAGGCCTGCCCCTGTCATGCCGTTTAAGGCCAGGGTTGCACCCCACATGAGGTCAGCCCTTGCATCGTAATCTTCCAGGTTTTTCAGGACACGGTTACAGCTGTCCATGCAACTGATGACCAGGCCTTCCATGAAG
>Ga0255043_10000146_pt1 | contig 12291 bp, 8 predicted proteins | sample BC1_12_9_MG_FD_182778 | JGI IMG/M metagenome (GOLD analysis project Ga0255043, IMG submission 182778) | Seawater microbial communities from Strait of Georgia, British Columbia, Canada - BC1_12_9 | ecosystem: Environmental > Aquatic > Marine > Strait | place: Canada: British Columbia | collected... | reverse complement strand
AGCCGTAATGATGTCTCCACCCTCCAGGATGATGATATCCCCGGGGACAAGGCCCTGGGCCGGAATTTCAATGACCATACCGTTGCGCCGCACCCTGGAACTGACAGCACCGAGCTTACGAAGCGCGTCAATAGAACGCTTGCCTTTCAGTTCAGTAACAAAACCGATGGCTGCGTTTATCAAAATCACCACAACAATGGCCAGCCCTTCAACAAAGTCACCGAGGACAAAGGAAAGGAGACCGGCTGCAACCAGAAAATAAACAATAAGATTTTTGAACTGGTTGATGAAAATTGACAAAGAACTCTGGGGCTTTACCTCGCGTAGGGTGTTGGAGCCATACTGCCTGGTTCTTTTACCTGTTTCCTGTGTACTGAGACCTTGCTGCGGATCACAGTATAATTCTGCCAGGATTTCCTCTACGGAAAGCGTCCATGGTTTTGACACTGCCTCTTTTATTGAACCTGTTGGATATTTTTCCTGCATGGCACCAACTTATTAACGATGGAAATATTTATTGCTGGGAGAACATCAACAGTCCTATACATAACAGCCTGAGATTCCAGCCACTCTAGTACTTTAGTAAATATTTTCAACCCATTATACTCCTGTTTCAAGGAAGTAGCTGGCAAAATTAGTGGAAGGAAAGACTTTATTGCCGCAGGTATCATTCAGCTTGAGAAGATAGTATAAGGTTTCTTTATACTTTCAAGCAGTACAAGCATTTAGCTTGACGGGTGACTCTGTAATATGTCATCTTTTTATCTTAATGTATTAGAATATTTACTCTGTTTTTTCCCGTGCCCGGAGATGACATAATTACTTTTACTGCCACTCCCCGGTATACAAAATTTACAAAATTTCTTATTGCAGATTGAAAGTATAACCTGACTAATAAAATATAGGTGCCCATCACGAATTCCCCAAAAAACATTGCTGTAGTCCTTTTGAACCTTGGTGGACCGGAACGGTTGGAGGATGTTGAACCGTTTCTTTTCAACCTCTTTTCAGACAGGATGATTATCCGTCTTGGCCCGGCTTTTATGCAGAAAACCATTGCCAGGTTTATTGCCAGACGGCGTGCTCCGAAAAGTTCCCGGGCATATGCCAGGATCGGTGGAGGCTCACCTCTGGGAAAAATTACTGCCGACCAGGCAAAAGCCCTTCAAAAAGAGCTTACCGGATCCGGCCCCTTCAAGGTTGCTGTTGCCATGCGCTACTGGCACCCAGGCGCAAAAGAGACCCTTACGAAACTTCATAATGAGTCCATACAGCGCATCATTGCCCTGCCCCTTTATCCCCACTACTCCATCGCCACCACCGGTTCCTCTGTTGCCGATTTGGTAGAGGCAGCTCAATCTTTTTCACCCCCCTTTGAAATTGCCGATATTGGAGCATGGCCTGTACAGCCCGAATATATCAATGCCCTTGCAACGACTATAAAAAGGGGTGCAGAATTATTCGAAGAAGAAAAAGTCCAGGTGGTATACAGCGCCCACAGCCTGCCGGTTAAATTTATCCAGGAAGGCGACCCGTATGTAGAGCATCTCAAACTGACCATCCAGGCTGTTGAATCAATAACAGCGATGCCAGGCAAATTGTGCTTCCAGAGCCGCAGCGGCCCGGTAGAATGGCTGTCGCCATCACCACCTGACATGCTCAAGCAGCTCGCTGAAGAAGGGTGCAAAAATGTCCTGATGGTGCCGATCTCCTTTGTGTCAGACCACGTAGAAACATTGTACGAGATTGACATGCTCTACCACGATATGGCCCAGGACTTGGGCATAAGGATGGAAAGAACGGTATCCCTAAACTGTATACCTGAGTTTATTGATGCTTTAAAAGAGCTGGTCCTGAAAAAAATATCGGAACTGCAATGGTAAATTTTGAATTGCCAGAATTGATGGGGATACTTAGTTTATTAGTAATAATCATCATGTAGTGCCATCAGGTTTGAAAACCATGGAGGAGAGCGTATGAAAAAGAGCGACCCGAAGGGTAAGAAAACCAGCGCGATGAATAAACACCAGAAGATTCTCATTGGTATTGCCATCGCTTTCCTGCTTTATTCGGTTATCGGCTTCCTGGTACTGCCGGCGCTATTAAAAAATCTCCTCGAAAAAAAGCTCACAGAGAACCTCAAGCGCTCAGTCACCATTAAAACCATACAGATAAACCCTTATTTGCTTAAGGTTTCCGTCAACAATCTCCTCATAAAAGCCCTCTCGCAAGATGATGATTTTATTGCCTTTGATCAGTTGTTTGCCGATCTTGAGGCCATCTCTCTTTTCAAGCGAGCCCTGGTCATCAAAACCCTGACATTAACCGGCCCCCGGGTGAATCTTGCCCGGAATAAGGATCTATCCTATAACTTTTCTGACATAGTTAAATCTTCAAGCCCAAAGGAAAAAACTGATGACTCAAAGCCCTTTCTTTTTTCAATCAACAACATTGAAATAATAAATGGTGCAATCATATTTCTCGATGAGCCGAAAGATACAACCCACAGGGTAGAGAAACTGAATCTTGCCGTTCCCTTTCTGTCCAACGTGGTGCACGAGGTAGAAGTAAATGTACAGCCGGCCTTTTCCGCCATAATAAATGATACGCCTGTGAATCTGTCGGGCAGAACCATACCCTTTCATAATACCCGCCGCACGGTTTTTGACATCCAGATAAACAATATCGACATCCCTGAATACCTGGCATACCTTCCCAAACTTGGCGCCTTGACACTGAAATCAGGACACCTGGATATCGTTGCTGTCCTGGGATTTGAAATGCAGCCCGGCGATAAACCGGCAGTCACCCTGACCGGCGACTTCTCCCTGAAAGAAATTGATGTCACAGAAATACAGGGTGAGAGTTATTTGTCGATTCCACAACTCGATGTAACAATACTTGACTCCAGACCCCTGGAACAGGATTTCCATTTGTCAAGCGTATCCCTTCGCGAGCCGGAGTTTCTCCTTCGCCGCAGCAGCAACGGTGATATTCTGCCTCTGGCCCTGTTACAAAAGAATACAGCATTAAAACCTGCTGAATCCGATTCTCCTTCCAAAGAGATGACTCTCAAGCTTGTTGTGGATGAAACTGTTTTAAGCGGCGGCACAATACGATTTGACGACCTGGGCAATGCTGAGCAATTCCAGACGACCTTGCATCCTGTTGAAATCAAAGTCAAAGGTCTCTCAACATTGGAAGATGCAGAAGCGACCTATGACATCTCGATGCAGACCGAAGCCGAAGAATCCATTGTGGTAAATGGCAAACTGAGCCTGAATCCTATGATGGTTCAATTGCATGGTGCCTTGCAGGATCTGCATATTCCAAGGTTCAGTCCATACTCTGCTGAGATTATTACTACAACGGTTATAGATGGCACTCTCGATCTTGCTGCAGACCTGAATTATTCCAAGACTGGCGACGTTGAAATTATAAGAGCAGATAACATAACGATCCTGCTCGATTCCATTGTAATGAATAATAAAGACACTAAGGAGCTTCTCTCAATCCCTTCATTATCAATCAAAAAGACTTCTCTCGATCTGATTGGCCGGCAACTCACTATTGGAGACTTTTCAAGTAACGATGGTGAACTTCATCTTGTACGCCAAAAAGATGGACTGGTTATTGTGAAAGAGCTGCTCAGGCCAAGGGAAGTGCAGGAGAAAAAACCTGATACGGCTGAGACAGACACTTCTTCACCATGGACGTTAACTCTGCAAAAAGGGACCATCGATCAATACAGTATCGTTTTGCAGGATCATGTTCCAGCAGAACCCACTACTGTACTGGCCGATAAAATCCGCCTCACTGCTGAAAACATCTCAACTATTAAAAACAGCAAAGGCCTGGTTGATCTTGGTATGCGTATTGATAAAAAGGGAATCGTTTCAATTAAGGGGCCAATCACCATTGAGCCTTTATCAACTTCACTGACACTTGGTGTTACAAACCTGCAGGTAAAAAACCTGCAACCCTATTTTACTGACAAGGTCAACGTGGCTGATAGTGCCGGGTCCGTTTCACTCAACGGGCAACTCAAGGTATCAAAAGGCAAAGGCAAAGAAATAACTACTGTATTCCGTGGAAATGGCTCGATTGCAGATTTTTCATCCTATGATCAAGTCGTTGGAGAAGAATTTCTCAAGTGGAAAAATCTCCGCCTTGAAGGAATGGAGTATGACTCAGGTCGTTTTGCATTCAGGATCAAAGAGATTGGCTGGCGGGATTTTCATAATAAAATTGTCGTATTTGATGATGGTGTTGTCAACCTGAAGACAATCATGAAGGATTCTGGCGAGCTGGATACAGAGGTCCAGGAAAAAAGTGCGCCGGAAAAGGGGGGGAAATCTCTGCTGGTTGAAATTGACTCTGTAAAGCTTGAAAATGGAAAAATCGATATTCTGGACCGTAACATAACTCCAAATTATGCCAGCAGTTTCTCTGAATTGTCCGGTACCATTACGGGGTTATCATCACAGGCTGATGTCATGGCAGAGGCAAATATCAGCGGCAAGTTCGACCAGCATGCCCCGCTGCTTATCACCGGTAAGGTGAAGCCCCTGGGTGATGAACTTTTCGCCGACCTTGTTATTAATTTCAGCGATATCGAACTAAGCCCGACCACCCCGTACACAGGAAAATATATCGGTTATACTGTTTCCAAGGGAAAGCTCTCCCTTGAGCTGAAGTACCTGGTGGAAGGCAGAAAGATAACAGCCCAAAACAAAGCCTTTCTTGATCAGTTCACCCTGGGGGAAGCGGTTGAAAGTCCGGATGCAATGAATTTGCCTATTAACCTCGCCATTTCCCTGCTCAAAAACCGCAAGGGTGAAATCACTTTAAACGTTCCTGTAAAAGGCGATCTTGACGATCCGGAATTCAGCATTGGGGGTATTATATTCAAGATCATCATCAACCTGATTGCCAAGGCAGCCACATCGCCTTTTGCTCTCCTGGGAGCACTCATCCCTGACGGTGAGGACTTGCAATATGTTGATTTTACATCTGGCAGTTCCCTGATTGAAGAGGGAGATACCAAAAAGGTTGAAACCCTTGCCAAGGTACTGTACGACAGGCCTGGACTTAAAATGGACATCAAAGGCAGCGTCAATGCCGAGCAGGAAAGAAAGGTATTACATGAAAAGCAATTTGAGCTGCTGCTGAAAAACGAAAAATATAAAAATTTATCCAGGAAAAAAGCTGAAAGCACGTCTCTGAATGAAATAATTATTGAGCCTGAAGAAATGGAAAAACTTCTTAAAAAGGCCTACAAGGAAGCGACCTTTGAAAAACCGAAGAACGCTCTTGGCTTTACAAAGAAATTACCCTCCGAAGAAATGGAAAAACTGTTGCGTGACAATATTGTAATCACAGATGACGACCTGCGGTTGCTGGCCATTCAAAGGGCAAATGCGGTAAAATCCTTTCTGGTTGAGACTGGCCAGATTGAACCGGAAAGATTATTTATCATAGAGCCCAAAACAATTGCTGATGCAAGCGGCGCCCAACAAGTTGAAATGATTATCAAGTAAAGAGTATAATAAGCGGTATTTGTTTTTAAAAGAAGAAAGAAAAACAGATCAATTTTTCCTGACCTGATTCCGTCGCATGCGGATATTCATCAGCAGGCCGATACCGATAAGGGTTGTCAGCAGTGAAGATCCACCATAGCTGAACAGGGGCAGCGGGATACCTACCACCGGCAGAAACCCCATGACCATGAGCAGATTAATAATGGCCTGCCAGAAAATCAGAGAAACAATGCCGAAAGCCAGAAGCACGCCGAACTTGTCACGGGAGGCCAGACAGACATTAAGTCCCCAGAGAATCATGAAAAAATAGACGGCCAGAAAGAAGAGGGATCCTGCAAAACCCCACTCTTCAGCCCAAACGGAAAAGGCAAAATCGGTATGCCGCTCCGGCAGGAAATGCAGGTGCCCCTGGGTCCCCTTCAGGTAGCCCTTGCCGAATTTAAGCCCGCTGCCAACAGCAATCTTGGACTGCATAATATGGTAACCGCTGTTGGTAGGATCACTTTCAGGACTTAAAAAAGTCATGATGCGCTGCTTCTGGTAGGGTTTCAAGAAGAATTGCCAACCGATCGGGATTACTGCACTGCAACCTCCAAAAATAATCCCTATTGTTGACCATTTCAGCTTTACAAAGAGGGTCATGGAGATAAAAATCCCGGCAAACATCATAGCCGTCCCAAGATCCGGCTGCATGAGAACAAGAATGAAAAATACCCCGGTCAGCGCCATGGGAATCAACAGTTGCCCGATTGTAAAACCACGGCCTGTATCCTTCCGATAATAATAGCTGGCTAACGAGATAACCAGCATCAACTTGGCCGGTTCTGAAGGCTGGAGCCTGAAAAAACCAAGGTTTATCCAGCGCTGGGTTCCGGCAATACTGCCTCCGAGCAGCAGGGAAGCCAGGAGAAGGCAGACGACAATACCATAAAGGATGTAATTCCAGGTTAACAGAAGCCGATAGTCAAATAAGTGGATGATCATGATACAAGAAAGTCCTGCCAGGAAAAAAAAGAGCTGCCTGATAAAAACTGTAGTGCTTGAAGCTCCTCCTGCATAGGTGGCACTGTATAGATTTATCAAGCCCATGGCCGCGATCAGAAGCACTGCAACAAGCATTACCCAATCGAAATTTTTTATCAATTGCCTATCAATGCGAAACATTATTATCCTTTCTCTGATGTTTTTTGCATTTCTTCTTATTGCAGAACGTTCTGATTTTCCTTTGCTTTATTGGTCTCTAATTCAGTTTTTTTTGCAAAATATCGCGCCAGGATTTTTTTTGCTATGGGGGCTGCAGCAGATCCGCCGTGACCGCCATGCTCCACCAGAACTGTTACGGCAATTTCCGGATTTTCTGCCGGTGCAAAACTGGTAAACCAGGCATGGTCCTTATGTTTATATGCCACGTCCTCCTCATCAGTTTCTTGAAATTTCTTCATTGATACGACCTGGGCTGTACCGGTCTTGCCGGCAACTGTAACATCTTTCAATTGAGCTTCTTTTCCGGTGCCATGCCTGTCATTTACAGCCCCGACCAACCCTTCCCGGATCAGTTTTAAATATTTTTCCATGCCGACAAGCTCAACATCCACAACTGGTTCAAATTCCTTGGCTACCTGCCCTTCAGAATCAATAATCCTTTCAATCAAAAACGGCTTATACAGAATGCCCCCATTTGCAAGGGCAACGGTCATCTGGCACACCTGCAATGGCGTGACGAGATTAAATCCCTGGCCGATGGCAATAGAAAGGGTCTCTCCATCCTGCCAGGAAACGCCTTTTGCCAGTTTTTTCCATGCTGCGGTAGGAATCAGGCCTGACTTTTCATATTCAAAATCTATTCCGGTTTTATGACCAAGCCCCATACGGTTGGCGTATTCTGCCAGGGAATCAACCTCTACCTTTAAGCCGACCTGGTAGAAATAGACATCACATGATTCTGCCAGAGCCCGGTGTAAACTGACGGGTCCGTGACCGCCCTCCTTCCAGCACCCGTATCTGCGGTTGCCGAACTTCATGGATCCGGAACAGTAAAAAACCGTATTGGGAGTTATCACCCCTTTTGATAGCCCGGCAAGGGCTGTGACTATTTTATAGGTGGATCCGGGAGGATATTGTCCCTGTATGGTTTTATGCACCAGGGGCCGTTTTATATTCTCGAGCAGAGCCTGCCAGTTTTTTGTTGAAATACCGCCGACAAAATCTTCCAGATGAAGAGGTGGTGCACTGGCAAAGACAAGAAGCCGCCCCGATTTAACATCCATGGCCACAACGGCACCTGCCTTCCCTGCCATGGCCTTCTCTGCTTCCAGCTGCAAATCCATATCAATGGTGAGTTGCAGATCATTACCGGGAAGAGTCTCCTTGCCCTTTAACTGCCGCTGCTCAAAACCATGGGCATCGACTTCCATATACATGGTACCTTTTTCTCCCCGCAATTCATCTTCATAAAGCTTTTCAAATCCTCTCTTGCCAATCTGGTCGCCACCCTGGTAATTTGCCGAGTTCTTTTCCTCCAGTTCCTTCATATTGATCTGGCCCAGGTAGCCTATCATGTGAGAACCAAAATCCTCATACAGATAATCCCTTCTTGGCAGAACCTCGATTCTTACGCCAGGCAAGTCATAATGATTGTTCTCAATATACACCAGGGTTTTCCAGTCAATATCCTCCTGCAGCAATATCGGAATATGTCTGGGATTATCCGCAGCCTCTCTCACTCTTTTAAGCAGGACCGCTATTTCCTCATTGAGAATTCTGGATAGCTTTTTAATAATTTCATCCGGATCGGGAGAATCCTCCTTTACCCATACAATATTAAAGCTTGGGCGGTTGGTGATTATGGTTCGTCCATCCCGGTCCAGAACATTACCCCGGGAAGCCACAACATCGAGCATACGAACCCTGTTATTGTCCGCCTTATCCTTGTATTTACTGCCATAATGTATTTGCAGAAACCACAGCCGGGCCAATATGACAGCAATAAAGAAAATGATGACAAGCGTAGCAGCATCCGTTCGTTTCTTCAGCTGGTTCAGCTCTCCTGTATCAACTTTTCTTAACTTCGTTAAGGTCTCTTTTGGGGATTGCATCTGACAAAATTCACTAATTGAAACGATTTGAGCTTTTTGTTCCCGGAAAGCGCCCAGAAGCTGTACTGCTCCTGTAAAAACTCATAATACTATCAAAGATTCCAAAAACCGGCGTCCCTATAACTGCAAGTATAATCAGTTGGAGTAGCATTATTCCCCAGGACCATTGGGGTGGAGAATCCGGTGTCAGAAAAAAAGAAAGAAGAAACATCCCTATACCAACCAATATATAACTGATAACTGCAAGGGGAACCTGGTAGGCGAACTCATTGATGGCAATCTGCCTCGAAATCCCTTTGATAAAAGCGAAAACCAGGAGATAAATTACCGGATAAAGCCCTAAAAAAACTCCGGAAAAAGCATCCATCAGTAACCCCAGCAAAATGACAACGAATGCCCCCCGCAAAATACCTGCCTGGCAGGCGATATAGACAATCAATAAAAAAAGGAGGTCGGGTTTGCCTAACCAGACTGGCAGCAGCTGCAAAAAGGTTGTCTGCAGAACAAGAAGCAATATGCCGAGGATCAGAAAAATAAGTATAAACATTGAAGGCTAACGTTTAGTCCTCTGTGAGAGAATCTTTTTTCATGATAATTATGAGATGCTCCAGTTGAGAAAAATCCACTGCAGGTTCAATTTCGATTTTTTGAAACATCCCACGACGACTATTCGTAATCTCTAAAACAGATCCTACCATAAGCCCTTTGGGGAAGACCCCTCCAAGCCCTGAAGTAAGGACAAAGTCCCCCTTTTCAACCACAGCACTTTTTAAGACATAATTAAGGCCAAAGGCATCACGCCCCAATCCCTTCACAATACCGTGCACTCTTGTTTTCTGTGTTATTACATCAACAGCGCTGTTTGGATCCGTTGCCAATAGCACCTTGGAATAATTAGGAGAGGATGTCAGAATCTGCCCAACCACACCTTCAACAGTTACAACCGGCATGCCCTTCTGGACACCGTCACTGGAACCACGATTAATTGTAAGTGTGCGGAACCAGAGAGATGGGTCCTTACCAACAATTTCTGCTGTTAAGGTGGGTGGAGGGAGGGACTCCTTCAGTTCCAACAGCTTTTGCAACCGCACATTCGTTGCCAGGGCTTCCCTGTATTCGATATTGGCAGTTCTGTATTGGAGTAATTCCTGCCTGAGTTGCTCATTCTCCTCCCTGACACTGAGTAGATCTACATACTTTTGCCTGATGGAGCCTGAATAGTTGGAGACTTTAGAAATTGCTGTCTGAAAGGGACCGATAACTTCAAGGCCAAACTTGTGGAGGACGGTAAACTCCTTGCGATCTGCCATGGAAATAATCAGGATGAGTATTGCAGTCAGAAGGCAGCCGAAAAGCAGAAAAAAACGTAGCTGCCCTGACCGTTTCCCTCTCTTCCTCATCGTTCTACTCAACTGAAAAACCTCTCTTTGCCGAATGCTTACAACAATGGCATAATTCCGGGATATACTACCTGATCAATCCTACCGGTCACCAGTTGATCTTAACTTCTTTCAGGATATCGATGTTATCAAGTGCAGCACCTGATCCAAGTACTACTGATGAGAGTGGATCCTCTGCGATAATTATGGGCAGGCCTGTTTCCATGTTGAGACGCTGGTCAAGATTTTTCAGTAAAGCTCCGCCACCGGTCAACATAATACCCTGATCAACAATATCGGCAGATAATTCAGGCGGGGTCAGTTCCAGCGCCATCTTCACCGCATCAATAATTGCATCAACCTGTTCCGAGATCGCTGACCTGATCTCGGCTGAATTTATGGTAAGAGTTTTCGGAACACCGGAAACAAGATCGCGGCCCTTGATATCCATAGTCTCATATGGCTCCACGGGCATGACATCTCCGATGGTGGTCTTGATCAACTCGGCTGTCCGCTCGCCAATGGCCAGATTGTGCTTCCGTTTGATATAGTGCAGGATAGCCTCATCCTTCTTATCACCGGCAACCCGAACCGATTTGGAATAAACAATACCGGAAAGCGAAATTACCGCAACTTCCGTGGTGCCGCCGCCAATATCAACTATCATATTTGCAGTTGGTTCAGTAATTGGCAACCCGGCACCGATTGCTGCTGCCATCGGCTCCTCGATCAGATATATTTCCCGGGCCCCGGCAGATTCCGCCGATTCCTTAACCGCACGCTTCTCAACCTGAGTAATTCCTGAAGGCACGCTGATTATTATGCGGGGATGCACAAAGGTTCGCCGGTTATGTACCTTATTAATAAAATAACGGAGCATTGCTTCCGTGACTTCAAAATCGGCAATAACACCATCTTTGATGGGCCGCGTGGCAACAATATTACCCGGTGTCCGCCCGACCATCATTTTGGCCTCTTTACCAACGGCCAGCACCTTATTGCCCCTGCCATCCTTGCGAATTGCCACAACTGAAGGTTCACGCAGCACTATGCCCTTGCCTTTCATGTAAACAAGGGTGTTTGCTGTACCGAGGTCAATTGCCAAGTCGTTTGACATCCAGCCAAGAATTGAATTTAATGGCGAAAACATTGAAGAAGTCCTTTTTATAATATTAAAGTTGAATACAAGTAAGTCTTTCCTGAAATATGATGCATATCGTAAAAAATTTCACAGTCATCAGTGGGGCCTGATACTATCAATATATTACCGGCCGCAATACCTGTCCGCATCGCGCTATCGAAGTCTCACTTCGTTCCCTATCTGCGATGCCGACAAATATGGTCCTAGCACGCTGAATAGCATAAGTCCACGAAAAACAATGCAATCTAACAAAGTCTCTTGGGCTTGGCAAGAGATATGGATTGAATGACCATTGATAGACCAGAAAAACCTTGACACTTTCTTTCCAAACATGGTATCCAACCACCTCTTTCCACCTATGCATTTGGACAGTGGGAATGTGGGGCTATAGCTCAGCTGGGAGAGCGCTTGAATGGCATTCAAGAGGTCAGCGGTTCGATCCCGCTTAGCTCCACCACACAAATGACAAAAGAGAGGCTGAGGCGCCAGCTTCACTTCCGCCCTATTCAGCCCCTTTCCGGATTAACCATCCGCTGACAGGGGCTTTCTTTTTACCCGGATTCCTGGAGGTACCGCCCCCTCCGTTGCATGAATTAATTGGCGCATTTATCAATAAAAACGGCATGTAAAGGCTTAAAGGCGGAAAATTCTTCATGCGTTTCATTCTTTTTGCAGATAGTATCCGCTCTATGGATGCAAAAGCCCCCGGAACCTTCTCTGGCACCCTTTCCATTCTGCCCATTCCGGGGACAGAAAAGCAAATTATATCTAACACGAATGCAAGACAATATACTGAATTTAATATTTTTATTACACTTGTAATATCATTTCTGTCCAAGATAATTTAAAAACACTGGTTTTGGACAAAAAAGTTCAATAATATCAATAGGGTTTTGTTTGACAAATGCACTTTGCAGGGAGAGGTTCCCTGTTAACGAATTTGCCTGTCCAAAATAGAAAGCAACGGGATTCAGGAGATTATAGCCCGTTGAACCCCATATAAAAGGGTTTTGAGCAATTAAATAGTTCCATCAACAAATGTCTTTGAATTATTCGGCTGTCCCAAAAAGCTATCTTGGACAAAAGTGTTGTAATATATTGTTTGTACACTTATTATTAATTTCACATGAAATTAA
>Ga0255043_10000144_pt1 | contig 12398 bp, 12 predicted proteins | sample BC1_12_9_MG_FD_182778 | JGI IMG/M metagenome (GOLD analysis project Ga0255043, IMG submission 182778) | Seawater microbial communities from Strait of Georgia, British Columbia, Canada - BC1_12_9 | ecosystem: Environmental > Aquatic > Marine > Strait | place: Canada: British Columbia | collected... | reverse complement strand
ATATACAAGATGCAAGATGCAAGATCCACCCGCCCGGGAGGCGCGTGTCAGGGTGGAAATCTTGGATCTTGTATCTTGCATCTCGTATCCCTGCCTCGATTTCAGGATGGAATTTGGCCGCGCTATGCTCTTTGGCCATGGATGAATCGATCGTCCTCTGGCTCGCTCGCCATGGCGAGACGACGTTTTCGGCCGCGAAGAGGGTGGCCGGATGGAGCGACCCGCCGTTGACCGACAACGGACGCCGTCAGGCGGAGGCTCTGCGCTCGGTGATCGACGACCGGCAATTCGCCGGTGTGTGGTCGTCGGACCTCGATCGGGCGGTGGAGAGCGCCCGTCTCGCATGGGGGGAGCCACGCACCGACCAACGTCTGCGAGAGTGCCACTTTGGTGCGCTCGAGGGCTGTAGCTACGAAGAGGCGGACACCACCTACGGCGAAGTCTTCCACGAGTTCCGCGGTTTCCAGGCGCCTGACGGGGAGTCTCACGCCGTATTTCGAGGGCGGGTGCTCGATTTTGTCGGGGCCCTGGATCCTGGCCTCCACCTGCTCTTTGTCCACGGCGGCGTCATCCGGGTCTTGACCCAGGACCTCGGGGTGGATCGTTTCGTTCCAACCGGCAGCCTCCTCGGCCTCGACTGGGGTGCGCACAAGGTGCTCTTCGTGCGTGAGCCCGGGAATATTGACCGTGAGGATTGAATTTCGTCAGACATGAGCCTGCGCCGTATGTTCCTGCCGACCGCGATGTTGCTCCTCATCGGGTGGTCGTTATCCTCGGCCGGCGCCCAGGAAGCGGACAAGGCCAAGGTCCGGGCCCGGCTGGTCGCCGACACCGTCGAGGTCGAGCCGGGCTCGACCTTTTGGCTCGGCGTCCACTTCGAGATCGAGGACGGCTGGCACATCTACTGGCGCAACCCGGGTGGAGCTGGACTCGCCACCGCTATTGACTTCGAGCTTCCCGACGGCGTTGTCGCCGGTCCACTGCGGTGGCCGCTGCCCATCGCCTTTACCCAGAGCGAAGGCATCCCGGGTTTCGGCTACGAGGGTGCGGTGGTGCTCGCATCCGAGGTCACTGTCCCGGAAGACTTCGACCGATCGCGGCCGTCCCGGATCCGGGCCGAGGTCTCGTGGCTGGCGTGCAAGAGCGTGTGTGTCGTTGGTTCAGCCGAGCTCGAAGAATCGTTGGCAAAGCTTTCGGCGGATCCCGTTTTTCGAACCTGGGACCGGACGTTGCCGCGGGTCCTCGGTGAGGGAATTCCGCTCTTCACCCTCACCACCACGGGTGGGCTGGCTGGGGGAACGGTCACGCACTGGCTGCGGTGGCGGAAAACGCCGAAATTGGTCGAGTGGTTCCCCGACCCGTCTGGCGCGCTCGATGTGGAAAACGTGCGGGTCCAAACGCGCGGTGGGCTGACCCGTATCGATGCGGCGGTGCGGCGTCGAAAGGGCGCTGAAGGATCGACGGACGACCTTTCGTCCCTGGTCGTGGTCACCGACGAGGATGGTGGCCGGATCGGCTGGGAGCTCACGGTAAACCTCAAGAATCAAGAGAGCTGAAGGAGAGAATCATGAAGCACTGGATGAGAACCCTGATGTATGTATCGGTCCTGATGATTGCTGTGCCTGTGGTTGCCGGAGAAGGTGTGGGCGTCGGTGAATCGGCGCCGGACTTCACCCTGACCGACACCGCGGGCAACGAAGTGAGCCTGTCCGATTTCGAGGGCAAGACCGTGGTCCTCGAGTGGCTCAACCCAGACTGCCCGTTTGTCAAACGGCACTACAAGGCCGGCACCATGAAAAAGCTCGCCACCACGTACGGTGGTGAGGGCGTGGTCTGGTTGACCATCAACTCGACGAACTACATGGATGCCGCGGCCAACGCCAAGTTCAAGGCGGCCAACGACCTGCCATACACGATCCTGGTCGACCAGTCGGGCGAAGTGGGCCACCTCTATGGCGCCAGGACGACACCCCACATGTACATCATCGACGGCAGCGGCGAGCTGGTCTACATCGGCGCGATCGACGACGACCCGCGCGGGGGAAAGGGTGATGGAGCCATCAATTACGTGGCTGCGGCCCTTGATCAAGCGCTGGCCGGCAACGCTGTGACCACCGCCGAGACCAAACCCTACGGTTGCTCGGTGAAGTACAAGAAGTGAATTAGGAATTAGGAATTAGGAATTAGAAATTAGGAATCCCCCTCGCCCATTTCTAGTTCGGAAGTGGGTGGGGCGTGGTGTAGGGTGAGGGTAGATGCCCGAAGACATTTCAAAGCCAGCGGATATCGAGCAATCGTCGAGAGTCTCGTTCCGGCGGTTGATTGCCCTGGCTGCACCCGAGTGGCGGCGATTGGTGGTGGCGACCGCGTTTCTGCTGATCGGCGGGGCCGCCGGGCTAGCATATCCGCAGGTCATCCGGGTGCTCATCGATGCCGCCGTCGAAGGAGGCGCTGCCACGATCAACCGCGCCGCGGTGGCGATGGCCGTCATTTTTGCCGTCCAGGCTGTGGCTGTCGCCCTGCGCTACTACCTCTTCTCGATCGCTGGTGAACGCGTCGTCACCAGGCTTCGGGAGCAGGTCTACCGCTCGATCATCTACCAGGAGATCGGCTTCTTTGACGCCCGCAAAACCGGCGAACTCACCAGCCGACTGACCGCCGATGCGACCGTCATGCAGAACACGGTCAGCGTCAACCTCTCGATGGGGCTCCGCAACCTGGTCCTGGTGGTGGGCGGGCTCGGCCTCCTGGTTGTGTCGTCGCCACGGCTCACCGTCCTGATGCTGGCTTTGGTGCCGCCGGTGGCGCTGGGGGCGGTGGTGGTCGGGCGACGGCTATCGAAGCTGGCGAAAAAGGCGCAGGACGCCCTCGCCCGCGCCAACGAGGCGGCCGAGGAATCGATCGCCGGCATCCGCACGGTCCGCAGCTTTGCCCGCGAGGAAGCGGAGGCCGAGCGCTACGGTGAGCGAATCTGGGAGTCGTTCCGGGTGTCGCGGAAGCGGGTACAGGTTGTGGCTGTCTTCATCGGAATTATGACGCTCGCCGCATTCGGCTCGGTTTCGGCGGTCCTGTGGTTTGGCGGCCGCATGGTGATGGCCGGCGACATGACGGTGGGCGAGCTTGCGTCGTTCATCCTCTACACCCTGATCGTGGCCATGTCGATGAGTGCGCTGGCCGATCTGTGGTCGGATTTCGCGCGTGCCCGAGGAGCGTCGGAGCGGGTCTTCGAGCTCATCGACCGCGAGCCGCTGGTGGACGCGGGCGGTGGCGAGACGCTTGACGAGGTCACCGGGTTGGTCGAGTTCGATGGCGTCGGGTTCGCCTATCCGGTGCGGCCCGAGGTCAGAGTCCTCGACGAGGTGGACCTGAATCTGGAGCCGGGCCGGGTGGTGGCGTTGGTCGGTCCTTCGGGGGCTGGAAAGTCGACGGTCGCTGCGATGCTGCTTCGGCTCTACGACCCCGACGACGGCGTCATCCGGCTCGACGGTCGCGATCTGCGATCGCTGGACGCGCGCTGGTTACGCACTCAGATCGGTACCGTTGCCCAGGAGCCGGTGCTCTTTTCGACCGCTGTCGCCGCCAACATACGGTACGGCCGGCCGGAAGCCTCTGACAAAGACGTGGAAGCGGCGGCACGTGCCGCCAACGCACACGACTTCGTCTCCGAGCTGCCGGAGGGATACGAGACCGAGGTAGGGGAGCGTGGCGTGCGGCTGTCGGGCGGCCAGAAACAGCGGGTTGCGATCGCCCGTGCCCTGCTCAAGGATCCGCCCATTCTGATCCTCGATGAGGCCACGTCGTCGCTCGATGCCGAGTCCGAGTCCCTGGTCCAGGACGCTCTCGATCGGCTGATGGCCCGGCGGACCAGCCTCGTCATCGCCCACCGCCTGTCGACCGTGCGCAACGCCGACAAAGTGGTGGTCCTGGACGGCGGTAGGGTGTTCGAAACTGGAACGCACGACGAGCTGATGGCGGCGGACGGTCTCTACCGGCGCCTGGTCAGCAAGCAGCTTGTCGAAGCCTGATATTACCGCCCGGTTCCCTCGACAATAATCCGCTCCACCAGTGCGTGGCCCTCGGGGGTGTCGGGGATAATCCCCGGCTTGTGCAGCCGTTTCGTGAGCTCGATCCAGTTGGGGTCGGCCGCAAAGACCTCGCGGAACATGGGCAGCGCCTTGTCGAGATTTCCGCTGGTGGCGAGGGTCACCGCCGCCCAGTACTGGACCTCGACGTTGTCTGGCAGCAGCTCCGCGGCTTTGCCGTACTCGGCCAGGGCGAGATCGAGGTCTTCGTGCTCGACCGCGACGTCACCCGCGTTCATGTGCTCGTAAGCTCGGTGGACCTTGAGCAGCCGTTTGAGCTCGGCAATCGGCGTCGGGTGGTCCTCGATTCGGAGCTCGAGCACGCGGTCGGCCCAGCTTTGGCCGGTGGACTCCGCCTTGACGATCAGCATCGCCGCCGACTGCTTGCCGCGGATGTCGCCGCCGACGGATTGGGCCGCCTCGAGCGCCGCCATCAACCGATCGGCGAGGTCTCCTTTGGTGGATTCGTAGGCCTTTGCCATTGCGGGAACGACCTTGTCGTTCAGCATCATGTTGGCCTGGACGCTGTAGCCCTCGCCGATGTGGTGAGCGGCCGATTCGATGCACGTGGCGCCTGTGTGGGTTGCGATGTTCCCGGCGCTGTCGACGAACGCGACCTGCCGCACATCACGACCTTCGTCAACCAAAACGAGCGCCCCGAGCGCCTGCTCGGCGGTGAGCCCGCTTTTCATGAGCTCGAGCCCGCGCGGTCCGTAGGCCGGATCGACAAAGCTCTGGGTGGCGATGGCACCTACCCCGGCCTCCGCCCACGTGACGATGGAGCCGACCGAGAACCAGTGCGACTGGACGGCCACCCCCATCTCGCCGGTAGCCGCATCGCGCGCGACGATCGAGTAGGTGTGGACGGGGCGGTCGATTGCTGCGGCCGGAATTGCGATTGCGATGACTATCAGGGCGAAAAGGATTCGGCGCATTTGGGGCCTCCTGGGCTGTGATCTCGGGGAAGTGTAGCCGTTCCCGATGAAAGTATTCAGTAACCAGTAATCAGTAACCAGTGCCGCCCACCCACCCGCGTTGTGCTGGCTACTGGTCACTGGTCACTGATTACTAAAAAACCCGCTTCCGGGTTGGAAACGGGTTTCGAATCAGCTACGGCTCGAATTAGTCGTTTAGTGCTTCGTGCACCCGGCCCACCATCTCGGGTCCGGGGCGGAGGGTCTTGTCGCCCTCGTCCTTCCACTTCGAGGGGCAGCCCTCGTCGGCCTTGCGGGTGAGATAGAGGTTGGCCTTGAACTTGCGCATCAGCTCGTCGATGTTGCGACCCATGTTGTAGAAGTTGACCTCGGAGTTGAATACGGTGCCGTCGGGGCTGATGATGAAGGCGCCGCGCAGTGCGAGGCCCGAGCCCTCGTCGTAGACTCCGAAGAGCCGCGACAACTTACCCGTCGGGTCAGCGCCCATCGCGTACTTGACGTCGGCCAGCTCCTTCTCGTCACGCTTCCAGGCGAGGTGGACGAACTCGGTGTCGGTCGAGACGGTGATGAGCTCGGCGCCCATCTTTGCGAACCGGTCTTGCTGCTCTGCCAGAGCAGCGAACTCGGTCGCTCAAACGAAGGTGAAGTCGGCGGGGTAGAAGAAGAGGATGGTCCACTTGCCCGCGTTTTTGAGGTCCGCGAGTTTGCGGGTGCCAAAACCGTGGTTCTCGGGTTCGTAAACGGTGAGCTCGAAGTCCGGCACCTGTTGGCCGACCTTCACTTCGGTGAATTCGTCGCTCATGGTGAGGTCCCCCTTTGGTTTTTTCAGTAACGACGGCGAGTATAGAACATTGGAATTGAAATAGGAATCGTTCTTGTTTGATCGGGGCCGGCGTACAGAAAAAATGAGCCGCGGAGAGGCCGCAAACCGTGCGATAGCGTTTGTGGGCGGCGCAATGATCGCCCTTCGGCAGAGGCATCACCACAGAAGCACAGAGAAACGCAGAGAAAAACACAGAGGTTTTTCTTTGCTGGCGACGGTTGGACATAGAAATGACTCGTCGTCGCAACTCGATGAGGTCCCCAACGCCGCACTCTTTGGTCTCTCTCTGTGAAACGCTCTGTGACCTCTGTGGCTCTGCGGTGCTGACGAATCTGAAGGCTTCCGGATCAAGGTGTTTTTGAGGCTTGACAATACCCCACCGGGGTATGGTATAAAACATATATGGATACGACCTTTGTTGTTGACGAGCAGGTCCAGAAAAACGCCCTTCGGCGCCTCAGCATCATCGAGGGCCAGGTGCGGGGCCTCCGGCGGATGATCGAGGAGGGGACCGGGTGCGTTGAGGTCTTGACCCAGGTCTCGGCCATTCACGAGGCTCTTCGCGGTGTTGGCAAGGTGATTGTGCGCCACCACATCGAGACCTGTGTGACCGATGGGCTGCAAACGGACAAGAAAAATCAGCATCAGGACGAGCTGATGGATCTGATCTACAAGCTGAGCAAGTAATGGAATGGTTGCTCACATTCGTAACCGCTTCGTGGTCGGTCTTCGGCGCGATGGCGCCCTACCTGCTGCTCGGCTTTACGGTTGCCGGGCTTCTGTCGGTGGTGATCTCGCCCGAGATGGTGGAGCGGCACCTTGGCGGCAACGGCCTCGGCCAGGTCGTCAAAGCGAGCCTCTTCGGGGTGCCGTTGCCGCTGTGCTCGTGCGGGGTGATCCCGGTAGCGGCTTCTCTCCGGCGGCACGGCGCGAGCAAGGGGGCGACCACCGCATTCCTCCTGTCGACGCCGCAGACGGGGGTCGACAGCATCGCCGTCACGTATGGCCTCCTCGGTCCGTTCCTGGCCGTGGTGCGGCCGGTGGCCGCCCTCGTCACCGGCATTTTCGGTGGTGGTCTGGTGCAGGCATTCAACGGTGACGGTGAGACGGTCGATGAATCGGAAGCCTATGGCGCGGAGGCGCCGAGTTGCTCGTCGGAATGCTGCGACGATGAGAAACCAAAGCAACGCCCGAAGATTGTCGAGGCGCTCCACTACGGTCTCGTCATTTTGCCGAGGGATATCGGCAAAGCGCTGATACTCGGGGTCGCCATCTCGGGCCTGATCGCCGCCTTTGTCGCTCCGCAGGCTCTCGAGTCGTCCCTCGGCGGCGGCCTCTGGCCGATGCTGGCGGCGATGGCGATCGGCATCCCGCTCTACGTCTGCGCCACCGCCTCGACCCCGATCGCCCTCGGACTGATTCACGCGGGTCTGTCACCAGGCGCCGCCCTCGTCTTCCTGATCTCGGGGCCGGCCACCAACTCGGCGGCGCTGACGACGTTGTGGAAGGTGCTCGGGCGCCGCGCCGCCATCCTCTACCTGGTGACGGTGGCGGTGACCTCACTGGCCACGGGGCTCGCGGTCGACGGTCTCATCGGCGCCGGTGGGCTGCCGGAGTCGGCACTGGTGCCGGCGGCCTCCTCGCTGGCCGGACAGGGCGTTCACGCCCATCACGAGGGTGGGGATGCAGTTTTCTGGTTCGAGACCGGCTGCGCACTCGTACTTCTGGTGGTGCTGATCAACGCGCTGCGTCCGCGACGCCGAGGAGATCGCGTTGAAGCGATGGACGATGCCAGGGTGTTGGAACTCAAGGTCGACGGGATGCACTGCAATGGCTGCGTGACGAGCGTACAACGCGCCCTGTCGGAGGTCTCCGGCGTTACCGACGCCGAGGTGCGTTTGGACGAGGGTCTGGCGCTGATCCGCGGCAACGACTTCTCGGTTCAGGAGCTCATCGAGGCGGTGCAGTCGCTCGGTTTTGAGGCGCACAGCTGAGAACGATCGCGTCCTCTTGGATACAAGAAGCACCCGCCCGCCCAACCACCCAGATACAAGATGCAGGATCCACCCACCCAACCCTTGTCTCATCGCGGGTGGGCGGATGGGACTTGTATCTTGCATCTTGCATCCTGGATCTTGAAACCCTGGAGAATTCGCGAATTCAGGAGTAGTCTTCTTTGGATGTCCGCTGCTGAAACGCGTCGCGTGATGGTGGTCGACGACTCCAAAGTGCAGTGCGCCGTCTGGCGCAAGCTCTTGGAGGAGCGTTACGGCGACAAGGTCGCGGTCGAAACCTATACCGACCCAACCGAAGCGGTCCTCGGCATGGCGCCCGACATCAAGCTCCTGCTGCTCGATTGGGAGATGCCCGAGATGGATGGCAAGGAGGTCCTGGCCGCGGCCAGGGAAACGGGTGTCAACCTCAAGCGGGTGATCATTACCTCGGGCCACCCCGCCGATCGGCTGCACGAGGAGTTTGACGATTCGGGCTGTTTGGCGGTGATCGAGAAATCAGAGCCAGAGCAGCAGGCGGCGTTCCTGATGATCCTCGATTCCATCATGCGCCGGTAGCCCGCCCCTCCACCCCGTGACAATAACGGAAGAGGATCGATGCTTTTGTCGCATCCAGCATCCGGTTCGGAACTTTCTCCGGCCCGCGTGCGTAGTCTTCATCAGGAGGATCGAACGATGCTCGAAGTGCTTGCCATCCTGACGTTGCTCTTCGTCGGTGCGATTGTCTTTGGTGTGATCGCGCTGCTGGCCGGGCTCATCAAGTTCACCTTCAAGCTCGCGTTGCTGCCGATCGTACTCGGGCTCAAGGCGCTGGTCTTTGTCATCGGCTTTGTGATCGCGCTGGTAGTGGTCGGCCCGGTTGTCCTCGCGCTAGGTCTCGTACTTTTGATTCCGCTGCTGATCATCGGCGGAATCGTTTGGGCGGGAATCGCCGTGGTCACCTGAGGGCGAGCCGTCTGCACTCCTGAAAGATAACGGCCCACATCCCGAGATGTGGGCCGCTTCAAAATTCATATTTAGCGATTCGCGCAGCGAATTGCTACCGCAGCATTTTCCAGAGATAGGCGTACTCGAGGGCGTCCGTGTAGGCGCGCTGGTTGAGGTTGGCGCCGGCGGCATGGCCGCCTTCGGTATTTTCGTAGTAATAGATCTTGTGGCCCATTTCGGACATCCGGGCCACCATCTTGCGTGCGTGGGCCGGGTGGACCCGGTCGTCGCGGGTGTTGGTCCAGAAGAAGACCTCGGGATAGTCCGCCTTCTGGTCGAGGTTCTGATACGGCGACCACAGTTTCATGTAGTCCCAGTCGTCGGTGTCGGGGTTGCCGTACTCCGACATCCAGGCCGCGCCGATCAGGAGCTTGTTGTATCGCTTCATGTCCGAGAGCGGCACCGCGCTGACGACGGCGTTGAAGAGGTCGGGCCGTTGAACGAAGCAGCCGTTGACCAGGAGACCGCCCTGCGAGCCGCCCAGGATTCCGAGGTGCTCGGGCGAGGTGATCTTGCGTTCGATCAGATCTTCGGCGACGGCGATGAAGTCATCGAAATTGTTCTGGTGTTTCTCCTTGACGGCCGCCTGGTGCCACCTGGGTCCGAACTCCCCGCCGCCACGAATGTTGGCGAGCACGTAGACGCCACCCCGCGCTACCCAGGCGGGGCCGTCAGCGCTGGCGTATCGCGGCACTCGCGAGATCTCGAACCCACCGTAGGCGGTGAGCAGGGTCGGGTTCGTACCGTTGGCCTCGAAGTCTTTCGGCATGAAGACGAAGTACGGGATCTTGGTGCCGTCCTTCGAGGTCGCCTCGTGCTGGTCGACCGTCATTCCGGTGGCATCGAACCAGGCGGGCGATGCCTTCGCCTCCTTCGGCGTTCCCTCGCGCCCCACGGCGTAGAGGGTGGAAGGGGAGACGAAATCGGTGTAGGTAAAGAAGAAATGATCGGTCGAGTCGGAGAAGAAGCCGCCGCTGACGCCGCGTTGGTTGAGCCGAACGGTACCGATGCCGGGAAGCTCGATCTCCTCCTTTACCCAGCCGTCCTCACCTGGAGCGAGTCGGTAAAGACGCGAGTGGACATTGTCGAGGGTCGTGTAGACCAGGTGGTTCCGGGTCCATCCGATCTGGTCGAATGAAATCCGTTCTTCGGGTTCGAACAGGACGTCGAAGGCGCGTTTGCCCTCGAGAAAGTCATCGAGATCGATAGCGAGAAGGGCGTCCTGCGGATAGGTGGTGCCTCCGACCTCCCAGTCGGTGCGCAGGGTGACCAGCATGTCGTCCTTGAAAAACCCCCGCATCTGGGCGTCCTCGGGGATGCCGAGCTTGACGAGACGCCCGCCGAGCCGCAGGTATGTGGTGCCACGGAAGAAATCGGGCATCACCGTGACCATGTCGTAGCGGCCCTCCGGTGAGTGATTCGAAAGGGCGACGGTGTACACGTCTTCAATCGAGCCTTCGAAAACCGTCGTTGCCTCCTCGATGGCGGTGCCTCGTTTCCACTCCTTGGCGAATCGAGGGAAATTCGACGAGTTGAGTGATCCCTCGCCGAAGTCGGTACCGACCCACAGTGTGTTCTCGTCCTTCCAATCGATGTTGTGCCTGCCCTCGGGCAGGGCAAAACCGTCGTCCACGAACTCCTTCGAGACGGTGTCGAATTCGCGTTGGACCGTCGCGTCTGCACCACCACGCGAAAGCCTGATCATGCAGTGCCGGTAGTCGGGCTCGATGCAGTCGGCGCCCGACCACACCCAGTTCTCACCCTCGGCCTCGGCCAGGGCGTCGAGATCGAGGACGATCTCCCAGGCAGGAGACTCCTTGAGGTACTCCGAAAGGAAGGTGCGGCGCCACACGCCGCGGACGTGCTCGGCATCCCGCCAGAAGTTGTAGATCCAGGCGCCGCGAACTGCGGGGGTGGGGATGCGGTCCTTCGAGTTGTAGATTTCGAGCAGCTCGGCATGGATCTCCGCGAACTCGGGAACCGCCTCGATTATGGCGGTATCGGCGTCCGACCGCTCCTTGGCCCATGCGAGGGCCTTTTCGTTCTCCACTTCCTCGAGCCAGAGATAGGGGTCTTCGTCCGCAGCAACGCAAACGGTCGCCGCGAAGAGGGTGATCAGGATAGCGATCGCAAAACGGTGACGCATGATGGTGCTCCTCCAGGAAGGTCCTACGACGTGGTGCGTCGCAGGTTGCGAATCGTACCAGAGGTTTACCACCCGCCCACCCAGATGCAAGATCCAAAATGCAAGATCCGCCCACCCACCCCATTCGAGCTCAGGGCGTGTTGGTGAGACTTGTATCTTGCATCTTGTATCCGGGCGGCTGGGTGGTGGAAGGGTGGCGGCGGGGGGCGGGTTCTGCTATCACCATGATGGGAGATGTCCCATGAACAACTCGAGCTCGCTGCAGCGGGTGGTCGTCATCGACGGCTGCCGCACACCCTTCTGCCGTTCGGGGACCGCGTTCACCGATCTCCGCTCCTACGACCTCGGCCGCATGGCAGTCTCCGGTCTCATCCACCGGACGAAGATCGATCCCGAGCTGGTCGATCTCCTGGTCATGGGCACCGTGATCGCCGATCCCGCAACCTCAAATCTCGGCCGGGAGGTTGTGCTGGGGACCCAACTCCCCTACAGCTGCCCCGCCTATACCTGTTCGGTAGCTTGCGTGTCGTCGCTGCAGTCGTTTCTGGACTGTGTTCGGGCGATCCAGACCGGGGAAGCCGAGGTGGCAATCGCGGCCGGCGCCGAGACCCTGTCCGATGCTCCGATTCGTTACCGTCGCAGCATTCGTAAACGGCTCATTGCGGCTCAGAAGGCGCGCGGACCGGGCGACTACTTGAAGCTGCTCAAAGGCCTCGGTCCGACCGATCTCCTCCCCGAACCGGTGGCCCTGGCTGAGTTTTCAACCGGCGAGATCATGGGTGAGAATTGCGAACGCCTGGCCAAACGCTTCGGGATCACCCGTGAAGCGCAGGACGAGTACGCGATGACGTCCCATCACCGTGCCGCGGAGGCCACCGCCGACGGCCGTCTCCGGCGCCAGATCGTACCGGCTTTTCCGCCGCCTCGTTTCAGAGGCGTCAGCGCTGACAACGGGGTTCGCGGCGATACGACGATAGAGAAGCTGGCCAAGCTGAGACCGGTATTCGATCGGAAACTCGGCACCATTACTGCCGGCAACGCCTCATATTTGACGGATGGCGGCGCGGCTGTGTTGCTGGCCTCCGAGGAAGCGGCCGCGCGACTCGGCCTCGAACCGATTGCCGTCCTCAAAGGCTCGGCGGTGGCTGCCCTCGATCCCCTAGAGGAGCTCCTGCTGGGTCCCGCGATGACGGTGCCGATGGCTCTCGACGCGGCTGGCCTCGGGCTCGACGAGGTCGAGGTGGTCGAGCTGCACGAGGCATTTGCTGCCCAGGTATTGGCGGTCCTCGACGTCCTCGACGACGAGACCTTCTGTCGCGAACGGTTGGGACGTGACCGGCCTGTGGGGCGGATCGACAGGGAGCGCCTCAACACCTGGGGAGGCTCGGCCTCCCTCGGCCATCCCTTTGGTGC
>Ga0255043_10000143_pt1 | contig 12402 bp, 10 predicted proteins | sample BC1_12_9_MG_FD_182778 | JGI IMG/M metagenome (GOLD analysis project Ga0255043, IMG submission 182778) | Seawater microbial communities from Strait of Georgia, British Columbia, Canada - BC1_12_9 | ecosystem: Environmental > Aquatic > Marine > Strait | place: Canada: British Columbia | collected... | reverse complement strand
TTGACGATCTGTTCAAAATCATCCCACAAGAATTCGGCGCGTAAGGCCGGTGAAAGCAGTGCAGCGACCACGGCCAGCAGCAGCACGATCTGGAGCAGACCGTTACCCGCCACCCGCTCCTTCACCGCAATCCAGGCGTCGTCCATCCCATCCATTGTCGCAGCAACCGTGCCGAGTGGTCTTCACTCCACCTCGGATAGATTTCGATTCGCCTTTGCATGGACTGCAGCGAGGGCGACCAATCCCAGCAGCAATAATGGTTCGGTCTCAAACCGGAAACGCATGTTCTCGTAGTTCTCGAAGAGATTTCCGACGACGAATACATAGCCGACGTTTATCCATGCGGAGGCCAGAAACACTCTCAGTGCGAGGGGCCCTGTTTTCTGACGCAGTGTGAGCGGAACGCCGACGAACAACACCAGCGTCCCGACAATCAGAGTGAAGCAAACGGAGGCCCACTGGCCGTAGAAAAGACGGCGGAACACGGCGTCGAGCGGAGACAGAACCTGCAAATTGTTGGCGGAGACCGGCGTGAGCTGAAGCACGTCGTTGTGGGTTGCCGGTCGAAAGTAATATCCCATCGATGAGGCGAACGTCCGAGCCAGTATCGTCGGCTGCTTTCGAATCACCCTGCGGTAGTCCTTCGCATAGACCTGTGACGCCCGCAGGTAGATCCAGTGGTTGAAGTTGATGCTCCCGCTCTGCCGCTCGATGTTGTCCAGCACCGCCACGGCTGGCAGCCAATTTGGCTTTCGATTCCCGAGAGCCGCCAAATAAAGGTGGGGGTGGTTGAAGGGACGAACCGCGGCGAGAATCGATTCGGCCCCGTCGGGACGACGCGGTGGCAGCGCACGGCCGGCATAGATGGCTTCCATCTCGGCATCGTCGTATTGCTGGTTGTAAACGGCGTTGTACATATTCATGCCCGACCAGGAGCTGGAGCTAAAGACGCCGAACGCCAGCAGATTTTTGACAGGCCACGTGAGACTGACAACGACACAGGCCGATGCGATGACGAGAAGCTCGCGTGCCGGACGCCGCACGAGAAACGGCCACGCCAGATTGACCGCCAGCCATATGGGCTGGTACATGCTGCGCGTCAACACCATCAGAGTGAGGGCGGCCGCGTAGCCGGTGAAGTGAATCGCCCGACCCGTTTGGGAAAACCGCCACAGGCACCAGCCGGCTACAGCGAGCAAAAACGCCATCGGGCTGGTGTAGAAGTAGTTGTGATCGTAGATGATATATGCGGGGTTGAGCGCGATCAACAGCCCGCAAATCCAGGCGATGATGGGTCGCCGGAACCAGCGGGCTACGAGGCCGAATACCAACACACAGAGGGCGACGCCGATTCCAAAGCTCATCGCATGAAGGATGGATGACGCCCAGGTTTCACCAAACTGCAGTGCGGCAGCGGTCACCAGGTTCATGAGAGGTGGCTGTGCGTGCAGGTAGTTCAGTGAAGTCCAGGGTTGGCTCTGCAGAAGCTTCAGATCCAGAAACTGCCAATACGCAGAGGCGGTAAGAAAATCGAAGCGAACACCGATCAATACCATGGTCAAGCGGATCCCCACGGCAGTTGCTGCGAAAGTCATCACGCTACCCGGGATGCCGGGGAATCGCTGCAACGCTTTGCTGCTCATCTCCGGGCCACGGTGTTTTTCCGGCAAATGGGCTGGTCGGTCACCCCGCTGGTATACCACCGGATCTCAGAATCCTCCACGTTGCGTTCTCCGCGGCCAACTCCTCCGCCCCTCTGCTCCCACCGACCTGTTCCGCAGCTGATGTAATACTGGCTCTGAATCACTTGCTGCCCGGTTGATCTCTGAATCGGGATCTCCACTGCCTGCCTGCTGCTGAGAACCCGAGAAGGGCGATGACCACCATCAATGCCAATGCAGCAAGCGATATCCACCGGGATATCCTGAGCGCAGGAAACGGTCTCCAACTCCAGCGGGCCACGTGGAGACCCGGCGAAAGGCGATGGGCTGTCAATCCAGTGGTCGAATCTCTGAAGGTTTCCACCTCGAGCCCGTCTACGGAAACCTCCATCCCCGGAAACCAGAGCACTCTCCACATCAGGGTTCCGCCAAGAGCGGTTGCTACCTCGATTTCACGGGCCACCTGGCCCCACTCGACGACTCGCACTATGGCCGATGGATCCTGCAACACCACCGCGGGGCGGTGGCGGATCCGGTTGAGCCGGGAAGAGGGCCTGCCCCTGAATTCGTCGAACATGAAGGGCTGCATGCTCTTGGGAAGAAGACACAGCTCGACGAGGTTCTCGTGTCGCCAGTACCATCCTCCGCTGCCCGCTTCCCATGCGGTGTGGGGATCGGGCAAGACGGTGCCAGGCCGCTGAATCTGAGGTTCCTGTGAAAAGAACGTGGATCTCGGCACGGTTCGATCCCAGCCGGAAAAAGGGACCGTCACCAGGACCGCTACCGCCGCCACGAGCCATGCGCGCCGCAGCTCGAGGCGAGCGACAATGCCGGCCGCCAGAAGCGTCAACAATGACGTGATCCGCCATGGAAACTGGAGTTTGGAGAGGATCGGCAGTGCATCCCAGACCGGACCAACCGGCCCCAGCGTCACAAAAACACAGAGGAGCGCCGCCGTTATCACCCCCCGTTGGGTTGTCCCCTTCCTGGATTCGGTCGACAAGAGAACATAGGCCAACACAATCAGGGCAAAGGTCGATAACAGCATGAGCGAGAACAAGGTGTTGAGATTCCAGACCTCGAACCCGGCCGAGAAGAGGGTGTTCGCCGATGGACGCAGGCCCTTTGAAGCAGGACCAAAACACACATCGAGATTCAGGAAGAGTGGCGCGAGGGCCTGAGGAACGAGCATGAACGCCGCGATTCCAAACCCGAGGGCGGCGCCGGCCACGATCTGGAGTCGCTTTCTCCGTACTCGTTTGGAAGCCACCAGCCAAGCCGAGATCCCAATCCCGAAAAGAATCGCCAGAGGGATGTTGGTCAACAGCAAAGCCGCCACCAACAGGGCGAGCAGTGAAATCCTGGGGATCGACCGCAAACGGGGATCGGATCCAACCCACAGGATCAGGGGTGGCCAAATAAAGGCCCAATTCTCGGCCAACGCGCTGCGGAGATAGATGTCGACGAGACGGTAGGGAGCGACCATGTACACGACTGCCGCAGGCAGTGCCGCGTGTCGGGCTCCGCCCGCCCGCAGCCAACCGTAGGCGGCAAGGCCCGAGAGCAAATGGGCGACGAGAGTGAGCGAACATACCCCGTTGATGACCGGAAACCCGAGAAGGACCGGGATGGCGTTGACGGTTCCAGTCAGCGGGGGGAAGAACACCAGCAACGGCGAGCCGTACTCTGCGTTGAACCCGCCGGCCCACGCCGGAAGGAGCGCTCCCTCCCGAAAATTGGCCGCCGTCTGCTGCGCGATGATCAGGTAGTTGACAATGTCCTGGCCCGAGAGCACGCGACCCGCAATGATTGGCAAACCGACCACTGCCGTGACCAGGGTCAGCGCCAGCAGGTGGGTTTTCGTCCCGGCGTCGTTCTTTCGAGTCACTGCTCAAGTCTATCGTGAGCGGCAGTTGGATGAGGGTCCGCCCACCCTTCCTGGGGGGATGCGGGGGTGAGGGTGTGAGGAGATGAAGAAGCGTCCAGGTGGGTGGGCAGGCCCTCATTCCCTCAAGCCCCAAGCCCTCAAGCCCTTATAATCAAATGATGCCGTGCCTCCCGTGCTTTTCGCCCAATTCAGGACTTCTACGTACCGGAGCATCGGTGTGAGCATCGGTGCCGTGGTAGTGAGCCACGACTCGGCCGAGGATCTCCTGGCCTGCCTGGAAGCGCTCGTGGGTTCGGCCGGACTCGAACGGGTGGTGGTGGTGGACAACGCCTCACATGACGGCTCCCGTGCGCTCGTCCGTGGATTTGGCGATCCCCGGGTCGAGCTGGTGGTCGAAGAGGTCAACAGCGGTTTTGCCGGCGGCTGCAACCGTGGATTTCGCGAGCTCGGCAGCGATTTCGAGTATCTCGCCTTTCTCAACCCCGACGTTGTCGTGTCCCCGGACTGCCTGCAGCGAGCTGTAGATGAGATGGCGGCGGACCCGCGGTTGGCCGGCGTTGCCCCGCTGTTGATGAGATCCGACGGCGAGACGCTGGACACCGTCGGCCAGGTTTTGAGGCGTTGGACGTTGGAGGTCTCCGACCGAGGCTATGGCGCGCCGCCGACCCCCGAGTTGATGCAGTCAACGGACGTGCTCGCCGCGTGTGGAGCGCTGGCGGTTTTCCGCCAATCGGCGTTGGCCACGGTGACGGATGATTTCGGGCCGTGGGTGCAACACTACTTCTGCTTCTGGGAGGACTTCGAGCTCGGGTGGAGACTGGTCAATGCAGGTTGGCGCATCGCGAGTTGTCCGGAGGCGGTGGGCACCCATCGCCGCGGTTCCGGCGCTGCCTCCGGCAGAGGCCCACTGCGATGGCAGCGGCCGCCGAAACTCGAGGCCTGCATCCTCTCAAACCGGTGGATGACCCTTATCCGACAGCTCCATCCCCTTGATCTCCTGCTGCGCCTCCCCGTACTCTTGGTATGGGATCTGGGCATGGTGGCGGCCGGCGCCGTGCGCCGACCGTCCCTCCTCGGGCACCTGCGGCGGCGGTGGCCGGTGGTGGTGCGCGAGTGGAGAAACCGGAGCCGAGACCGCCGACGGAGGTTGCACGAGCTCCCATGACGATTCGCCTGATTCTCGGCTTCTTTCTCGCCTACTTCCTCGCCCTCGTCGGGACGCCGATGGCGCGCGAGGCGGCGCTGCGCTTCGGGGTCGTCGACCGGCCCGACGGAAAGCTCAAGGACCATCAACAGCCGGTGGCCTATCTCGGTGGCCTGGCGGTCTTCATCGCGTTCCTACTCTCGATCGGCATGACCTTCGAGTTCGACCAGGAGTTGCTGGGCCTGCTGCTCGCCTCAACCATCGTCACGACGGTTGGTTTGATCGACGATTTTGGCGCCCTGACACCGAAGCCGAAGGTTATCGGCCAGGTCGTGGCGGTCTTTGTCCTCATCAAATCGGGCATCATGGTCCAGGTGGCGATCTTGCCGTGGTGGTTGCAGCTGGTCATCACCGTGGTGTGGCTGGTGGGGCTCTCAAACGCCTTCAATCTGGTGGACATCATGGATGGGCTGGCAAGCGGACTGGGCGTGATCTCCGCCACCTTTCTGCTGGTGGTGGCGCTGCTCAACGGCCGCTTGATGGTGGCCGCGTTCACGGTCGCGCTGATCGGCGCCCTGCTCGGTTTTCTTCGCTCCAACTTCTCTCCTGCCACCATTTATCTCGGTGATTGCGGCAGCCTGTTCATAGGCCTCACCCTTGGTGCGCTGGCTATGGTCATGGACTACACGCAGCACAATCCCCTCGGCTGGCTAGCGCCGCTTTACATTCTCGCCGTACCGATCATCGACACCCTTTTCGTCATGGTGCTGAGGATGAAGGCCGGCCGCAAGATCTATTACGGCAGCCCCGACCACCTCCCGCTCCGCGTTCGGCGGCGCCTCGACGGGTGGACCGCCGGGACGGTGGTCGTCAGCTACGCGGTGGCGGTCGTCTTCGGCGCCATCGGCCTGGTGGTGCTCTTCCTTGATCCCATGGCCACTCTGATCGTGACCGGCGTCGTTGGCACTGCCGTCATCGGTCTCCTGATCTGGCTGGCGATGGTGCCGATGGAGTCGTGATGGAACCGGTGTTGATCATCGGCGGCGGGCTCACCGGGTTGGTGGCGGCGGAGCAGCTTGAGCGCGCGGGATCGCCGGCGGTGGTGCTCGAGCGCGAGGCCGAGCCGGGCGGCGCCTGTCGCAGCCTCTCGGACAACGGTTTCGTTTTCGATTACACCGGTCACCTGCTGCACGTCGCGCGACCTGAGACCGAGGTCTACCTCGACGAGCTCGGCCTGTGGCGCCAACTCGAGGTCCACGGGCGGCGGGCGGCGGTGGTCATCGGCGGTCAGCCAACTCCCTATCCGGTGCAGATCAACACCCACGGCCTGGCGCCGGAGGTGAGGCGCGACTGTCTGCTCGGTTTCGTGCGCGCGTGGGCGGAGGAGACGGTTGAAGAACCGGCCGATTTCCGGGCCTGGGTGATGGAAAGATTTGGCGCAGGTCTTGCCGAGCACTTTTTCTTCCCCTACAACTCCAAGCTCTATCGCGCCCGACCAGAGGAGCTGAGCCTCGACTGGGTGGGGCGCTATGTTCCGAAACCGAAGCTCGAGGAGGTGGTTGACGGCGCCCTCGGTCTGCACGACGAGGATGTCGGCTACAACGCTACCTTCCGCTACCCCGCCAAGGGGGGTATCTGCCTGCTTCCAAACGGAGTTGCCGAACGCTTGAGCTCTCTCCGGCTGGAGCGGGAGGTGGTCCGCCTCCACCTTGGCGAGGGCTGGGTGGAGCTTGCCAACGGCGAGCGATTGGAGTGGCGAAAGCTGTTGTCGACGATCTCACTCCCGGCTTTGATCGACCTCGTTGTCGACTCAGTGCCGGAGGAGGTGGCTGCGGCACGCCGCGCTCTGCGCTGGGTTCGGGTGCTCAACCTCGCCCTCGGCGTCGAGGGCCCGGCGCCGAGCGACCAGCACTGGCTCTATTTCCCGGATCCCGAGCTGCCCTTTTATCGGGTGGGCTTCCCCTCCAACCACGGCGATCTGGCACCCGGGGGCTGTCACACCGTGTCGCTGGAGGTGAGCCTCGACCCTGGTGAGGGGGACGTCGAAGCGCTCGCCGCAGCCGCTCAGCACGCCCTGGTCGGGGCCGGTCTCCTCGACGAGGAAGCGGTGCGGGTACGCCGCGTGACCATTCTCGATCCCGCGTACGTAGTTTTCGACCATTCACGTCGAGAGGCGGTGGCAGTGCTTCGCGGCTTTCTTCGCGAACAGGGGGTGATGCTCGCCGGGCGCTGGGCCGAGTGGAAATACTCGGCGATGGAGGACGCTATCCTCGACGGGATGTCCGCAGCCCGCCGGTTGGCGGCTACGAAGTGACCGGTCGGAACCCCTTGTGGTGCGGGCGTCCCGCCCGCACTGGGGGGGCACCGATGTGCGGCCGAGACGGCCGCACCACAAATCGCCGGCCGCAGGCCGTCAGCAATTGGCGGTCCCACTGTGAGTGAACGCATTCGCGTTTTCCTGGCCATCACCCGGCTCGAGCTCGGCGGCGCGCAGCGGGTCGTGCTGCACACCGCCAGGAAGCTCGACCGCGGTTCGTTTTCGGTTGGCCTCACCTGGGGACCGGGAGACCTCCTCGACGGCGAAGCAACGGCAATCCCGGATCTCGAGCGCATGCCGCTGCCGCTTCTCGTGCGGCCGGTGGCGCCGATCTCGGATCTCCGTGCCCTTGGCTCGTTGCGGTCGGCCGTGCGTTCATTTCGTCCTCAGGTGATTCACACCCACTCTTCAAAGGCGGGCATTCTCGGTCGTCTCGCGGCCCGCCTCGAGGGAGTACCGGCGGTTCACACAGTGCACGGCTTTGGTTTCACGCCGCTGCAAACCGCGCCGAAGTACCACCTCTACCGCATGGCCGAGAAGATGATGGCCCGGTACACCGACCATTTTGTGATGGTGTCGGAGGCGGATCGAAGGCGCGGCATCGAGATGGGCCTTTTCAAACCCGAGAAAGCGACAGTGATTCGGGCCGCGATCGATCTCCAACGCTTCCGAGCCACCGCCGATGGAGACGCTGTGCGTGAGCGCCTGGGTCTGCCGGGCGGTGTTCCCCTGGTCACACAGATCGGCAATTTCAAACCGCAAAAAGCGCCGCTCGATTTCGTGCGGGTCGCCGCTGCCGTGCACGAGAAGCATCCCGACGCCTGGTTCGTGATGGTTGGTGAAGGCCCCCTGCGGACCGCCGCCGAGGACCTCACACGCGAGCTCGGCATTGCCGACCGCGTCGTCTTCAGCGGCTGGTGGGATGACATGCCCGGGCTCCTGGCAGCAACCACTGTTTCGGTGCTGACCTCGCGCCACGAAGGTCTGCCCTGCTCGGTCGTGGAGTCGTTGGCGGCGGGGGTGCCGGTGGTGGCGACCGCAGTCGACGGTACGGTCGAGGTGATACGCTCAAACGACAACGGATTCCTCGCCGCGGCCGGGGATGTCGTGGAGATGGCCGACGCGGTTTGCCGATTGCTGGCGGACCCGGGCCTGCGGAAGCGAATGGCGGCGGCGGCGCGCGAGGGTCTCGACGACTTTGATCACGATCTCATGGTTCGGCAGCAGGAGGATCTCTACAGATGGGTGGTTTCGAGCAGCCGTTCTTGATGGCCTACGCATTCGCCCTCGGGGCGGTTGTGGGGAGCTTTCTCAACGTGCTGGTCTACCGGCTTCCACGGGAGATGTCGATCCTTCGGACGCCGCCGTCCTCGTGCCCGGCCTGCTCGACCCCCATACTCTGGTACGACAACATTCCACTCTATTCGTGGCTGATGCTGCGCGGAAAATGTCGGGAGTGCCGCGCTCCGATCTCTTTGCGCTACCCGATGGTCGAGCTCACCAGCGGGGTGCTGGCGGTGGCCGCGCTGGCGCGCTGGGGCCTCAGCGTGACGGGTTTCGAGGTCGCGATCTTCGCGTGGATCTCACTCGCGCTCGGTCTCATCGATCTCGATTTCCAAATCCTGCCGAACGTCCTCACCTATCCCTCGATCATTTTCGGGTTCGTTTTCTCGTTGCTCGGAGGTTACACCTGGTGGCTTGACTCGCTGGTGGGAGCGGTCGTGGGGGCGTTGCTGCCGACCCTGGTCATCGTTCTTTACAAAATGTGGCGCGGCATCGAGGGGATGGGTTGGGGCGATGTCAAGTACCTCGCTGCCATCGGCGCGGTGGTGGGTCTGCGCGGCGTCGTCGGTGTGTTGGTCGTGGGTTCGATCCTGGGTGCGCTGGTGGGGCTCGGGATGATCGCAGCCGGCCGGGGTTCGGGCAAGACCGAGCTGCCCTTCGGAACCTTCCTCGCACTGGCGGTGATCCTGTGGCTCTACGCCCCGGTTTCTTGGTTGGCCTGGAGCCCGCTGTAGGCGGAGACGAGCGCCTCCTCGAGGCTGCGGTCCTGGTCTGGAAACACCGTCCGCAGGTCGAGCACCACCTCGTCGTCCTCGATGCGAGCGACCACCGGTGGAGCTTCCGCACGCAGCCGATCTGCCAGCCTCTGACCGCCGTCGAGACCGAAACCGTAGCTCGGGAGTGTCTCTTCGGGGGTCGTGCCGCCTCCGAGAGCGGCACGGGTCGCCCGCCCGCGCACCGGCACGCCGCGTGCGCGCAGGCGGCGACCGATTCGCCGTGTGCGCCCCATGAGGGCGTCGATCGGCGTTTCGAGCATGGCGTAGAGCGGGATCTCCTCGAGATGTCCGCTGTGGTGGGCACGGAGGGTCTCCTCCATCGTCAAAAGCGCCGTCTTGTCCGGTCGCAGCGCGCGGTAGAGCGGGTGACGTGCGAGCGGCTCGACCCACTCCGAGCGACCGACCACGAGACCTGCCTGAGGACCACCGAGGAGCTTGTCGCCCGAAAAGCACACGACGTCGGCACCGGCTTCGAGCAGCTCCGAGACCGTTTGTTCGTGCGGTAGGCCCCATCGGCTGAGATCGTGGAGGGCGCCCGAACCCTGGTCGACGAAGAGGGGAAGACCGCGGGCGTGAGCGAGCCCGGCCAGCTCGCCGACCGACGGCTCGGTAGTAAAACCGACGATTCGGAAGTTGGACTGGTGGGCAACCAGAATGGCCGCGGTGTGCTCACTGATGGCGGCTGCGTAGTCACGCAGGTGGGTGCGGTTGGTGCACCCGACCTCGACCAGCTTCGAGCCTGATGCCGCCATTACGTCGGGTAGACGGAAGGAGCCGCCGATCTCGATCAGTTGGCCGCGGGAGACCACCACCTCGCGATTTTCCGCGTGCGCCTTGAGGATGAGGAAGAGCGCGGCGGCGTTGTTGTTGACCATCACCGCGCTAGCGGCGCCGCAGACGCTTGCGATCCGATCCGCCATTGCCGCCAGACGTTGACCGCGGCGGCCTTCACTGACGTCATACTCGAGGGCGAGGTATGATTTCAAGGATGGCGGGAGGCGTCGCGGAAGCGGTGCCCGGCCGAGATTGGTGTGCAGGAGCACGCCGGTGGCGTTGATCACCGCCGGATAGGCGGAGGCGACACCGGTGCGGAGCGCGCTGAGGATCTCGCCCTCGAGGGCCTCGGCCGCCTCGTTGATGGCCTGTCCGGCAACCTCGCCGGCACTGACTTTCTGGCGGAGCCGTTTGACGGCAATCCGGCACGCCTCCATGACCGGCGCGTGGCCGTAGTCGTCGACTGCGGCCCGTAGACCAGGGAGGTCGAGGAGACGATGGATCGCGGGGATACGCCGATAGTCGGGTGCCACGGCAGGCATTCTAACGCACCGGGACGCGGAGCGGTTTGGTATTCGACCGGCTGGAGGCATGGATGGAGCTGATCGAACAGATCACGGTCCTCGAGCGGGCGCTGCAGGAGCACATCAGGAAGTGGGAGAGATTCTTCTCCGGTGTGGATCGGGTGCCGCCCCAGGATGAAAAGGAGCGCATCACCCGCCGCATCCGCACACTGGCGGAGCAAACGGTCAACCGTCGGGCCGAGCAGTTCCGGATCGAGCAGCTGCAGCACCGTTTCATGACCTACTCCGTAAACTGGGAGCGTATGCTCCGCGAGCGCGAGGAGGGGCGAGTCGTTCAGCCCCACACCGATCACGAGCTTCGTAGGGCGAAAGCGGCAAACGCCGCGGGTACAGGATCCGTAGACAAGGTCGAGGAGGACTCCCTCTTCGACCGCTACCAGACCGCAAAGGCGGAACGCGGACTCGATGTGGGCGTGGACCGGGAGACCTTCGACAAGCAGATCGCGGAGCAACGCAAGAAGATCGAGGAAAGGCTCGGACGCAAGGTTCGATTCGACGTGCAAATCGAGGATGATAAGGTCAGGGTTGTCGCGAAGAAAAAGAAGGGGTAGACGAGGAATGGGGAGTCGATCGAGGCAACCTCGGATCGGAATGCTTCTGGTAGTAGCGGCCATCGGTCTGTCGGCCGCTGTGCTGGCCGTTGCCGACGAGCCGATGTTTGTTCGCTGGCTGGTGATGGATGATCCGGGCGACGAGACCATCCGTGATTACTGGGAACGGGCCGAGCGTGAAGAACTCGATCCACCCGCCCTGGTCGATCTCGGGACCATGCTCTTCTACCGCGGCTATCCCAAGGACGCTGTCCGCATCTACCAGCGCGCGCTCGATCTCGACCCCGACCTCTTTGAGGCATGGTTCCGGATAGGGTTGGTAGAGCACAGCGAGGGGGATCTGGACAACGCACGGCAGGCTTACAAGCGCTGCCTCAAGAAGCTCACCGGGCACGGGTGGTGCAATTTTTACCTCGGGCTCCTCGAGGAACAGCTCGGACGCAGCTCGAACGCCCTCTATCACTATCGCCGCGCCTTCAAGTTCGCACCCGAGCTTGCCGATCCAAAGGTCAACCCCGAGGTTATGGCATCGAAGCTTGCCCTTGGAGTGCAACTCCAGGATTACGACCGAAGACGGTTTAAGAACACCTTGCCGATGCCGTACCTCGAGCCCAACCAGGTCAACCAGGTCAAGCAGCAGTATGAGCCGACACCGACACCGACGCCGGAGGAGTCGGCTGAGACCACGGCGGAGCAAGCGACTCCGCAGAGCGAACTGTGGCGGGCCCAACCACAAACCACGCCGGAGCAGCCCGTGCGGCCGCCGCGCCCGGTTCTGCCGCGGCGCCAAACGACCCCGACCCCTTACACGCAGTAATCGAGTAGTCAGCCCGCATATCTCACCGGCCGCAGCAGAAAGCTGTTGAGATATGCGGGTTAGACGTTGAAGCGGAAGTGGACTACCTCGCCGTCCCGGACGGGATAGGTCTTGCCCTCCAACCGCAATGTGCCGAGCTGGCGACAGGCGGCGAGCGAACCGGATTCGAGGAGCACTTCGTGGGGAACCACCTCGGCGCGGATGAAACCACGCTGGATATCCGAGTGGATCACACCGCCGGCTTCTACAGCCGGGGTTGACGTGCGGATCGACCACGCCCGACACTCGTCGGAGCCGACGGTGAAGAAGGAGATCGACCCGAGGAGGCGATAGGATTCGCGGATCACGCGGTCGAGGGCTCGGTCTTCGATGCCGAACTCCGCCATGAATGCCCCGGCATCGTCGCCCTCGAGCTGGGCCATTTCGGCCTCGAGAGTCGCACACACCTGGGTAAAGGCCATCTGTGGGCGCTCGACCCACTTGGCCCACTGCGAATCGGAAAAGAGCTCATCCGACACCTGGTGATCGCCGACGTTGAGAACGACAAGCATTGGTTTGGCGGACAAAAATGTGAAACCGCGAAGGATCTTCTTTTCCTGTTCGTTA
>Ga0255043_10000142_pt1 | contig 12485 bp, 19 predicted proteins | sample BC1_12_9_MG_FD_182778 | JGI IMG/M metagenome (GOLD analysis project Ga0255043, IMG submission 182778) | Seawater microbial communities from Strait of Georgia, British Columbia, Canada - BC1_12_9 | ecosystem: Environmental > Aquatic > Marine > Strait | place: Canada: British Columbia | collected... | reverse complement strand
CTTCGATTCAGCGGTCTCTAGCAGCGAGTTGTAGGTCTCACGGTACGGGTCGAGTTTACGCCGGAGCTGGCGTTCAAGTCGTGCGGCTTTGTCGAACGGGGCGAAGCGCCGCGAGTAGATGTAGTCGGTCTCACCGACCCGTTCCGTCAGTCCCTCGTACTCGATGAGGTCGCCGTACCCGCGGCCGATGTAGATCTGTTCGATCCCTTCGGCGTGCGCCGCATGCAGTGCCAGCGCCGTCGTCTGCTTCGCGTACTGGCGGTCGTACTCGATGCGGTACGGGAAGTCGCCGATGCTGTCGCTGTTGCGGTAGAACCCGAAGCCGTAGACGTAGCGTTCATCCGGGTCCTCGTAGAACGCGCGGTCGTAAATCATGAAGGTCGGAAAGTCTATCAGGTAGAGCGGCTGCGGCTTCTGCTTTCCCTTCAGCTCAGGCTGCGGTTTCCACTGTCTGCTCACGCCTTTCAGAATCGCCTTGATGCGGTCGTTCGACATTCGGCCGTCACGCACCAGTTTCGAGTACCAGCCGCGAGACAGGAACTCGTGGACCCGCTCTTCCCACACCCGCAATGCATTGCGCTCGCCCTGCGGTGTGAAGCCGCCCGATTCTTTTTCCGGGTTCCATCGGTACCACAGCTTCGCCAGCATGCGGCCGAAGCCTCGACGCTGGTATTCGTTCGCGACCATGATCAAGGTCGCGCCCCATTCGTCCGTTGCGCTACCGACCTCGAGGCCGGAGCTGTTCAGCAGTGCGAGCGTCATGCCCTTGTTCGGAACCAGCTTCTTCTCAGAGCGGACTTGAAACGACTCACCGCCGCTACGAAGGTTTTGGATCAGGTTCGGGTAGCGCTTTAGGTTGTCGCGCGCTACGTCACTCACTAGCCTCACGTACTCGACCGGATACTTGACCGCCTTCTTCTGCGTGACGTCGAACGAGCGCCACTTACGGTTCTGCCGGTCGATGACGCCATCGGGTAGACGTTCATCTTTCCGGTGGTACAGGGTGCCGCTATGAATGACGCCGACGACGTCGTCGTTGCGCTCTATCAGGTAGCCTTTCTTGTTGCCCCGTATGCCGTACTCTTCGATGTCGCCAATCCAGTGGAGCGTGTGGTCTTGATTCATGCGCTCGACGGTTGTCTCGTAGCTCCCGGGCTCGTGGCGCTTTCGTTTCGGGTTGCGCATCCGAAGGAACTCTTCGAGCGTCAGCAGGCCGGGCTCGTTCTTGTGGAACCGGTCGGGCAGTGGTGCCGTCTCACCCGCGACCCGGTAGGCGACGACGTTCGCGAAGTCGTGACGTCCGGCACGCAACAGCGCTGCAATCAGGGCGTGCTTTGTCGGTGGCCTGCCAGTCGCTTCCTCACTCATCGCCGCGCTCCCTTCGGCCGCTTACCGACGTTCCACCAGTCGACGTTCGCGCGCCGATGATCCTTCCGGCCCTGCTCGACGCCCTTCTGTGTGATCAACCATCGTACTGACCCTCCGGGATCTCAGCATCGTAACGATAGCTAGATCACGGCGACCCTCACGGATGATGGTGGCGAGGATTTGACGGCGAATCGCTCGGTTCATATCGGTTAGATATCGGCGTTTTTAGGTTGGACCACAAGACAGAAAGAGCCCGAGGCTTCTGGTCATGTCTCGTCGTAAGCTAGGGTAAGTGTCTCGCTCGGAGTCAGCCCCGGAGATGCAGTCGACGCGACTTCTGCCTGCAGATACAGGTAGTCGGCGATGTCGGTAGTCGTGCCTGTGTAGGGGCCGGTGTTCGTCACGTCCATCGTGCGTGGTGAACCGCTCGTGTAGCTGAAGAAGTCGACGGTTGCGAGCGCCGAGTTCGTGCTGACCGGTTGGACGTACGTGCCGGTGACGCCAGCCTCCATCGTCACGCCAGTGCCGAAACCGTTTGCACCATCGCTGAATGCACGAGGCGACGTAATGGAACCGGTCGGGCCGGTCGCGCCGATGTAGAGGCGCAACGATTTCTCGTAGCTGTAGACACTACCGCTGCCGGGCCGAACGATTGGGTCGTTCAGGTCGACGTTCGCATCGTCCGCGTTTTTGAAGCGGATCGTTCCCGATGTCTTGGTTGTTGCCGTTTCACCGGCACCGTTTTTCTCTCTTATCTCCACAACTGCGGCCACTTTTGCCTCCTACTTTCAGTCGCTTACCAGCAGCGATGGCGTCTGTCCGAACATCGTGCTCCCAGAAGCTCACGACGTTCCATCCGCACTCAACAGCATGCTGACGTAGCGAGTTGTCCCTGGACCGTTTGTCTGGAAATGCCCCGGTCCCGTGTTGCGGGCACTCGTGCCAATAGCACCCATCAACAAAGATAAGCGTCTTGGTCTTCAGGCAGACGAAGTCGGCACTGACAGGCAGCCGCTTTCGCAGATGATAGCGCGGATTGGTCTGCCCGTTCCGCAAGACACCGGCACCGACGTAGAACCACGACCTCTTGTCCAAAGCGTTGTGCAGCAGCGCCTCCGGTTCGGTTTGCCGGTGCGCATGACCACCGTACTGCTGACTGAGCTTTCTCCGTACCCCCGGTCGCTTTGATGAATGATCATCACCCTTCGCCAACATCGCAGCCCGCATCTTTTCAAGCTGCTCGGGCAATAACTTCGTACCGGCTCTCTGGCCCATCATGCTGGCCGCTATCTTGCGCTTCTGCTCCTCCGGCATCACGTAGCCGCGATGCGCCCTTGCTATGTTCGCGCGCCACTGTTCATCGAACTTGCGACCGAGGTTTGGCTTCATATCAGGATGCTGTTGCCATTGCCGTTTCGTGTTCTCGCTTGCACGCTCGCGATGCTTCTCGTCACGCATGTGATGACCGGTACGGGACGCACGCTTTCCCGCCCGCACGTCGGCCCAGTAGTGCCGACGTGCTTCGGCGATATGTTGGCGCGCTTCCGCGCTCTGCTTGTGTCCCGCAGCCGGCATCGTTACGCCAACCGGTCGGTCAGCTGGTTGGCGTACTGCTCGAAGCCGTAGGCATCGGCAAAATAGTCCTGCAGATACGATCGAACGTTTTCTTGGGTCTGCGGTGAAGCTTGCAGGATTTCGGCAACAGCTTCGTGCGCGACCGTGTAGCTGGCGCCGCCGGCTGAGATCGAAACGTCAGCCGAGCCGACGCGCGTGACCTTGCCGTCCAGCATGCGTCCGCCCTCGTAGAACCGAACCTCATCACCGCGCGATAGATTTGGTACGCCGGCCGACAACGTATTGCCGAACGTAACGGTGCTTGCCTGTACGGACATGCGGCGGCGACGTTCTTTGACGATAGCGCCGATGTCATCACGCGATACGCGTGCCATATACTTGGTACCGTCTTCTTGCGCCTTCACTTCCCACGTATCGCCCAGTTGTTGATCGAGGAAGTGGGTGTTCGAGATGGCAAGCATCTGCTTTTTGTCTTCGACCTTGCGAGTCGGCACGGTTCGTTTGACGACAAGCGCTACAGCCCCTTCAGCCTTGTACTGCTTGGCCGATTCCATGAGCGGTTGCAGTTGCCCTTCAAAGCATCGGCTGACGAAAGCGACCACATCGTTAGCCCCGATCGGACCGACCGTCCGTTCGTAACCGAGCAACAGTTTGCCGCCATCAGCATCGATGCGCTGGAAGTCGGCGATGTAGAGGTCGCCGCGATGCCCCACTACCTTATCCATCTTGGCGGCAAGGCGCGTCAACATGCGCTCGCGCGCCTGAGCTGTAGCGTTTGGGCTGTTTCGAGTCATAGTCGCTCCTCCGTCTTCAATGTAATGAGCGCCGCGACGTAGCCGGCGCGTCTACTCGCTCAACCGCTCCATCGGTTCAAGATTGAATATCTCGATTTCCGACAACACGGTCATTCGGTCCGCCTCACTGAACTTGGTGAACCGATAGGCGCCTTTTGAAGTCTTGCCATCGTAGCGAAACAGCTGTCCGCGCGCATGCGTGGACCGCCACCAGCTGCCGACGACTGGCTCCGCTTGCATGGTTGGAAGGTAAGGGGCTACACGTTGTCGAGTACGTTGGCCAGCTGCTTTTGCAGCCATTCGGTCCGAACGGTCGGGCGACCGAAGCAAGTAGCTGCTTCGATGGTAGGCCGCAGCTTCTGCGTCAGCGACGCGACCCAACGAGGCGTATGCCAGGTGCGACGAATCAACGCGGAACGCCGTTGGCTCTGCACCTGTTTGATGGCAGGAAAATAGGACTCGAGCGAGCTGTTGAGGTAGCGGCGACACGCGTCATAGACGAGCCAGCGGGGCATCTGCAATGCCTGTTCGACGAGCGACAACGACCGATAGCGCCGGAACGTCCACTCGAGGATCCGTTCGATCGGCAGACCCTTCTCAACTTCCAATTCGATGATGCGTGGCGGCTTCTCGTCTCGACACTCTTTGCTGCAATAGACGGCACCCAAACTTTCAACCATCAGGTTGCGTGACGTCGGTTCATCGAGCGTCGATTCGCACACGCAACAAAGCCGGTCCGTAACCAGGTAGTTGAACTGTCGAGCCAGATAGTCGCTGCCCTCCGCTTCTACGTCGAGCGCCTGGCCACGCAACGATTGGGTCGCTGCATCGATCGTTTGTTTGACTTGGTCGGACGGGACTCTGTAGAGGAAGCTGATTTCATCGATCGAAAGAGACGACACGCGCTGTTGATGCATGTAGGCAAGCAGGCAGTTGGCCGACCACTCATAATCGACGTGATAGCGACACGACTCCAACTGGCAGTCGGTACGCAACGTCGTGCCCGTCAGGCTGCAACGAAAGCCCGTCGTCAGACGTACCGCCGTCCCCTCGCCCAACAGAGACAGCTGACGCAACCAACCGGCCGACCGACTACGACGCCCACGCTGACGGACGACCTCCACCTCGTCGTCCACCCGCAACCGCAACGCCTGGTAGTCCCGGTCGGCCGGCTCGCCCAACAGACGCTCGACCGCTTCAAACGACTCGACTCGTATGACCGATTCTGACATACCAGCAACCTACAACATAGATGAACGGAACGCCAGATTTGGGGGGGTCGACGGATGAGTCGCGAGAAGCCGGTTTTGGTCACAAAAAAAGATGTCAGCCCGTCAGGACAACCCGACGTTCAGTCAGCTGCACAGATCCGAATAGTCGATGGGCTGCATGTTTATCGGTATAATCAGACCATTCCAATCCTTCCGTGGCGTCATCGTCCTGCTGTAGCGTGCCATCACGTGCCTGTTGGGGATGGTTCGGGCCGTTGGGTTTGGGCCGTCTGTTTGGGTAGCGAGCAGCCGGGCGGCCGTATCGTTCGTGCCGTGGCGGTCCAGCAGATCGTTTTGACCGAGCCGTCGGACCGTCGGTACCGCTGGCTCTACGACAGTTGGGACGGGAACGAGCCGTCGGCTGATGCGAAGCCTAAGATGAAGAAGCTGGCGGACCGGATGGTGTTGGATCTGGAAACGTGCCTGGCAGCAACGTTGCAGAACGGTTGCATCTTCTACCGAGATAGTGGGAACGGAATGGTACGGGTTTGGCCGCATATGTCGTTCAGCTCTATAACGGGTCGTGCAGAGCGAAAGAACGCAGTGTACCGACAGACGATTGACGTGATGTTGACCGCCTATGTCGTTATCGTGCAGACTCGGAAGGGGGAGCGCGCTTACCCGTGAAGTATTCGTTCTGTTTGCAGTGTGATGAGTCGGGCTTCTTGTGTTTGCAGTAGATGGACCATGCGATGGCCGAGCAGTAGCTGGCAGCTTGTTTGCCTTTTGCTTTGCCGGTTTTGCTTTCCATGCAGTTTTTGTAGTAGCGTTCGACGTCTTTCGGTTTCTTTGCTTTTGCCGCCCACGCCATTTCATCTTCCGTAGGTTCCGGCATGGTTGCGGCGAGCAGTTCGACGCTTAGGTCGCGCATGCCTGCTCGGGCCAGTTGGTTTGCGACGCGCACTTCACGACAGCACATGGCAACCTCCTGGTCCTACGTAAGCGCCGGTTACGCGAGCACTTGTTCTACGATGCTGACGCCGGCCAGTTGTTGCCAGACGTAGCAACCGATACCGACGGCATCAGCTTCGTGTGGTGATAGTGGTTGTGCTCGCGTCTGTCCGTCGAGAACGCCTTGCACCAGCTCGCGTCGTGTCTTGTGTTTCGAGCCTGGCGGCAGTTTCATGGTCAGCTTTTGCGTCGCCATCGTGAAGCGTTTGCGGTCGATGTGGAGTTGCCGGATGAAGTGGTCTTTCCACGTGCGGGACGTGATGGGGTAGATTGAGATGTTGCGGTCGTAGGCGATGTCGATGGCGATTCCAATCATAAGGTTGATGTACTCGACGACCGCGCCGCCCCCTAGTTGTGGTCGGTGTTGCATGCGTTCGAAAGCCAACCAATCGTTGCATCCAGCTTGTTCGATGGCCGCTTCGACATCGTTTCGGAAGCACGCCAGTTGGTCTGTGACGCGTTGATGGTTCAGATCTGTGATCGTGCGAACGTGTCCCGTCTTGACGCAACGACCGTCACGTATATCGGCGTACGCGAAGTTCTGCTTGCCGGGATCGAGCGCGATGATGCGCATCAGTCCTGTTTCGTTTTTAACGAATCGTCAGTCGACTCGACGACCGGTGGGTTGGGGTCGACCGTGTTGTTGTCATTCGTGATGTCGACGCAAGAATTCATAATGCTCATGCCGGATGCTCCGCCTGCCCGATACTGTCGAACCGAGTCAGACACTAGGCCGTAGCTCTTGCGCGTACCCTTGGCACTGGATGTGTATCGGACGCTCGTCTGGACACCGAGTTGTTGAGCGTGGCGGAATGCTTGCAGGTGGGCCGACAGGTATATGAACGTCCATTGATGTTTCTCGGTATGATGTTTGATCATATGGGCGACCCGTTTGTAACTGTATTGGTTGCTGCAGTTCTCCTGGCCATCAGTCAGGATGATGAACAGCAGTTTGCCGGCGCGCTTTTCCTCCGGCAAGCTGGCTAGCCGGCGGCCCGTATCATCGATCGTGCGGCCGACCGCATCGAGCAATGCGGTTGAGCCGCGCGGAACGTAGGTGCGGCGGTCGAGCGGCTTCACATCTTTGACCGGCGTGTTCTTGACAACCACTCGGTACTCGTCGTCGAACAGCACGATCGTAACGTTCGCTTCACCCTCCTCGATAGCCTGTTGATCGGCCAGCATCGTGTTGAAGCCACCGATTGCGTCGTCAACGACTATGCCCATCGAACCAGAGCGGTCGAGCACGCATACGATTTCCGTCAGATTTGAATCCGTCATAGCGTTCCTCCTTTGCGGAGGCTTTACAGCTAGACGTTCGTATCGTCGGCTCTAGCCCAGCTTCTTCTTCGCGTCCAGCATCTCCAACGTGCTGCGCACATCCGACATCATGCTCTTGAGGCGTTTGCCTTGCGGTCCCGGGATGCTGCTGACGCCTCGAAGCAACGTCTCGGCCGCTTTCAGCCACGCCTTCACGTTTGCCTCGACGACCCGTTTCTTCGCGGGGACGAAATGGTTGGCGAGGTCTGAACGGCCCTGTTGCTTCAACACTGCCACGATCGTGTTTCTTGTCTTGTCGTTCATAATCATCTCCTATGTGACTGATCCGGTGCGAACCGTGTCAGCCGTAACGGGTGTACCGCTCGTGTCCCGCACCTGCAGGACACCTCGTTCGATCGCGTTCGCTATCTGCGCTCGAATTTCGAAATACTCGAGCTGGTTGAATTCGACTGCTGTATCGAGCCAACTGGGATGCGAACCTTTCACTACAATGCATATGCTGTTGGGCGGCTGCGGGTAGTTGTCTTTGAACCAGACGTTGCAGTCGATGTGGGGAGCCGTGCGGGCGCCGCTCTGCAAGACCCAACGGATCTTTTCCTTGTAGACGGCGAACGCAGCCAACGGCCCGGTCGTGAAAGCATTCGGTGCAAATTCGATCATGACGGCCATCAATCGCTCCTCTTTGCGTCGCTGCCCAAGCTCAGCGCCTCCTTCAACCAACCTAACGTATCGTTGCCTAGCTGGTCGGAGCCGCGCGCATACAACGCATCCGCCACGTCACCGACTTCGGTGAAGAAGTCGTCACCCTCGATGAAGACGCGGCGCTTCGGCTCCGACAGTTTGATTTCCGGTTCGACAACATCCGCATCACCTTCTTCGGCGTCATGCGGGTCGATTTTTTCAAGCTTGTCATAGTAGGCAGGGTCTTCGGCCAAATGATCGAGCGTTATCTCGACGGCTAGCCGCTCGTCATCCGTATGCTCAAGCTCAACCTTCAGCCCCTTCAACACCTGCTCGGGGTCGAAGTCGTCCGGCGACATCTTGTCCGCCAGCCCGCCAGGCAATTGGTCTTTCCACGGCATCGCTACCTCGACACATTGTTCGGTTCGGACAGGCGCCGCCGCGCCACGTCATTCGGCGACATGACGCGATCGATCGGACGGGACTGCAAACCTGCCGAATCCAATTGCTCACGCACGACAACCAAACGGCGCCGCGCCTGCTTACGCTCGGCACGGTCGGTTGAACGCAACCGCTCATCCAACTGCCGCTCCTCCTCCAACAGGTCCTGCACGTCCCGGAAGCGACGCTGCGACGGCGAATAGCCAAGCAACAACCGAGCAAGCACCGGTAGGCCGGCCGCCCTCAACCGTTCCGCGATCGTCAGGCCGGTCGGCTGCCCTACCAGGCTGAGCCTTTCGGTACAGACGAGGTTGTGCAAATGTCGGTTCGTGAAACGCCAATCGCCCGGTCGCTCGGACGGACGGACGCCGTTCGACACGTCGACCGCCCAGCCGAATGTCGTTCGACTGACCAGCCGGAAACAAACGCCATCACGACGCCGCCATACCTGGCCGGCACGAAATCGAGCGGCAAGCCGCCGCAATTCACCCGGTTGTTTCACGGCTCAAAAATCCTCCGACTTGTGAAAGCGGGCAAGAACGCCCAGCATATCAGGCGTGCCGTTTGCCACGCAGCCAGTCGCCAACCCAATCACCCCAGCGCTTGTTCCGTTGCTTCAATTCAGGCAACAGCTTTTTGAGAATTGGGTTAGGAATGAGGTCGAGCACGCCCTCGACGCCCGCAATACCATCAACCGGGTCGTCGTACCCGTCGTCGATTGCCTCGATGAGGTCATCGACCGTCTCGATGTATAGGGGGTTGGCGGCCGTCGTCAAGTTGCGCGACGCCCACGTCGCCAGCTTCAGCTGCTTCTGCTTCAATAGGACGGCGATGATGTCGCGCTTCGTACGAGCCGTCAGTACCGGGTAGTCGCGTGCCTGCTCGGTCGGCGGAAGAATACCGCCCTGCTTCAGATAGTCGACAGCCTGTTTCTGCGACTGCGGTGTCGACGGCTTCGTGTTGTCACCCAGGTTGCCCGGGACCGCGCCCTTGAACGAACCACCCGTCTTCGGCCGCTTCGTGTAGTTTTTGGGCAACGCGTTTCCCGTATGGGCGACCGCTTCGTTAGCCTTCAAGACAGCCACCTTGTTTTTCGGGTTCGACTTCGCCATCGCTATCGTCTCCTGTTTGCCGCGCGACGGCGGCCTTTGTCTTCATCGACTCTGTTGCAGTTGCTTATCGATCTCTTTGAGCGTCGCTTTGAGCGGCGGAAAGTCCGGTTCGAACTCGCGCTGAAGCGCCCGCTTCAACGCCTCAAACGCTTCCGGGTCCGTCGAACCAAGGTGTTGCTCTACACCCTTCTTCGCCCGTTCGAGCGCCTCGTTCCAGTGACTCATCCTGTAGTAGTTGACGGCGCCCCGCTTCATCTCGTTCTTCTTCAGTCGAACGTCCAACTTCACCATCTTGGGCAACATCACGTCGAATAAATGACCGACAGGTACAACCTTGGCGACCATGTACGCCAGGTCACGCCGACCCGCCTTGATCAACGTCGCCAACACGTCACGCCGCACAGCCCGTTCCATCTACTGCTCCTATCGATTGGATGAAGCCATCAACCTGTTGGAAATCTTTGATATCTCTCGTACGATTGCAGCAATCTCAGCGTCAAGTCGTGACTCGTGTTCTGCAAGAGCGGCCGATTCGGCTGCGACTCGATCGTCTTCCACAGCGTCCCGTCCTCGACCTTCTTGAAGAAATCTTCCGTCCCCACCTGCTTGACCTCATCCGCCATCCAGCCGCTCAACGTCGTGAAACTGTCGAACACGCCATACTCGGCCAACGTAATGGATTGCGAGACGCGCGGAATGTCCATGCGGACACGGGTCTCTGGGCACAGGCAGTGACGGATGTAGACGTGCGACAGAACGGGCGGCGGGTCCGATACGGCCAACCGCTCGAGCGTCACACGCAACGTTGCTGTATGGCCGCAGAGCCGCTCATTGATCGTCAGGTTCGTCATCGGTACGAACGCATGGTCCAACGGCCCCTTGATGAAAGCGCGCACGGTCGAGCGGGTCGTACCGAGGTTGCGGGCAACGACTTGAAACAGGTCGGTCTGCCGGATGCTCGGTTTGATACGCCAATCGAACTCAACGTAGCCGATGGTGGCTGCTCGGTTGAGCGTGAACATGACGGGTCGCGTGCCGTCTGCAAAGTTCTGGATGACGTTGACGCTGCGCGAACCCGGATACGTCGAGTCAAACCATTCGTCGACGGTGAGGAATTTCCTATAGCCTCCGACGATGCCGGTCCCGAAACACACTTGACACAGCCCGTCAGGCGACGTTTCGACGCGGAAGCAGCTGCAACGCCGTCCCGTACGACGACGCTGGAAGTAGTAGAACCAGTGCGGGTCCGTCAGGACGGCTTGGCGGTTCCGTTTGATGATACGTGGAACCAGCTGGTCCCGCGCAACCTCGTGATGGTTGACGTCGAGGACTTGTGAGCCGTCCTGCTCTTCCGTCCTATACTCGTGGTAGTAGCGCAGCGACATCCGTTACAACATAACCGTGAGCAAACGTCCTCCGGTCGATACGGTCGTGCCTTACCTTTTCGAAAGAGGAACAGATGCGACGATTGACTCAACTGCTAGTAGTTGTCGCCTGCGCGCTAGTCGGCGTGTGCAGCGTTCTTATCGAACGGGAACGAGAACCGGATAACTGGGTTGGCGCCGGTTGGTTGTGGTTGAAGAGTCACCCGGTCGTTCCCGCATTAGTCGGTGTGATTGCCGGGCATGCCGGTTGGCCGCCACGCCGTAACGTTCCGACGATGGGGCCGTGGGTGATAGCGGTTTGGGGTATCGTGCTGGCCATATGCGACTGGGCGGGCATGCTGCCGAACATCCGTCCTGAAATCGTCTTCCCGATCGGTTTCTTCTTCGGCGCTTGGCTTTGGGGAATGAGGACACAAGCGGTTAAATGACGGGATACGGCGCTGGGCGGCGGGTAGCGGGGTAGAGACAGCAAAACGCGAGGAACATATGGACTTGAAAACGAAACGTGACGTGCTCGCTACACTCCTACGTTCAGGGCGTCGTGACCTCGCACGCGTCGTCGCGAAGCCGGACCTACGCGGAAGCATCGTGAAGTTTTTCAAACAGAACCCGAATCCGTCCGACGACCAGGTTCATGAGCTGGCCGAATCGCTCGGCATCGACGCGCACGAGTTGGAAGCGGCCATCTACTCGCTGCTGTCCGAGTATCTGAGCAAGGGTGAGTGATGATGCGCGAGCTGAAACGGAGCGCTATCGCGCTCGACCAGTTTCCGGCGCTAGAAGCGGACGGCTGGAACAAGCGGACCGGGCTCGTTCAGCCGGCCGACTTCACGGTGACGGCCTGGTTGGACGGTTCCGTCAACCTGTTGGCCGTGACGATCACAGAAATTGGAACGAGCGGCGAGTATCGCTTCACCTTCACGCCGACGAGCGACGGCTACCTGGTCGTCGAGGTACTGATCGACTTCAGCAAAGCGTTGTTACGATTCAGTTATGAGGTCGTCGAGGTGACGACGAACCAGCAGGTACGCAAGCTCGATGTGGCGGCGACGCTCGGCCCCGGCTCGATGACGAGCGGCAGCCTGGGCGACCGGTTGATGAACGCTGATTCGGGCAAGACGTTTAACCAGACGCGCGACAGCCTCGAGGGGTTGCGTCGTCATTTGAATGCGTGAGGAAACGATGGATAAGCAAACGAAGCGTGAAGTGTTGGCGACGCTGATTCGTGCGGGCCGTAAGGACTTGGCGCGGAGTCTCGTTGGTGACCGAACGGTCGTGACGGCCGGCTACTCGCACTACTGGCGGCCACCCGGCAAGCCGGCGTTCACAGACGAGGAATGGAAGGAGCTGCTGGCCGGCACGAAGAAGATTCTGGCGGCGGCCCGCAAGGACAAGATCGATGTCGCGGGGCCGATGGGCAAGGGCAAGCCGAAGATGACCAACAAGTTGATCGCTCTGAACGGCCGGGAGCCCGACCACTTCGAGTCGTTCATGTTGCAGCGCGAGCTGGATGATTTCGAGTCCTGCAAGACGGGGGAACGCCCGTACGACGCGGTTGTCGTCAGCATCCTGGCGCTCGCGAATCGGATAGCGCCGCAGCTCGTCAACCTGTCGAGTGATGGTGGT
>Ga0255043_10000141_pt1 | contig 12533 bp, 8 predicted proteins | sample BC1_12_9_MG_FD_182778 | JGI IMG/M metagenome (GOLD analysis project Ga0255043, IMG submission 182778) | Seawater microbial communities from Strait of Georgia, British Columbia, Canada - BC1_12_9 | ecosystem: Environmental > Aquatic > Marine > Strait | place: Canada: British Columbia | collected... | reverse complement strand
GCCACGAGCCTCGTTCCCGCCGGTTTTCTGTTCATGCCCTTGGCGAACGCAGGCTAACAAACCGACGTCGCTACTGCGTGCTGCGCTGACAGGTGGTTCCGCGGAACGCGCGAAGCATAGTCCGAAAAGGGTCATCGCTCACGCCATTGCTCCAGCAAAGACGCAGGGGAAGGCAGCCAGCCGAGCCAGGCTGCCAGGACAATCACGAGCGTGTACGCGGTCGCCACGAACAAATCTTTTCGGAGCGTCGCCTTCCTGGTGCTCACTACGCCCACAACCCCTTTGTGGAGCAGCACGAAACCAAGCAAGTTCGTCAGCCAGTAACCCAGGGCGAAGGCTGGGACGTAGAGGCGCTCGTCGAGCAGAGAGAACGGCGCGGCGAACAGATACGCCAATGGCACGTTGACCACCAGGTCGTTCCACCAGGAAAGCGGCGAAAGCAGCCATCCAAGCCCCGCCACGATCGCGCTCCCCGCTCGCCGACCCCGACCGGGCCGGTCCTTGGATGTTTCAGGCTCCACGAAGTACCTCCTCTGAGTATACTGATGCCTTTCAGGCCCTGCTGCCCTTCACCGTGACTGTATCCATCGACGATATCCGCCGCGCTCACGAGCTCATCCTGCCGAGCATCGTGCGCACTCCGTTCGAGCCGTCCGAAACGCTGTCGGCCCTAACTGGCCTGCAGCTGCATCTGAAATTCGAGAACCAACAGTTCACCGCGTCGTTCAAGGAACGGGGAGCGCTCAATCGCTTGTTGGACCTGACGCGGGCGCAACGCGCGCGAGGCGTGATCGCCATGTCCGCCGGCAATCACGCGCAAGCGCTCGCCTATCATGGGAGGAGGCTAGGGATACCGACGACTATCGTCATGCCGCGCACCACACCCAATTCCAAGGTGGAGCAGACCCGTGCACACGGTGCCGAGGTGATCTTGCATGGGAGCCAGTTCGATGAGACACGGGCCTTCACGCAAGAGCTGGCGCGCCAACGGGATCTGACCCTGGTTCACCCCTATGACGACCCAGCGGTGATTGCGGGTCAAGGTACGCTGGCGCTGGAGATGCTGGAGACCGGGCATCGAATCGACACCCTCCTTGTGCCCATTGGTGGTGGCGGCCTGATCTCCGGTGTGGCCGTTGCAGCCAAGGCGCTGCTTCCCAGCATCCAGGTCGTCGGCGTGCAGAGCGAGCGTTACCCGTCGGCGCACCATGTTTTTCACGGCCTCGAGCCGAGCGATGTTCCAAACCATGACACGATTGCTGACGGCATTGCAGTCAAGTCACCCGGTGTCCTCACCATGGAGCTGATTCGACGGTACGTCGACGACATCGTCCTTGTGAGTGAAGACGACATCGAGCAGGCGATCTTCGTGCTCGCTGAAATCGAGAAGACCGTCGTGGAAGGTGCCGGCGCAGCAGGTGTCGCAGCCGCGATGAGGCACAAGGATCGGTACCAGGGCCAAAACGTCGGAACCATCCTCTGCGGCGGCAACATCGACATGATGACCCTGTCCTCAGTCCTGCAGCGAGGCATGGTGCGCAGCCACCGGCTGGTGAGGCTCGAGGTCGAGGTGCCGGACATTCCAGGCGCCCTCGGCCAAGTCACCCAGCTGGTCGGCGAGCTACACAGCAACATCATGGAAATCAGCCACCAGCGTGCATTCGGCGCTTCCTCAGCCCGCGCGGCGATCGTGGACATGGTGCTGCAGCTTCGCGGCGAAGAACAGGCGGAACAGGTCTTGGACGCCTTGTCAGCCCGGGGTTTCGACGCTCGTTTGGTCGACTGAGCACTGGTCCGCGTCGTCGCGCTTCAAACCTCCCGGGTTGAAATCCTAGAGTGCTGTGGACAAAGTTGCGTGCAGTGGCACAGCACTGCAAAACCATGTGGCGCCCGGACGGGGATCCAGCAGGCGATCGCGAAACGGTCTGACGTCGACCCTGCGCAGCATCAGCGACCGGAGTACGCCGGCCTGTGCCTCCTCAGAACCCCGTCGACCGTACAATCGTTGATATTTCCGCGCTCGGGGTCAAGCTAGCCTGCCCCGATGCTTCACTTGCTGTACGCCCTGCTCGCGACCGCCAGATCGAGCCTGAAGCCGCAGCGCGAACTCGCTCTGCAGACCCCCGCCTCGTGACAACAGCTGGCCATTGTGCTCCGCACGACATCTCACCGCACAACACATCCCTCAGTTGAGGGATGGAACCGTTCCGGGTTTACCCGAGACTCTGCGGTGCCCCGATTGCGATGGAAAGAACCCGACCGAAGCCGGGCTTCCTGATGGCGGTGACCCCAACGATGCGAAGTTGGAACCAGATCGTGGGCTTCCTCACAGATTGGGAGATGCTCCTGACGATGGCGGCGTGAATTGCGGCTCTGCCGTCACCGCACTGCCCTTGCCGAGTCCCTGACGAGGTCCACGTTTGCAAGCGCGAGCAGCGCCAAGGCTACGGAACACAAACGTCGACCGTCTCAAAAACTCCGTCCGAGGTTCGCCTCAACAGCGGCAGGCACTCTTCACCCTCGGCGCACTGCGGTTCGGTCAAGTCACACGTCGGCAGGCATTGGCTCTCGTCGTCGGTCGTCCAAACGCATGTGGTTGGTTCGAGGCAATTTTCGTAGGGGCCTTCGTCACCGCTGCAACTCGTGTAGGGGCAGAGGTGCCAAGAGAAAGTCCCCAGGCTGATGCCGCTCGGGTACTCGCAATATTGCCCCTCTTCTCCGGTGTCGCAGTATTGTTCCCAGTCGATGACGTCCTCGACCCGAACCCGGCAGCCCTCACCCTCGTCGAGGCACTCGTCGACCGAAAGCCTGCTGCACGCGTCCCGGCGCTCCTGAAAAACCTCTCCGCAGGAAGTCGTTGCCGCCGAAAGAAGGGTCGGTGACGGATTCGAGATAGTGCGGGACCCGGGTGGTGGATCATTCACACAGCCATGGACGAGCACCGTCTGACCGTAGGAATCCTCCGCGAGCCACTCGCCCTCGACACAACCCTCGATCTCCGTGCAGTTTTGCCCCCGGCTATTGGTTTCGTAGCAGCCGTCCTCGACGTTGATGCGTGTCGCCTCGTTTACGCGGCAGCGATCCGAGTAGTCGTGCCGGCAGCGGTACGCGCTGTAGCTGTATGTACTACACGGATGCTCGACCTTGCCTTCAACGACATAGGGGCGCGATTCGCTGGAATCGCCACAGCCGAGCACGACCGACGCGATCACGCCGCACAGCAACGCCATTTTTCGAATCGCGACCATGGCAGGGAGGATATTGTTCGCGGGGACAGCTGACAAGCGACGACAAAGAGTCGTCTTGTCGGCAAGATGAGCCCTGCAAAAGCGCATGGTAGCTCACAACCGCCCACTCGTTGAGCCTGTGCCTCCTCAGAACCCCGTCGATGGCGCAATCGTTGGTGTTTCCGTACTCGGGGTCAAGCTAGCCTAGCCCGATGCTTCACTTGCTGTACGTCCTGCTCGCGACCGCCAGATCGAGCCTGAAGCCGCGAGCGCGAGTCCGCCGATGGGGGGAAGGTCATCGCCCGCCCGATGGTCGGCGGACTGCATCATCGCTACACGCGACGCGCAGCCTGACCTAAAGTCTCGGTCCCACATGAAGTCGGGCGTGAGCTGCGCGCACTGCGCGAGGCTAAGGCGCATGCTGCGCTCAATTCGCGCTTGTCGAGCCATCGGCAACGCACGTAAGGGTCCGAGCTCTGTCCGCTGGGTCACCTTCGCGATCATCGCGGCTCATATCTCGCAGGCGGACAACGTTTTGAGGAACGACACCAGCCTCGACGATCCGCTCGCGGATGAATTGGGCCACGCCTTGCCGAAGGGCGCGCTCCTCCGATCGCTCGGCAGCCCACTCCTCGAACGCTCGGAGCACGTCGGCCCTTTGCCACTCCGGCGACTAGTCACACACAGCGCAACGCCCCCCACGCACTCAGAAGCATGAGGCGAGGATCCAAACTGGAACCGTTCCAGTTATCGTGCGTCGACGTGCCTTTTTTCAAGTCTTCTTGAGATCCTTCGAAACTCATGATTCCCTGTTTTTTGCAGGGAATTCGCGTGTTTTCGATGTCTCCGGAGGGCAGCGCTCTATCCAGCCGAGCTACGCGTCCAGTCCCCTTCTTTTTTGGGTACGGTCGTTGTCCCCGATTGGAGATCGGGCACTGCTACAGTTCCCGTTACAGTTGCAAGCTGACGATCGGCCGCTGTCCGGGTTCGGAGGGCCGCAGTCGCTGCACGTTGCGGAGCATTGAAGTAACGGCTCGTGGTCTGGAGGTCTCGATGGGCTGCGACGGCCGCCACGGCGCCGACGCCCTGCGTACACTCGGCGAGATCCGTGAGCGCGTTCCGACCTCGCATGCACGGGCGCGAACAGCACGACCGTCGTGAGGATGACAACGATGAGGCCGAAGTAGTACATGGTCGGGTTTAGGATTACTCTAGGTGGGCCAAGAAGAAACAAGATCCGGAGTTCAGCGGCCAGACGAGCCGTATTCGGGGGAGGCATAACATGGCACGGTCGACGCACTCGATACTCCTGTTGGTGATGGTAATCATCGGATTGGCCTGGACGGGTCAGAGCCTGGCGCAGAAAGTTGGTGAATCCGTGGTAGTGCGCGAGGCCACCGACGACTTGTATGCCGCCGGGGGTGAAGTCGAGGTCCTGGCGACCGTGAATGGCGATGCAGTGCTGGCCGGCGGCACCGTCTCGGTGGCGGGAGAAGTGCGCGACGACCTGATCGCGGCCGGCGGGCGTGTGAACTTCAGCGGGAAGGTCGGCGATGATGCCCGACTGGCCGGCGGTTCGGTGAATGTGACCGGCAGCGTGTCCGGCCACGCGGTCATGTCCGGGGGCGAGGTGCATATCGGCGCGGGCAGCCGCATTGGTGAGTTTGCCTGGCTGGCGGGAGGCCAGGTGGTCATGGCAGGCAGTATTGGTGGCGACCTCAAAGCGATGGCTGGCAGCGTCGAACTGCGCGGGCAGGTGAACGGCGATGCGGAACTGGCTGGCGAGGAAATCCAGATTGCCGACGGCGCAGTGATCAACGGCGATCTCATCTGGCGCAGCAACAGCGAACCGGAAATCAGCGAAGGCGCCGTGATCAAGGGCGAGATTCGCCAGGGTGAACCCTTACCCGAATTCCGCCGCGAACCCGGTTTCCTCGCACGCCTGTTCATGATGCTCAGCCTGATCGTGGCCGCCGGCGTGCTGTACACCTTGATGCGGCCAGCCTGCGAGGCCTGCGTTGCCGTGTTTCAGGCCCAGCCGTGGGTCGCACTGCTGACTGGCCTGGCCGTCTTCGCGGTGACGCCGGTGGTGATCGTGCTGCTGTTCGTGACCGGCATTGGCTGGCTGCTGGCGTTGGTGCTGATGGCCGCCTATGGGCTGGCGCTGTTGCTCGGAGGCCTAGCCGGCGTGGTCGTGGTCGCCCGACTGGGTCTGGCCCGGGTCAGCCCGGATGCGGCGCCGTCCCTTGGCAGAACCTGGCTGGCGATTGCGGTGGCGGCGTTCGTACTGTCACTGCTCTACGTGATTCCGCCGATTGGCATGTTGGCCGCCACGCTGGTGCTGTTCCTGGGCCTCGGCACCATGGCGCGGGAGGCCTATGCGCGGGTGCGGGCGTAATCGCCCTGATCATCGTGAAGCCCCAGACCGTGGTCGGCTGGTAGTTGACGACGTTCGACTCAGGTCAGCTGATCATCGAGTCTGACCCAGAGCTTACCGAAGGGGACCTCCGACGATGCGCGGTTGAGAGGGACGCCGAAAAAGTGTCGCGAACCTGAACAGGTGCGAGGTCTAGAATGCTCGCGCGTGACACATATTTGCCACAACGAACCAAGGGACTCCGACCGGAATCAGAATCCCCTGTTTTTTTGGTGACCCCAACGATGCGAAGTTGGAACCAATTTTCCGCTTTCATCAAAGAGTGGGGGGGACTTCGGATGGCACCATGATGAGCTTCGACGGCGGCAGTCCATACACAGCTGCGCACACTACGCGGGGCTAAGGGAGATGCCGAGCCGTCGGCAATGTCAAAACCAGACGTTGGTGTCCGGTGGTTCTGCCAAGCACAGATGTCCGCTTCCAAATGGGGACCGTGGAGCAGGGGGCCTGCAGCGGGCAGGGCGTTTGGCGGCCTCAACACGTAGATGAATCTGGGGGAACGTCCCTGTCGGGCAAGAGGGCGGACGTCTTGAGAGCATGCGCGCATGGCGTCGAACAGACGGCCGGAACGAGGTTGGCCGTCGGCTGTCATCCGTCGGCGGACGCTACCATTCACACATCTCCGGGCCCCAACACGGTCCAATGGCTCCTAGGAATCGGCCGTCGTCGTCGTATGCAATCATGTGGAAACGCCACTCGTAGTCGAGCAACTGGAGACGCACGACGTTTCTCATGTGCTGGACGACGAAGTGGGCACAGGGGTGGTCCTGAAAGAACGCGAGCGTGTGTTTAGAGCCGAGCGCGAGTGTGCCGAGCTCGGCTTCGAATCGCCGTACAGCGTCTTGCCCGATGCGACGCGAGTCCAATGGCCGAAGTGGCGCCGTGGGCACGCAGCTCTCGCCGTTAAAGTAGGTGTAGCCCGGAAGAAAGGCCCCTTCCGCGGAGACGACTAGTGTCCGCGCCTCGTCGGTCTGGGGGACATGGAACGTCAGGTGCCAGAATGGACTCTCGCCGTCTGGAGTCAGCTCATTCGCGGAGGCGTTCCAGAGTATTGCGCCGTCGAGGTCGGCCACTTCGGCGCGTGCGAGCTCGACCGCGGTCTCCAGGTCGTAGGCTTCGAGGCTACCGTCGCCGCAATACCATCCCATGGGATCCCGTTCGGGCGTGCAGAGCGAGGCGGACGCGTCTGCTCCGCACCCGACGAGCAGCGAGGCGAGTACGAATCGCCGGTGGCGACGCGCCGTGCGTAACAGGAGAAGACCGACGAGGAACGCACAGGCTCCGAACGGGGACGGGACGGCCCCGTCCGTGCCCACTCGGGAGGCGGAGCAGCCACCACCGCTCAGCGAAAACGGGGTGGCCTCCGGGGCGTTCTTCAGGATCCAGTCCGCGCGCCCGGGGATCGACGTATAGACGAGGCCCGACAGACATGCGGGTACCCGCGAGTCCAGGCGAAACCGCGACAGTACACCCGCGACGAACAGCCTGCCTCCGCGGTTGACGTAGAGCGGACCTCCGGAGTCTCCGTAGCACGCGCTGCTGAGGTCATCGGGGTCCGCGGTGAGGATCCCCTCCTCTGTGACTTCTTCGATCGTGGCCGAGGTTTCATTGAGTCGGGACAGGTAGGCCTCTTGGTCGAGGAGCTCTTCCTCGTAGAGAGGGGCCTCCGGAACGGGCGTTTGCCGACCGTAGCCCGTGACGATCGCCGGGGCGGAGACCAGGTTAGCGGCGTCCAGCAGGATGGGTACCGGGTCGGCTGCGGTGACGGGAGCGACCAACCGTAGAAGCGCGATGTCGTTGATGTCGGCCGATACCCCCGAGCCTCTGAGCTCGAGCTCCGACCAACGCGTGCTCGGGATGTATTCCTCTGGGACGAAGATCTCGCCGACACCCGCGGCTTCTGCACGCCAGAGGTCCTCGTCGAGCCGCCAGCCGGCGACCACGTAGACGCGATCTGCGGGGATCGGGCCGTCCTCGCAGACTTCCAGGCTGTATTGCGTTCCGTCGTCCCCGGTGAGGATCTGTTCCCTGCAGTCCTCGAGGCAATGTGCGGCCGTAAGCACGACTTGTGGATGAATGAGCACCCCCGTGCAGACGCCGCCGAACACGACCTGCAAGGCGGGCGGACTCCGGTCCAGAACGAAGCCCTCGGGCATGCCCGCGACGACGACAGTACCCCGAACTCCGCTCGGTCCAACGGCGTCGCCATCGACGACGTACTCCAGATCGGCCCCCACGTCGTCAGCCCGAGCGACTGCCTGGCTCGCTAGGAGGAGCAAGGGGACGAGACATGTGATTGGTCGCATCGAGCGAGAGTATAGCTCAAGCCTGACGCTTCGTTGATGAAGCCAACAACCAACAACGCGACTCTCTTGGCCGATCAGGCCTCTTGGCGGATCAGGCTCAAGCTGAGAGCCGAATGTTCGTAAGGGTCCGAATTCTGTTTCCTTCCTCGCATTCGCAATTATCGCGGCTCATATCCCGAAGCGCGGAAACGTCAACGACCTGCCCTCGACGACCGGAAGATCTGACCCAGTTTGAGCAGAAACCAGGATCGTCACGTAACCTGTCGACCTCAGCGACCGATAAGTGCGGCCCTCGATTCGAGGACGTCGCTTTCAAGAGAAGAAGCCCGGCCGAAGCCGGGCTTTGATGGCAGTGACCCCAACGAGATTCGAACTCGTGTTACCGGCGTGAGAGGATGACCTAACCAAAGGCGGGCGAGCGCGTGGCCGCCCGGGAGGTTGTTTCGGGTCGACCGAGGACGCCCTCAAGCACCGAGCACCGAAAGCGGGCTTCTGAGGTGAACTGGCAAGGGCCACGGCGAGCTCTCCCGGCGCGTCCCCCTTGCAACGCCCCGTGTTGAAGAACGTGCGCTCGATCTATGCCGCAAAGCGGACTCCGAGGGCCTTAGATCACCCTCAGCGCTCCCCAAGCCCGACGTGCTCGATCGAGGTTTTCGTAACTGGCACAGTTCCAGTTATCGTGAGTCTCGGCGCGTTTTTGTTCGCTTTTTTGAGATCCAACCGAAATCAGAATTCCCTGGTTTTTGCAGGAAATTGTCGACTTTTCGGCGGCTCCGGAGGGGAGCGCTCTATCCAGCTGAGCTACGCGTCCTAGTGGGGAGCACGTAACCAACCTGACTCCGCTGCGCAAGGAGTCGCTGCGATCTTTCGCTGAAAGGGTGTGCAACTTCGAGGTGTTACGTACCCGGAGAGTGTCGCCTACGGCGGATGGCTAGCAGGCAGACGATGGCGAGTACGAAGTTCATCGGGAGCTCCGACTGCTGCTTTGTTACGTGGCAGCTGCAGCCGCCGCCATTTTCGGCACTGGGCGGTTGCGAGCCGCCTGAACCCGATTCGCCGCCGGACCCTGCGGATCCCCCGGTCCCGCCCGCGCCACCTAAACCGCCCGCTCCTCCCGCGCCGGTGGTGCCGGCCATTCTTGCGCCGGAGCCGGGGGGTACGCAGGTGAAGGTGAGCGGCTGGCCGGGCACGCCGGCTTCAGCGCGAAGGTCGTCTTCTGAAATCGGCATTCCGGGATCGGCGTTGCTGATGAATGTGCCGTTGCTTTGCCGGAGCCACCGCAGTGCTTCGCCGCCGACGACGCCTGACACCACGAGGTCACACTCGGTCGCGGTCCCGTGCAGCGGAACGACAAACGGTGTAGCAGAACGCTCGATTAAAAGATCCACGCGTGCGTAGTCTTCGGGCGGGCTCTCCTCGGTGAGCGTGATTTGCTGACCTACGATCGGCGCAAGGTCGCTCTCGAACGCCATCAGAAGAGCTTGCAGGTTCGTGCGCTGGAGCTCGGAAAGCGAGAACACGTTCGCCGCCAAGAAATTGAATGCGGTCGAGGTGCTCCCATCGTGAAGGAATCCAAATCCGCGGACCTGGTCTCCCATGTACGACTGGTCGATGTCGCTCACGAATGACGAAGGGCGCATCCCAAACATGCCCACCTTTTGATAGATGTTGCGCATGTGAGGGACCTTGAACTCCATCGTGAGGCTCTCGAACGTCGAGCCGCCATTCGTCCCGAAAAAGCCCGAGGCTCGATCGAGCGCGTGGCAACCATTGCAGTCGCTGACGACGTCGGTGATGGGCCCGATGTACACGTCGAGGCCCGCCTGTTCGTCCGCGCGCAGGGTGTTGTCGAGCCGACGGATGGGGTTCGGAGGATAGGTGAGGCGAAGCGCAAAGTCGGTGAACGCCTGCATGTCGCCCGCGGGGAGCTCTCCCTCATCACGCCCGACCAGGCCTGGAAACGCCACGTTGAATGCGTTGAATGCCGCCTCGCTGTCCAGAGGGTCGCCTCCGTTGCTTCCTCCGGTTCGGTCGCCACGCCAGTGCATCGGGCCTGCATGAACCATCCCCCGAAGGCTCTGAGTCGTCATCGGGCCCTTGAGCGGATCGAAGGGCGCCAGCCCGCAGACCGCACCATTCTGGATTGCGCAGGGATTCGGGTTGGGCACGGGCGATTGATCGGGGTCGCCGAGATCCCAGGCGAGGTCGTCCATGTCGCCGAACACGTGGCAGCTCGCGCACGATGCTTCACCATTACTGCCGGTTCGCTTGGCGTCATAGAGAAACTGCCGTCCGAGGATGATAGAAACAGGCTCGGGGTTCCCGAGGGCCAGCGTTTGAATCACGCTTCGCGTGCTCGTATCGAGCACCACGATCGTGTTGTCGAAGCGGGTCATGACGTACAAACGGCCCCGTGCCTCGTCGAGGACCATCCCAGTTGGCCCGCCGTGCGGGAGCGGGATCATACTGGCGGCGTTCGGCACGAAGCTATCGTCCCCGAGCGCGCTCACGTCATAGGCTGCCACCGCCGAGGAGCCGAAACCCGCAACGTAAAGCGTGGCGCCGTCGCCGCTGATCGCCATGCCCAGCGGCGTGGCGAGGCTGCGATCCTTCGTGCCTGCTGGCTGCGGCTGAGCTGCGTAGTTGATGTGCTTGTTGAGGTGTCGCGCTGTCACAAGCTTCGAGGGATCGACGATGGTGACCCGGGCCTCATGAAGGTGGCCCCGCACCGAGGGTGGCTCGCCGGACGGCTTGGGGCCCAAATCGCTGACCCAGCTCGCCATCCCTTCGAAGCGAACACGGTTCCGCGCCTCGGTGTTGGTCACGTAAAGGTCGCCCGTCATCGGATCGACCAGCATGTTGAACAAGACCGTCCCGACCCCGGCGATGCGATTCGCCTCGACGGGCACCGGCGCATCAGCGTCGATCTCGAACACGTCGTAGTCGGGCAAGTCGAACCGCACCGCGTTGCTCCAGTCACGGCCGAGCTCATCTTCCCAATTGCCCGTGTCCGGGTTGAGCCCGACGATGAGTCCGGCCTCACGACTTGGAATGCCTTCGAAGTTGGTGCGCGGCTCCGGAAGGGCGCCCGGGTAATCATTGCCAACGATGGTACATGGGCCTGGCGTGTCGCAGACCTGGCCTTCGCCGACGGTGGTCGTTTGGTTGCCGGACCGAAACACGGCGGCGTACACGGTAGAACCGTCGGGCGTCGCGGCGAGCGCGCGCGGTCGGTCGCCGAACAAGACCAGGCGCGTCAACGGGGTCCCGCCGAGGCTCGTCCCGAGGGCATCCGCATCGAAGACCCAGACATCGGCGCGCCCCAGGCCCGGCACGTCGAAATCGCCCCGTGGGTAGGGAGTGTTTTGTCCCCGGTGCGCCATCGTGATGAACGCTCTCTTGCCGTCGGAACCCGCGAACACGATGTCCCGCGGCTCGTCTCCCACGAGCAAGGTCCGCACGACTCGCGGGGGGACTGCGGCCACATCGACGATGGACACGCTGTCGGACAGATGATTGACGACCCACACTTCGCCGTCATCGCGCGCCGCGACCGCAACGGGCTCGAGCCCGACCGGCACCTCCGCTACAAACGATAGCGAATCCTCGCCAACCTCGAAGATCTCGAGCGTGGCATTCGGCGTATTGACCGCGAACAACTTCGACGCGTCGGGCGACATCGCGACGGGTCGAACCTGGCCCGCCTCGAACAAGGTGTACTCGGGAAGCTGCGCAGACACGGAGCACAGCACACCGAGCCAACCCGCGATCGCAACCACCACCCCGCCAAGCGTCCTTCTCAGCATTTCCGCTCCGTAAGCGTAGCACGAGACTAGGGTGTGTAAGTCCGGGGTGTTGCATACCCGGAGAGTGTCCCCTAGAGACGCGACGTGGATCTGTGGCAGGCGGTTGTTGTTTTTCTTTTGAGTGCCGCGGTGCTGGTGCGGGCTGGGTCTTCGCTGGCTGGGTATGCGGACCAGATTGCCGAGCGGATGCAGATGAGTCGGCTCTTTGTCGGGACGCTCATGCTCGCGTTTGCGACCTCGTTGCCTGAGCTCGTCACCGACATCACCGCGGCCAGGGCGGGGGCGCCTGACCTCGCCGCGGGTGATCTGTTCGGATCCTCGATGGCCAACATGGCGATTCTCGCGATCATCGACCTACTCTATCGAGGGAAGGTTTGGCCCTCGGTGGAGCTTGGGCATGCACGCGTGGCTGCGGTCGCGATCGCGCTGACGTCGATGGCCGCTCTCGGTGTGTTCACGCAATCGACGCTCAGCATTGGATGGGTCGGTCTGACGCCGATTGTGATCGCGGTGGTCTACGTGCTCTCGATCGCCTGGTTTCGTCGCATGCCGCTTCTCGCGCGACCCGGTCTCGAGCAACCTCGAATCCCCTTACAGGAAGCCACCGGGTGGAGCGAAAAGGCCGCCAAGATTTCGCTCAATGGGCTCTGGTTCCGCTTCGGCACCTCGGCTCTACTCATCTTGCTCACGGCGCCGATCACCACGCTCAGTGTCAAGGCGATCGCCGAGTCGACGGGCATCGCCCAAACCTTTCTCG
>Ga0255043_10000135_pt1 | contig 12678 bp, 25 predicted proteins | sample BC1_12_9_MG_FD_182778 | JGI IMG/M metagenome (GOLD analysis project Ga0255043, IMG submission 182778) | Seawater microbial communities from Strait of Georgia, British Columbia, Canada - BC1_12_9 | ecosystem: Environmental > Aquatic > Marine > Strait | place: Canada: British Columbia | collected... | reverse complement strand
GACCTTACCGACCTGCTTCTTGCCGGCGACCGCCTGCCGCCGCGGACCCTTCCGTCCACGGGCGTTGGTGTGGGTCCGCTGGCCGCGCACCGGCAGCCCGCGACGGTGCCGAATCCCGCGATAGCTGCCAATTTCGATCAGCCGCTTGATGTTCATGGCAACCTCCCTACGGAGATCACCCTCGACCATCCCCTCGCCCTGAATCACCTGTTGGATCGCCAGAACCTCCGATTCGGAGAGGTCCTTGATCTTGGTGCCCTCCTCGACCTTGGCCTTGGTGAGTATTTTCTTGGCGCGGGTGCGACCGATTCCATAGATATACGTAAGGCCGATTTCGACCCTCTTGCCGGACGGCAGTTCAACGCCTGCGATACGTGCCACCAGATACCTCCCCGATCAGCCTTGCCGTTGCTTGTGCTTCGGGTTCTCGCAGATCACCCGGACCACACCCTTGCGGCGGATGATCTTGCATTTCGCACACATTTTTTTGACCGATGGACGAACTTTCATTCCGTCCTCCCTACTTGTATCGATATACGATGCGCCCTCTCTTGAGATCATACGGAGAGAGCTCAACCAGTACTTTGTCGCCTGGAAGAATGCGGATGAAGTGCTTGCGCATCTTGCCGGAAATATGCGCCAACACCTCGTGGCCGTTTTCCAGCTCGACGCGGAACATCGCGTTGGGCAGGGGCTCGACCACAGTGGCCACCACTTCGATCGCCTCTTCCTTAGGCATTTAGGACTCCTCGGAACCGAGCACACGACGGCCGTCAGATGTGACCGCCACCGAGCACTCAAAATGGGCTGCGAGTCTACCGTCTTCTGTCCTTGCTGTCCAGCCGTCGTCGTCGATTTGGACTCGCCACGAACCACCAGTGATCATCGGTTCGATCGCGATAACGAGGCCGGGTTTGAGCCGCTGTCCGTGGCCCGGCTTGCCGTAATTCGGCACCTGCGGCTCTTCATGGAGAGAACGCCCAATTCCGTGACCGACAAACTCGCGAACCACGCCGAAACCTGCCTCCTCGGCCCGCTGCTGCACCGCCGCCCCAACATCCCCCAACCGCCCACTCGGCCCTACCGCCAAGACGGCATCCGCGAGGCAGAGGCGGGTGACCTCCATCAGCCTTTGCGCCTCGTCACTGAGGGTGCCGATTCCAAAGGTCACCGCAGCATCGCCGTAATAACCGTCGAGCAGCACGCCGCAGTCGACGCTCACGAGATCTCCGTCCTTGAGCCGATTCTTCCCATTGGGGATGCCGTGGACGATGACGTCGTTGATCGACGTGCAGAGCGTCGCCGGGAAACCCCGGTAGCCCTTGAAGGCCGGAGTGCCGCCCTCCGCGCGGATCATCCCCTCGGCGAGCTCGTCCAGCTCACCGGTGGAGACCCCCGGTCCGGCGGCCCCCTCCACAGCTCGGAGAACTCGGTGGACGAGGCGGTTGGCCCGGTCCATCGTCTCCAGCTCGCGCTCGGACTTGAGGCAGATCATCCCCTCACCCACGCCTCCCGCGAACTCTGCCCTTGCGCATGAAACCGTCGTAGTGGCGCATCACGAGCTGCGACTCGATCTGGTTGACCGTGTCCATTGCGACACCGACGACGATCAGCAGCGAGGTGCCGCCGAAGAAGAACTTGACCCCGAGGCCCTGGGTGAACCAGGCGGGCAAGAGTGAATCGAGGGTTGGTCCAATGACCGGGATGGTAGCAACCTTGAAGCCCGCAATCAGAATTTCCGGGAGGATCGCAACCAGCGCCAGGTAGACCGCCCCGACGAGGGTGATACGGGTGAGGATTTTGTCAATGAACTCGGCGGTCCGTTTGCCGGGCCGGATCCCCGGGATGAACCCGCCGTACTTGCGCATGTTCTCGGCCGTGTCCTCGGGGTTGAAGATGATCGAGGTGTAGAAGTAACAGAAGAAGACGATCGACAGGAAGTAGACCAGGTTATAAAGCGGTTCTCCCCAGGCCAGGGCTTCCGTGATCTTCTGCAGCCAGCGGTTGTCAATCATCTGACCAAGGGTTTGCGGGAAGGACATGATGGAGGCGGCAAAGATGACGGGAATGACGCCACCGGTGTTGATGCGCAGGGGCAAGTACGTGCTCTGGCCACCATAGACGCGGCGCCCCACCACGCGCTTGGCGTATTGGATAGGTATTCGCCGTTGCGCTCGCTCCATGTAAACGATTGCAGCCACCACTATGATCATGAAGACGACCAACAGGACGACGGTGATGATGTTCAGAGCACCGGTCTGGACGTCGGTGAGGGTGTTGAAGATCGCCGACGGCAGGCCGACCACGATTCCGGCGAAGATGATCAACGAGATGCCGTTGCCAATGCCGCGCTCGGAGATCTGTTCGCCGAGCCACATCACGAAGGCGGTCCCTGTCGTCAGCGTCAATACCGTCAACAGGCGAAAACCCCAACCCTGAAAGTGTTCGGGCACCAGCGGCGCACCGCCAGGTGCGGTGGTTCGCTCGAGGAAGAAGGAAATGCCCATGGCCTGAATGAACGACAGCACGATCGTGCCGTAGCGCGTGTACTGTGTGATCTTGCGACGACCAAGCTCGCCCTCTTTCGACAGCTTTTCGAGGTAGGGCCACACCACCGTCAGCAACTGAAGGATGATCGAGGCCGAGATGTAGGGCATGATCCCGAGTGCGAAGACAGTCATCCGCCCCAGGGCTCCCCCCGAAAACAGGTTGAGAAAACCGAGCACGGTGCCCTCGGCGGCCTTGGTAAACTCGGCGATCGCCACCGGGTCGATGCCCGGAATCGGGATGAAGGCGCCGAGCCGGTAGACCGCGAGCAGGGCAAAGGTGAACATCACCCGCCTGCGGAGATCCGGGATCGCAAAGATATTGCGGAAGCTCTCGATCACGATGTCACCACCTCGCAGCTACCGCCCGCCTTCTCGATGCCGCTGCGAGCCGACTGAGAAAACTTATGGACCTGCACGGTCAGCTTTTTCTTCAGCTCGCCATCGCCGAGCACCTTGATCGGCCTCTTGCCGCCACGAACCAGGCCCTTTTCGACCAGGACCTCCGCAGACACCGTGTCGCCGTCCGCGAACACGCGTTCGAGGTCCCTGAGGTTCACGACCTGGTACTCAACCCTGAAGATGTTGCAGAACCCACGTTTTGGAATTCGGCGCACGAGCGGCATCTGTCCGCCCTCGAAACCGTAGCGCCGCGAGTAGCCGCTGCGTGACTTCTGGCCCTTGTGGCCCTTGCCGGCAGTCTTTCCGGTGCCCGACCCGGGCCCACGTCCGATCCGCTTGCGCGTCTTTTTGGCGCCAGGTGCCGGGTGTAGATCATGAAGTTCCATGGTTCAGCCCTCCACTTCCTCGACCGACACCAGGTGGGTGATCTTGGCAACCATCCCACGGATGGTCGGGTGATCGACCCTGGTGACGGTACGACCGATGCGTCCCAAACCGAGCCCAGTCAACACCCGCCGCTGCTTCCGCGCAAAACCGATCTGGCTCCGCACCTGAGTGATCTTGAGGATCTTGCGCGGCCCCTTGGCCTTTTTTGCGGCCGCCTTTGGCGCCTCGGCCTTAGCCGGCGTCTCCTTGACCGCAACCTTCTTCGACTCTGCCTTGACGGCGGGCTTCTTTTCGGCTGGTTTCTTCGCTTCGGTCTTCTTCACAGCCGGCTTTTTCGCAGCAGGCTTCTTGGCCGCGGGTTTCTTCGCTTCAGCCTTCTTCGCAGCAGGCTTCTTGGCCGCGGGTTTCTTCGCTTCAGCCTTCTTCGCAGCAGGCTTCTTGGCCGTAGATTTTTTCGCGGCAGGCTTCTTGACCGCAGGCTTTGCTGCTGCCGTCTTTTTCGCCGCAGGTTTCTTGGCCGCCGAGTCCTTGCTCGCGGCTTTCTTTGCAGGCGCCTTCTTTGCGGGCGCCTTCTTGGCCGCGGCCTTCTTCTCGTCGGCGGCCTTCGGCTTCTTTTCTTCCGCAGTCATCAGCTGTCATCTCCCTCGGCCACCGCAGCCTCGACCGACTCCTCAGGCTCAGACACCGCCTTTGGCTCGGCCTCTTGAGGCGCGTTGACATCCACTCCGCGCAACCGCTGCACCTGTTCGCTCGTCATCAACAGGTCGATGGCGTTGAAGGTGGCGCGGACAACGTTGATGGGGTTGCGGCTACCGACGATCTTGGTCAGCACGTCGGCCACACCGGCAGACTCCATCACGGCGCGCACTCCGCCACCAGCGATCACACCGGTACCGGGAGATGCCGGACGGAGCAAAACCCGGGTCGCGCCCCATCGCCCCCACACAAGGTGGGGCACTGTGCCGCCGATCAATGGAATTTTCACCATCTCCTTGCGCGCTTGCTCACTCGCCTTCTGGATCGCGGGCGGCACCTCGCGGGCCTTGCCGGTGCCGTATCCGACCTTGCCCGAACCATCGCCGGCAACGACCACGGCGGAGAACGAGAAGTTCTTACCGCCTTTCACCACCTTGGCAACGCGGTTGATATAAACGACTGTTTCGGCGAACTCGGACTCTCGGTTCATCATCTCAGCAACCCCTGGCCCGGTGTTCTCACCGGGTGTCTACTTCGACTGGCGAATGGCAGCCATCTGCCGTGTTTTTCGCGAATCGTGCTCCTCGACGTAGCTTGACTACGCCTGCGTCGCCCGATTCGCGAAAAACCCAACATCTGACTACCCTTCACCATCCTCGTTACGAAACCCGGTGAGAGCACCGGGCTAAAACTTCAGACCCGCTTCGCGAGCCCCGTCTGCAATGGCACGGATCACACCGTGATACCTGAATCCACCGCGGTCGAAGACGACCGATTCCACACCGTGTTCCTTGGCGCGCTCGGCAATCAATTTTCCGAGGAGGGCGCCCGCTTCGCGGTTGCCCGTGGCTTTGAGGCTTCCCGCGGCCTCCTTCTCGAGGGTCGAGGCGAAGGCCAGAGTCACGCCAGAATCGTCATCGATGATCTGCGCGTACACGTGACGTAAACTTCGATACACCGACAGCCGCGGACGGTTCGTGGTGCCGCGGACGACCCCTCGATAGCGTCGCTTGACCCTCACGCGGCGCTGCTTCCTATCCTTAACCCTCATATCTCACCAACTTTCTGCTGCGGCTGGAAATCTCCCGCAATCTGCGGCGTTTGCTCGCGTCGGGCTGCTCGACGTACTGCGGAGTACGACTCCGCGGCCCTCAGGTCGCAAACACCACATCTCACACCAGCTTTCCGGCCTCGCGACGAAACCTGGTGAGATATGAGGGTTGACCCACTCATACTGTCACTCCCTGCTTCCCAGCCTTGGTGCGGACACGCTCATCGGAATAGCGGATGCCCTTGCCCTTGTACGGCTCGGGCGGCCGCAGGCCGCGAATCTCGGCTGCGATCTGGCCGACCTGCTGGCGGTCGATGCCCTTGACCGTCACCCTGTTTGCCTTGGCGTCGACGTCGATCTCAATTCCGTTGGGCACCGCAAAGTCGATCGGGTGCGAGTAGCCGAGGTTGAAGATCACGCTTGCGCCCCTGCTTTCGGCCTTGTAGCCGATGCCGACAATATCGAGCTGCTTGGACCAACCCTCGGTGACTCCGGTTGTGGCATTTGCCAGCAACGCGCGAATCAGCCCGTGAAATGACCGGGTCTGAGGCTCATCGTCGGCACGGGTGATATTGAGGTTTCCATCTTCGACTGCCGCCGTAACACCCGGCAGGGTATTCACCTGCAGCTGGCCCTTCGGACCCTTCACACTGACAACGTCGCCGGAGATCGAGACATCGACCCCCTTCGGCACCGGAATTGGCTGTTTTCCTATCCGTGACATCGCGTCCCCCTACCAGATCTCACACAGGACTTCGCCACCCACGCGCAGACCCCGCGCCTGTTCGTCGGTGAGGACGCCCCGGTTGGTCGAGATCATCGCAACCCCGAGGCCGTTTCGTACTTTGGGCAGATCGTCCACCCCGCGGTAGATCCGGCAGCCGGGGCGCGATACCCGGTGCAGGCCGTGGATCACCGGCTCGCCGTCGTCGGCGTACTTGAGGTAGATGCGGATGGTGCCCTGCGGCCCCTCCTCGATCACCTTGAAGGTGCGAATGTACCCTTCCTGCTTGAGGATCTTGGCAACCTCGAGCTTCATCTTCGACGCTGGCACATCGGTGCGATCGTGACGCACGGTGGTGGCGTTTCGGATGCGGGTCAAGATATCGGCTATCGGATCAGTCATGCTCATGGCTCACCCCTCACCAGCTCGCCTTGGTGACCCCGGGGAGAAACCCCTCGAGGGCCAGCTTGCGGAAGCACAACCTGCAGAGCTGGAACTTGCGCATGTAGCCCCGCGGACGGCCGCAGACCCGACAACGGTTGCGCTGGCGAACGTTGAACTTCGGCTTTTTCAGGCTCTTCGCGATCATTGCCTTGCGTGCCACGGTGCCTCCTAACGACTCTTGAACGGCATCCCCATACCGGCCAGAAGCGAGCGCGCCTGGTCATCGGTGGGGGCCGAAGTGGTGATCGTGATGTTCATGCCCATGGTGCCTTCGACCTTCTGGTAATCCACCTCGGGGAAGACCAGAATGTCGCGGATGCCGAGCGTGTAGTTGCCGCGGCCGTCAAAGGCGTTGGCCGAGATTCCGCGGAAGTCTCGAACCCGCGGCAGCCCGATACAAATCAGACGGTCGAGGAACTCGTACATCCGCTCTCGGCGCAGGGTCACCCGCGCACCCACCGGCATGCCCTCGCGCAGTTTGAATGCGGCGATGGACTTGCGGGCCTTGCGCACCTCGGGCAACTGGCCGGTGATGTTGGCGAGCTGCTCCATCGCCACATCGAGCAGCTTTGCGTTGCGACTCGCCTCACCGACCCCGATATTGCAGGTGATCTTGCTGACCTTCGGCACCTGCATCGGGTTGGTCAACTCGAACTCCTTCTGGAGTTGCGGGAAGACCTCCTCACGATACTTATTCTGCAAGCGCGCCATCGTCCCTCCTATCGGTCGAGAATCGCGCCGTCGACCTTGGCGACGCGGACCTTTCGTCCGTCGTCGAGCACCCGAATACCTACCCGGGATTTTTGTCCACTGTCCGGTGAAATCACCATAACGTTGGATACGTGAATCGGGGCCTCACGCTCCACGACACCGCCCTTGACATTCTTCTGCGGGTTGGGGCGGGTATGGCGTTTGATCATGTTCACGCCCTCGATCACCAACCGTTCCCGACTGCGATCGACAACCAGGACCCGGCCCTGTTTGCCGGCGTCCTTGCCGGAAATGACTTCGACGGTGTCACCCTTTTTAATCTTCATAACCGCTCCTACAGGACCTCTGGTGCCAACGACACGATTTTCATGAATCGCTTTTCGCGAAGCTCCCGGGCCACGGGCCCAAAGACCCGGGTTCCGACCGGTTCGCGTTCGGCGGTCACCAGCACCGCGGCGTTTTCGTCAAACTTAATGTACGAGCCGTCGCGTCGACGCGCGCGGGAGCGCGTGCGGACAATAACTGCCTTGACGACGGTGCCCTTTTTGATCTCGGACTCGGGCGCCGCCTCCTTGACCGAGCACACGAGGATGTCGCCGACACCCGCATAACGGGGCGCCGAAGAGCCGCCGAGCTGGCGGATCGCCTGCAGCCGACGTGCGCCGGAGTTGTCGGCGACTGCGAGCATGGTTCCCATCTGGATCATCGCTTCCCCCCGATTACTGGGCCCGCTCGATGACTTTGCGAACGAGCCACCGTTTGCGTTTGGACAGCGGCCGACACTCCTCGATCAGCACCCGGTCGCCCTCGTTACAGGTGTTCTCCTCGTCGTGCGCCATGAACTTGGAAGATGTGCGCACGAACTTCGAATACAGCGGGTGCATCACCAGGTTCTCGACCTTCACCACCACTGACTTGTCGGCCGCGGAAGAGGTCACCAGACCCACTTTCGTGGTCTTGCGCGAGGCGTTTGGCTTGCTGCTCATCATGCACTCCCCTCGGCCTGACGCTCGTTCATCACCGTCAGTACTCGAGCGATGTCCTTGCGGACCTCCCGGATCTTGATGGGATTTTCGATCTGCCCCGTCGACTTCTGGAAGCGGAGCTTGAAGAGCTGCTCCTCGAGATCTCCCAGCGCCTTACGAAGCTCGTCATCCGACCGCTCACGAATATCCTTGGCGTTCATAGCTGTTCTTTCCTGTCCACGAATCGAGTCTTGATCGGAAGCTTGTGGGCGGCGAGGCGCATCGCCTCGCGCGCGATGGTCTCCGATACGCCCTCCATCTCATAGAGGATGCGGGCGGGCTTGACCACCGCCACCCACTCCTCGGGGTTGCCCTTGCCCTTACCCATGCGGGTTTCGAGCGGCTTCTTGGTCACTGGCTTGTCGGGAAAGACCCGAATCCAGATCTTGCCACCACGCTTGACGTGGCGAGTCATGGCGATACGGGCCGCTTCGATCTGGCGCGCAGTGATCCACCCGCGCTCGATCGCCTGCAGTGCGTAGTCTCCGAACGAGACCTTCGAACCGCGTTCGGCGATGCCGCGATTCTTGCCCCGCTGCTGCTTTCTGTACTTGACCTTCTTCGGCATCAACATGGCGGTTCTCCTTCACACGCGCGGGTGGATGGCGCGCTGACGATGGCGCTCGCCCCGGTAGACCCAGACCTTGACCCCGATCACACCGTAGGTGGTGTAGGAGGTCTTGAAGCCATAATCGATGTCGGCCTTGAGCGTGTGCAACGGCAATCGGCCCTGCTGGTACCACTCGGAGCGGGCAATCTCTGCCCCATTGAGACGACCGGCGCAACGGATCTTTATTCCCTGGGCACCGAAACGGAGAGCGTTCTCAATCGCCCGTCGCATCGCCCGACGAAAGGCGATTCGCCGTTCCAGCTGCCGCGCCACGTTGGCGGCGATCAGATGAGCGTCGATCTCGGGCCGTTGGATCTCCTGGATGTTGATGTGGATGTCCTGCCCATAACGCCGCATGAGGTCGTCGCGCAGCTTATCCACCTCGGCACCCTTGCGACCAATGATGATGCCTGGTCGCCCCGAGAGGATGTTGACACGCAGCTTCGATGCGGTGCGCTCGATGTCGACCGCGCTGACGGCAGCGTTCTCGAGCCGCTCCAGGAGCTCCCGGCGCAGCTGCAAATCTTCGTGGAGGAGGTTTGCATAATCCTTGCCGTCCGCGTACCAGCGGGACCGCCACGTGTTGTTGTAGCCGAGGCGAAAGCCGTACGGGTGCGTTTTTTGTCCCACCTTAGACTCCTATTCCTTCACCGAAAGCTCGACGGTGACGTGGCACATCCGCTTCAGGATTCTGTGCATCCTCACCCATTTCGAAGCCGGACGGCCGCGACGCAGGCTCGGACCGCCGTCTACGGTGATCTTGCTAATGAAGACCCGATCGACGTCGACGCCGGGCTGGGTCTGCTCGAGGTTGGCGAGCGCCGACTGTACCAGCTTGGCGACGTCCTTCGCCGCGTACTTGGGGCTCAGCTGCAGCGATGTGAGGGCCGGCTCGACAGCCTGGCCGCGTACCATGTCCACAACCAGCCGCACTTTGCGCGGCGACGAGCGATAATACTTCAGTTGAGCTCGTGATTCCATCATGCCCCCTAGAGAACGCCCTTTTCCCGCCGGCCCGAGTGGCCCCGGAAGGTCCGGGTCGGGGCGAACTCACCGAGCTTGTGCCCGACCATGTTCTCGGTGATAAACACCGGCACGAACTTGTGGCCGTTGTGCACGGCGATGGTGAGGCCAACCATCAATGGGGTGACCGTCGAGCGCCGCGACCAAGTCTTGATGACCCGCCGGTCGCCCGGACCACTCAGCCCTTCGATTTTTTTCGCCAGGTGCTCGTCAACAAACGGCCCTTTGCGGATTGAACGTGACATGATCCCCTCCCCCTACTTCTTCTTGCGACGCGACACGATCAGACGGTCCGACGCCTTCGGGCGGCGGGTCTTCGCGCCCTTGGTGGGCCAGCCCCAGGGAGAGACCGGGTGACGCCCCTTGTTGCGTCCCTCGCCGCCGCCGTGCGGATGGTCGACTGGATTCATAGCGGTGCCACGGGTCTGCGGCCTGACCCCGAGCCAGCGCGAACGGCCGGCCTTGCCGAGGGTCAGATTGCTATGTTCGGCATTCCCCACCTGACCGATCGTGGCCATGCAGGAAGACAACACCATGCGCATTTCGCCTGACGGCATGCGAAGGGTCGTGTACTTGCCCTCCTTGGCCATGATCTGGGCGGAGGTCCCGGCCGACCGCACTATCTGCCCACCCTTGCCGGGCTTGAGCTCGACGTTGTGAACCTGGGTGCCGAGGGGGATGTTGCCGATCGGCATCGAGTTGGCCACACGCACATCCACCTTCGTGCCGGCGACCACCGTGTCGTTCACCTTGAGCCCGACCGGGGCCAGAATGTAACGCTTTTCACCGTCGGCGTAATGGAGCAGGGCGATGTTGGCCGACCGGTTGGGATCGTACTCGATGGTCGCCACCCGCGCCGGTACGTCGAACTTGTTGCGCCGGAAATCGATGATGCGATAGCGCCGCTTGTGGCCCTGGCCGCGGTGGCGCGAGGTGATGTGACCCTCGCTGTTGCGTCCCGAAGAGCGCTTCTTTCCCTTGGTGAGCTTTTTCTCGGGACGATCCGTCGACAACTCCTTGAAGTCGGAGGTGGTGACGAAGCGTCGTCCCGGAGACGTTGGTTTGTATGACCGGATCGCCATGACAGACTCCTCAGATACCTTCGAAGAACTCGAGAGTCTTCGAACCCTCGGCCAGCGTCACGTAGGCCTTGCGGCTGAACGGGCGGTGATTGACCGTGCGGCCGTAACGCATGACCGGTTTGCCCTTGCGGTTGACAATGTGAACTCCTGTGACCCTGACATCGAAGAGCTCCTCAACCGCCTTTCGGACCATAATCTTGTTGGCCCGTCGGTCGACCTCGAAGCAGACCGTGTTTTCACGCTCCTGCATGAGCGTCGTTTTCTCGGTGATGAGCGGTCGCAGGATGATCTGGCGGGCCTTCATGACAACACCTCCGCGAGCGATCGCAGCGCCGGTTCGGATGTCACGATCCAACGGTGGTTGAGTACCTCGTAGGCGTTGAGCGAACCCGCGTCAATCATCTTCAGCTCGGGCCGGTTGCGGCTCGCCAGGTGCAAGTTGAAGTTCTCGAGCCCGTCCACCAGCAGCACCTTTTCGCCCTTGACGCCGAGTCCGTCGAGCCGGGCGAGGAAGTCCTTGGTCTTCGGAGCGTCGAGCTCCAACGTGTTGAGCACCAGCAGCCGGCCTTCGGCAAGACGCTGTGACAGGACTCCGCTGAGCGCGGCGCGGCGCGCCTTTTTGTTGACCTTCTGCGCGTAGGATCGCGGTCGAGGCCCGAACACGGTGCCACCCGAACGCCACAACGGAGACTGCCGGGAGCCGGCACGGGCACGCCCGGTGTGCTTTTGCTTCCACGGTTTCGTGCGGGTTCCCTTGACATCCGAGCGCTCTTTAGTTTTGTGGGTTCCGCGACGGCGGCTCGCCAGATACGCGCGCACCACTTCCCACACGAGGTGCTGGTTCACCTCGCGGGCAAAGATCGCGTCCGGGAGCTCGATCTTGCCGGTCACCTCGTTGTCCCAGTTCTTGACTTCGACCTTCATGACACCACCCATCCCCTCACGACACCTTGACGATCCGGATGTAGCTGTTGCGAGCACCCGGTACGCCGCCCTTGAGGAAGAGCAGGTTGCGTTCCGCATCTACTTTCACGACCTGCGCGTTCTTTACAGTGACTCGTTTGTTGCCCAGCTGACCGGGCATTTTCTGTCCCGGGAAGACCCGCGACGGCCATGCCGAACGACCGACGGAGCCCGGCGCACGGTGATGCATCGAACCATGGGTGGCCTTGCCGCCACCGAAGTTGTGGCGCTTGATCACACCCTGGAAGCCGCGCCCCTTGGACCGTCCGACCACGTGCACCTGGTCTTCAGCCGCGAAAATGTCCGCAAGGACGGAGTCACCGGGCTTCGACTCGTCTTCTGAATCCACCGGAACCTCCGCCACGAAACGGGTCGGTGGAACGCCGGCTGATGAGAAGTGTCCACTGATGGCCTTCGGCGCATTGCGCCGCGGCCTCCGCTCCACGAGGCCGAGCTGCACCGCCTCGTAGCCGTCGGAGTCTTGCGACTTGCACTGCACAACCACGCACGGCCCAGCCTCGACCACCGTCACCGGAATTATCCGGCCGTTGTCGTCGAAGATCTGGGTCATGCCGACCTTTTTGCCGAGAATTCCGCGTACCATCAGATCACCTCGCCCCGTAGGCCTTGATCTCGACATCGACACCGGCCGGCAGTTCGAGCTTCATCAATGCGTCGATGGTTTGCTGGGTCGGCTCGAGGATGTCGAGGAGCCGCTTGTGGGTGCGGATCTCGAACTGCTCGCGCGACTTCTTGTCCACGTGCGGCGAACGCAGCACCGTGAAACGCTGGATATGGGTCGGTAGCGGGATCGGGCCCGCAATGCGCGCCCCGGTGCGTTGCGCCGTGTCCACGATTTCCGTCGCCGATTGATCCAGCAGGCGGTAGTCGTAGGCCTTCAGACGGATGCGGATTTTGTCGCTCGCCATCGTCTACTCCAGGATGTCCGTGATGGAGCCCGCACCGACCGTGCGGCCACCTTCGCGAATGGCGAAGCGTAAGACCTTCTCCATC
>Ga0255043_10000133_pt1 | contig 12713 bp, 13 predicted proteins | sample BC1_12_9_MG_FD_182778 | JGI IMG/M metagenome (GOLD analysis project Ga0255043, IMG submission 182778) | Seawater microbial communities from Strait of Georgia, British Columbia, Canada - BC1_12_9 | ecosystem: Environmental > Aquatic > Marine > Strait | place: Canada: British Columbia | collected... | reverse complement strand
CCTTTTAAGGAGACGGCATGAGCCGAACCAGCAGCAGTCGGCCCGGTAAGACCACATACGTCTGTTCGGATTGCGGAGCGGCCTTTCCCAAATGGGTCGGGCAGTGCCCGGAGTGCCGGGCCTGGAATACGCTGACGGAATCCCTGGTGCCAGCCGCACCCCTGCGCAATCCACGCTTCGACGGTTATGCGGGGGACGCTGCTCAGAACCGGGTGCAGGTGCTTTCGGATATCAGCGCCAAGGAGCGCAGCAGTACGCCGACGGGCATAGGCGAGCTCGATCGTGTATTGGGTGGCGGCCTGGTTCCGGGTTCGGTGGTGCTCATCGGCGGAGATCCCGGTATCGGCAAGTCCACGCTTTTGATTCAGGCGCTGACGACACTCTCTTGTTCCCTGTCCGCGCTCTACGTAAGCGGGGAAGAATCGCCGGAACAGATAAGCATGCGCGCCCGGCGTCTGGGTCTGCCCGGGGATAAACTGGGACTGTTGGCCGAAACCTGCGTGGAGCGCATCCTGGCGTTGATGCGGAACGACCCGCCTGACGTGATGGTGATCGATTCTATTCAGACGATCTATACCGAGCAGCTGCAATCTGCACCGGGCTCGGTTGCCCAGGTCAGGGAGTCCGCGGCCCAGCTGGTGCGATTTGCCAAGCAGCGCGGAACCATCGTTTTTCTCGTGGGGCATGTCACCAAGGAAGGGGCGCTTGCCGGCCCCAGGGTCCTGGAGCATATGGTCGATACGGTGCTCTACTTCGAAGGGGAGTCCAACAGTCAGCTGCGTCTTGTCCGCACCATGAAAAATCGTTTCGGGGCAGTAAACGAACTGGGTGTTTTTGCTATGTCGGACCGGGGGCTGAGAGAGGTGAGCAATCCCTCGGCAATATTTCTTTCGCGCCACGAACACGAGGTATCCGGCAGCATCGTGCTCGTGACCCGGGAGGGGAGCCGCCCGCTCCTGGTGGAGGTTCAGGCGCTGGTGGATGGGAGTTCGCTCTCCAATCCCCGGCGCATCACGCTTGGGCTCGAACAGAATCGCCTGTCCATGCTTTTGGCGGTCCTGCACAGGCACTGTGGTATTGCCATGTTCGATCAGGATGTCTACGTAAATGTCGTAGGCGGCGTGCGGATTACCGAGACCGCTGCCGATCTTCCGGTTCTGCTGGCGGCACTATCCAGTTTCCGTGACCGGAACATACCGAGAGAACTGGTGGCATTCGGCGAGGTGGGCCTGGCCGGCGAAATCAGGCCGGTACCCAATGGCCAGGAACGGTTGCGCGAGGCGGCCAAACACGGGTTCCGGCGCGCCATCGTACCCAAGGCCAATCAGCCAAAGCAGGCGATCGAGGGACTGGAGGTTATCTCCGTTGACCGGCTGTCGGAAATACTGGATGTAGTCTAGTGTACCCCGCCGCCAATCCTGTAACGTTCAGCGAGCCAGGAAGCGGTTAGCCGCAAGGCTTGCCTCGCAGGGAATGGCCCAGCCCTTTCCAAGAGGCATAACGCCGCGGATGACCGCTTCCTGACTCGCCCGAAGGGAGCGTGCCTCTGCCATCATTGCGGCGTTGCGCTCCTTGTAAAGGGCGGGCCATTTCCTGCGGAGCGCGCCTTGCACTGACGGCAGAGGCGCGCTCTGAATGTTACAGGATTGGCGGCGGGGTACACCCTAACCGAGCGCGGCGAGTTCTCTTTCCAGCAGGTTCTGATCACCCAGATTGAGTTCCACCAGACGTTTAAGGTGGGACACGCTTTCCAAATCTATTTCTTCGCATTGCAAACCGATGGTCTCCGGACCCTGATGGGCAATCTGGACCTTCATCCGGATGTTGGTGTTTTCGCCCAGCTGGATACTCAATCTGACAGAGTCGCCGGTCTGGCCTGCCCAGTCGCCGGGTCTTACCAGCAGCACGCCATTCAGCGAGATGTCCACCAGTGTCGTCGTCACGCTGCTGCCTGAACCGTCTATCGAAACCGGTGCGTCAAACCACACGTCGAAATCTACGTCTGTCATCATCTCGTTCTGTGGTCATCTAAACCCCGTAACTTTCCCCATAGGTCGGTCACTGATTATCGACCAATAGCGGCAATTCTGCATGGTAAGAAGTCTCACCGTTAGGAATCCGTATCCCGACGGCCTATGCATGAAACACCGAGGATGCGTCAGAAGTCCTCACAACGACATTATTTTGACATATCCAATAAAGGGTGCTTAACTTATTATATTATTTGGGGTTTTCATGGACACATTCCAGGGGATGCAGCGGGATAATGGAAAATAAGATAAACCGGATCAACGCCTTGGCAAACGGTTGTGTTGTTCTCGTGGACCGGGATCAAGATCGTATAAATTACTTGAAAAATGTAATTCAATTTATTGATTATAGGATTGAAATAGCAAAAGATTCGTCTGAACTGAAGATGCGAATCTTGGGTCAGGAAGAGGACGTTTGTTTGACCGTCGTGCTGGGTCCGGATCTGACAGACAGCGAGGTTGGTCAGTTGTTGAAAGTGACCGATCAAGCGCCTTTAAAACCGGCCATACTGCTGATGAAGAGCGAAGCGGGTGTTGTGCTCAATTATAAGTCCGATGCCCGATTCCTCGGAACGCTTAAATTACCTGCCCGGTTCGACGATCTGCACGACCTGCTGCACAGGGCACAGATATACCAGGAGCAGCAGCAATCCGGCAGCAAGGCACAGCGTCCGCTTGAGCTTTTCCGCAGTCTCTCGGGGAACAGCCGTGCCACCCGGCAAATCAACAAATTGATCGAGCAGGTAGCCGAAACCGAAGCGACAGTGCTGGTTCTGGGTGAGTCCGGAACCGGCAAGGAAGTGGTGGCCCGGAAGCTTCACTACCAGTCGGCCAGGCGCGGCATGCCGTTTGTGCCTATCAATTGCGGCGCCATACCCTCGGAGCTGTTGGAGAGCGAACTGTTCGGACACGAGAAGGGGGCCTTCACCGGAGCCATCAACGCACGAAAAGGGCGTTTCGAGCTGGCCCACGGAGGGACGCTGTTTCTCGACGAGATAGGGGATATGAGCATGCCGATGCAGGTAAAACTGCTGAGAGTGATCCAGGAGAGGACTTTTGAGCGGGTTGGCAGCAATAAGACCATCCGGTGCGATGTGCGCATAATAGCGGCTACACACCGTAATCTGGAAGAAGCCATCACCAAACAGATGTTTCGTGAGGACCTGTATTACCGGCTCAACGTTTTCCCCATTGAGATGCCGCCTCTTCGGGATCGGGTGGAGGATATCCCGGTGCTCGTGAATGACCTGATATCGCGTATAGAGACGGAAAAGCGGGGTTCGGTTCGACTGACGCCGGCGGCCGTTATGGCCCTGACCCAGTACAGCTGGCCTGGCAATGTCCGGGAACTGGCCAATCTTATCGAGCGGCTGGCCATTCTCTACCCATACGGCGTCGTGGATATCAAGGATCTGCCGGAGAAGTTCCGCGTGGGCATCGATATGACAAAGCAGGTCGGGGCGCTGCCGCTGGTAAATATTCCCGGTGACGAACCGGAGACCGTGGCCAGCGTTCCCAGGCTCCCCAACGAGGGCCTGGACCTGAAGGCCCATTTGAGCACACTGGAGATGAATCTCATCCGACAGGCCCTGGATGAATCAGAGGGTGTGGTGGCCCATGCAGCGAAGCGGCTCAGTATGCGAAGGACCACACTCGTCGAAAAACTGCGTAAATACGGTCTTCAGCGCGCCCATGAGTCGACGGGAATTTGACGTCCCCGAAACTCATTAAACCTATCTAGTTGAATTCTATATTTAATTAATATTGGCATACTTTCTGCAATGAATGTTGGGAAGGTCTTGAGATATCCCCGGCAGAACATGGTGGAAAGTGGCGATGATCAGCGGAAAGCCCGCACAAAAACAACAGCTCGAAAACGCCTTTCAGGTATTCAATCAGGTATCTGAACAGCTTGCCGTCTCCTACAGCCAGCTTCAGGAACGGGTGTTTCAGCTCAGCCGGGAACTGGCGGCGGCGCGTACCGAACGGATGCGCCAGCTTGCCGAAACGGAACGTCTCGCCCATTGGATGGCCCAGTTGTTGGACGCCTTGCCCGCCGCCGTGGTCGTCATCGACGATTCAGGTTTCATACAACAGTTCAATCCGGCTGCGGAAATCCTGTTCAGTGATCTTACCGAGGGCGGTCTCTGGTCCGACGTTCAGGAGACCCAGTTTATTCCTGGTCAACAGGGCGACGAGTACCGATTGAATTCAGGACGCCTGGTCAGCATGACCAGACGGACGCTGCATCCGGAACCGGGCCAGATTCTTCTGATGCTCGACATCACTACAACCCGCGATCTGCAGGAGCGCCTTGAGCGCCGGCAGCGCCTGAGCGCCATGGGCGAGATGGCAGCCCAGCTGGCGCACCAGATCCGCACTCCTCTCTCTTCCGCCTTGCTCTATACCGCCCATCTGTCCCGCGACGATCTGTCCCGGGAACAGCGGGAACGATTCTCAGGCCACACCCGTACCAGGCTGAGTCACATGGAACGCCAGATAAATCAGATGCTCGCCTTTGCTCGGGGTGGACAATTCAAACCAAGGAAACTGGACCTCGTCCCGCTGCTCCATGAGTTGGTTCAGCAATTGGAGCCCCAAGCCCGGGAAGATGGATTGCTGCTCGATCTCATGGATGAAAGCGGAGGGCAGGCCGAGATCCTGGGCAATCCCGATGCTTTGCTGGGTGCTTTGGTCAATCTGGCCCGCAATGCGCTGGAGCACGTCGGTCAGGGTGGGGAAATCCACATCCGGCTGGCACGGGCGGCAGACGGCTGGCAGCTGTGTTTCCAGGATAACGGGCCGGGTATACCGGAGGAGCTTCAAACACGCATATTCGATCCTTTTTTCACCACCCGAACGGATGGCACGGGCCTGGGACTGGCGGTGGTGCAGGATGTGGTATTGAGCCACCAGGGACGGATTCGGGTGCAATCGGAATCCGAAGGAGGCACTTGTTTCATTCTCACACTTCCAGCGGACCCCTCAGAGGAAGATATAACCGGCCAGGGTCCGATAGCCCATCCACCGGAAATTCAGAAATTAACAGTAGTGAGGAATTCAGTATGAGTCATGGGAGTGTTTTGGTTGTTGAGGATGATCCAACGCTGCGCGAGGCATTGTGCGACACATTGGAGCTGGCCGGTTATTCCGTAAGCAGCGCCCGCGACGGTGAAGATGCCCTGACGAAGTTGAGTGAGGAGTCCGTGGGGATGGTGGTCAGCGATGTACAGATGCGACCCATGAATGGCCACGAACTGCTTGCCAGGATCAAATCGTCCCATCCCCAGACACCGGTATTGCTCATGACCGCATACGGAAATATCGAAAAGGCGGTCAGCGCCATGCGTGACGGGGCCGTGGATTACCTGGCCAAACCCTTCGAGCCGGAGCTGCTTCTGGAAAAGGTCGAAAATGCCATCATGCGAACAGATAACCTGGACGATCAGGTGGTGGCCGAGGATCTGCTCACCCGGGAGATGCTCGGGTTGGCCCAGCGGGTCGCATTGAGCGATGCAACCGTGATGATCGGAGGGGAGAGCGGGACCGGTAAAGAAGTATTTGCCCGCTTCATCCACAGTCACTCGGCCCGCGACGAGGGACCTTTCGTGGCGATCAACTGTGCCGCCATCCCGGAGAACATGCTCGAGGCGGTCTTGTTTGGATACGAAAAGGGGGCTTATACAGGTGCCCATAAATCGGCTCCCGGAAAATTTGAGCAGGCACAGGGTGGAACCCTGCTGCTGGATGAAATATCCGAGATGAGTATGGGTCTGCAGGCAAAACTCCTTCGGGTGCTCCAGGAGAGGGAAGTCGAACGCCTGGGTGGTCGCAAGGTCATCCCGTTGGATGTCAGGGTTCTTGCCACTACCAATCGGATTCTGCGGGAGGAAGTCGCAGCAGGACGCTTCAGGGAAGATCTTTATTATCGCCTGAATGTTTTCCCCTTGTTTCTACCGCCGCTGCGGGAGCGCAAACGGGACATACTTCCGCTTGCCCGTTACCTGATCCACAGACAGTGTGGCGTGCAGGGTTCCTCCGAACCCCGGCTTTCCACCGTGGCCGAGCAGCGGCTGCTGAGCCATGCGTGGCCTGGGAATGTGAGGGAACTGGATAACGTGATGCAGCGGGCCCTGATTCTCTGCACGGGAAGCGAGATCGGGCCTGACGAGCTTTGTTTCGAAATCGAGCCGAGAGCGGTATCCCAGGTGGACGATGAGGGTGCCAGGGGAAGGCTTAACGATGACCTGCGCTCCGTTGAGGAGCAGATGATTCTCGATGCCCTGCGCGACGGCAAAAGCAGCCGGAAGCATGTTGCCGAACGACTGGGCATCAGTCAAAGGACCCTGCGCTACAAGATAGCCCGTCTTCGGGATGCCGGTGTGGCCATTCCAGGATAGGTGTTTGGTCTGGAAATTGCAGGAAGTAAAGAATTCATGACAGGTGACGGGAAATCAACAGTATGAGCACGACCAATATCGAGCAGGTTCTCTCACAGATTCGAACCATGTCAGCCGCGGCCTCGGGTAGAACAGAAACCCAGCAGGATACTACCGGCGTCAGTTTCAACAATCTGTTGAAGAGCTCTATCAACGAGGTCAATGACAGTCAGTTGCAGGCTACGCAACTCAAGCAGTCGTTTGAACTGGGTGAGAGTGACGTAAACCTGGCGGAGGTAATGGTGGCGATTCAGAAGTCCAGTGTTTCCTTCGAAGCGATGGTGCAGGTGAGAAACAAACTCATCGATGCGTACAAGGAAGTCATGAACATGCCCATCTAGGATAGATTCTAAGAGTTATTAAATAACTTTAAGTTATAATAATAACTAATTGTAATTACATAATTAATACTTCATAAAATATTGCCTGATCAATGAAACAGATTTATCAAGGGGTGCGCGTTTAGATGGATGCCGTTACCAATGAAACCGTCGTGAGCCCTCGGGCGCAGGCACCGTCGCTGGGCCGCAATCCTGTCATCAGGCAGTTGGCCGTGATGGTGGGCATCGCCGCCAGCGTGGCGATCGGAGTGGCCGTCGTGCTCTGGTCGTGGACACCGAGTTACAGCCTGCTTTTCGGCAACCTGGCGCAAAAAGACGCATCCGAGGTCGTTACGGCCCTGCAGCAGGCCGGGATCGATTATGAAGTGAATCAGGAGACCGGGGCCGTGATGGTTCCCAGCGGCAAGGTCCAGGAAGCTCGGATGAAACTTGCCGGTCAGGGATTGCCGCATAGCGACAGCCTGGGCTACGAACTGCTGCAGCAGGAAACGGGTTTCGGAACCAGCAGGGCACTGGAGGCCGCACGCTTTCATCGTGCGCTGGAAGGTGAACTGGCCAGGACTATATCCTCACTGGCCAATATTCAAACCGCCCGGGTACATCTGGCCACACCCAAGCAATCCGTTTTCGTGCGAAAACGCAAGCAGCCCAGCGCATCCATCGTGGTGAAGCTCTACTCGGGCAGGCCTCTGGAAAAAGGCCAGGTCGCGTCAGTTATTCATCTTGTGGCCTCCAGCGTACCGGACCTCGAATCGAACCGGGTCACAGTCGTGGATCAAAAGGGCAACCTGCTCAGCAGCCAGATGGACGGGGGCCAGATGATGCTCACCGGCTCCCAGTTTGAATTCACCAGACAGCTCGAGGATCGCTATCGGCAGCGAGTGGAGGATATTCTGGTACCAATCCTGGGCGAAGCGAGTGTACGGGCACAGGTTACGGCCGAACTGGACTTTACGGTCACCGAACAGACGGAAGAGCGTTTCAACCCGGATCTTCCGGCCCTGAGAAGCGAGCAGATCAACGAGCAGGCCAGCCGCCTGTCTTCGGCGCAGGGTGTACCCGGTGCTCTCAGCAATCAGCCGCCCGCCGCCGGTGTTGCCCCGGAACAGGCCGGTGGTGGCCTCAATGCTGGGGGATCTGATAGTTCTCCCCTCAATACCAGCAAGCGCGCGACGCGGAATTTCGAATTGGACAAAACAGTCAGTCACACCCGCCTGCCCAGCGGCACCTTGCGAAGATTGTCCGTGGCAGTGGTGGTGGATGACTCGGTCACGGCGGCCGGGGACGGCCAGGTCATCCGCAAGCCGCGTTCGCCTGAGGAGATAAGCCGTATAACCCAGTTGGTCGAGGAAACCATCGGTTTCAGCGCGACCCGGGGTGACAGTGTCCGAGTGATCAACGCCTCTTTTCTGGAGGTAGAGAAACTTGAGCCGCTGCCGGAACCGGCTATCTGGGAGCAGGCGTGGGTGTGGGATCTGGCCAAACAGATTGGTGGGCTGGCCTTGGTTGTGATGATGATTTTCTTCGTCTTGAAACCCACCATGCTTCGTTTGACTTCCATGCCTGCCGTGACCCAGCAGGGAGGTGAAATGAATGCCGGAAACCCGTATCAACAATCCTCAGCGGCCGGGGGCGGGGCACTGGGTGGGGGGAGTGACGAGAATCTCCAGCTCCCAGGTCCGGAGGGATACGAGGATACCCTCAAATCGGCTCGTGACATGGTGCAGGATGATTCCAAAAGGGTGGCACAGGTCGTAAAACGCTGGGTGGCGGAAGATGTCGGATAGCGTTGCCGAAATGAGGGGCGCGGATCGCGCCGCGATCCTGCTGCTCGCGCTGGGCGAGAAGGATGCAGCCACCATTCTCTCGCACATGGGGCCAAAGGAGGTGCAGGATCTCGGTCTTGCAATGGCATCCATGCACAACGTAAGCACCGAACAGATGGAATCGGTCATGCGTTCCTTTGTTCAGACGCTGCGCGGCCAGACTTCGCTGGGCATTGACTCCGATGAGTACATTCGCAGCGTTATCACTGGGGCCCTGGGTGCCGACAAAGCCGACGGTGTTATTGACCGGATTCTGCTGGGACGCAACAGCAAGGGCCTCGAGCAGCTCAAGTGGATGGACTCGCGCTCCATCGCCGAAGTGATTCGTCTAGAGCATCCCCAGATCATTGCCATCGTGCTCTCTTTTCTTGAACCCGAACAGGCCGCGGAGGTGCTGGCAGAGTTCCCGGAGCGGGCGAGACCGGATATCGTCATGCGTATTGCGACCCTCGACGGCATACAGCCCGCGGCGCTCCAGGAACTGGATCAGATCCTGGAGAAACAGTTCGTGGGCGCCACCAACGTCAAATCCTCTTCCCTGGGAGGCGTTAAGACGGCTGCGAATATCCTCAATCTTGTGGAGGGGGCCATCGAAAACAGCGTAATGGAGCAGGTCAACTCAACGGATCAGGAACTGGCGCAGGAGATCCAGGACAACATGTTCGTCTTCGATAATCTGATTGATGTGGATGACCGGGGCATTCAAACACTGCTGCGCGAAGTGGCATCCGATCAGCTGCTGCTGGCGCTGCGTGGTTCCGAAGAGGGATTGAAGGAGAAGATATTCAGGAACATGTCCAAGCGGGCCGCGGAGATGTTGAGGGATGACCTGGAAGCCGGGGCACCAGTGCGCCTGAGTGATGTGGAGGCTGCACAGAAGGAGATACTTACAGTGGCGCGGCGTCTTTCCGATGCCGGCGAGATCCAGCTTGGAGGCGCAGGTGGGGAAGAGTACGTCTAAAGTCCTCAACGGGGGCACTCCGACGCAGGCGCAGACATGGCGTCCACCCGAGATGTCCACGCTGCCGGATGGTGTTCAGGATATGGGTAATGGCGGCGGCCTGCTGACCGCGGATAAACTCCAGAAACTACAGGAGCAGGCATACAAAGAAGGCTTCGAGAAGGGGAGAAAAGAGGGGTTTGAGTTCGGACACAAAGAGGGTCTGGTCGCAGGGCGGGAAAGCCTGGAAGAGAAGGGCGCGCAACTCGACAAACTGCTTGCTTCCCTTGAGACACCTTTTCAACAGCTCGACGATCAGGTGGAGTCTGAGCTTGTAGAGCTCGTGATCTCCATGGTTCGTCAGCTGGTGCGCCGGGAAGTCCGGAACGACCCTGGTCAGATCATCGGCGTGGTGAGAGAGGCGATGTCCATCCTGCCTGTCTCTTCCCGAAGTATCAGCTTGATTCTGCATCCGGAGGATGCGTCCCTGGTGAGGGAGACTTACGAACTGAGCGACAGCGAACTTGGGTGGCGGATTATCGAGGATCCGGTTCTCGCCCGTGGCGGCTGCAGAATTTCAACGGAGACATCCCAGGTGGATGCCACGTTGGAGTCGCGTCTGGCCACGCTGATAGCACCGCTGCTCGGTGGTGAGCGTGATTTGGATGGGGAAGAAAGTTGATAGTAACTAGTGAATACATGAAGCTGCCGGCAATAGCGGGTTTTCGTACCACGTTGGATTCTTCTCTTTTAACTGGAAACTAGTTACGAGTAACTCAAAAACTATGTCTTTGCCACAAACAGATCGAAGCCATATCTGGAAAGAACGGCTCTCCCAGGCTCAACAACGCGTCACCGAAAATCGCGGTCTGGTGGTCGAGGGCAAGTTGACCCGTATGGTGGGTCTGACACTGGAGGCCGTGGGGTGCAGGGCAGCCATCGGCGGGCAGTGCGATGTGGTTAATGCCAACGGTGAGAAAATAGAGGCCGAAGTCGTCGGTTTTTCCGGGGAGAGTCTTTATCTCATGCCGACCGGGGATATCCGCGGTCTGGAGCAGGATGCCAGGGTCATTCCCACCGGCAAGGTGTGTGAAGCACCGGTGGGCGAGCATCTGCTTGGCCGGGTTATCGACGGAGCTGGCAGGCCCCTCGATGGAAAAGGGCCGATTCACATGATCGACCGGCGCCCCCTGACAGGAAAATCCTACAATCCCATGAAACGCGCCCCTATCCGGAAGCCGCTGGATGTGGGGGTGAGGGCCATCAACGCCCTGTTAAGCGTGGGACGCGGGCAGCGCCTTGGGCTTTTCGCGGGTTCGGGTGTGGGAAAGAGCGTGCTGCTGGGGATGATGACTCGCTACACCAATGCCGATGTCACGGTTGTTGGGCTGATCGGGGAACGCGGCCGCGAGGTGAAGGAATTCGTGGAGAACATTCTCGGTGAGGAGGGTCTTTCCAGAGCGGTGGTGGTTGCCGTACCGGCAGACAATCCACCGCTGCGCAGGATGCACGGCGCAATGCTGGCCACCAGCATTGCCGAGCACTTCAGAGAGCAGGGTAAGCAAGTCCTGCTGCTGATGGATTCACTGACCCGTTTCGCCCAATCACAGCGGGAGATCGCCCTGGCGATTCACGAACCTCCCGCGACGAAAGGCTACCCACCGTCGGTATTCGCCAAACTGCCGCAACTGGTGGAACGGGCAGGCAATGGTGAAAAAGGAGGAGGCTCCATTACGGCCTTCTATACGGTTCTAACCGAAGGGGATGACCAGAACGACCCTATCGCGGATGCGGCAAGGGCGATACTGGATGGACACATCGTACTGTCCAGACAACTGGCAGAAATGGGGCACTATCCTGCTATCGATATCGAGGCTTCGATAAGTCGGGCCATGAACGATATCACCGACGATGAGCATCAGAATTCCGCCCGGGCCCTTAAGCATCTTTACAGCACCTACATGCAGAATCGAGATCTGATCAGTGTGGGGGCGTACGAAAAGGGATCCGACGAGCGTATCGATGCCTCCATAGAGGCGATGCCCGCAATGGAGGGGTTTCTTCGGCAGGATATGAATACACCACAGTCTCTGGAACAAAGTCTCTCGGATCTGCGGGAGTTGTTTCCACCGATGATGGCGGAACAGGATTAATTCAATACCAATTAAAAGGCGACAGGCATGGTACCTTCCAAGAGATTTAAACCGGTACACCGGGTTGCGGAGTCGCGGGAAAACAAGGCCGCACGGGCGCTGGGCGAGTCCCAGCGCAAGATGCGGGAGCACACCGGCAGGCTCGAAGAGCTGAAGCAGTATCACTGCGAGTATCTGGAGCGCTTCAGTAATGCTTCCCGGGAAGGGCTTTCAGTCCCCCAGATGCAGGAGTATCGTGCCTTCCTCATGAAACTGGAAACCGCGATCAGGGATCAGGAGAAAGTCCTGCAGATGAGCCGCCGGGAGTGCACCGGCAAAAAGGACGCATGGCAGGAGAAACATATACGGACGCAGGCCCTGGGTAAGGCGATGGATCGCTTTCGCAAGGCTGAGAACAAGGTCGAGGTCAGCCGGGAACAGCAGGCGACCGACGAACACAATCAGTGGCGTGGCAAAGACACATGAGAAGGGTCTACTCCTGGGGCTCGGTGAATCCAGGCGGCCGCTTCCCCGAAACCAGATAGGCGAAGGCAATCACTTCCGCGATGGCCCGATAGAGCGATTCCGGTATCTCATCGCCCAGGGGTATCTGGGACAAGATGGCTGCCAGTTCCGGGTCTTCCTCCAGCGGGACCTGATGTTTTCTGGCCTGTTCCAGGAGCTTTTTGGCCAATGCGCCTTTACCTTTGGCCGTGATACGCGGCGCATTTTCACCATCGTAAAGGAGAGCGACGGCCAGTTCGGGCGTTTGACGGGGAAGATCACTCATGCTTTTTCATCCAGCAGCGGTTTGGGGGAGCGCGCAGGTTGATCCTCCCGAATGACATCTCCCTGGCATGCGGTCATTGGGCCGGGTTTCAGGCCTGCCCGGAGAAAAGCCTGGGTGAGAACAGGCATCGCCCGATCCAGTTTTTGCGCACTTTCGAGGTGCTGGGCGGTAAAGTGGCTTGAGATGATGTCATCCTGCAATGTGAGCCGGGTTGC
>Ga0255043_10000130_pt1 | contig 12884 bp, 9 predicted proteins | sample BC1_12_9_MG_FD_182778 | JGI IMG/M metagenome (GOLD analysis project Ga0255043, IMG submission 182778) | Seawater microbial communities from Strait of Georgia, British Columbia, Canada - BC1_12_9 | ecosystem: Environmental > Aquatic > Marine > Strait | place: Canada: British Columbia | collected... | reverse complement strand
TCAACGCCGGTTGGAACGAGGGCAGCCTCAAATGGCGCGAGCTGCCGCGCAACCCGTCGATGATGGCCCAGTCGGTGACCTATATCGACACCGCCACCGGGCTCCTCAACGGCGACTGCAGCGTCATGCCGGTCTATATCTACACAAGGGATCACAAGGCGGAGACGATCGACCGGGTCGTCGCCGCGGTCGAGGAGTTCAACGACGAGCACGGGTCCGAGGAGCTCAAGTTCCGCCTCGCCACCGGCAATGTCGGTGTCATGGCCGCCACCAACCAGGCGGTCTCCGCCGCCCAGTTCCCGATGCTGATGTGGGTCTTCGCGGCCATCATCGTGCTCTGTCTGCTCACCTTCCGGTCCTTCAAAGCGACTCTCAGCATCGTCATCCCACTGGCCCTCGTGTCGATCCTCGCCTACGCCCTGATGGCGATCCTCGAGATCGGCCTCAAGGTCTCCACCCTGCCGGTGGTGGCTCTCGGGGTGGGCGTCGGCGTTGACTACGGAATCTACATTTACAGCCGCTTCAAGAGCCAGCTGCAGGCGGGCCAGTCGATCCAGGAGGCATACCTCACGACACTCAAGCTCACCGGCAGCGGCGTCATCTTCACCGGAATCACGCTGGCTCTGGGTGTCGCCACCTGGATCTTTGCACCGATCAAGTTCCAGGCCGACATGGGCATCCTCCTGACCTTCATGTTCCTCTTCAACATGCTGGGTGCGATCATCTTGCTGCCGGCGCTGGCCTACTGGTTCAAACCGAAGGGCTAGTCGGGCCACAACCAAAGAAAAAAGGGCCGCCCATTTGGGCGGCCCTTTGAACTGTGTCAGGATCGAATCAGAACCTGGCGATGAACTCGATGCCGATGATCCGGGGATCATTGGTGAAACCGACCAGATTGTTGAAGTCGATGCCGCCGCGGGCAATGACCTCGTCGGTGATGTTGCGGCCGAAGAGGGCGACCTCGTAGCGGCCTTGGTTCCAGCCGTAACCGAGGCGCAGGCCGAGCTCGAAGCTGTCACCCTTGAACTCCTCAGACTCGTACATGAAGAAGTTCTTCTCGGAGTAGTAGGCCCAGTCCAGCGTGCCGAAGAAGCCCTTGTCGGACGGGTCCGACTGCCAATTGATGATGCCGTTGAAGATAACCTCGGGCGCGTGGGGCAAGCTGTTGCCGTTGACGTGAGCGACACCGTCGATCACCGGATCGGTGACCGTGCAGCCGCCGCCGCAGGGAGCGACCGTCAGATTCGGATCGACCATCTCGGTCGGGTTCCAGCTCGCGCCGAATGTCATCAGCCAGTTGCCGGTCGGCGCCCACTGGATGTCGGTCTCGAGGCCGTAGCCCTCGGTTTTTGCCACGTTGAGCAACGTGGCCGTGTTGAACTCGCCGCCGACGGCGCTCACCTGCTGATCGCTCATCTCGAAGACATAGCCGGTCAGGTTGAAGCGCACCCGGTTCTGGGCCAGGATCGTCTTGATGCCGGCCTCGAAGGACAGGATCGTTTCGGTGTCGGCCACCGTGACGCAGTTGGTGGCCGGGTTCTGCCCGCCCTCGAAATCATCACAGAACATAATGCGGCCCTGGATCGACGGTGCGCGGAATCCGGTGGCGAGACGCCCGTAGATATTGAAATTTTCGTTGACGTCGTGCACGGCGCTGAGATCCCAGGTGACCACTTCGTCCTCGACGTGTTCCAGAATCGGCTCGTCCATCGGGGGCTGGTAGACCGGAATGGGCCGATCTATTATGACGTCCTTCTCGTCACTCGAAAAACGCAGCCCGGCCTTGAGGTTCCATTTTTCGGCGACCTGCCAGTCTACCGACCCAAAGAGGGCGTAGGCGGTGGCATCCGATTTCAGGAACGTAAAGCCGTTAACAGGGTTGCCTGGCGAATCTGAATCGAAGCTCCAGGTATCGGCCTGAAGCTCTTCGTTGAAGTAGAAGAAGCCGGCCAACCAGTTCCAGTCGCCACCCCCGTTGCTCGCAATCCGGATCTCCTGGGTCCACTGGTCGAGGTAGGGCAGACCGTCAGCGGACTCAGCCGAGAAGGGAATGAAGCCGGGGCCGAAACCGGAGACTCCGCCGTCGATGTCGCCGCGGCTGAACATCTCGAGGGTCTCGTAGCCGGTGATCGAGGTCAGGGTGGCGGCGCCGAAATCGTACTCCAGCCGCAGCAGACCGCCGCGGCTTTCGATGTCCTGGCTGTTTTTGCCGTCGTGCCAGACCTGATCCTGCTGGAACCCGCTGACGATATTGCTGCTGCCCGCTTCGAAGGTGTTGGCGCGGAAGATGCGTGCGGTGCCGTCGACATCCCAGCCGTGCACCTTGATCAGACCCGAGAACTTGTCATTCGGTTCCCACAGGAGCTGCAGACGGAAGGCGGTCGTCGTGTAACCACCCAGACTCTTCTCCGGCCCAGGCTCGTACTGGTTATCCACCCAGTCGCTTCGCGATTGATAGAGCCCTGAAAAGCGCGCCGAGAAGTTCTTGCCGAGCGCGCCACCGACCGCGGCCTGGATGTCGGTCGTCGAGTAGGTGCCGTACGAGGCCCGCGCATAGGCGTCGAAGTCCTGCGACGGTTTGACGGTCTCGAACTTGACGATGCCGGCCGGGGTGTTGCGGCCGAAGAGGGTTCCCTGCGGACCGCGCAGCACCTCGATCCGGTCGAGATCGAACAGGGGCATGCCCTTGACAACCGGGTTTTCAAGCACCACCTCGTCAACTACCATCGACACCGGCTGCGAGGCGTTGAGGTCGAAGTCGGCGTTGCCGAGGCCGCGTATGTAGAAGCGTGGGAAGGCGCGCCCGAAGGACGACTCCATCACCAGGCTCGGCACACGACCAGAGAGCATCCTGATATCGGCGCCGCCCGCGGTGAGAACATCGAGCTCCTCACCCTGAAGCACGGAGACTGACACCGGTACATCCTGGATGTTCTCCTCACGCTTTTGCGCGGTGACGATGACCTCTTCCATCACTCTTGGCAGCTCGATCGTTTCCTCAGGCACGCCGGGCTGCTCCTCCTCCGCCGCCTCCTGCGCAAAAACAAGACCGCCGAAGGCGGTCAACAAAAGGCCGAAAACAAGGACTCCAAACAAACGTCTCCTCATCGGGTTTCCCATGATTGACCTCCCCTTGTTGATTCCATGAATGTTCGCCATATATCTGCGACCGAGGATAGCATTACCCCGAGATCCGTGAAATATGTTCACGTCAACGTGGAGTTGCTCCGAAACCTCAGAGCGTCAACTTTTACTCGGGAATCAGCCGCTCACATACGGCATCGCCCATCTCGGCCGTGGAAACGGTGTCCGACGGCGCCAGATCGGCGGTCCGAATATCGGCTGACAACGTCTCCCCCACCGCCCTTTCGACCGCTGAAGCCTCGGAACAGAGAGCGAACGATGAACGGAGCATCATCGCAGCGCTGAGTATTGTGCCGATGGGGTTGACGATGCCACGGCCCGCGATGTCCGGGGCGGAGCCGTGGATTGGTTCATACAACCCCCTCGTCCCCTCACCGAGAGAGGCGCTGGGCAGCATGCCGAGTGACCCGGCCAGAACCGACGCCTCGTCGGTGAGGATGTCACCAAACATGTTGCCGGTGACGACAACATCGAGGGAAACCGGGTCCTGGATGAGGCGCATCGCCGCCGAATCGACGAGCTGGTGTTCGAGCTCGATATCGGGGTACTCTCCCGCAACTTCGGTCGCCACCTGCCGCCACAAGCGCGAGGTTTCGAGCACATTGGCCTTGTCGACCGATGTCACCAGGCCTCGTCTTTGCTTCGCGAGCTCGAACGCCAACCGGACCACTCGACGGATCTCGGCATCGGTGTACACCATCGTGTCGACGGCGCGAATACCGCCGTCCACGTTTTCACGCAGCTGCGGCTGACCGAAGTAGATACCGCCCGTGAGCTCCCGGACCACCAGAACGTCGACTCCCTCCAGGAGCTCGGGACGCAACGGTGACGACTGAATCAGCTCAGGAAACACGACCACCGGCCGCAGGTTGGCGTACAAACCGAGCTCGGAACGCAACCGCAGGAGGCCCTGCTCGGGGCGCACGGCGGCCGCCGGATCGTCCCACTTCGGTCCACCCACCGCACCCAGAAAAACAGCGTCCGCGGCACGGCAGCCATCGAGCGCCTCGTCGGTCAGCGCCGTGCCGTGAGCATCGATCGAACAACCGCCAATAGAGTGTTCCACAAAGTCGAATTCGTGGCCGAAAGCGGCGGCAACTGCTTCGAGGACTTTGCGGCCCTCGGCGATCACTTCCGGCCCGACTCCGTCACCGGGGAGCAAAACGATAGATGCTTTCATCTCGAGTTCTCCACGGGCCTCAGGCAATTGCTGTCAGCATTTCGATGCACGACTATTCTCCTCGTATGTCGTGATGGAGTCCTCGCGCTCGAGCAGGTATCCCAATTGGTCAATCCCCTCGACCAGACACCGCTTGGCAAAGGCATCGATCGGAAACTCGACCGCCCTCCCATCGGGGAATTGGATCGTCTGAGATGGCAGATCGACCGTTACGGTGAGTCCCTCTTCCGCGGCGGTCAGCCGCACCAGCTCCGCATGGGTTGCCGGGTCCACCTCTAGCGGCAACAGGGAGTTCTTGAGCGCGTTGCTACGGAAGATGTCGGCAAAGGAGGTCGAGATGATTGCCCGGAAGCCCCAGCCGACCAGCGCCCACGGCGCGTGTTCCCGCGAGGAACCGCACCCGAAGTTGTCTCCCGCGAGGAGGATCTGCGCTCGCTCGTGTTGCGGTTGGTTGAGAGCAAAGTCAATCCTCGGTTTCGCCTCAGCGGCCGCTTCGAGGTTGGGAACCTCTCCGTCATAACGCCAATCGCAGAACAGGACCGCTCCGAGTCCCGCCTTGTCGGTGACCTTGAGAAAACGAGCCGGGATGATCTGATCGGTGTCGACGTTGTCGACCACGAGTGGAACGACCCGAGATGTGAGTGTGGTGAAACCGTGCATCGAACCCCCGTTTCAACTCCGCCCCGCCCCGGCGACAGCCGGCATCAGCGTCCGAACATCGGTGATCTTTCCGGTGACCGCCGATGCCGCCGCGGTCAATGGAGAGGCGAGGAATGTCCGTCCACCCGGGCCCTGCCGGCCCTCGAAGTTCCGGTTCGAGGTGCTGACCGCATACTGACCCGGCTCGAGCTGATCGCCATTCATGGCGATGCACATCGAGCACCCGGGCAGCCTCCATTCGGCTCCTGCATCGGCGAAAACGCGATCGAGACCTTCTGCTTCGGCCTGGCGCCTGACCCCTTCCGAACCCGGCACCACCAACATTTTCACACCATCGGCGACCTTTCGGCCTTCGAGGACCGCCGCCGCCTGGCGCATGTCGGAAATCCGCGAATTGGTGCAGGAACCGATAAAGACGACGTCGATCGGCTGCTCGACCAAGAGCCCGCCAGGCTCGATCCCCATGTAGGAGAGGGCCTTCGCCAACGCCTCGCGATCACCCGAGCTCAGCACTTCGTCGGGTACCGGCACCCGATCGGTGACTGGAATCGCCATGCCTGGATTCGTTCCAAACGTGATCATCGGCTGAAGCTCAGAGATATCGAGCGTGACCGATCGATCGAAGACGGCTCCGTCGTCGGTCACCATTTTTCGCCAGCCCTCGACTGCGTGCTCCCATGCGTCGCCACTTGGTGAGGACTCCCTGCCGGCAAGGTAATCGAAGGTTGTGTCGTCAGGCGCCACCATGCCGGCGCGCGCTCCCGCCTCGATGGTCATATTGCAGAGAGTCATCCGCTCGTCCATGGACATGTCCCGAACCGCGCTGCCGCGGTACTCGAAGACCTGGCCGGTCCCTCCTGCGGTGCCGATACGTGCGATGAAAGCGAGGATCACGTCCTTGGCCGTAACGCCGGGACCGAGCGCGCCGTCGATCCGAACCTCGGTCGTCTCGGGTTTTCGTTGAAGCAGGCACTGGGTGGCCAGCACGTGCTCCACCTCGCTGGTGCCGATTCCAAAGGCGAGAGCACCGAAGGCGCCGTGGGTGGCGGTATGGCTGTCGCCGCAGACGATGGTCATTCCGGGCCTCGTCAGACCGAGCTCGGGACCGATGACGTGGACGATGCCGTGACGATCACCGCCGAGACGGTGGAGCTCGATGCTGTGTTTCTCGCAGTTGCCCTCCAGTGTCTCGATCTGGACACGGGCGATTGGATCCTCGATCGTCAGACCCGTCGTCGGTGTGGAGTGATCCATCGTTGCCACAGTCAAGTCTGGACGACGAACCGAGAGGCCTCGAGACTCGATTCCAGAAAAAGCTTGTGGAGATGTCACCTCGTGGATCAGGTGAAGATCGATGTAGAGGACCGTCGGCGCGTCGGGTTCCACCACGACCACGTGGTCGTCCCACAGCTTGTCGAAGAGCGTCTCCGGTTTTGACGAGGGTTGGTTCATATCCCCGCCACGGTCATCACGGCGCCCGTCGAGGCGCTGGTCACCATTTTCGAGTAGCGGCGCAGCCAACTGCTCGTTGCAGAAGATTTGAAGGCAGGCAGCGCGGAGATACGACCCGCAATCTCGTCGTCGCTGAGCTGAACATTGAGCGCCCTCTCGTCGAGGTCGATCTCGATTACGTCCCCCGGTTCGAGGGCGGCGATCGGTCCGCGTGCCGCAGCCTCCGGACTCACGTGGCCGATGCACGCGCCACGGGTGCCGCCCGAGAATCGTCCATCGGTGATGAGCGCGACCTTTTCACCGAGACCCATGCCCATGATCGCACTTGTCGGGCTCAGCATCTCCTGCATTCCGGGGCCGCCGGCCGGGCCCTCGTATCTGATCACCACCACATCTCCGGCCTCCACTTCGCCGGCGTAGATTCCGGCGAGGGCCTCGTCCTGAGATTCGTAGATCCGTGCCGGTCCGCTGTGTCGGCGCATGGCGGCGTCGACCGCGCCGGTCTTCACAACCGATCCCTCCGGCGCCAGGTTTCCGAAGAGCACCGCCAAGCCGCCTGTCCGCGAGTGCGGGCTGTCGTGCGCCAGGATCACCTCGTGGTCGGCCACATCGACGCCGGTCAGGCTTTCCCCGAAATTCTCTCCACCGGCGGTCGGACGGTCACCATGAAGGATCCCCGCTTCCCGATCCAACTCGGCGAGCAAAGCTGGGATCCCGCCGGCCCGGTGCAGATCCTCCATGTGCCAGCTTGAGGACGGGCTGATCTTGCACAGCTGCGGCACACGGTCGGCGATCGCATTGATCTGGTGGAGGTCGTAGTCGATGCCAGATTCGCGGGCGATAGCGAGCAGGTGGAGGACCGTGTTCGTGCTGCCACCCATCGCCATATCGAGCGCGAATGCGTCATCGAACGCTCCCCTGGTCACCACCTGTCTCGCCGTGAGATCGAGATCGATGAGCCGCAGTATCTCGGCTCCCGCCCGCACCGCCAGGTCGTGCCGCTCGTCGCTTCCGGCCAGCGCCGTCCCATTGAACGGCAGGGCCAGACCGAGCGCTTCGCTGATGCAGTTCATGCTGTTAGCGGTGAAGAGGCCGCTGCAGGATCCACACGCCGGACAACCCGCGTCCTCCAGTTCCTTGAGCTCCGCCTCGTCGATGGTCCCGGCCTTGAACGCTCCGACTCCCTCGAAGACGCTGATCAGATCTACTGTCCTGCCATCCGACATCTTGCCGGCGGGCATCGGTCCTCCGCTGACAAAAATTGCCGGGATGTCGAGACGCATGGCCGCCATCAGCATCCCCGGTACGATCTTGTCGCAGTTTGGGATGCAGACCATGCCGTCGAAATGGTGCGCCGACACCATGGTTTCCACGCAGTCCGCAATGAGCTCGCGGCTCGGCAGCGAGAACTTCATGCCACCGTGCCCCATGGCGATCCCGTCGTCGACGGCAATGGTGTTGAACTCGAACGGAACACCGCCCGCGCTGCGAATGGACTCCTTGACGATCTTTGCGAATTCATTCAGGTGGACGTGACCTGGAACGATGTCGGCGTAGGAGTTGACAACGGCCACAAACGGCTTGGACATGTCCTCGTCACGTACCCCGGTCGCCTTGAGTAGCGAACGGTGGGGAGCTCGTTCGGCACCTTTTGTGATCATGTCGGATCGGAGCGCGTTCCGCATGCGGCGGTCTCCTGTCAATTCAGCCATTTCGGATCTCCTGCCCTCGTTCTCTCACCACGCCACAAAAACCAACCGCCCCCCGGTCTGGGGGGCGGTGAGAATTGCTGCCTGCCCGACCGGGTCTTAATCGCCGTGGCGAATAAGAAGGGTAATGAGCATCACCCCGGTGCGGTCGTACAGGCGGTTCAACATATCCATCGCTGCCGAATGTATCCATTTCAATCGCTGAAGTCAAAGACGAATTCAATCGTCATCCGAGGGCTTCTCGTTCTGCGAACCCATTGACAGCATCACCGACTCGATATAGCGTCGGTGGCTGGACACGAACGAATGAACAACAACAAATTTCGCCGGGCGCTCACCATCCTCATTACGGAGAAGATCATGCCGATTGGCTGAACCCCGGCTGGGCACGCATAGATTTCACCGCCCCCCAGACCGGGGGGCGGTTTTTTGTTGGGAGAAACCGATGAGGAGCACGGCAATGACCCAGGCACCAGAAACCCGCACGGCACCGCAACCGGAATCGGCACCCGGAGTCCACCTCGTTGCACCGGTGGAAATCTACGACACGACCCTCCGCGATGGAACCCAGCGGGAGGGCATTTCGCTTTCCTGCGATGACAAGATCCGCATCGCGAGGCGGCTCGACAGATTCGGAATTCCGATCATCGAAGGTGGGTGGCCGGGCTCCAACCCGAAGGACGAGGAGTTCTTTCTCAGAGCACGGGACGAGGAGTGGGTGCACGCTGAAATCGCGGCGTTCGGGTCCACCTGCCGGGTTGGATCGGCCCCTGAAGACGACGCCAACATCAAGGCCCTTCTCGACGCCGATACACCGATCTGCACCCTTGTCGGCAAGACGTCCCCGTTCCACGTCAAGGAGGTTTTGCGGACCACTCACGAGGAAAACCTTCGCATCATCGAGGAAAGCGTCGCATTCCTTGTTGAGCAGGACCGCAGGGTGATTTACGACGCCGAGCACTTCTTCGATGGTTGCAAGGAAGATCAGGCGTACGCTCTCGAGACCCTCCGAGCGGCCTTGCGCGGGGGCTCCGACACCCTCGTGGTGTGCGACACCAACGGCGGATCGCTGCCGTGGGAGATCGAGGACCTCACCCGTATCGTGCGCGCTTCGGTCGAGGGCCCGATCGGCATCCACACCCACAATGACGGCGGGTGCGCCGTCGCCAACACGCTGGCCGCAGTGCGCGCCGGAGCCAGACACGTCCAGGGAACCATCAACGGATACGGAGAACGGTGCGGGAACGCAAACCTCTGCGTCGTCCTTCCCCATCTGGAGATCAACGTTGGGCGCAGTTGCATGCCGCCGGAGAACCTCGACCAGCTCTTCGATCTTTCTCGCTTCGTGGCCGAGGTGGCAAACCTGACCCAGGACGAACACATGCCATTCGTGGGACGGAGCGCGTTCGCCCACAAGGGCGGCATCCACACCTCAGCGGTCCGTCGTGCCGTTGACTCCTACCAACACATCGACCCCGCCCTGGTCGGGAATCAGACGCGGATCGTGGTCAGCGAGCTTTCCGGGCGCGCCAGTCTTCAATCCAAGGCCGAGGAGCTCGGCATTTCGACCGGCGACGGCTCGCAGTTTGTCGAGGTATTGGAGCGCATCAAGGAGCTCGAAGCTCGCGGTTTCGCATTCGAGGCAGCCGAGGCGTCGGTGGCCATGATGCTCGAGCGTCACACCCCGGAATACGTACCGCCGTTCAGGCTGGTCGACTACACGACCGTGGTCGAGCACAGGGACGGGCGGGGAATGGTGACCGAAGCCACGGTCAAGGTCAAGGTCGGGGAGGACATACTCCACACCGCTGCCGAGGGCAACGGGCCTGTCAACGCGCTGGACAACGCGCTTCGGAAGGCCCTCCTGCCGGCGTATCCACACATCGAGGAATTCCATCTCGTCGACTACAAAGTCCGTATCCTCGACAGCGAAAAGGCGACCGGAGCCACGACACGGGTCCTCGTCGATACACAAAGCCAAGCCTCACGGTGGAGCACCGTCGGTGCCTCGACCAACATCATCGAAGCCTCGTGGCTGGCTCTCGCCGACAGTGTCGAGTACGGGCTGTCGATCAGTCGGAGAAGGTAGGACCGCCAATGTCGATCCGCGATCACGACCCGGCGAATGCCCCGGCTGACCCGGGTCGACGGACCATACCCCTTGACAGTCGGAGATCCGGGACCCATACTCGAAACCGTTATGCATTCGATTGGTAATCACCTGAGGCACGCGATGAAATCCGCGAACGCGGTCGCACCCGTCGTGTCTCTTTCCAACCTCCTTCTGGTCCTCGTGCTTATTAGCTCCATAACGGGGGTTCAGGCGTAGGTCGTTTTTAAAAACCACATAACGTCACGAGCCCCCGGGAATCCGGGGGCTTTTTTTGTATGGAGGGAAGACACGACATGGAATTGACCGGTGCCGAAATCGTTTGGGAATGTCTGATCCGTGAAGGGGTGGATCTGGTCTTCGGCTATCCAGGGGGGGCGATCCTCCCGACCTACGACGCGCTCAGCAAATACCCGCAAATCCACCATGTACTCCCCCACCACGAGCAGGGGGCGTCGCACATGGCCGATGGCTATGCCCGCGCAACGGGCAAGGTCGGCGTCGCCATGGCCACCAGCGGGCCCGGCGCTACAAACCTAGTCACCGGCCTCGCCACCGCGATGCTGGACTCGTCGCCGATCGTCTGCCTGACCGGTCAGGTGCCGACCCCCGTCATCGGCCACAACGCCTTCCAGGAGGCTGACATCACCGGCATCACCCTGCCGATCACAAAGCACAACTACCTGGTGACCTCGGTCGAGGAGCTTGCGTTCTCGATTCGTGAAGCCTTCTACATCGCCCGCAGCGGGCGGCCCGGACCGGTTTTGATCGACCTGCCCAAGGATGTCCAAACAGGACGTACAGAGTTTCACTACCCTACCGACGAGATCCGGCTGCCCGGCTACCGGCCGGTGCCGACGGCGCCGCTGCAGAAGGTCGAGGATGCGCAGAAACTGATCCGGTCGGCGGAACGTCCGGTGATCCTGGCCGGCCGCGGAGTGTTGCTTTCGGGCGCCTGCGACGAGCTCGTGGACTTCGCCGAGCGCACCGAGACGCCGGTCGGGCTGACCCTGCTCGGCAAGGGAGGTTTTCCGGAGGACCACCCGCTGTGTCTCGGCATGATGGGAATGCACGGCGCAGGCCACGCCAACCACGCGGTGCAGGAGGCCGACCTCCTGCTGGCATTCGGCATGCGCTTCGACGATCGGGTAACGGGCAATATCGCTACCTATGCACCCAAGGCAAGAAAGATCCACATCGACATCGACCCGTCGGAGATCAACAAGAACGTCGAGGTCGAGGTCGGTATCGCCGGCGATCTCAAGGAAACGCTCGTCGGTTTGCTGGACGGCCTCGAGCCGCTCGAACACAGCCCGTGGATCGAGCGGATCGCCAGATGGCGGGACGAATCGAGGGACCGGGAGCTGCTCAACCAGGTCCTCGAATCACCCGAGCTCAAGGCGGCGGAGGTGGTGCACGGCCTTTGGACCCTGACCGGCGGCAACGCAATCACGGTCACCGATGTCGGCCAGCACCAGATGTGGGTCGCCCAGTACTACAAACACAGCAAGCGTCACGCCCTGATCACCAGTGGCGGAATGGGCACCATGGGTTTCGGCCTTCCGGCCGGTATCGGCGCCTCGATGGGCCGTCCCGACGACGAGGTGTGGGTGGTAGTCGGCGACGGCGGTTTTCAGATGACGATGGCCGAGCTCGCGACCGCCATACAGGAGAAGGTCAACGTCAAGATCGCACTGATCAACAACGGCTATCTGGGGATGGTGCGGCAGTGGCAGGAGCTCTTTTACCAAAAGCGCTACAACGCCACTCCCATGTTGAGTCCCGACTTCTGTGCCCTTGCCGCGGCCTACGGCGTCCCCGCCGTACGGGTCGAGGAGCGCGAGCAGATAGAGCCCGCCGTCCGCCAGGCGCAGGAATGCAAAGACGGGCCGTTTCTGATCGAGTTTGTGGTCGAACAGCACGACGTAGTCTTCCCGATGGTGCCGGCGGGTGCCGATCTCCACGACATGATCCGACGACCGATGAACGGTCACAACCAACAGAGGGAGAATTGAAAATGACCGACCGATACACGATCACCGCGCTGGTGGAGAACCGACCGGGAGTGCTGAACCGAGTCGTCAGCATCTTTCGCCGACCGGGGCTCAATCTCGACAGCCTCACCGTCGGGCGCACCGAACGCCCGGACGTGGGGCGGATGACGATGGTCGTCGAAGGCAGCAAGAAGGACGCCACCCATGTGGAGCGCGAGCTCCGCCGGCTCATCCACGTCATCAAGGTCGAGGACGTCAACGGTACACCGCACGTAAGCCGCGATCTGGCGCTCATCAAGGTCAAGGCGACACAGGACACACGCGGCCAGATCCTGCAGATGTGCGGCCATTACCCGGCGCGCGTCGTCGATGTGGCCCTCGAGTCGATCCTCATCGAAATCGCGGGGGAGGAGCACGAGATCGACGGCCTCACCGAACTGCTGCACCCCTTCGGCATCATCGAGATGGTTCGAGCCGGCGTCGTCGCCATGGGGCGTGCCGAGCACGTCCTCGACACCCACCGCGAGCAATCGTCCTGGGCGGAACGCCGGTTCCGCTTTTCCAAGGCGAGCTGAGCGGAGGTCGACACCATGGCACGACTTTTCTACGACAAAGATGCCGATCTCTCCCTGCTC
>Ga0255043_10000129_pt1 | contig 12896 bp, 14 predicted proteins | sample BC1_12_9_MG_FD_182778 | JGI IMG/M metagenome (GOLD analysis project Ga0255043, IMG submission 182778) | Seawater microbial communities from Strait of Georgia, British Columbia, Canada - BC1_12_9 | ecosystem: Environmental > Aquatic > Marine > Strait | place: Canada: British Columbia | collected... | reverse complement strand
CAGGCACGGTACTAGATTACTTAGACAGTACACCTCGCCATCCCTTGTCGGCTCTCAGGCCTCGGAGCAACAATTTCCCTCTACTTGACAGACGAACTAACCTTACTACAATGAGCTATCTCTCTTTTTGTGTTTTGAGAAAAAGATGAACGAGGCTTATCAAATCAAAAACCTTAGAAACTCCATTAACTATTTGGTGCAGAACTCTGGATTGATTTCCGCGCTATTGAAGCTGGCGCAAAGAGAGGGACATCAGCTCTATCTGGTTGGCGGCTTTATACGTGACACTTTGTTGGGTCGGAGCAGTAAGGACGTTGACTTTGTTAGCCCACGAGCTTCAGACCTGGCAAAATCTCTAGCCAAAGAGACTGGCACTAGACTAGCGCTTATAGATCGGAAATTTGGCACTATCCGACTCATACCTCCTACTGGATTAAATGAGCTCAGTGACCTCCATCAGGTTGACCTCTCTCCTCTGCGGGGTTCATCCATTGCCGCGGATCTCAAGCAGCGCGATTTCACCGTAAATGCTCTGGCAGTGGAGTTGTCAGCATGGCAGGCTTATGGCACCTTCGACCTCCTTGATCCTCTCGATGGACTTTCTCATATCCGAGCAGGACGGTTGCAGCTCTGTTCGCCCCGTTCCTTAGAAGACGACCCCCTCCGTATCTTGAGGGCATACCGCCTGGCGGCAAGCCATGATTTTACTCTCAAGGGCTCTACCCAAGACCACATGCGTAAAATGCGTCATGGACTCAATATGATTGCGATGGAGCGTATCAGGGATGAACTTGTGCTTATCCTCTCCACCACCAATTCTGTCCCCATCCTGCGAGTTTTGGATGATGATAATGTATTGAAACTACTGCTGCCGGAATGTGAACCCATGCGGGACTGCAGTCAAAATGACTATCATCACCAGGATGTTTGGCAGCACAGCATTGCAGCGCTGGAGGCTTTGGAATTTTTCCTGGCCAGACCCCAGGAATTACTGGGACGGTATGCTGACGAGGCTTCACCGATTCTTGCACAAAAGATCGCAGGTGACCGAACTCGAGAGATCATGCTGAAACTTGGGGTTTTGCTCAATGATATCGGCAAACCTAGTTGCCGCACTGTAGACAAAAATGGTGTTACCCACTTCTACGGGCACCAAGTCGCTGGGGCTAATATGGCCGGCTCCCTTTGCGCCCGGCTTTGCTTTAGTAACAAAGAAATAGACTTCGTAAGCCAACTAGTTCGTCAGCATATGCGCGTAGTCCATCTATTTAGTCTCAAACGGACTTCACGGAAGGCGCTGAGCCGTCTGTTCAAACTGGGACCTGAACTTTTCTGGCCACTCCTTTTCCTGTTCGGCTCAGACTACAGGGCAACAAAAGGTCCTCGATCACAAGAAGCTGAAATAGGGCCACTTCGTCATAAAATAGACAGGTGGCTTGATTTCTACCACAAGCAGCTGAAGCCAAAAGAGGGCGAGCCTCCTCTGGTTAAAGGACACGAGCTTATGAACCGTCTCAATCTTTCCCCTGGCCCCACTGTGGGAAAACTGCTACACACCCTGGCTGAACTACAGTGGGAGGGCCGGATAAACAGCCGTAAAGAAGCCCTCCAGCACGCTGCTCAGTTGTTAAAGAAGTGGACGAAAAGAAGTTAGGAGTCAGAGGGCATAGGGCATGGAGCATAGGGAGGTACAGCTGGCAGCTGGCTGAAATCAGAGGTCAGAGATCAGACGTCAGAAGTCAGGGGTAAAGCTGATCTCTGATCTCCGACTTCTGACCTCTGTGATAGACGACTTCTACGATTTCAACGAATTGACGAATAACTACTGGCTACTATATTCTGGCCTGACTCATTTTCCTTGACGCCCACTATCTTTTTGACTAGACTTACCAAAGTCACTTTAAATACTTAATAATATGAAGAAATTAGTAAATTCGGTATTCAATCAACTTCGACAGAACGAACTAAGACTGGCCAAATCAATTCTGCGTTGGAAGTTGCAGAAAGAAGATTTGCCCCTGCCAGACAATGCCGAGTTGGATATCGCCGCCTCCCACCTCCTGGATGAGGCCCGGGAAATAGCTAGGAAAAGAGGGAAGAAGCTTTTGGACGTTCTCAAGGAGGAGGCAAAGGCGTTCTTCAGTTCAAAGCCCCCGTAAACCATGGATAACAAAGAGGAGAAAGAATGCTGCCCGCAGAGGATTTCTTCGATTTAAGTGACTGGGCCCACCCGGAGCTATTCACAAGAAAAGAGCCCGTTTGGCAGGCTTTTTCTCGCCTCAAATCCTATCTCTCTGATGTATTAAAGCCCAATTTGCCGAAACCCATCCACTCCAGTCCGGTGTTACAGAAAACAGTTGTCCTGCAGCAGGGAAAAGTTCTCACTTCGGGGTTTGAATTACACCCAGGTGATGCCACCAAGGGGAACTATCAGGTAACCCAGGATGGAGTGGTACTCGAGGGCGCCGCTGTTCTCTATGCAGGGGCTTGCCTGATGGACCATGATATTTTCATAGGACCTGGAAGTGTGGTGGAGCCTGGTGCCCTGATCAAAGGTCCCACCATCATTGGTGGTTACTGTGAAATCCGTCAAGGTGCTTATTTGCGTGGCCATTGCCTGGTTGGAGATCGCTGCGTTGTAGGCCACACCACTGAGATGAAGCACTCGGTCATGTTAAATGGTGCCAAGGCCGGCCATTTTGCCTACATCGGCGATAGTATTCTGGGAAACCGTACTAACCTGGGCGCAGGAACGAAATTGGCGAATCTCAAAATAGTACCCACACAGGTAACTGTAAAAATAGACAAAAAAACACATGATACTGGCCTGCGAAAATTCGGAGCCATTATTGGTGACGATACCGAGACTGGCTGCAATTCGGTCACCAACCCAGGTACCCTGCTAGGCCGTCGGTGCTTAGTATATCCGGGCATATCCGTGAGAAGTGGATATTATCGAGACCGCTCGGTTATTCGCTAGATTCCCTTACCGAGTCGAGAATCAGGATGTTTCGCTATTGACTAACATGAACTTACTCATGCCGCGATTGGAGTTCCCCGCAGCCCCGCTCAGTGAGCGGGAGGAAGAATGCCCAAGCCCTGTTGAATCAGTCTTCGGCGGATCCGCGCAGAGAAACCTAATAGGGCTCGCTAATGCAGTTCTTTAACCCTCAGAGTAATCACCCCCGGGCCCACACCGGCATACATAAGCCTTCAATGAGCCTTACTGTTTAAGATGTCTGTTTTTTTAGTAATTATTTTAGTTAATTATCGAAAATTTATCGTTGACAAAGCGGCAAGGTTCCGCTAATTTGTAAAAAGCCTGCAACAGAGCTACTAGTTGAAAGGGGTCGTCGTCGTACCCGCCTTACATATAAGGGGGAGGACAGGGTGAAAACTTCTGCAGGGAGGAGGGAGGATGAATAAGAGCCAGCTAATTGAACGCATTGCAAAAGAGGAGGGTATTACGATAAAAAATGCTGCCAATGTGGTGAATGTAGTTTTCGACTCCATGGCCGATTCGCTCGCCAAAGGTGACCGTGTCGAAATCCGGGGTTTCGGCAGCTTTAAAGTCAAAAGTTACAACAGTTATCAGGGACGTAATCCCAAAACAGGAGAGATAATTAAGGTCAGAGAAAAGAAACTTCCTTATTTTAAAGTTGGAAAAGAGATGAAGGAGCGCGTTGACAGCGAATAGTACCGGCAATTCTTGTTCGTGAACGCCCTGTGACCTTTGTATCGATATCGATAGTGTCCGAAAGGAACCTGCACGCTCCCATTATTCATCAACTGCAGAAAAGCTGGCCCTTAGGCTCCACAGCTATCCAGCAACTATTCTCTTAAGCCTCCTTTGGCCTCGGTGCACCTGCTAAAGGAGACCACGCCATAGAATATGTGGGAAATCCCCCCACGTTTATACAATCATTGAACCAAGCCTAAAACGTAGATATTCTGCTTGAATCAGCGTGACAATATGGTTAGTCGGTCCGATGAAAGAGATGGAGCCTTCCGGAAGGTTGAAGTCGCTTACCAGAAGTTCTATCAACTACTCAATTCCGATGGTGCACTCCCGTACCGGAGCACAGAATCAGGAATGTGGGCAACATCTGACGCCAATGAAGTATATCGAGCTTTTTGTCATTTCCAGCTAAATCGATATACCCACCTGGCGGACTTGGGTAGCGGAGACGGTAGAGTGGCACTGGTTGGCTCTTTATTCACAAAAGTCACCGGCTACGAGACCGATGAAGTGCTGTATAAGAAGTCGTTGGAAATTCGAGACCAGCTCGGCATGCACAATGTTATATTTCTCCAGCAAAATTATCTACTTGCTGATCTCTCTCCCTATGACATCCTTTACCTTTATCCAGACAAACCCTTCTACGCCTTGGAAGACAGACTACATTATTCTTGGCAAGGACATCTGCTTGTCAACGGACCACATTTTCCCCCTCGCCATTTTAGCAAAGTTGCTGAATCCCCACCCGCAGTCGGGAAGTTTGTGCTCTACGAATCAGCATAAATGCGCGTACGCATAGCGTCAGAAGGGGAGGGGGGTACAAGATAGGCAACCCTCAACATTTGAGGTCGGCAAGCAGGGTCCCCAGCAGAAGACTATCAATCTGGTCCAAGAGCTGGCGATAGAGCCCCCCATAGCTCCTACTTCCATAACATCGCACGCAATTGAAAATCTCGGTTCGCAAGTCTCTCGCTTGCGGGCTCAAAGCCTCGCCATTGTTGGCTTTCTTGTCATTTAGGTTCCGCGCTTCTTCTACTACTAAAGCCCGGCCTTTGTCCCGGAACAAGCCCCATAGTTCTACTAACTTTTCAAATTGTGCATCTATTTTCAATGAAGATGGCTTGGGGTAAGTACTTGCGATACCGCCAGTTCGTTCAAGCTCCCTCACAAGCCCCTGCAGCAGAACAGCAATGGTACCGAATTCTGCCCCGCGGACACCACGTTGCCACTGCAGCAACCAGGGATTCCGCCAGGACCACAGGTTATGCCTCTCTCCAAGGGCAACCAGTTTCTCGGTCTCCCTGGCCATTGCTCGCACGTGTTCCAGGCTCTGCTCGTCCACAGGAACTATGTTTGCTACTTTCGTCCCGTCTGAATCGTCGGGGCATTCAAGTACGGATGAAGACAGCAAATCGTGCCAGATATTAAAGAGGGCCATATTTCCTGCTACATCACCAGGAGTCTCCAGGTGGGGATATGAAAGTACCACGCGGCCCTGACCATACTCTCCCGCAATAATCGCAGGCTCATTTGAGAGACGCTCAGGGTTCAAGTTGATCTGATAGGCTTTTTCCAACTGCTCCCACTCAAGACATGCCGCCACAGTTTCGCAGACATTGAGATCAGATACACAAAAATCGCTCTCCGGATCGCCGTATCGTCCAAGTATTTGAACTTTATCCGGTTTCAAGAGATCGAATTGAGACGGCCACCAGACTTGAAAGGGGGCCTCTCCCTGAAGACCCCACCAGAGAGAATGGGAAACTGTCTGACGAACTCGAATTGAGCCGCTGAAGTTAGGAAGCCTTTCAGCCATCGGCTTGCGTGCAACTGGCAACAGCCCCAACCCCTCATCCACCTGAAGGGCGAGGCCTGCACCGCCGCAGATTCCTAAATATCCCCCGCCGCTTCTAACGAACCGTCGCAATTCCTCGCGACCATGCTTTCCCAATTTCTCACTTTTGAGACTAGCCCAGCCTCCCGGAACTACCAGGAGTTGGCAACCATTCAGACCCCCCTGGCGCACTGCTTCTGCTGTGAGCAGGTCGAAGCGGAAACCGAGGTCCCTAAGAGTATTGACCGCTAAGTACCCCCAAAGAAAGGACTTGTCCCAGAGGAGAGCAACCTTTCCAGGTTTGAGAGGTAAGAGATGCTTAACCGTCGATTCTGGCAGCTCCACGGGCTCAGAGGGGGCCAAGACCTCGGCCTTGCCCCCTAAAGCAAGGAAAAGGTCACCAGGGTTGGCAAAGGAGGTCTGCGGGCCTTGCCAGCGAAAAACCGACTCTCCCTGAGAAATACAGTGATTTACAGTCCTGATAACTTCAGGAAATGAGCCAGTCTGATTCAGCCTAAAGAATTTTGTGGGGTAGGTCATTATTGGTCGGCTTGACTAGGTTAGTGTCCATCCGGAAACCTCCGATGGACATTAGCAAGTTTCCGAGCCAGAAACGAGCAATTTTTCGCAAGATCAAGGAAATCAAGGAATTGCGCGGAGACGTACCGAGGTACGTCGCACAAGAAATTCCGCAGATTGACAAAGAGATTGCGGAAAAGGGCCGTTTCCGGACGGAAACTAGGTTAAATACCTCGCAACTCGCCACAGTCGGGGCATATCCAGGTAACGGAGTTCCCGCTTATCCCCCACTGGTTTTCCTGCATACAAGGAAGACAAATCTGAAAGCCGCAGTCGCAAGTCCAGCAAAACTGTTGCTCTGCACTGCAACAGTGGCACTCGTATTTTTTCCGTTGTTTCTTCCTTCGTGGGGGATTCCCTTCCATTACTTGACCCACTCCTCAGATCGGAATCCTTCCGCTGCGCCCTATCTCAATATCATGGATTGGAATCAGAATATCGCCCAACTCTTTAACGCGTTGGGCGCTCTCATAAGCCTCGATGGCATTGAGGTGTACACCCGGAGTCACCGCCGGTCCCACGCTTGGGAAGTTATTAAGATTACAGCAAAAACCAGTAATCACCGCAGTCCCCCCATCGGTCTCCACCGCCACGGATTGGCCGCCAGGGGTGTGCCCCGGTGTCAATACAACCCGAACCCCGGGAAGAATTTCCGTATCGCCTTCCACGGAGACTACCTCTGATTCGTCCAGCAGGTCAGAATAATAGCGGTGATCGAGAGGGTGGGGTGACTTGAAAAAATCGAGTTCTGCCTGCTGCACATAAACCTTGGCCTTTGTGCATTTGTAGGTGTTTTCGCAGTGATCGTTGTGCAAATGGGTCTGAATGACTATGTCCACATCTTCCGGTTTCAGATTTACCGTGTCCAGAGCCTCCTCAAATTCCATTATCTTCAAGCCGGTTTCCTCCGCAGCCCCTGGGGGAACCATGAATTCCTCCATGCCGGTATCCACCAGAATTTTTTGATCACTGCCCTCTAGGTAGAACACATAGATAGGTAGATAAATACGCTTGCCGTAACCTTTTTGGTAAGTCATGATTCCCTGATCAGTCTCATTAATGCCCACAACCAGAGGGTGGATCATATATTTACTCATATCATACAACCTCACTCAATAATCAACTCATTAAACAGGTTAGCATTAAAAAACTAAACTATTCTTCCTTTTCATGCTGCTTGCGCCACTTTTCATACCAACAACTGAAATCATACATACCCTGGTAGCGATCTTGACCGCGGAAAAGGCCCTGCGATATCTCCAAGACTCCCTTGACATATTCGGGTGAGTAGTCGGGAATCCTATGCTCAGAAAAATATCTCTCGTGCAGTTCATGGCCGGAGTCCAGAGTAGCCTTTTCACCTTTGGCCTCCTGCTTTAACTTGTAGCCCAACGGCTCCTTGGGCAGCATAAAAGGGTCCCATTCCTCATACCCTTTCTTCAGTATGCGCTTCTGGCTTCTCGGGGACATGGCCTCAAAAAGGTCCCTTTTCTTTTTTTCTTCTTCGGGAGTTAATTTTGCCATAGCTCCGTGGCCCTACACTCAACACCTATAAGAGTTCCATGCAATCATGCCCAGGCTAGCATCATCAGAGTCTAACGCCGCCCACGGCAAATCCAAAATCCTAATTTCGAATTTCCGTCTACTCCGTAGGCGGCGACCCATTCTCCCCGAACTCACAAGGCCTGAGGATCTCCAACTCTTCCCGGTTCGCCTCTCTGACCTTCTCCACCTTGACCTGGTAGATAAGGGCTTTACCGGCAAGGGGATGATTGTAATCAAGAACGATCCTGTCAGGTTTCTTCTCTAATACCAGGTACCCGAAGGTGACCAGGTGCTGCGGGTTGATGGCCCGGACCCAGCGACCCTCTTCCAGGTTCTTCCCCTGCGGAAATTCCGCAAAAGTTTTCTCCTGAATCAGGCCGGGATCGTACTGACCAAAACCTTCATTGGGGCCCACGGTGATTTCCACCTCATCTCCTTGGGACAAGCCAATCACCCTTCTTTCCAAACCCGGAATTACCTGATTGTAGCCCGTTACGAACTCCATATGGGCTAGGGCCTCCTCAGGATCCCCCTTGACAATTTCGCCATTTTCTAATCTTGCCGTATACTTAAGGATTACATAGCTATTTTCAGACTGAATTGTCACTATACACCTTCCCTCACTAACCGCAGCCCAGCTCTTTTGCTATTTCGGGGTTAACCTGAAAACCCAACTCGGTTGCCTTTTCGCAGTGGGTTTTGGCTGCTTCCAGGTCGCCCTTGGCTCGGTAGGCATGCAGCAAGTTGTTATGGGCCAGAGCAAAGCTAGGATTCAAATCGAGCGCCTTGAGATTTTCCCTAATCGCAGACTCCAGATCACCTTTTTGGAAATAGGCACCCCCAAGATTGGTCCTTACCGCAGCTTGATTGGGATCAATCTCCAGGGCCTTCTGGTACCCGGCCATTCCTTCATCCAATTTTCCTTCTTGGATCAGGGCGAACCCGAGATTACTGTGAGCTAGAGGATGGTTGGGGTCTATCTCCAGTGCCTTCTGGTTGGCCTCAATGCATGCCTCTAAATTACCTTTGCGCAGGTAAATTCCTCCCAGATTGATATACGCCTCCACCAGTTTAGGGTCATAGACTATGGCCTGTTGGAAGCATGTAATTGATTCGTCCAGTTGCTCCCTCCGCGCATAAGCAAGGCCCAAGTTATAGTGGAGTGGAGCCGAATAGGGCGTGGCTAAGAGCTGCTTTCTCAAGGCGCGAAAGATCTTATCTTCAGTAACCTCCTCTTTCTTCTTTTCTTCCATGATCATCTACTCCGTATGCAATAAATTCAGGGATTCAGGGATTCAGGGTTTTAGGTGTCAGGGAAGAAAAACAAGAAAGCCAAAAGCTAACCCTGAAACCTGAACACTGAAACCTGTTCTTTGAATTGGCAACCCTAACTATCTCCTTATAACATGTCAAGGGTGAAGCCAATGCAGTACACAAAGGGAAGGGGAGGGGGGATACTCAACGCTTATCCACACTTTTTTTCTCATCCTCCAAAGCAGCTTCAATGGCAGCTATCTCCGCCGTCACCAGTTCTACGGGTCTCCGCGCTCCGAGCTTCTGGTATAGGTTTAGGGCCTGGCTCAGGCGCTCCAATGCTTTCTTGGGCTGTCCAGCCTTGTACTGCAGCTCACCCAATCCTGTGAGCACAAATGCGAGTCGATCCGCCACCCGGTGTTGCTCATAATACTTTAAAGCTTCCTCAAATCTCTCAATAGCGAGTTCAAATTCTTCCTGGTCGCGATACACCAGGGCCATTTTTTCGTTGAAGTGGGCTATCCCAAGTTGGTCGTTGTGGCTCTGACAGATATCCTTGGCCCTGCTGAAAGCCTCCAGGGCCTGGGACAAATCCCCCTGATCTTCGGCCAACTCTCCCAATCTCGCCATCAGGTTGGCAATATTTTGCTCGTCCTCTTGTTTTTCAAAAAAATCAAGGGCTTGCTTGTAATGAGTACGAGCTGTTTCAGGACTTTGAGTGTTGCGGTAAATATCTCCCAGACCAATGGCACTGAGGGCGCATCCTTCCGCGCTGCCCAGTTTTCCACAGATGGCCTTTGCCTCTCTCAAGTATTCTTTGGCCTCATCCCACTTTCCCTTCTGCAGGTAGATATCCCCTATCTTGAAGCAGGTGTTGGCGATGCCCTCTTCATTGTTGGAGGCGCGAAAGCTCTCCAAATCGTCCAAGTGCTTTTTGAGTGACATGTGCTTCTCTCGATACCAGAAAAATAACCGCTCGCTTGTTCCGCCTTTTCGTGTCCCGCTAAACTGTCGCAGGCGCAACCTTTATATTATATATACTGACCGGGGACAACAGCAAATATTGCTGACCCTTTCCCCCCGCTTTTTCTATTGACAAAGAGCTGGCTCCGGACTATAGAAGAAGATTGAGTGAATTGATTCACTTATTCATTTTACACTATCAAGCTCGGATATTTCATGAACTGACGTCGCGAGACCGTGAAGATGGGTGTGCCACTGTGCAGCCGCAGGGGTTCGGACCCGAGTAGTACTTGCACAGTACTTCGCAGGGTCCGAACACTGAGGACGCCAGGAGGACGGCCATATCCGCGGTCGCAGCAGACAATTCATGAAATATCCGGGCTAGTACCCCTCAAGGAGGAACACATGAGCGAGGAAGAGAAACAGGCAATCATTGACTTCATGAAATCGAAGAAGGGGAAGACCAAGCACTATTTCAACGAGCTTTGCAAGGCCGTTCCCCATATGAAAATGCGTGCTGCTAAGAAAGTCATCAATGAGATGGTCAATGATGGCCAGTTGAAATATTGGTCCAGTGGCAGCACCACCCTTTACTTGCTGCCCGAGCACGCCGATGTGAGCAAAGAAGAAGAAGGGATGAACTAGCAGGTTCATCATTGGGAATTTTTGCTGGTCAAACCCGATTACATTGAAACGCAGTTTACGGGCTTGATTTACGAGATTGACCCAAAGAGCACGGTTAACTTGATTTCTCAGGGTCGATCTCCATATTATATCCTTCAACCTCTTTCAGTCCCTAACTACCGGCTTCTACCATTGTCTTCAACTGGCAATTCCCCTGCTTTGACTGGGGGGTGCGTCGATCTGTCCACCCAACTTGGTCAGCCTACGTTGTTGGGTACTATTGAGTCAGAGCATTCTTACGGGTGAGGTGATTATCAGTATCTGAAAGAGCAGGGCGGCTGCACCTGCAACACAGATCCGTCCACGTTGCCCCCCTGGTTGTTTCCACAATCTTATTTTGATTGACAAAATTCAGCAGACGGTTTATACAAACATAACTCACTGAGTGAATTGATTCACGAATAGCGCTATGGACTACATTTCTCATTTCCCCCACCTAAACCAAATGAGCGCAATTATTCGTATTTCATGCGAAATGAAACGCTATTTTTTAAATAGCAGCTATGAGAGAGGAGGTGAGACTCCCCAGATTGAGGTAAATCCGATTTGCCAGACAAAGACCTATTTTCCAACTGTTGTATAAGGAGGTAAACGGAATGGCTTTGAAACACAAGACCCCATTGCTAGATGAGCTGGAAAAGGGGCCCTGGCCAAGCTTCGTCTCGGACGTAAAACAGATAGCCGCGAGGAAGCCCATGTGTGAGGACCTTTTAGGCCTGCTCGAACAATCCTACGTGGACAAAGAAGGACACTGGAAGCACGGCGGCATCGTTGGTGTACTTGGTTACGGTGGCGGAGTGATTGGCCGCTACTGCGACCGGCCGGACCTCTTCCCAGAAGTGGCCCACTTTCACACCATGCGTGTCAACCAGCCTTCGAGTAAATTCTACAACACCAAAGTCCTAAAACAGCTTTGCGACATCTGGGAAAAACGCGGCAGTGGTCTCACCAACATGCATGGCTCCACCGGAGACATCATTCTGCTAGGCACTGTCACTGACGAACTCGAGCCCATATTTTATGAATTGACCCACGATATGAATATGGACCTGGGCGGTTCCGGTTCCAACATGCGTACGCCGAGCTGTTGCTTGGGTAAGGCCCGTTGCGAGTGGTCCTGTATTGACACTCAGGCCATCACCCACGACATTACCACCGAGTTCCAGGACGAGCTTCATCGGCCCGCCTTTCCTTACAAGTTCAAGTTCAAGACCTCCGGCTGCCCCAACGACTGTGTGGCCGCCATTGCCCGGGCTGACTGCTCCATCATCGGCACCTGGCGCGATAAGATCCGCATCGACCAGGAGGCTGTAAAGGCCTACGCCGCCGGGGAATTGGCCCCCAACGGCAATTCCTTCGATACGGGACCAAGTGTTCTGGACATCCAGAAAGAGGTTTGTGACCTGTGCCCCACTCGTTGCATGGAATGGGACGGCAAGGCCCTTAAGATCTGGGATGAAGACTGCACTCGCTGCATGCACTGCATCAACGTCATGCCCCGGGCTCTGAGACCCGGAACCGACACCGGCGCCACCATCCTTTGCGGCGCTAAGGCTCCCATCCTTGAGGGTGCGCAGCTCTCCAGCGTTATCATACCCTTTATGAAGATGGAAGAGCCGTATGAGGAATTCAAGGATTTCGTGGACAAGATGTGGGATTGGTGGATGGAAGAAGGCAAGAACCGCGAGCGCTTGGGCGAAAGTATCCAGCGTCTCGGCCTGAGAGCCTTCCTCAACGCCTTAGAGCTTGAGCCCGACCCGCGCATGATCAACACGCCGCGCTACAACCCCTATATCTTTTACGATCCCGCTGACGTACCTGGCGGTTGGGAGATTGACGGCAAGGCTTACCGCGAGAAACACCAGGCCTAGGAGGTAAACACAATGGCTTTTGATCCAAACGAACCGATGAAAGATCGTATTACTGATATCGGGCCACCGCATTATGAGCAGTTTTTTCCGCCAGTCATCAAGGATAATTACGGCAAGTGGAAGTACCACGAAATCCTCGAGCCTGGCGTTCTCGTCCACGTTTCGGAAACCGGCGCCGAAGTCTATACCGTCAGGGTGGGCGGCATCCGGCTGATGAGTGTGGATTTAATCCGCGAAACCTGCGAAATCGCCGACAAGCACTGCGACGGCTATTTGCGCTTCACCACCAGGAACAACATCGAGTTCATGGTGGATGACAAGGCCAAACTGCAGCCACTGATAGACGACCTGAAGAGCCGCAAGTTCGAAGCCGGCAGCAACAAGTTCCCCATCGGCGGCACCGGCGCCGGCATCACCAACATCGTCC
>Ga0255043_10000123_pt1 | contig 13045 bp, 9 predicted proteins | sample BC1_12_9_MG_FD_182778 | JGI IMG/M metagenome (GOLD analysis project Ga0255043, IMG submission 182778) | Seawater microbial communities from Strait of Georgia, British Columbia, Canada - BC1_12_9 | ecosystem: Environmental > Aquatic > Marine > Strait | place: Canada: British Columbia | collected... | reverse complement strand
GATTGAAGATTGGACACAAACTTCCTGCCAGCACTTCTGCAATCTTCACTCTTCAATTTTCAATACTTCAGCCCCACTCTTTTCCTGACAAGGTCAAGGGTTGGGGCTGCTTTTTCCCGTGCCTTATGAGCCCCCTGGGCCAGTATCTTTTTCAGAGATTCTTTATCCTGCAGAAGTTCAGCCCTTTTCTCACGGGCGTCTTTAAAATAATCCTCTATGAGATCTACAAGTTCCTGCTTGATATAACCGTACGCAGCACCACCTTCAACATAAAGTTTTCTCACCTCTGCCAACCTGTCCACAGGGGCGAAGAGTTTGAAAATGTTGTAGAGATTGCACGCATCAGGATCCTTTGGTTCTTCAACCGGCGTAGAGTCAGTCTGAATTGCCATTACCCCTTTCTTGAGTTGTTTTCCTTCTAAAAAGATGGGAATGGTGTTGCCGTATGATTTTGACATTTTCTGCCCGTCAATACCAGGTACTGTTGCGACACTTTCTTCAATGGCCGGCTCAGGGATAACAAAGGTTTCACCAAAAACATGGTTGAATCGTATGCCAATATCCCGTGCAACCTCCAGGTGCTGTTTCTGGTCCTTGCCCACCGGCACAATTTCTGCCTGGTAGAGTAAAATGTCTGCAGCCATTAAAACAGGATAGGAAAACAGGCCATGGCTTGGAGCTAAACCCTTGGCGACCTTATCCTTGTATGAATGACAACGCTCAAGAAGCCCCATGGAGGTGATTGTTGACAATATCCAGGTCAATTCAGTCACCTCCGGCACATCACCCTGTACCCAGAAAATACACCTCTCAGGATCAAGCCCCAGAGCAATGAAATCTGCTGCTGCCTCAAGGGTACCCATGGCAAGTTTTTCCTGATCATGCACTGATGTCAATGCATGCAGGTTAACAATAAAAGCATAGAGTTCACTCTTTTCCATATTACGGATCATGGGCAGCATCATGCCGAAATAGTTTCCAATATGGAGTTGGCCCGAAGGCTGGATACCTGACAGGATTTTCATTTGGTTATCCTTAGATAATATAAAAAGGTTTTTAATAATCTTCAGGTATGAGCAGTTTTCTTATTGCCTGCACACCCATAATTTTTGAACTAAAAACAATCTGTCACCTGAAGATTTTCTTGTATTCTGCATAAAAATTTTCAGCCACACGATAGCTTGTTCGAGGGCAAGTCGTTTGGCAGTGATAATAAAAAAGGAGGACACGGGCAACAACTTTTCCGCATCCTCCTTAAAGTTCAGATTATATATTTCTTACGAGAGACTGTCGAAGTCTATTTTACCTCCTCAAAATCTGCATCAACAACATCCTCATCTGTTTTACCTTCATCACCGGCAGGACCGCCTGCTTCAGGGCCGCCATCACCTGGCTGCTGCCCCGCCTGCTCCTGTGTGGCCTGGGAATACATAATCTCGGCCAGCTTATGTGAAGCCTGGGTCAGGGATTCAATTCCCTTTTTGAGATCATCAACATTGTCGCCTTTCTCGATGATCTTCTTCAGAGAGTCAATCTCCTGTTCAACCTTGGACTTGGTCTCAGCATCCACCTTGTCACCAAGATCTTTCAAACTTTTCTCAGTTGCATACACCAGGGAATCAGCCTGGTTTACAGACTCAACCAGTTCCTTACGTTTTTTATCCTCATCAGCATGCAATTCTGCATCCTGCTGCATTTTCTTGATTTCATCTTCAGACAAACCGCTGGAAGCCGTGATCTTGATTGATTGTTCCTTGCCGGTTCCCATATCCTTTGCCGATACATGCAGAATACCATTGGCATCCAGATCAAAGGTTACCTCAATCTGCGGCACACCGCGCGGTGCCATTGGTATATCAGTCAACTCAAAACGCCCTATAGTCTTGTTGTAGGACGCCATCTCCCTTTCACCCTGCAGCACATGGATGGACACTGCCGGCTGGTTGTCAGCGGCCGTTGAAAAAACCTGGCTCTTTTTAGTCGGTACCGTAGTATTTTTTTCAATGAGCTTGGTGAATACACCGCCCAGGGTTTCAATACCCAACGAGAGTGGAGTAACATCAAGGAGAAGAACATCTTTAACGTCTCCACGAAGCACTCCGCCCTGGATTGCGGCACCGATAGCAACCACCTCATCAGGATTGACTCCCTTATGGGGTTCTTTACCGAAGAGTTCCTTAACCTTCTCCTGGACTTTAGGCATTCTTGTCATGCCGCCTACCAGAATAACCTCATCAATATCCGAAATGGAAAGGCCGGCATCTTTCAATGCTGTCTTACAGGGACCAACGGTGCGTTCAATCAAATCCTCAACCAGACTTTCAAGTTTTGCCCTGGTAAATTTGATATTCAGATGTTTGGGGCCTGAAGAATCTGCTGTAATAAACGGCAGGTTTATTGTGGTTTCCATGGTGGTGGAAAGCTCCATCTTGGCCTTTTCGCCTTCTTCCTTGAGACGCTGTAAAGCCATCTTGTCCTGGCGTAAATCAATCCCCTGATCGCGCTTGAACTCATCTGCAAGCCAGTTGACAATCCGCATATCGAAATCTTCGCCGCCGAGAAAGGTATCACCGTTGGTGGATTTTACCTCAAACACACCGTCGCCAATTTCAAGGATTGACACATCAAAGGTACCGCCGCCAAGATCAAAAACAGCAATTTTCTCTTCACCTTTCTTGTCAAGCCCATAGGCCAGAGAGGCTGCGGTCGGCTCGTTTATAATCCGCAGAACATTTAAACCGGCAATACGCCCTGCGTCCTTGGTCGCCTGGCGCTGACTGTCGTTAAAATATGCAGGTACTGTCACAACCGCATCAGTAACTGTTTCACCAAGGTATTCCTCGGCAGTTTGTTTCATTTTGGTAAGTATCATGGCGGAAATTTCTGCAGGTGTGTAGACCTTGCCTTCAGCTTCCACAGAAACTTCACCGCTCTTGCCTTCTGCAATTTTAAAAGGGCTAACCTTAATGGATTTGGTTACTTCAGGATCAGTAAATTTTCGGCCGATCAAGCGCTTGATGGCATAAAGAGTGTTTGATGGATTCGTTACACCCTGACGCTTTGCAACCTGGCCAACCAGACGCTCACCACTATCTGAAAAGGCTACTACTGAAGGCGTTGTCCTGTTGCCTTCCACATTAGCGATAACCTTTGGTTCCCCACCTTCCATTACAGCAACACAAGAGTTTGTGGTACCCAAGTCAATTCCAATTATTTTACTCATTCTTGCATTCTCCTTTTATATCTATCTCTACTTTATCATTAATAAAAACAATTACGTGTTAACGGACTTTTTACCTGAAAGAATCGTGTACAATTTACAATGTGCACGATCTCTTCGTTGTCAAGACCCCGTTCCAGGCAGTTTTGAAACAATTACTTTTGCCGGCCGAAGAAGCCGATCCTTATAAACATACCCTTTTTGAAACTCCCGCAAAACGAGGTTAGGCTCCATCGCGTCGGTTTCCTCCATGGCTATTGCTTCATGGATATTCGGGTCAAAAACCTCTCCTACACTATCTATGGCCTTAACCCCAAATTTCTCAAGGGTTCCCAGGAGGCCATCTCTTGTAAGTTCGACACCTTCAAGCAAACTCTCAATATTGTTAGCTTCCTGGGCCTGATCCATAGCCCTTTCAATATTATCAATGCCAGGCAGCAATTCCTTTAATATGTTTTCTTCTGCATATTTTAAAGAAGTATCCCGTTCCCGCTCTAACCGCTTTTTGCTGTTATCAAAATCAGCAGCCAGGCGAAGTACCTTATCTTCGCTCTCCAGCAGTTTAGCCCTGGCTTCTTCCAGCGCGACAGCCATATCCTGTTCCTCCTCCTGCGGGGAGATTTCACCTCCCATTTCTTCCACAGTCTCTTCATCAACAGGAGGCTCAACTTTCTTTTTCTCTTTTGCTGTCACTTCTTTCTCCTTATGCTCTAATTGGGTCCATGACCCAATGCAATAATATGCTGAAACTTCAAACAATTTTAGAAATCATCGAGATGTCGAGATGTGGGGAACAATAAGTATGGGCCCAAGCCTTGTCAAGGCAGGGGAAAAACAAATACCCCCTCCTTCTATCATAAAAGGAGGGGGTATATTCAACGGGATTGATCTAAAGTTTGTCAGCTGGAAAGATATGTTTTGATTGAATCTGCGATATTATCAAAAATTTCCCGGAACTGCTCTTCGTCAGTTTCAAGCAAAGTGGAACGGAACCCCTGCAGAGTAGTGGCAAACGAAGATAATGGCACAACACATACTCCCGTTGCACCGAGCAGGTAATAAACAAACCGCTTGTCAAGTGAGACGCCTGGCTTATTCACCAGTGATTCGACATGGGCCTTGACTTCCGGGTTCTTGATGGGAAGTGTCTGCCTGTTATGAAGCACACCATCATCAAAAACCACGCTCATGTAAAAAGCACCGTTGGTACGGTTTAACAGGACACCATCAATATTTTTCAGACAGTCATAAGCGACATTTGACAACCTTTCATACCGTTGTAATCTCTGGGCAAGATAGTCCTGATATTGAGGATGAGTCACCACCCTTGGCATAACCACCTGGGGTAGCGTAGTCGAGCAGACCTCCAGCATCTTGGCATCCAGAATTGACTGAATATATTTCTCAAACATCGGGTCTTTATGACCATTATATATCTCTATCCAGCCACAACGGGAACCGGGCCAGGGCATCTCCTTTGAGATACCGCGCATAACTATGGCCGGGACATCTTCGATGAGGTCGGAAAGCGGCAAGGTAGTCTGACCGTTATATATAATGTTGATATATATTTCATCGCAGACCACAAACAGGTCATATTTCTTGGCTAATTGCACCATCCCTTTGATTATTTCTACAGGATATACAGCCCCTGTCGGATTATCAGGGTTGATTATCAGGATACCTGCAACCGCCGGATTATATTTTATTCGCTTCTCAAGGTCATCAAGATCCGGATACCAGTGATTATGAGGATCAAGTTTATAGGCAACAGGCCGGTCTCCGGCATGGGCTGCCTCTGCTGAGGAATGGGTTGTATAGCTTGGCGTGGGCACAACCACCCTGGCTGTTCTCTTAAGGAATCCAAAAACCTTGCCGATGGCATCCCCAAGGCCATTAAAAAAAATAATGTCTTCGGGGCCAATCTGGACCTTGCCTCTTTTGTTTGTCTGTTCCGCAATAAACTTCCTTGTCGCCAAAACGCCTCGGGTAGGACTGTAGCCATAGGTCACATCATCCTGTACCGTTTCCGAGACAATATCCTTCATCCACTTCGGTATGTGTTCCCCTTTGGCCACCGGGTCACCTATATTTTCCCAGTAGGTTTTCATTCCGAGTTCTTGAAGTTTTTCACCGACGGCGACTATGTTACGAATCTCATAGGTAAGTTCACCAGCTCCGATATGAACAATATCTGTTCTCATGCTATCATTACGCTCCTTATCAGATTTACAATTCCGAAACTTTTAAAGTAGTTCTACTTCATTATTAATATGTTTTGTTTTAAACAAACCGGGCGAACACCAAATCCCAGTGTTCGCCCGGTATAATGCATACCTAGCAAAAAAATGTATTACCACAGGCTGGAAAGTTAGTCAATCACCTGAATCTGTGAGCCGTCAGATAATCCCAGGCAGCAACTCAGCAGCAGTTATTTAAATGATAAACACCACCCTGTTTTATTACTCATTTCCATACTTATTAAGTTTGCTTAAAAGGGTTTTTCTGGTAATCCCCAAACGCCTGGCGGCCTCACTTTTATTACCGTCCACCTCATCAAGGGTTTTTAAGATCACCATCTTTTCAGCCTCCTCAAGAGATGAAGGCAAGCCTTCCATGCCGACTGTGATTGTTCCGCTTTCCTGTTGGGCCCATTTTTTTATGGGTATAGGCAGAATTTCCTCATCCAGATAATCGCCACGCATGAGAATTACTCCACGCTCCATGGCATTTTCCAACTCACGTACATTACCAGGCCATGGGTAATGGAGCATAACATCCATGCAACCTGGAGTTATGCCTGACACATTACGATTGTTTTTCTCAGCATACATCTGCAAAAAATGTTCCGCCAAAAGGGGAATATCCTCCCGCCGCTCTCTAAGTGCCGGAACATGCAGCATGACAACGTTCAGGCGGTAATAAAGATCTTCGCGAAAACGTCCGGCTTTCACCTCATCTTCCAAAATCCGGTTTGTTGCAGCTAAAAGCCTGACATCAACCTCGACCACATCATGGCCACCAACCCGCTGCAGTTCATGCTCCTGCAGCACCCGGAGAAGTTTGACCTGCATGCCCGGAGACGTTTCCCCGATCTCATCAAGAAAAAGGGTACCCTGATCCGCCTGAACAAATTTACCATCCTTGCGCCGGTCAGCACCTGTAAAGGAACCTTTTTCATGCCCGAACAGTTCTGATTCAAGCAGGTTTTCAACCAGAGCAGCACAGTTAACCTTTACAAATGGACCATTTTTTCGTGTACTATTTTGATGCAGGGCTGAAGCAATCAACTCCTTTCCTGTCCCTGATTCACCGGCAACAAGGACTGTTGCCTCGGTGGGTGCCACAAAAGAGACCATCTCCAGCAGATCAAGCATCCCTTGAGATTTCCCGATAATTCCTGCGGAGTCCACCAATGCTCTTTTCTGGTATTTTGCCTCTTCTTTTACCTCCACCACCTGCCTATGGTCAAGAGCACGTGCCATGGTGAGACGCAACCGGTCAAAATCAAGTGGCTTGGTGAGATAGTCATGGGCCCCTATTTTAATGGCCTCCACTGCTGCATCCACTGAAGAATACGCGGTCATTATGACAACCGGAATCGCCGGGTTAAAAGCATGGATCCTCCGCAGGGCCTCCATGCCGTCCATTTTGGCCATGCGGACATCCATCAGGATGGCATCATAGGAATGGGCTTCGACAGCTGCCACAGCCGTTGTTCCGTCATCTGCCTCCTCGACATTCCAGCCCCATTCGCTAAACATGGAGCTCAGCATAAATCGATGTGACCTGTCATCATCAACAACCAGTACTTTTACAGGTTTTCCCTTTGTCTTCACCTTGCGTATCACCTTCTCTTCAGAGAATATTGTTATTTTTTTTCAAAAAGGTATACATTGACCCAGGTAAATACTCAATAAATATTATGCCTGCATGGCAATGCCTCAATAAATATTCCTTCAACTTATAGCAGGTTGTTCCAAACAGATATCTGCTCCGGTTAATTTTTACATTTGAGAACTCTTTATATCAATGAACTCGAAAAATCTGCATACTGTGTTGATAGAAAAACTTGTTCCCGGGGGTCTTGGTCTTGGCAGACTGACCGGGGGAATGGTTGTCCTTGTGGGCTATGTACTTCCAGGTGAAAGAGTGGTGGTACGTGAAGTGATCCGCAAGAAAGATTTTATTTCCGCCAGGCTCGAGGAAATCCTAACTCCCTCTCCAGACCGCACCAATCCTCCCTGTTCCTTATATGGTCGTTGCGGAGGCTGTGATCTGCAGCATGCAACGTATAATGCCCAAGTCCTCTTGAAAAAAGAAACTCTTACAGAAAGCCTGCAACGGGCTGCCGGGGATATCTTTTCTGATCCTGAAATTGCAATCCACTCTGCCCTTGCCTCCCCTGAAGAATTTGGATACCGGCAGCGCATACGTTTACAGGTTGACAAGGAAGGGCAATACGGTTTTTTCCGTACCGGGTCCCATGTCCTGGAACCTGTTTCACAATGTCTGCTTGCCAGGGACACCCTGAATACAGTTCTTGGGCAACTCCATTCCAGTGACCCCTTTACAGGACTTATCAAACAATGCACTGCTTTTGAATTGCTTTTTAATCCAGGCAGCAGCGAGACTGTCATGCTTTTGCACTTCAGACGCAAACCAAGGCCAAGAGACTCTTCCATGGCTACAGATATAGTCAAAGACATAACCGGCCTCTCCGCAATCCTGATGCAGGTTGAGGGTTACGGACTGTATGATCCTCTCAGTCAGTCACTTGTCTCCAAGCCGCCACACCTCTCCCAAACTATTTCTATTGGAAAGTTGCAGACAGAGATTACACTTACCTGGGAGGCTGGTGGATTTTGCCAGGTAAACCTGGCCCAAAACAAAAAATTGATCAACCTTGTTATGGACATGATCACAGCCGGTCCCCATAACAGGATTTTGGATTTATATTGCGGTTACGGCAATTTTTCGCTTCCAGTTGCGCAAATTGCCGGAAAAGTCGTTGGAATTGACAGCCAGAACGCTGCTATCAGAAGCGCTAAACGAAATGCCATACTTAACGAAGCTCATAACTGTTATTTTGAAAAAAATCAGGTAGAGGCCGGAGTCAACGGTCTTTTAGATGCTGATGAAACTTTTGATACCGTTATCCTTGATCCACCAAGGCAGGGTGCTGCTGCTATTGTTTCCATGCTTCCCGGTCTGGGGGCAGAGCAGATCATTTATATATCCTGCAATCCTGCAACACTGGCCCGTGACCTGGCAATTTTATGTCCAAAAGGGTATACATTGTCATGCCTGATCCCTTTGGATATGTTCCCACAAACCCATCACATGGAAAGCGTCGCGCTGCTGACACGAACATCTCAGTAACCAATACGGAATACGTTCCACTCCCCTGGTTTGCTTCTCCATTGCTCATCTAATATATTGACAGAAACAGCTAATATTGCTAGGTAGGACGAGATTCAGGACTCGTATTTTCAGGCCAACTGTAAAGGATAGAGAATTTCTAAACAGTAACGGCCTAACCCCAAAGGAAATAACCATGACGCCCCACGTAAAAAAAATCACCGCAGACGGGCTTGCAACTCTCATTGGCAGTCTTCCAGCTGCAAACCATCAGCAAGCCATGGACTGGATACTGGACTCCACCCCTGAAATCCCTCTCTGGCCTCAGCTTCCGGTTAATCCCAAGGAAAGAATGCTCAACCAGTTTATTGAAGGTTTGCCAGGAATAATTGAGGGTGATGATCGCACCTATTTTGATGTAAATGCAGAAAGCTTTCCAGATGAGCAGCTTTCATTTTACGAAGAGTATCTCAGTGTTTCAGAAAATACCAAGACACTTCTTGCCTCGAGGTTTCAAACCAGCAGTGACCGGGCGGCCGGACTTTACCTGCTTGCTGACCAGGCACAAAAAACAGGAAGTCAGCTGACTGCTGTAAAGGGCCAGGTAACAGGACCTTTTACCATGCTTACCGGCATATCCGATGCAGACAAGAAACTGGGATACTATGACCCTGCCTTCAGAGATATAGTGGTGAAAGGTATTGCCATGAAAGCAGCATGGCAGGTTGCCTTCCTGAAAGAAGCTTTCGATGTTCCCGTTCTTCTGTTCATTGATGAACCGGCCATGGCAGGTTTGGGCTCATCTTCATTTATCAGCATATCTGTTGATGACATTGCACAGGACCTGGCTGAAATAACTGGAGCAATCCACAAAAGTGGTGGAATGGCAGGGGTTCATGTCTGTGCCAATACCGATTGGAATCTTCTCCTGACCTCTGATATTGATATCCTCAGTTTTGACGCCTACACATTTTTTGACAGATTCATCACCTGTAAAAAACTGATACATACTTTTCTTGAACGGGGATCTCTTATTGCCTGGGGAATAATCCCGACATCAGAACCTGAAAACATTCAGCAGGAAACATGCGACTCACTCGTAAGCCGTTGGGAACAACAGGCAGATTTACTTTCAGGGGGAGATTGGAACATGACCACTTTGTTGCAGCAGACAATCATTACCCCAAGTTGCGGCACCGGGTCTTTATCTCCTGAACTTGCAACCAGGGTTCTGCAGTTAACAAAAGAGGTATCTAAAGCATTAAGAGCAAAATATCTGCCATAGAAAACTACCAATTACTCTTAGCAGCATTTATTAAATTATAAAATAACAGGAAACGAAAACACACAATGGATCAATTAAATCAACTCCTTGTCCAGCGCAGGAAAAAAGCTGATGAACTTGCAGAATTGAACGTGGATCTCTATGCAAATGATTTTAAGCCGACCCATCATATATCAGAGGTTTTATCATCTGTCAGTGCAAATGAAGTAGCCGCCGACATAGAAGATGGCCAAAATATCCGGGCAAGTTTCAAGGTTGCCGGCAGAATCCTGGCAATGAGAAAATTTGGCAAGGCTTCCTTTCTTCATATCCAGGACGACTCCGGCAGAATGCAAATTTACGTAAAGAAAGATGCTGTTGGTGAGGAATTCTATGCACAGTTCAAGAAATGGGATATCGGCGACATTGTCGGGTTCAAGGGAAAACTCTTTAAAACTAAAACCGGTGAACTGACCCTCCAGGCAAATACCATCAAACTGATCACAAAATCACTGCGCCCTCTGCCCGAAAAATTTCATGGTTTAACCGATGTCGAGATGCGCTACCGGCAACGTTACGTTGATCTCATTGTCAACCCTGAGGTTCGGGATACCTTTCGCAAGAGAATTGAAATTATCCGGTTGCTGCGGGAGTTTCTCTCCAACAGGGGTTTCCTGGAAGTAGAAACTCCTATGATGCAGGCCGTACCCGGTGGAGCAACTGCAAAGCCTTTCAAAACGCATCATAAAGCGCTGGATATGGATCTGTACCTGCGCATTGCCCCGGAATTATACCTTAAAAGGCTTTTGGTGGGTGGCTTTGAAAAAGTTTTCGAAATCAACCGGAACTTCAGGAACGAAGGTCTTTCCACCAGGCATAATCCCGAATTCACCATGCTCGAATTTTACCAGGCGTATGCAACCTACAGCGACCTCATGGATCTGACTGAAGAAATGCTTTCCTGGTTAACCGAGGAAGTAAACGGTTCCATGAAAGTGACCTACCAGGGTCAGGTCGTTGATCTCGCTCCCCCCTGGAAACGATACACCATTGACGAGGCTCTTATTGAAGTAGGTGGAATCGACCCAACCATCCTGGATGACCCTGAAGCTGTCCTGAAAATGGCAAAGGACAAGGGAATTAAACTTGAACCCCAGGCCGGACCAGGAAAGGCCAAAACGGAATTATTTGAACTGCTGGTGGAAGAAAAACTTATCAACCCAACCTTCGTCACCGCATATCCTACAGAAGTCTCACCATTAGCCCGCAGAAATGAACTGAACCCGCAGGTGACTGACCGGTTTGAACTTTTTATTACCGGACGGGAAATAGCCAACGCCTTCAGTGAATTAAACGATCCCGTGGACCAGAAAAAACGCTTTGAGAAACAAATCGCAGAACGGGGGGATGACGAAGAAATTCATCCTGTTCTTGATGAAGACTATATCAGGGCCCTCGAATATGGTTTACCGGCAGCAGCAGGAGAAGGTATTGGCATTGACAGGCTCGTCATGCTCTTAACCGATTCTCCCTCTATACGTGATGTCATAATTTTCCCGCACCTGAAGGCGGAAAAGTAAAGGATTCAAGGGGTCGAGGGGTCAAGGGTAAAAAATAAAAGGCGCAGGGCGCAGGACACAAGGCGCAGGGCTTAAAAGACAATTAACTCAGAACAAATAATATTGAACTAAAGATTTTAAATTAACTTGAAATTCAATGTTTTTTTCCTTTTACCTTTAACCTTTGTCCTTTAACCTGTTTTTTATATCTTCAGACACTTTTAACTTTTAATTTTAGCTCACTTTAAACTTTAGGCACTTAAAAATAATATGGGATACGAGTGGTTCATAAGCCTGAGATATCTGAAAGCTAAAAGGCGACAGGGATTCATTTCCCTTATCTCAATAATTTCTGTGGCTGGTGTGGCAGTCGGTGTTATGGCCCTTATAGTGGTTCTGGCTGTAATGACCGGCTTTACTGACAGTCTGCGCGAGAAAATTCTTGGCATTAACTCCCATATTGTTGTTCAACGGCTGGGAAATGGAATTACCGATTATAAGGGGCTAAGCCAGGAAATTCTTCAAGAAAACGGCGTCATGGCAGCCACTCCGTATACCTACTCCCAGACTATGCTGTCTGCTTTTGATGCCAGTGCCGGAGCGGTTATACGTGGTATTGATCCAACTACAGCCAATGATGTGCTCAGCCTCAACAGCCAACTGGCCAAAGGCCGGGTAAGTGATCTTAATAACGGATCACTCTCTCCAGGCGACTCGAAAACAGACAAATTACCCTCACGGGTTTTACCTGGTATTATTCTTGGCAAAGAACTTGCCAAGAATTTACACGTCGGTATTAACGATAACATCCGCCTCTTTTCACCTTCAGGCCCACTCACTCCAATGGGCGTTATTCCCAAGATAAAAACCTGCCGGGTTGTAGGAATCTTTGATACAGGTATGTATGAGTACGACTCTTCACTGGCCTATATCTCTTTAACAGCGGCACAGGATTTTCTTGAATTGGGCGACAATGTCCACGGACTTGAATTGAAGGTTGATGATATCTATAAAGCCTCTGAAATTGCGGCAAAACTGGAGGAAAAACTTGGCTTTGGATACAACGTAAAAGACTGGATTTCTATGAACCAAAACCTTTTTTCAGCCCTCAAACTTGAAAAAACTGCCATGTTCATCATTTTGGCCCTCATAGTCCTGGTGGCAGCTTTTAATATTATCAGCACCCTTATCATGGTTGTAATGAGTAAAGGCAAGGACATTGCCATTCTCAAATCAATGGGTGCCACCTCCATGGGTATCATGCGGATTTTTGTTTACGAAGGTTTGATCATTGGACTCGCTGGAACCGTTATTGGCGTAACCGGAGGCCTTGGACTCTGCAAAATACTCTCCAAATATCAATTTATAAAACTGCCAAGTGATGTTTATCCCATTACTACTCTGCCGATTAAAGTCCTGCCAATGGATGTAACCCTGGTTGCAATTTCAGCGGCACTCATCACTTTGCTGGCAACCATATACCCTTCCTGGCAGGCTTCAAAAATAGAACCTGCTGTGGGATTGCGGAATGAATAAAATAGGTAAAAGGCTCAAGGTACAAGGTTAAAGGGAAAAGATAAAATAGAGGATTATACTGCTGTGCATTATTGAATTAGGCAGCAGGATTGAATATGCAGGAAA
>Ga0255043_10000118_pt1 | contig 13211 bp, 12 predicted proteins | sample BC1_12_9_MG_FD_182778 | JGI IMG/M metagenome (GOLD analysis project Ga0255043, IMG submission 182778) | Seawater microbial communities from Strait of Georgia, British Columbia, Canada - BC1_12_9 | ecosystem: Environmental > Aquatic > Marine > Strait | place: Canada: British Columbia | collected... | reverse complement strand
GGTGAGCCTCCCGGCGTACCCCGCCCACGTACCGACTAAGGTGCCAAATACGACCGACACCCCGACGACGACGATTCCCACGATCGCGGCGAGCCGTGCGCCGTGCAGCAACGCACTCAGGATGTCGATCCCGTTGTCCCCGGTGCCGAGCAGATGCGTCCACGAGGGGGGTTCGTACTCGTGCAAGAGGTCGATCACGAGTGGATCGTAGGGCGCAATCCACGGACCGATGACCCCCAACACGAAGAAGCCGATCACGATCGCCAAGCCGATCGGGGTCTTCCGAAGGCGGGCGCGGACCCTCTTCACGACAGCCTCACCCTCGGATCCACCACTCCGTACGCCAAGTCCACCGCGAGGTTCACGACGACGTAGATCACCGCGATGATGAGCACGCACCCCTGAACCACCGGGATGTCGCGGGCGAAGAATGCGTCGAGAAACAGCGTTCCGAGCCCGGGTCGCTCGAAGATTTTCTCCGTGACCACCGTGCCGGAGAGCAGTGCACCGAGTTGAGCAGCGCCGATCGTCATGACAGGGAGCAAGGCGTTTCGAAGCGCGTGCCGGAGCAGCAGCGGGACCGAGGGAACTCCTCGGGCGCGCGCCGCGGTGATGTACTGCTGGGCGAGCACCTCGATCATCGCTGCGCGGGTTTGCCGGGTCAGTATGGCCGCGAGCGCAGTCCCGATCGTGATCGCAGGCAGGATCAACGCCTCGGGACCGGCGAGGTCGTCGCCCGGCAAGGGCAGCCAACCAAGTTTCACCCCAAACGCGAGGATCAGCAGAGGGCCGAGCCAGATGTTTGGGATCGCCAAGCCCGCCACGGCCACCGTCGATGCGATCTTGTCCCAACCCCTGCCTGCGTTGGCTGCGGCGATAGCGCCCAGCGGAATCGCCACGAACCACGCCACGAGCAACGCGGCGAGAGCGAGCACGATCGTGTACGGCAACACGTCGCGCATCATCGACCACACCGATCGATCGGGCTGCCGGAACGAGGTGCCCATGCTGCCGTCGGCCATGTCACCGAGGAACGACAGGTACTGCTCTGCGACGGGCTGGTCGAGGTTGAGCGCCCGTCGAAGCTCGGCTTTCTCTTCGGGGCCCGCTTGATCGCCGAGGATCGCCTCCACCGGGTCGCCCGGGATCAGGCGCACGAGCAAGAACACGATCGTCACCAGACCGACGACGGTCAGCAGTGCCCGCAAGAGGCGACTCACTAGATACCGCAAGAGGCCCGGAGACATCATCCGGGCCATACTACGCTCGATCCGCTCCGGCGTCGGTTTCCCTGCCGGATTGGGCTACAGACCCCCGTCGAGCTCCGCCTGCGTTAGCGCGTCCGGCTGAGGGCTGTCCGGGGACAGGGCCACGCAAATCTTGTCGTCGGCTGTGTCGGCGTCGAGGTCGATGATGCGTGCGACCCGTTCGTCCGCCGGCAGGTTCGGGTCGTAGTCCCCGCTCATCGTGATCTGACTCGGCAAGACACAGGCGTAGTCGAAGCGGCAGTTGCCGGTGTCATTGCAGGTCTTCATGCACCAGGTTTCCGCCGTGCGGCTCGGGATGAAGCGCCACTCGACACAGGCCCCCTCGGGACAGGTGTCCGGGTCGCACGAAAAGACGGTGCAATAGCCGCCTGGCTGGGCCAAATCGCACTGCCGTTCACCGGTCACCGAGCAGTCGGTGGAGCTGCCGCAGCTGTCCCCGATGTGCTGCTTGCACCCCGCCACGGAAAGGCCGGCTAGCAATAAGATAATCGCGCGTCCCATTGTCAGCGGCGGAGCATACGGGACGCATCGGGCGATCGCCAATCGCTCTGCGCCGGCGCCAATGAGTGTTAGATTCCCTCCGTATTGGGACGTTTTTGGCTGGGGACGGGGCTCGTATTGCTCGTCGGCGCTGGGGCGCTGGCCGAGGAGGGGCTCGAACGTGTCGCGTCCCTCGTCCGGACTGGCGACGATCGGGGCGCCCTCACGCAGATCAACCTTCTCCCGAACCACGATCGCGACTCGGATGCGCTGCGCTATCTCGAAGGTCGGCTGCTTTCAAACGTTGGCCGGCCGTGCGATGCGATGGACAAGCTCGCGCGAACTCCGGCGACGCTCCCCGAGGCGATGCGCCATGACTCGATGCGCCGATGGGCAAGCGCTGCAGCGCAATGCGGGCACTGCGCCGACGCGCGACCGGTACTGCTGCACACCCCGTCGAGTGACATTGCGGTGACTCGCCGCGACCGCGCGATCGCTGCGGATTGCGCGGTTCAGCTCGGCGAGCTGGAGGTCGCCGCCGAGGAGCTCGCAAGGCTTACGCGCCGAAAACAAGGTGTCAGCAATCGTGTCGCGCTGCTCGCGATCTTGTCGGATGTCTATGCCGAGCTCGGGCGCCCTGATGACGCCAGAGACGCCGCACTGCAAGCGTGGAAGTCGGCCGTTCAACCCGGGCAGCAGAGCGCCGCTCGCAAATTGCAACAGCGCGCGTCGCCAAGCGCTGCGGACCGGATCTCGCGCGCTGAGGAGCTGATGGACGCGCGCCGATTCGGCAGAGCGGTCGAGGAGCTCGAGGAACTCGACGTGGGAGATGACGGTGCGCTCGATGCGCGCTGGCGTCACGTGTACGGCATGGCCCTCTTTCGAATGCGCACGCGTTACCTCGACGCAGCACGCGTTCTGTACCAGTCCGCCTTGCTGCACGGCGAGCACGAGATCGAAGATGCATTTCATTCCGCACGTGCGCTGTCACGCGCGGACCAAGACGCTCGCGCGATTCGCTCGTATCGGCGGTTTGCCCAACGCTACCCTCGCAGCACACGCGCCCCCGAGGCCCGATTCCTGGCCGCGTGGCTGGAGATCCGACTCGGTCGCACGAACGGTGAAAGGCAGATGGAGCGTCTCGTGCGAGGAAAGTCTCAAGTACGCGGGCGGTGGCGCCGTTCGGCCGTCTGGGAGCTCGGCTTTCGCGCGTTCGAGACACGCCGCTACGCCCGAGCGGCTCACTATCTTTCTCAGTACACGACGCTGGTTACCGACTCGATGGAGGAGGCGCGCGGCCTCTATTGGCTGGGACGCTCCTATCGGCGTGGACCGAAGGCGATTGACGCCTATCGCAAGGCCATCGCTGTGGAGCCGTTGCACTGGTATGCCGTTTTGGCGGCCGGGCGGCTCAAGCGGCTAAAGGTGAAGCCACCAACTCCGTTTGAGAATGCGACCTCACCAAACGCAGTCGAGGTTCCAAACACTTATCTGCCGGTGCCGGATACCTTCGAGGCCTATCGACGCCTGGGGTTGGACCTCGACGGTGTCGCGTGGCTCAGCGCTCACGAGAACGCGCTCGTCGCGGAGTATCCCAAACCACAACGTATCCCGCTTCTCGCTAAGCTCTATCGAGACGCGGGTGCCTATCGCGACGCGCTCCTCATTGCGCGTCGACGCATGGTGTATCTCCATAGTGACCCGTCCGAACACCGTTGGTGGTGGGACGCTGCGTATCCCATGCCGTGGCGGTCCGTTGTCGACGAACACCGCGCTGAGCTTCCGCGCGCGTTGGTCTACGCGACCATGCGTCAGGAGAGCGGCTTTCGTCCCGAGGTCGTCAGTCGGGCGGGCGCCGTCGGTTTGATGCAGTTGATGCCGGAGATCGCGACGAAGCTCGCAGGCAAGTCGGTTACCCGGTACATGCTCCGCGTACCCGAAACCAATATTGCGCTCGGGCTCCAAGAAATGACCGCCCTCGCCGAGGACTTCGACGACGTCTACCCCCTGAGCATCGCCGCCTACAATGCAGGGAAGAGTCGAGTGAGACGTTGGCTCAAAGAGAGCAAGAGGATGGAGCTCGACCGCTTCGTCGAGCGGATCCCGTTCAACGAAACGCGCAACTACGTGCGACGGGTGACCACGCACTACGCGCGATACTCCTATTTGGACGACCGAGAGGCCGGTTGGCCCGAACTGCCCGCGTTCGTTAACCCCTGATTTGCTCCTCTTTGCTCCTCTTCGCTCCTTCGATAGACTGTTTCGAACGATTTGGGTTGCTCGTGATCGGGTCGAAGGCCAAGAGATCGTCCGATCCGCTGGGACTTTCGGCAATCGTCTCTTGGGGTGTGTGAACGCGAATGAACTTCATGGCTGCAGGGCTCTCCGACGTCGGACTTCAGCGAGAGCACAACGAAGATAGCTACTGCATCTTGTCCAAGCATCGCTTGTTCGTGGTCGCCGATGGCATGGGGGGCCACCGCGCCGGCGACGTCGCCAGCCACATGGCAACGACAGAGATGACAGCGTTCTTCGATGCGACCAGCGTCGATGGTGACAGTGTCGAATGGCCGGCCGACGAAGACTCGCGGTTGACGCCCGACCAGAATCGCCTCGTGTCGGCGGTGAAGCTCGCGAACCAACGCATCTTCCAAGCGTCGGTTGGCAACCGCTCGGTGCAAGGGATGGGTACGACTGTCGTCGGCGCTTTGTACGCACGCCACGACCAGAAGATTCACATCGCGCATGTCGGGGACAGCCGGGCGTATCGGGTTCGCGCGCGCGATATCACACAGCTCACGCGCGACCATTCCTTGCTGAACGACTACTTGCTCGTCATGCCGAATCTGACGGATACCCAGCGAGAACGCCTTCCGAGCAATGTAATCACACGGGCGCTTGGGATGCAGGATGGTGTCGCCGTCGATCTGTATTTTGAAAACGTCGAGCCCGGCGACGTCTACTTGCTTTGCTCCGATGGTCTCAACGGGATGGTGGGCGACGACCGCATCCTCGACATCATCGACACTGCCGCATCCGACGTGGAGACGGCCGCGAAAGCACTCGTTGCCCAGGCCAACCAGAACGGCGGCGAGGACAACACCACTGTGGTCGTCGTTCGAATCACCGAGTAACCATGTCGAAGAGTCTCGCGATTCGGCAGTTGCTAGACTGTCCGAAAAAAGAATTCTGGGATCGAATCTTCGGCAGCGAAGATTTCAATAACTACTTGTACGAGGGCCTCGGCTTCGAGTACGAGCTTCAGGAGTGGAACCCTGAGACCGGCTACCGGCGTGCCAAGATCTGGCCCACACGTCAGATGCCGAGAGCCGTCGCGAACGTGCTCGGCAACCGGTTCAGTTACGTCGAAGAGGGGACGTTCGACGCTGAAGCCGGGTGCTACGATTTTCGCGTGATCCCTTCGGCGGTGACCGACCGCATTCGGGTCCGAGGCACGGTCACGGTAGAGGCGGTCTCAGATCATCAATGTGAACGATGTGTCACGCTCGAGATCGGAGCGGATATAGTGGGCCTCGGGCGACTCATCGAGGCGTACTTCGTAACTTCGACCCGAGAACAGTACGCGAAGAACGCAGCCTTGGTGAACGAATACCTGGCGAGCTCTCGCTAGTGACCCGCAGGTCGGCCGCCCTTGCGGGGATCGCTCGCGGCGTGAAGGTGGCGCTCCGGCGAGTGCTCGATTTGGATTGCTTGCACGTTGGCGACGTTGTGAATCGGATCGATCTGGTGGCCACGGGCGCGAAGCGCGTCTTGCAGTACCGGGTCTAGAGGCGCGACTGTCTCGACGCGAAGCGCGTCGGGTGCGCCTTGGTGGTGAACGCGCGGGGCCGCCACGGCCTCGCCCGCGTTCATGCCGTGCAACAAAACGTTCATCGCGACCTGCTGCGTGGCGGTCACGATCCGGCTTCCCCCCGACGCACCGACGCAAAGCACTGGCTTGCCGTTCTCGAGCACGATGGTGGGCGACATCGTCGACACCGGACGCTTCCAGGGTCCCGGTAGATTCCGGGCGCCCCCAACCAGTCCGAACGCGTTGGCCTTCCCGATGCCGCTCGCGAAGTCGTCCATCTCATCGTTCATCACGATGCCACCTCCGGTGAACCGTGCGCCAAAGGGAAGGTTCACCGTCGTCGTGATCGAGGCGACGTTGCCCTCCGCGTCTACTACGCAAAGGTGTGAAGTCCCGGCGTTATCTGGAGCCGCAACTCGAGTTTGGGGCCACTCGACGGGCAAAGCGTAGTCGGTGCTCGGGTGCGCCTCACCGTCAGCTGCGAGCTCGGCGCGCTTGGCGATGCGGGACGGGGCCATGATCTTTTCGAGCGGTAGGATCACCTGGTCCGGGTCGCCGAAATAGCGCTGGCGATCGAGGAACGGCCCTTTCCAGGATTCGGCCATCGCATGCAGGAGCGGCGCGCCATAAACTGGTTCCGACCCCGCCGCCTGTTCCAGGATCGAGAGGCTTTGAATCATCGTGAACCCGCCCGCGCTCGGGGGAGGCGCCGTCACCCAGCGATATCCGAACGCCGTCGTGTCGAGCGGCTCGCGCGTTCGTACCCGATAGGCGTACAGGTCTTGCAAGGTCATGATGCCGCCTTGCTTCTGAACGGCGGCCACCATCTCTTGGCCGATGAGGCCGCCGTAAATGACCGCCGCACCCTTTTCGGCAAATGCCCGCAGCACACGTGCCAAGTGGGGACGACGCAACGTCGCCCCGGGTTGCAGGTCCCACTTCGCCATCACCGGGTCTTTGCGGAGCTGAATCTCGAAGGCGCTTCCCATCGCGCCGAGCGCATCACTCACCACGAAGCCCTCTTCGGCCAAACGAAGGGCCGGCGCAATGACCTCGCGCAAAGAGAGGTTCCCAAAACGCGTGACCAGCGCCTCAATTCCCGCGGGCTCCCCCGGGACGCCCGCGGCGAGACCACCCAGCTGAGAGGGGGAGCTCGCTGGGCCCTCTCCGCGCTCGCTCTCGATCTCGAACATCGTCCGGGTCGCCGCACGCGGGGCACGCTCGCGGAAGTCTAGAAACGTCAGTGAGCCGTCCTTGGCGCAATAGTAGAGTGCGAAGCCTCCGCCCCCGAGACCGCTGCTCGCCGGATTGACCACACCGAGGGCCAGCATGGTGGCTGCAGCCGCGTCGGCCGCGTTGCCCCCTGCCCCCAAAATCTCGGCGCCTACCTTTGAGGCTTCCGCGTGGTCGGCGGCGACCGCGCCGCGCCGGAATACCGATTCGTGCCCGGGTTGGGCGGGTGGGTTCGCACCAACGAGGCCCGTGATCAGGAACGCCGAAACGCACCACAACACGATCAAAAGCGAGCGCTTCATCGCTCGCACCTTGCCTCCAAACCTGCGGGGATGCTACCGCAGAGTTTGATGCGCCTCGTGTTCGTGATGGACCCCGTGTCGACGGTCATCGTCGACGAAGACACCAGCTTTGCCTTGATGCTGGAGGCGCAGGCTCGCGGCCATCGGGTCGAGCACTGCCTGCCGAGCGATGTGGGGCTTCGTGGTCGCCGGGTCGTTGCTCGAGTTCGCCGGGCTTCGATGCAACTCGATGTCGAAGAGCCGATCACCTTGGGCGAACCGGAGGACATTGACTTGGTGGACGTCGATGCGGTGTTCATCCGCAAGGACCCACCCTTCGACGACGCTTACCTGTGGTTGACGCTCGTTCTCGATCACCTGGAGGGCAGCACACTGGTGGTGAACAACCCGCGCGGGCTGCGCGAAGCGAACGAGAAACTCTATGCACATCACTTTCCGGAGATCGTGCCGCCCACGATCATGACGAGTCACAAGGACGAGATTCTTCGATTCTTGAGCGACGTTGGTGGCAAGGCTGTCATCAAGCCGATCGACGGTCACGGCGGTGAAAGCGTCTTTCTGCTCACCAACCGGGACAGCAACCTCAATGCTTTGATCGAGTCCGTCACCCATCTGGGCGCGCGGAATGCGATCGTACAGGCACTCATCCCAGAGGTGTACGACGAGGGGGACAAACGAATCCTTCTCGTGGACGGTGAGCTTCTCGGTGTCGTCGGGCGCGTTCCAAGCAAGGGCGACCTCCGGAGCAACGTGCACGTCGGAGGCTCAGCGGCACCGGCGGAGCTTGCCGATGCGGACCGGACGATCATCGAGACCATCGGTCCTCGCTTGCTCGCCGATCAGCTCTTCTTCGTCGGCCTCGACGTCATTGGCGGCAAGCTCATCGAGGTGAACGTCACCAGCCCGACGCTTCTTCAACAGATGTCGCGGCTCTGCGGGGAGAACCTTTCCGTCACAGTCATCGATCGACTCGAAGAGAAAGTCGACGCCTACCCCGCCTAGGGTGGCGGCTCAGCTCGAGCCAATCCGCACCGCCGCGGAGGCCCCCGCACCGGCGATCGCCCCGATCGCCACGGCCACCAGGAATGCCACCGTTGCGCTCATGACATCGAGTCCGTCTAGGACGAGTCCAGTCATGCCGAAGAACGAGACGAAGAACGTCCAGAACCTTCGTGACCGTAGCGTGCGTACGAAAAAATCGCCGCCCGCCACGCCATCGAGCTGACCGAACTGGCTCGGTCTCGTCGTATCGTCGTGCGCTCGCGTCTGGTCGTCTGCGTCGGCGCGCTTGTCCCTCAAGAAAAGCGAAGCCCCAAGGAGCACAGCTCCGAGCACCAGGGACACGATGTAGATATTGATCAGCATTTGGCGCGCCCTTCCGTCAACAAGCCTGGACCCCTGTTGCACCCCACGAGACATCGATAGGATGAAGTCCTTCGTCTTTGCAAGCCACTTCGAAGCCTTTTGCGGCATCAGGGTCGACGAAGAAGGCGACCGCAACGTCGCCGCCACCTGCTCCGCATGGCTTGGCGCTCCCTGAAAAACGGGCTGCAAGCTCGGACGCGCGTCTTAGCCGTGCGTCGACGATGGGGGCCCGAGCCGCGGCCCCGAGCAGGCCCATTGCATCCGAGTACGCGGTCGCTTCCGTGATCACGTCGGCGGCATCCCCCGCCTCGAACGCGAATGCGAATCGAGCTGCGAGCTCCGAGAGGCGCTCCATGCATGCGCGGTACCCTTCGGGATCATCACGCCGAAGCACGTGCACCTGCCCCAAGAGCTCACTGGTTCGCGCTGCGTGGCCCGTCCACACGAGGCGAATCACGAGGTCGCCCGGACGCTGAAGCGCGCCCGTCGTGACGTCAGCTCCCGTGCGACTGAATCGCAGAAAGCCACCGAAGGTCGAGGCTGCGACGTCGACGCCGCTACCTTCCGGCGCGATCGAAGCGTGGCCCCGCAAGGCAAGCGCGAAGACGCGTCGCAAAATCTCAGCGTCATCGAGGTCATGGCCGTGCGTTGCGAAGCTCGCGCCGGCTGCCGCCACGGCCGCAGCGGCCGACGAGCCTAGGCCGAGCTTGACGCGATCCTGCTGGAGGTCGCTCACCTCCAAGGTCAGGCAACCAGGCACCGATCCCAACTCGGCTTGCGCCAGGTGAAGGGTGGCTACGACCTCCGGGGGCATGGGCACCGAGTCTTCGGACCAGGCGACCGAGACACGGCGATCGACGGCGGCGACGACCGCCGGAGCCCCTTCGAGCACCGCGTACTCGCCGCACAGAAGAGCCTTTCCCGGCGCGCTTGCCCCGACTGGTGTCATTGATGCACCTCGACACCCGGCCCCGCTTTGGCGACCCACGTTCGTGTCACACCAGGAGTTCGGTCGAGCGCTTGGCGGACTCGGGTCGCGTCACCGATCCCGCACAGCGCTTTGACGTGTGGTCCTGCGTCCATCGTCGCCCACGCCGGTATGCCGCGCTCACGCAGCCCGCGAACGGTAGCGAGAGCGGCCAAGGTTGCAGGCGCCCAATAGAAGATCGGCGGATCTGAGGTCATTGCGCAGCTGTGAAAGGCTAGCGTGCTCTGCTCCATTGCGGCGCCTAGCGTGTCGAGGTCGCGCTCCCTCACCGCGCGCTTGATCTTCCTCGACCATTTGGGCGCCTGGTCCAACCAAGCCTCGTAGTAGGGGGACGTCTTGCGCGAACGCTCCATCCCTTCAGTCGAGCCCACTTTCTTCTTGCCGGGCTCGGTCGCCGCGACGATCAGGCGAAGGTTCCAATGCTCCCGTGGCGCGATCGGCCTAGCGGCTAAATCCGAGTCGCCGTGGCTGCCTGCAGGAAGCTCGACGAACCCACCATAGATCGACCGAGCCGCCGAGGCGCTCGATGCTCGAGCCAGCGCGCTCAGCCGGCGGGCGTTGAACCGAAGACCCGCGGCCGCGGACGCCGATGCGGCCAGCGCGGCGAACCCTGACGCGCTCGACGCGAGCCCGGCCGCAGTCGGGAAGTGATTGTGACTCGTGACGTGCGCGCTCAGGCGCAATCGCGCCTCGCGTCGAACACGATCGAGCATGGCGATGACCCGCTCGGCTTCGGCCGCGGTCGCCCGTCGGCCGTCGAGCCTCACGATGTCCGACGCGAGCGAAGCGTCGAACCGGACTCGCGTTTCGGTCACGAGCTGGTCCAGGGTCAGTGAGATGCTCGGAACGGCGGGGACGTTCCGTTTCACGTCGGCCTTTCCCCAGTACTTGGCGAGCGCGATGTTCGCGCAGGCTCTGGCGCTCGCTTCCATCGACCGATCGGTCATGCGCTCACCTCCGCGACGAACGAATCTTCCCCGAGGACGTCTCGTAACCGCAGCGCTTCATCGCGCTTGGGCGCCAGAGCAAACATGCAGCCTCCTCCGCCGGCGCCCGTCATCTTGGCGCCAAGCGCTCCGGCGCGTCGTGCGGTTTGGCACATGTCGTCCAGCTTGGTGGTGCATAGCATCAGCGAGCTGAGGATAGTGTGGTTCAAGTCGAGCAGTTGCCCGAGCGCGATGTGGTCGCCGGCCTCGATGGCGAGCTTGGCGTTGCGCACCAGCACCTCGATGCCTTCGAAAGCCTTGTTCACGCGCTTTGGGTCGCTCTTCAACTGCCTGCCAACGGAGGCCACCATCTGTTTCGTGCTCGAGGACTCGCCACTGTAACCGATCACCAAGTGCAACGGTTTGTTCGAGCGCAACGGCCGGAGGGCATCCCCCTTGCGATAGAACCCAACGCCTCCGATCGCCGACATGGTGTTGTCGATTCCCGATGGATTGCCGTGAAAGATCTCCTCCCAAGCAAGTGCCGCCGTCGCGAGGTCGGTCCGCGAACGCTCGATGCCGAGGGCCTCGTCGATCGCGTCCAAAACGGCTACGCCGATCGCGGCGGAGCAGCCTAGCCCCGCCCCGGCCGGGAGATCGACCTGCGCGCTCACGTCGAGCGGGGGTCGCGATGGATACATCGCGAGCGCAACAGCAAACGCTCGTTCGAGGGGCTCGTCTCCTTTGGGATCGGGCCTGAGCGCCAAGTTCCAAGGTGAGAGCCGCAAGAGGTCGCGCTCGGCTGCGGCCGCATTGGCGGTGACGCCCCGTTCGATGCCCACTGCGATCGCCGGGCAACCGTGAACCACCGCATGCTCCCCAAGCAAGATGACCTTGCCTCTTCCGAAGCCCATCAGGTCCCTCGGTCCGTGAGCCGCCGTGTCACTTCCTCGAGCACCTGCTTGGCTTCTTCGTCGAATGGGCTCGCCGCCAGGGCGCTACGCGCCTCGTCGGCCAAGAAACCGAGCCGCGTCCTGACCTCCCGTTCCGCCGCGGACAGCACTTTGGTGGCAGCGAGGACCTCGTCGTCCGTCGCATCCGCGCGTCCCCAGACGCCCTCGAGCACCGCTCGTTCCGCATCGCCGTGACCGAGCCTACCAAACGCTGCCACGACGGCGTTGTGCTTGCCGTGCCGCAGGTCATCGCCGGGCTTTCCGGTCTGTTCAACGTGCCCGAACGTTCCGAGGAGATCGTCCCGGAGCTGAAACGCGACCCCGAGGGGCGTGGCCCAACGGCGCAGTGATTGCATGCCCGCCTCGTCCGCATCGGCGAGGATGCCCCCAAGCTCCGCCGGCCCGCGAGTCGTGTAACTCCCGGTCTTCAGGTCGTGCATTCGCTCGACATCTCCGTCGGCCATGAGGTCGAGTTGCTGTCCCGCAAACACTTCCTTCTGGATTCTCACGAAGAGCGCCAAGCCTTCCTCCCGCCGGCCCTCGGGAAAGTTGCCGCTGAGCAGAAGCTCCCAACCAAAGGTCGAAGCCAAATCCCCAGCGAGGATTCCGAGGCTCGCGCCCAAATGATCGTTCCTGTGCTTCTTTTGGAACGCGTAGTGTACCGCAGGCCCTCCACGGCGTTCGTCGTCCTCGTCCATCCAGTCGTCGTGAATCAGCAGGTACGTCTGCAGAAGCTCCAAAGCGGCGCCGACCTCGAAGGTCGGGCTGAGGTCACTGGCTCCACTGGCGGCCCTATAGGCAGCCGCGGTGACGATCGGCCGGAGCCGTTTACCCCCACGCATCGTCAGGTCGCGAACCTCGGTGACCAGCTCGATCGCTTGCGGCGACAGGCGAGTGGCTTCCTCGCACTTCGACTCGAAAAATCGATCCAGGATGTCGTCGACGTGCCGACGGATGCCTCCCATCCAAGACTCGAGATTCATTTGCCCTTGCGCCACGGTGTCAGTGTCCTTATTCCGAGCTACGTACACGGCAGGACGCTGCCGAGCAAGCAACGCGATGACCTCAGACATTGAGCAGAGAAAGGCCGATCATCTCGATCTGTGCGCGACCGACGATGTCGCGTTTCGGCAGCGCACCACCCTTCTCGAATGCGTACGGCTGGTACATCAGGCGCTCCCCGAGGCCGACTTCGACTCGATCGACACCCGTGTTCGGCTGCTGGGCAAGGAGCTCCGCGCGCCGCTGTTGATCGCCGCGATGACCGGCGGGCACGAGCGCGCCGCCGAAATCAACCAAGCCCTAGCCTCAGTTGCCGATGAGCTTGGCTACGCGTTCGGCTTGGGAAGTCAGCGCGCGATGCAAAAGCGCCCAGAGACGAGTTGGACGTACCAGGTTCGCAAGCGCGCGCCTCACGTCCTGCTCTTCGGCAACGTTGGCGTGGTGCAGGCGCGCGAGCTGTCCACGGACACCATCGCACAGATGTTGGCAGAGGTCGGCGCCGACGCCCTCTGCGTGCACATGAACCCTGCCATGGAGCTGGTTCAACCCGAGGGCGATCGCAATTTCAGCGGTGGCCTCCAGACCTTCCAACGACTCTGGGCGGAGCTCGATGTGCCGGTCATTGCGAAAGAGACCGGGAACGGGATCAGCCGTGAGGTCGCGGCCCAACTTCGCGCGATCGGGATCCGGCACGCCGACACCTCGGGTGCGGGCGGCACCTCGTGGGTCGGCGTCGAAACCTTGCGCGCCGACGGCGACGGGCAAGCGCTCGGCGAGGCGCTATGGGATTGGGGCATCCCCACTGCAGCGTCGGTTCGATATTGCGTCGAAGCGGGGATGACGACGATCGCGACCGGCGGGATCCAAACCGGCATGGACGTGG
>Ga0255043_10000117_pt1 | contig 13293 bp, 9 predicted proteins | sample BC1_12_9_MG_FD_182778 | JGI IMG/M metagenome (GOLD analysis project Ga0255043, IMG submission 182778) | Seawater microbial communities from Strait of Georgia, British Columbia, Canada - BC1_12_9 | ecosystem: Environmental > Aquatic > Marine > Strait | place: Canada: British Columbia | collected... | reverse complement strand
CTCCTGGGGGAGCAATTGTGGGAACTCTCTCTGCAGGCGGGAGAGTTTGATCTCCTCGAATCGCTCTTCGAATGCCATGGCGGCGAGCTCAGGATCTACACCGAGTTCGGCGATCCTTTTCTGCGACCGCTCCCATAGGCGCTCCTTGGTCTCTGCCGCGAAGCCATCGACCAGCGCGGCGATCTCCGGGCCGACGTCACCCTGCGTCGCCGCGACCTTGGCCGCAACGTCGTCGATGGCCCGTTCCGCGGCCTCCCGGGGCATCTGCGTCGTCAGGATCTCTTCCTTGAGCGTACGCACTGTGAACTTCTCACGCAGCGCGTCGAACTCCTTGCGGAAAAGGACCCAGTACAGCAGATTGGAGATCACGATCCCCACCGCGGCCTTCCAGCCGAAGTTCAGCGCCATGAAACCCGTGCCCCAGCCCCAGGGCGCCGCCACCATCAACACCGGCGGTGCGGCGAAGTGGGTCAACGTTCCCCCGACCGAGATGTTGACGAAGAGCAGGCCCAGCGTTGCGTACTTGAGCTTGGGGCTCGGCTCGAGCTGGTAGAACTTGCGCACCAGCAGAAGCGCGCAGATCGTCATCGCGGCCGGCTCGGTGATGAGTGAGCCGAGCAACGGACCGAGGGTCAGGATCGTCAACCACCATGCCGTGAGCGAACCGCCGAACAAGCGGGCGATGCTGTTCATGGTGGCTTCCGACAGCTTCAGGATCGGTCGAGTCGAGGCCAGCGTCATGATCACCACGACGAACATCGCTTCGGTGTAGTTGACCGTGTGCGAGACGTAGCCGACAGCGGTCGACCAATCGAATAAAACGATGATGGAAAGCAGGAGTGGGATCGCCCAAAGACCGAAGACGACCTCGATCTCGCCCAAGAAATGCAGCACCCGTGCGGAGTGGGAAACCGAGTTCCGCGGAGCCGTACCCGCTTCGATCCTCCGTTGGTGGGCATCTTCGAGCCGGTGGGAGATATTGCTGAGTCTGCTGCTGAAGAAGGTGTGGACGATGGCGAGCAGGAAGATCACCGTGCCGACGAGATTGAACGGGTTGGCTTCGATCCTGCCGGCCAGACGCGCCAGAATGCTCTGGTCGGCGTCGTCATAACTCTGAAGGTCAGTGGGGAAATCGGTTGCTTCCGAGCTCGAGTGCGACTCTTCAGAAGCGAAGCAGGGTGTCGAAGCGATCGGCGCGAGCAAGGCGGCGAGCACCAGAAGACCACTCAACCACGCAAGATTCTTAGCCATCGATCCACCCCCATGTGATGAACGGCTTGTCGGAGCGCAGGGGTTTGTTTCCATCGCTCATGGAGCCGATCCAAAACAGTATCATGCGCGTAGCAGGCGTGCTGGCCCGCGCCTCACCGAAATATCGTCATCCACCACGAATACCCAATCCGCGGGTGTGATGCAGGACAGGATGTAGCTCTGGCAAGGGGAGTGGTGTTACACCTTAGTGGTATGCGCCGCCCACCCACCCAGTAGCCAGTGGCCAGTGGCCAGTGGCCGGTAGAGTATCCAGTACCCGGTATCCAGCCTCCCTCCCCTACTGAGTAATGGGAACTGGTTACTGGATGGCCAGGCGGCACTGGCCACTGGGCGGGAGGGCGGTACTGGCCACTGGAGGGGCGGGTGGCTACGGCGTGTACCACCAAGGTGGGATGGCGCTCCCAGGCACCTCGGACCATGATCCAAGCAATCGTTTGCGGAGATCTTTGATTCCGTAAAAACAGCGGGTAAGGATTCGACCCCACCCCACCGGCGCCATATTCCCGTCAGGGTTGCTGCTGATGTGGTTTGTGACATAGGGGGGAACTCAACCATTTCGGGAACGGGTAGAATTCACACCGTGTTGTATAACGGGTGACCAACAGTGTCGATTGGATGACGAGGGGGCCGGGATCAGATGGCCGTTGCGGTAAAGAGTGCGGATGTCGGGACTGTTGATAGATCTCGACTGGCGGACGCGGTCGAGCGGGCCCGTGGGTCCCTGCTTGCGGACCAGCATCCTGACGGACACTGGTGCTACGAGCTCGAGGCCGATTGCACGATTCCGGCCGAGTACGTTCTCTTTTTGCGCTACCTGGGTGAGAGGCAACCCCAGCTGGAGGCTAAGATCGGCCGTTATCTGCGCGCCCGGCAGGGCGAGCACGGCGGCTGGCCGTTGTATTTCGACGGCGACCTCAACATCAGCTGCTCCGTTAAGGCCTACTACGCCCTCAAGCTGATAGGCGACGACCCCGAGGCGCCCCACATGCGCAAGGCTCGGGAAGCCATGCTGGCGGTCGGCGGCGCGGCCCGTGCGAACGTCTTCACTCGCATCGCGCTGGCCGTCTTCGGCCAGCTACCGTGGCGGGGGGTGCCGTTCATGCCTCCCGAGATCATGCTCCTGCCGAGGTGGTTCTTCTTCCACATCGACAAGGTCTCTTACTGGTCGCGAACGGTCATCGTGCCTCTGTTTGTGATCTACGCGTTCAAGGCGAGAGCCGCCAACCCCGACGGCATCGGTGTCCGCGAGCTCTTCACGAAGGACCCCGAGGTCGAGCGCGATTACTTTCCCGTGCGGTCGGCCCTCAACCGTCTGATTCTGTATGTGGAGCGAGCTGCTCGTCCTCTGGAGCCCCTGATTCCGCGCTGGTTGCGTCGCAGGGCGCTCGCGAAGGCGGAGGCGTGGTTCACACGGCGCTCCAACGAAGGAGGTCTGGGCGCAATTTTCCCGGCCATGATCAACGCCTATGTGGCCTTCAGGCTCCTCGGCCACGATTCCAGTGAGCCGATGATGGTGCAGGCGCGGAAGGCGATCGACGACCTCCTGGTGGTCGAGGACGACATTGCCTACTGTCAGCCGTGCGTGTCGCCGGTGTGGGACACCGGGCTCGCGTGTCTTGCCCTCCTCGAGGATGGCGCCGAGTCCAACCGCGAGGAGGTGGGGCGGGCGCTCGAGTGGTTGGGCGCGTTGCAGCTCCTGGATGAGCCCGGTGACTGGCAGACCGACCACCCGGGGCTCGCGGGCGGCGGCTGGGCCTTCCAGTACGAAAACGCATATTACCCAGACCTCGACGACACCGCGGTGGTGGCGTGGGCGATGCACCTCGCGACGGACCGGGGTCGATACGCCGATCCAATTCGACGGGCGGCAGACTGGCTGTGCGGCATGCAGTCGAAGAACGGCGGCTTTGCGGCCTTCGATTCCGACAACACCCACTATGCCCTGAACGAGATCCCGTTTGCCGACCACGGCGCGTTGCTTGACCCGCCCACCAGCGATGTCAGCGCCCGTTGCGTGGCGCTGTTGGGGCGGCTGGCCCGGACGGAGGACGCCGACTGTGTTCGTCGAGCGCTGCGGCACCTGAGGGATGAGCAGGAAGCCGACGGTTCGTGGTTTGGACGATGGGGATCCAATTACATTTATGGCACGTGGTCGGTGATGTCAGCACTGGAGTCCGTGCCCGAGACTGACACCACCGACATGGTGAAACGGGCCGTGAGCTGGCTGAGGTTGATACAGCACGCGGATGGCGGCTGGGGTGAGTCGAACGACAGCTACCTGGATTCCGCGAGGAGCTGTGGCGGTGACCGAAGCACGGCTTTTCAGACCGCGTGGGCCTTGCTCGGTTTGATGGCGGCGGGTGAGGGCGGTTCGGAGGCGGTGCGCCACGGCGTTGAGTTTCTGATGGATGCTCAGGGGGCCGATGGCGGCTGGTCGGACCCCGAGTTTACCGCGCCGGGCTTCCCTCGGGTTTTCTATCTCCGCTACCACGGTTACTCGATGGTATTTCCGCTGTGGGCCCTGGCGCGATACCGCAATGACGTGATGGCTCGGTGACGGCAGTGCTCGGGATTGTCGCAGCGCTCAAGATGGAGAGACGGTGGATCGGTGTTCCCGAGCCTCTTGTGGAGTTGTCCGGGGTTGGAGACACGAGGGCCGAGCTCGCGGCGCGCCGGCTGGTCGAACGAGGGGCAACGGCGTTGGTTAGCTGGGGCGTTGCCGGCGGTCTCGATCCGGAACTGAGCCCCGGGACCGTGATCCTCCCCGACACCGTCATCGGTGCGGACGGGCAGAGCTGGGGAGTTGATCTGGAGTGGCGCGACCGGCTGCTGGTGCGGGTGCGTGGCCGAGTCGTCACCTCGACCTCACCGCTGTACCACGCCACTTCAGTGATCACGACGGCGGATGAAAAGCGTGCCATCCACGAGCGATTCGGTGCCGGCGCGGTGGACATGGAAAGCGCGGCGGTGGCTCGGGTGGCAGTCGAGAATGAAATGCCATGTGTTGCGGTGCGGGTTGTGATCGATTCGGCTGGCATGGAGCTGCCGGCTTCGATCATGACCGCAACCGGTGGCAACGGCCGGTTGCGGGCTGGCGCTATTGGTGGCCTCATCTTCCGCCCTCGACTGTGGCCGCGACTGATCACACTGGGGAGAGCCGGTGCGGCTGCGGGACGATCCATGCGCGGGTTGTGGGCCGCGGCACAGCCCGATCTGGCGTTGTCATGAGACGTCTGGCTGCCGTACTCATGCTTCTACTGGTTGTGGTGCCTGGCTCGTCATCCGCCCTCGAAACCGATCAGTACTATGCATGGGGTCGACCGCTGGCGGACTCCACCGACGTGGTCAACGCCAGATTCAACCTCGAGCTGGAACGGGCCATCGCGAGCTTTCCCGCCGATCGACAGCCGGAGAGCTGCCGCAAGGTCGCGGTCGCCTATCGCAAGCGGATGCGTTTCCTGCTGCTGCACGAGATCCAGGTGTGGGCCTGGAACTCGGAATTGGTCGACCGGATACCAAACGGAGGTGACGAGCAGCGGGAGTATCGGCAAACCAATCTCTACTCCAACCACCCGTTCATCGACACCGGGACCTGGATGCCCTTCACACCGACCCTCGAGGTGGCCGGTGTCCGCATGGGTACCGACAAGCTGGCCCACCTCGTGTCGTCGGGCTGGACCTACTACGGCGAGTACCAGAAAGGACTTAGAAAAGGTCAGACACCTGAGGATGCCGAGCGGCGCGCGGTCAAACGCGGGATCGTCGAAGAGAGCCTGATCCTCGGAAAGTTGGCGTCGGGAGTCACGGCGATTCCCGATCTCGAGGCAAATTACGCCGGCATGCAGTTCTATCTCGACCTCTGCGACTCGGAGGACCCGATTCTCAAGCTCGAGGAGGATGGATGGATCATTTCCAGGCCCGTGGACCTGCGCGACTATGTGACCCCGCGGTGGGACGAGTCGTTCCAACCGCCGATTTACACCAAGGGTCGCTGGCGCAAAGTCAGACCGGTGCTGGAGACCTACTGCGATCGGCTCGCCGATCCGCAGGTAGTGGCCATGCGGCGAAGGTATCGGGAACGGGACAAAGAATCGCTGGTCGGTAAGTTGGTGGCCGAGCGGGTGGCCGAGGGCAAGCTCCAGGATCCCGCCCAGTTCGGCATCGAGGCCGTCTGCGCCGAACCCGATCCGTCGCGCGAGCAAGCGTCGGAGGCCGCCGATCGCATCGAGATGGTTGGCTCCAAACCTCAGGAGACGGGAATGGCGGAGCGTGTGGTCGAGGAGGAAGAAGACCGCCGCCGGTTTGCACTCGGCCTTGGCGGTTTCCACCTCACCTATCCACAGGTGGTGTCGGCATCCATCGCCGTCATGGCGACATCGCAACCCAGAAGTTACGACTGCACAACCCCATGCGACTTTCGCGGCCTCTTTGCCGAGCTCGAACCCGGCCTCGGCGGCGGCAAGCTGAGCCTCGGTTGGGCGAGGGTGACCGGCAACACCAACCGGAGCGGATCGTTCCTGAAAGCAGGCTTTATCGGCGCCGCCTACAAAGTAACGGTCTTGAGGACATGGGGCGACCTCGGCTGGGTGGAGGGCGGCCGTACCTACGCCGGATTCGAGCTCGGCGTGCCGGTGGCGCAGGCCAACCTCGGGATCGGCCTGTTGTACCGTGTGGACGGTGGCGACGGCGGCCGCTGGCTGGTGACCGGCGGCGCCGGTTGGGGTTTTTGAGCGTGAACGAAAGACTTCTGGCGGTGGCGCGTGGCGACGAGGCGGCGGATGTGCTGCTGACCGGCGGACGGGTGGTGGACGTCTTTACCGGCTCAGTTGTGGAGGCGGACGTCGCGGTGGCTCATGGTTTGATCGCCACGGTGGGCCCGGAGCGCGATGCCGTCGACACGGTCGACCTTGCCGGACAATTCCTGTTGCCGGGGCTGATCGACGCCCACGTCCACCTCGAAAGCTCGATGGTGGCGCCGTATGAGTTCGCCCGGGCGGTGGTGCCTCGGGGGACGACCGCCGTCGTGACCGATCCGCACGAGGTCGCCAATGTTGCCGGTTTGGCTGGTGTCCAGTGGTTGCTCGAGGCCTCTGACGGCCTGCCCCTGGCGGTGTTGGTGATGGCGCCTTCGTGCGTGCCGGCAACCCACCTGGCGACCGCCGGCGCCGAGCTCGACGCCTCCGATCTCGAGGTCCTTGCCAAACACCCGAGGGTGATTGGTCTGGCCGAAGTGATGAACGTCCCAGGGGTCGTGCTCGGGGAACCCGAGGTGCACGCCAAAATCGACGCCTTTGCCGGTCGACCGGTTGACGGCCACGGGCCGGGTTTGGTAGGCGACTGGCTGCAGGCGTATGCCGCGGCGGGAATCGGCACCGATCACGAAACACTGACGCCGGAGGAGGCGCTCGAGAAGCTGCGGCTCGGGATGCGGGTGTGGCTGCGCGAGGGAACCGGTGCTCGCAACCTGCTCGACCTGTTGCCGGTGGTCACTCCCTCAACGAGCCGGCGCTGCGGTTTTTGCACCGACGATCGTCACCCGCATGATCTCCTGGATGACGGTCACATCGACCATCTCGTGCGGCTGGCGGTTGCCAACGGCCTCGATCCCATGACTGCGATCCAGATGGCGACCCTCAACATCGCGGAAGCCTACGGTCTCGACGATCGCGGTGCGATTGCGCCCGGCCGGCGGGCGGATCTGGTGGTCTGCGATGACCTCGCGGGCTTTCGAATCGAACAGGTCTTCGTGGGTGGGGTGTCGGTTGCTGAGAACGGGCAGCCGGTCGGTTCGTGGCCCGAGCCCACGGCGGATCCGACGGCGGTGCTGCGCCCGCCTGTGGTCGATCTCGAGGCCCTCGATCTCCGCGTGGCAGACCCTGGGTCCGAAGTGCGCGTCATCGGTCTAGTGCCGGGGCAGATCGTGACCGAGCAACTGGTGGAGCGTTTGCCGGCGCATGACGGCTTTCTGAAGGCTGACCGCGATCGAGGGATGGCCAAGCTGGCGGTCATCGAGCGCCATCGGGGCACGGGCAACATCGGCCTCGGCTTCGTGCAGGGGTTCGGTCCGTTGGACGGGGCGCTGGCGTGCACGGTCGCCCACGACCACCACAATCTGATCGTCGTCGGCTGCGACGATGAGTCGATGAGGACTGCGGTCGCCGAGGTGGTGCGGCTCGGCGGCGGCGCTGTCGTCGCGCGTGGGGGCGAGGTACTTGCGGGGCTCCCGCTTCCCTTCGCCGGCCTCATCTCCGAACGACCGTTGAACGAGGTCCGGAGAGAGCTCGACGACCTGGCTGCGGCCGCGCGCCGTTGCGGGTGTGATCACCCGGACCCGGTGATGGCACTTTCCTTCGTGGCCCTCGAGGTGATTCCGGCGCTCAAGCTCACCGATCGCGGCCTCGTGGACGTGGAAAAATTCGAGTTGGTGTCGCTCGCCGTATAAGATCGTGGAGAGATCATGGCTCGTCTGACATCGTTTGAGGGGCTGACCGCCCTCGTTACCGGAGCCTCCAGTGGCATCGGCCGGCTGCTTGCCCTGCGGATGGCTGCGGCAGGTACAAGGGTCGCGTTGGTCGCCCGCCGTGAACGCGAGCTGGCGTCCGTTGCCGACGAGATCCGAGCCGGCGGTGGCGGGGCGGTCCCGCTGGTCTGCGACGTGGCCGACCGGCAGCAGGTGCTTGAAACTGCGGAAAAGGCAGCTCAAGCCCTGGGGCAAATCGACCTGCTGGTCAACAACGCAGGCTTCGGCCACCATCGTCCCTTTCTCGATTGGGATGTGGAAGACATGGAGAGGGTGATGCAGGTGAACTTCCTGGGATCCCTCTACTTCACAAAGGCACTGCTGCCGGCGATGGTGGAGCGGGGCCGTGGTTGGCTGGTTTTCATCGCCTCGGCGGCAGGGCGTATCGCGCCCGCCGACGAAACCATCTACGCCGCCTCCAAACATGCCATGGTCGGTCTCGCCGGGTCGCTGTCGCTGGAGGTGGAGAAAGCGGGCGTGCACGTGCTCACGGTCTGCCCGGGGGCGATTCGAACGTCGTTCTTTGACGACGAGGCGCTGGCCCGCCTTCCGGCGGTGGCACGACGGCAGATGGCCGAGCCCGAGGACCTGGTGGAGGCGATCATCGGCGCGTTGGCCCGGGGCAAGCGCGAGCTCACCTTTCCACGCTGGATCGCATCCGGCTATGTCGCCCAGGCGGTTGCGCCGTCCTTCTTTCGGCGCCAACTCAAGAAACACACCGTCATAGACGAATAGCGCCCGCCCGTTGACTCGAGCCCATCTGTCGCCCCCTTCGGGGGCTTCTGTTTTGGATTGGTCTCCTTGTACCTGGGGCTCACGCCCCAGGCTAACCATCTGTCGCCGCTCCGCGGCTTTGATAAATCTTCTTGCCGTGATCCAGTGGCTCACGCCCCAGGCTAATCATCTTTCGCCGCTCCGCGGCTCGGACAGCGCGTCGGAGGGAGTTCAGCGCGGGGCTGGGGTGTTTGCAGCGGAGCGCCGGAGGCGCGGCAGACATTTAGCCTGGGGCGTGAGCCCCAGGGGCTGGGAGAATGAATATTGAATCAGCCCCTGGAGGGGGCGACAGATAACGGCTGCGGCGGACTCAGGAGGCGTCGGATGCCGAGCTGTACACCCTGCCGCGCCAAGAGGATCGTACGCCCCGGTAGTAACGCCATGCGGAGTTTACGGTCATCGCCATGTAGAGAGTGCCGGTGAATGGCAGCAGGACGGCCCACAGCGCGGATAGACGGTAGAAGCGCAGGGTCGGCAGGTAGGTGGCGATCATGGCGGCGAGGGCCGTCAGCGACGCGATGCGCGCCGTCGGGTTTCCCGCCACCAACCCCAATACGGGCAGCCAGAAGGCCCACGACAACGCTGCCACGCAGCCGACCAGCAGCAGCGGCGAGTACCGAAGTTGCGTGTAGGCCGTGCGCGCCACCATCTCCCAGATCTTCCCGATTCCGTCGTACCTGCGGTGGCTGACGACCGAATGGCTGAGGCCGGTCCAGATGCGGTGGCCCGCGGCCTTGACCATCGCGGCGAGGGCACAGTCATCGATGAGCTCATGCTTGAGGGAGTCGAAGGCGCCAATCTCTCGCAGGATGCCGGTTTCAATCAAAACGCAGCCGCCGGCCCCCGCCGCGACCCACCGAAATGAAGAGTTGGAGAGATGGAACGGGTAGAGCAGCTTGAAGAAGTAAACGAAGGCCGGCAGCAGAAGCTTCTCCCACAGGCCGTGTGTTTCGAGGGTCGCCATCAGCGACACCATCTGGAGGTTTTTTGTCCTCCGTTGCTCGAGCAGCGCAGCAATGATTCCCGGGCCGAGCTCGATGTCGGCGTCGAGCAGCAGGGTGAGTGGTGTCTCCACCTCGGCCAGGCCCTGATCGAGGGCCCACAGCTTGCCGGTCCACCCGTCCGCCATCGGTCGTCCTTCGATGACCTTCAGGTGCACCAGCCCGGCCATCCTCGCCGCCTCCGCGGTTCCGTCGTCCGAACGGTCGTCCACCATCAGCACCGCGACGTCCGGCGACTGCTCGCGAATGGCGGTCAGGGTGCGGCCAATTTGTCGGGCCTCGTTTCGGGCGGGGATCAGGACGGTGAGGTCGCGGGTGTCAGGTGGTGACGAGTCGCCGCGACCCTGCAGCCGTTCGCGCGCCGACCACGGGCGCCAGGGCAGCAGCAGAATGATCAGCCAGATCAAAGCGCCCGGGGCGCAGGCCAGCAACCAGAACGCACTCACCGGAACTCAGTCAGCCGGCCTGTTTGATCGGCAGCTTGTTCTTTTCCCGGTGGTCCTCCAGGTACTGAAGGGGCGGGTCCGGGACCATCGGTTTGGAGGTATCCGGCCCCCGCAACGCCACCTTGAGCGCCTTGAACGGATGGGCGACGGTGTCGGCGACCGCGGTGCCCTCGTATCCGCAATGGGCCATGCAGTTGTCGCACTTGGGGTTGCGGCCGGCGCCGTAGTGATCCCAGGGAGTCTCCTCCATGAGCTGCTGGAATGTCTCGGCGTAGCCTTCATCCACCAGCAGGTAGCAGGGCTTCTGCCACCCGAAGACGCTGTAGGTCGGGTTCGACCAGGGTGTGCACTGGTAGCCCTGGTTGCCGGCGAGAAAATCGAGGAACAGCGACGACTGGTTGAAGCGCCATTTTTCCTTTCGCTGTGCCCCGCGCTTGAAGATGTCCCGGAAGAGCTCCTTGCTCTCGCGGCGGTTGAGGAAGACGTCCTGACGGGGTGCGCGGCTGTAGCTGTAGCCGGGAGAGATTGTGATCCCTTCGACGCCCATTTCCATGACACTGTCAAAGAACTCGGCCACCTCGTCGGGATCCTCGCCGTTGAAGAGGGTGCAGTTGATAGTCACCCGGAATCCGCGGTCGAGGGCCAGCTTGATGGCCGCCACCGCCCGGTCGTAAACCCCCTCTTGGCACACCGACTGGTCGTGCCGCTCGCGATTGCCGTCGAGGTGAATGGAGAAGGTCAGGTAAGGGGATGGCTCGTAGTCGTCGATTTTGCGCGCCAGCAGCAGAGCGTTGGTGCACAGATAGACAAACTTCTTGCGGGCGACGATGCCTCTGACGATCTCCGGCATCTCGCTGTGAATCAGGGGCTCGCCACCTGGGATCGAGACCACCGGTGCGCCGCACTCGTCGACCGCGCGTAGCGCGTCGTCGACACTCACGCGTTTCTTGAGGATTTCGTCCGGGTGATCGATCTTGCCGCAGCCGGCACAGGCCAGATTGCACTGGAAGAGCGGTTCGAGCATCAGCACCAGGGGATATCTCTCACGACGCGTGAGGCGCTGCTTGAAGAGATATCCGCCGACGCGGAGCTGTTGAATCAGAGGAATGCCCATCATCCTCCCGAACGAAGACCTAATGTCTCCTGGAACACATCCCGCACCCGTGGCCATTCCAGCGCAGACCACGGCGTGAAAATCTCGGGCTGCGTCTCGAACTCCCGGTCCAGGTCGCCGGGTGAGATCCAGCGCACATCGGCGATTTCGTGGACATTGGGCCGTGGCGGTTCGTGGCTGAGACCCACGAAGACCCAGCACACCTCGTTCTCGGAGCCGAGGTCGAGATAGGGCGCACGATACTGAAATGTGAAGAGGTGATGAACGCTGCTCGTCATCCCCAGCTCCTGGGAAAGCCGTCGTTCGGTCGCCACGTCCATTGTTTCGCCGCGACGCGGGTGGCTGCAGCACGAGTTCGACCAGAAGAGGGGCCACAGGCGTTTCTCGTTGCTGCGTTGCTGCAAAAGAAGATCGCCTGCCGGGTTGAAGACAAAAAGCGAGAAGGCGCGGTGGAGCACACCGTCGCCGTCGTGGCAGGCGCCCTTGCTGAGGTGGCCGATCTCGCGGTCGGACTCGTCGACCAGGATGAGGGGTTCTTCCTCACTGGAGACGACCTCATGAGTTGTGTGAATCGCCGCCTCAGCCAATGCAAACCTCCATCGCCCGGTAGCCGGCGTCCTCGATGGAGGCGATGACCTGCGCCGCGTTGTCCGGGCACAGCGCAATTATCGAGCCGCCGCCGCCACCACCGGTGAGCTTGGCTCCCAGCGCGCCGTTCTCTCTTGCGATCTGGATCAGCTCCTCGAGCTCCCAACTCGAGACCTGGAGCCCGTTGAGCAGCCCATGACACACGTTCATGAGCTCGCCGAGTCTTTCCAGATCGTAGCGCTTGATGGCATCGAGGGCCTGCAACGTGACGGCGTCGATGCCCTTGAACATGGTGTCGTAGACGTCGCGGTTTCGCTCCCGGCCGTCCCGGACCCGGGCCACCATCTTGGCGGTCAGACCTTCGACTCCGGTCAAACCGATCACAAAGTTGATCGGTTTGGGTAGATCGAGCGAGTAGATCTGCGGCGGATTGCCCTTTCGGTAGACCAGAGGTTGGCCGAAGGTGGCGACGGTGTTGTCGATGCCCGACGGCGTGCCGTGGGCAACACATTCGCACTGGTAGGCGAGGGCGTTGACCTCGTCGTCGGACAGCCCGAGCTCGAAATGCCGGTCCATCGCCCGGATGATGGCGACCGCCACCGCGGCCGAGCTACCGAGGCCCATGGCGCGTGGAATCTCCGAAAAGACCTCGATCCTCATCGAACGGTCGGCCAAACCGAGCTCGCGTAGCATCAGGGCGGCCGGGACCTCGAAGGACATCTGCTTGGACGGGTCCCTTCGCAGCCTCTGTTCCACCCCCCAACGCGGAATCACCAGCCACACGCCGTCGTCCTCGTCGACGATCCGAGCCCGTACCGCGAGCGGCACCGGGGCGGCGATCGCCCGGCTTCCATAAACCACCGCGTGCTCGCCAAAGAGGATGATCTTGCCGTGGCCGGCCGCCATTTCGGAACGCTCCTCATGGGCGATGGCGTGTCCCATCTGGGTCCTGACCTGGGAGATGACCTCTTCGGCCTTCCAGATCTTGATCTCTCCCGACTCCACCAGCTTTTCCACCACCGAGTCGAAGATCTCGGGGGTCGCACCGGCGGCGGTGGCGACGCTGCGGGCGTGCAGGGTCATGTGGCCCCGCTGGATGCCGTCGGTGACGAGGGCGCGCAGCGCCGAGAAGTTCTGTGCAAGGCCAACCGCCGCCATCACCTCCGCGAGCTCGCGCGATGACTCCACCTTCGACAAACGGAGGTTCATGGCCACTGACGGATTCGACTGCAACGGCCCACCGACGATGCCGACCCGGATCGGGAGCTCGATCTCGCCGGCCAGCGAGCCGTCTTCGGCCTTTGTCCAGCGGGACAGCGAGGTGTAATGGGTGCCGCGCGCCGCGTAGGCATGTGCGCCCGCCTCCACAGCCCGCCAGTCGTTGCCGGTGGCCAGTGCCACCGCATCGATGCCGTTCATGATGCCTTTGTTATGGGTTGCCGCCCGGTACGAATCGATGGTGGCAAACTGGCTGGCAATGACGATGCCGTCGCGCACCTGCTCACCATCGTAATCATTGTTGCCGAGGTTCTCTACGGGCATTGTGACCCTTGCTCGGACCAAGGATCGGTCTGCCAG
>Ga0255043_10000116_pt1 | contig 13358 bp, 13 predicted proteins | sample BC1_12_9_MG_FD_182778 | JGI IMG/M metagenome (GOLD analysis project Ga0255043, IMG submission 182778) | Seawater microbial communities from Strait of Georgia, British Columbia, Canada - BC1_12_9 | ecosystem: Environmental > Aquatic > Marine > Strait | place: Canada: British Columbia | collected... | reverse complement strand
GCTGGTAGCTGAATGTTGTGACATGTACATTTCCATACCCATGCACGGTTCACTGGATTCTTTGAATGCATCTGTGGCTGCAGGAATAATTCTTTTTGAAACAGTTCGGCAGAGAACGGCAAAATACAAGTAATAAGAATTCTACGTGGGCATCGAATGTGGAGCCTGGCAACCTGAGATGATAATGGAGTTATTGTGTGATTGCCGCGACCTTTTGTTGAAGAATTTTTTTGAATGTTTCTGATGGTGCCAACCCGAGAAACTCTGCGATATAATCCTGCAAGGTTTGTTCTGCCATATGCGTAAGGTCATTGCCGCTGTTCTGTAATCCCCTTGCCCTCAATTTTTCTTCAAGTTCGGTAGAAATAAATGCCTCTATCATTCTGTAATTTTCTTGATCATTTAAAAGTACTGAGGCCCAAAGGAGTTCCTTGGTAGAAGGATTAATCTTTCTATCAGCAGGCCAGAAAGAATACGGGGTCCTTATGACCCCCATTTTTTTAATAATTGCGGCTTCAAAACGCTTGTGAAGTGGATACTCTTCAGGAAGAATACCAAGCTTCAGATCAGAAACCATTTGGTTGAACATCGTTCATTTCCTTCCTGTCAGGCAGTTACTTCTTTGCCTTCTCTTTCATTTTTGCCTTGAGAATTTCTCCAAGTGTACCCATAGAGGTGATGGCAGCAGACTTCTCCTGTTTTGCCTGAAACTCTTTTATATCTTTTTTTTCAGTGGCAGAATCGGATTCCTCTTCGGTCATTTCACCAACCAGGGTGAGAGATAAACGCTTCTCATCCGTATTAATATCCTCGATCTTCACCTCAACATTCTGGCCTTCTTCCAAAACTTCTTTAGGATGATTAATCCGCCTGCCGCCACCGAGTTTGGAAATATGGATAAGACCGTCAATACCTTCAGCAAGATTTACAAAAGCTCCAAATTTTGTCAGCCGAACTACAGTGCCTGAATGAGAAGAGCCAACAGGGAGTTTCTGTGAAACGCTATCCCAGGGATCGGCAAGGGTCTGTTTAAGGCTGAAAGCGTATCGCTCATTCTCCCAATCGAGCTTCAGGGTTACTACTTCAACATCCTGTCCTTCATTGAGTATCTCCTTGATATCTTCAATCCTCGACCAGCCGATCTCAGAGATAGGGATTAGCCCCTCTATGCCGTCAATATCCACAAAGGCGCCAAATTTTTGTATTGAGGTGATCGTCCCCTTCACAGTCATACCTTCTTTAAGGGTTTCCTTGAGGAGCTCACGTTTTTCTTCTCTCTCCTCTTCTAAAATAACCCGATGGGAAAGAATTATATTGCGGCCATTTTCCCCGTACTCTGTAATTTTAAAAAGCATATGCTGGCCAACATAATCTTCAGAATCTGCAATACGTCTAATATCCATCTGCGAAAAGGGGCAGAATGTCCGGACATTTCCGGCAATTGTGACTTCAAATCCGCCTTTAATCTCTTTTTCGACAAAACCTTCAAGGGGAATGCGGTTATTATAGGCTTCTTCAAGGTGAGCACGTGATGTTGAACCACCGCCGATCCTGGTTGTAAAAAGCATCTCATTTCGGGCGGCAGACAGGAAGTATACTTCGATGGTGTCTCCTGTCTTAACGGTCAGGTTACCGGTTTCATCTTCAAACTCTTTCCGGTCAACGAAGCCTTCGCTTTTCTCGCCAACATCAAGAAAAATGGAATCCTGGGCAACATCTACCACAACTGCTTTAATCTTTTGTCCGGGTGTGAGCTGTTTTTTGGGAGGACCATCATCTTTGAATAAATCTGCAAAAGTTTCATGATTTGAAGAATTGTCTGACATAAGATCACCTTAATATGTATTCAGTTTAGGATCAGGAATTAAAGTTTTGATGTGGATATTTATTATATTATCTCTAAGAGATAGTTACCATTCAAAAAGTGCTGTGTATTGCTAGTGCCAGGTATCTGTTTTTATCTGAAAAAACAAGTCTCTTTTTCTTGAGTTCAGTGAGAAAAACAAGAATTTTATGCTGGGAGATTGTCGGGAATTTATCAAATAATTCTGTGTCCGTTCTTATCTGGGTACAGAATAAGTAGATTTGCCGGGATGCGCCTTTAAATCTATGGTTTAAAATTGTGGTGTCAATTAATTCCTGTCGTACCAGCAGGAAGTCGCCTCCATCCCTATAGCACAAAAGAGGCTTGTGCTGTGCGCTTATTTTTCTCTTTTCGTGATATTCATGCCATTTTTTTATTTTGGCAAGAACAGGCTGCCATATTTTTTTCTGGTATGTCCGGTCTCCCCTGTAATCACGGACAATGAGGTTTAACTTTTCCAGAACCTCTTTGGGGAAGAGTTTTATATTGTTTGCATGGTTAAGTATAGCCTTTATGCCAAATTTTTCAGGGCTGATATAGACAGGACTATCATGTCCCAGGAAAAAGGCTGCATTGGTTAACGGGCTATATGGAAAAATGTAATCAAGGTTCTCAAGTGTTTCATCAACTTCAGATTGTGTGGAGCCTGGAAATTGAATAATCAGATTCCCTTCCAGTTTAAGTGAGTGTTCATGGGCAGCCCGCATGGTAGCAATATTTTCAATGACACTGACTCCTTTATGCATTTTTTTCAGCAGGGTATTGCTGAGTGATTCAATGCCCACCTGTATTGTCGAAAGCCCTCCGCTTCGGTAGAGAGAAAAAATGTCTGCAATAGATTTTTTTTCACCTATGGATCGGATTTCGGCAAAAAAACTGAAATCAGCATGAAGTTCACTTGTGCTCCTGAAGAAATGCAAAGATTCCTGCGGGGGAATCATATTGTCTGTGAATGTGAAATCAAGACAACCATACTTTGCGGATAGGGTTGTAACTTCTTCGATCATTTGTGAAGCTTTTTTATTACGATATCCGCACCACTGCAGATTAAGATTGCAAAAGGCGCATTTGTTCCACCAGCAACCCCGGGAAAACTCTACAGGAAGAACCGGAATAAACGGGTTTTCAGGGAACCATTTTTTCTGGTCTGAAAAATAATCATCATAATCAGGAACAGTTAGTGGTTCCAGCGAAGGCAATTGGGAGCTGACAGCAGGCTCATTTAAATTGGAATCATGCTGGGATGGTTTTGCAGAAAGAATATTTTGAGGAAAATTGTCGCACCGCCCGGAAATGTACTCACAAAGTTCCAAAAGATCTTTTTCCCCTTCTCCCTGGATAACAAAATCTACGAAGTCGAATGTTTCGAGGATAGATTTGCCGGCAGCAGCAACACACGAAGAGCCGCCAAAAACAATTGATACATGAGGAAATTTTTTCTTAATTAATCTGGCTGCAGCAAGTGAGGCAAGAAGCTGGTTGAAACAGACAGAAAAACCTACAATTTTATACTGTGACCAGTCGTAACTGCTGATCCAGTTTCTGAGGTGAACCTCTAATTTTTCATGTATCTGATTAAAATTAAATAATGTATTAATTTCTGCGCCGGATTTTGAAGCATAATCCGTTGCCAGTGCTTCAGCAGATTTCTTCATTTCAGGAAAGATATGAGGAGCATATAATGATTCACTGACCCATGGATTCTGGCTAATCCAATGATATAATTCCGTTCCCAGAATTGAGGCAACCTCGAGATAGGGATGTGTCGTGTCAACCGTAAGCCAATTGGTTCTGGTTGCAAGATATGATTTTAATGTTCCAAGCTGTATGGATGGCCTGTTAAACAGGGCCCATGGCATGGATATTAAATTGATTCTCGTAGGAGAATTTCTGGGGGCAGGTGCTTTTTTTGAGTTCAAAATCAACTCTCAGGAATAACAGTTAATACTGTTTAATGATTTCAGTGTTGGCCGGAGGTGAGAAAGAAAAAAGATCTTTCGTGATTTCCAGGCCTCCGTATGAGTTAGAATCAATTTGAACACTTTCAAAAAAGAGATCAGTAACAGTATCAAAATGGTCAACAATCCGTAGATGTTTCAGCAGAAAGGTTCCATCAGTGACCCAGGCATGTAGATAAGAGACATGGGGATGTGTTGATTTGGGGATGAGCTTGATAAGATAGAAATCCTCCTCGTCATTTTCAAAATCCGGTTCAGAAATATCAAAATCTTTAAGTATGTCTCCTGTGCCGGTAAAAAGAGAGTAAGTGACATCTGACTGCAGGTAGTCTCTTGCATCACTGATTATCATTTGATTATTTTTTTCAAAAAACATGGTGATGGATTCACCATCACTTACGAGAACCTGATGATCAGGTGCAGTATAATCCCAACGCATATGACCTGGTTTGAGAAATATCATGGAGCCTGAACCTTGTCGGACGCGCTCGCTGAATTGCATTGATGTTGTTTGAGTAAAATCAGCAACCAGATTAGTGGCTTTTTCATATGTACTTTGCAGTTTTTTGGCAATCTCAATGGAATCCATTGGTTGAGCCGCGACCTGTACTGGTAAAAGAAATAAGCCTGGGATCAGGAGCAAGATGAAGATTCGGCAGAGAGGTTTCTGCATGATAGCAGAATGCAGGCAGGGGTAAAAAGAAGAATAAGTCATTGTCTGTTAAACCTTTATCAAATCAATATGACGGCCGAATATTTTTTCTGCAGTAATGATTGCAGTTTTGGTGATATCTGAAACAAAATACATGTTTGCACCACTATACTGAAGGGTTTTGCAAAAATCAGGGTTTTCATTCAGGTATGTCTGTAATGTTAATGCAACCTCTATGGAGGAGTCAATCAGTCTGATCCTTTTTTTTCCCACACGATGTTGAATAAGATCTTTCAGCAGGGGATAATGTGTGCAGCCGAGGACAAGTGTATCAATCTGTTTTTGTTTCAGGGGGGCCAGGTATTTCCTGAGTATCATTTTAGTTTCACGGGTATCTATCCAGCCTTCTTCAACTAGCGGCACCAGTAAAGGGCAGGCTATGGAAAAAACTCTGAGTTCGGGAGCTTTTTGCTTTATTTTTTTGTCATAAATTTCACTGCGGATAGTGGCACGGGTGCCAATAACGCCTATGTTCCCTGAACTGGTGGCTGCTACCGCTTGCTCAACTGCCGGTGTGATAACCTCGAAAATTGGGATATCAAACTTTTGTCTGAGGATCTCTGAGGCAACACTTGATGCTGAATTACAGGCGATGATTAGCGCTTGTGCACCATGATCAAGGAGAAACTCGGTATTATTGATTGAGTACTCAATAATAGTTTCAGGACTCTTGCTTCCGTAAGGCGTCCTTGCCAGGTCTCCATAATATATGATCTGTAGATCAGGAAGCAAGGTCTCCACTGCACGGGCAACAGTCATGCCCCCGACTCCTGAATCGAAAATTCCAATCATGATCGTAATGAAATGATTTTGTTTTTGGGTCTGAATATTAATTAACTAAAATACATTCTCTACAATACTGACATATTGTAAAATCTGTATTCAGGTAAAAGCGTACTGTTTGCAAGACTGAAAATGGGTAAATACAACTTTACAGGGAATCTGTCCAGATAACTGTAATATTAATTGTTTGCAAAATTGTCTTCTTTGATAATAACAAAAGAGCAACTTCTGGAGTGACATGCTGGTGCCGGAAGATGGTAAAAGATAAATCCCGCTGGAGTTATTTTTTCTTTGTGCTCGTCTTTGAATTACGTTTTTTTCTTTGAGCTATTGCTTTTCGTAAATTGTCAGGAAGGCCTCTCGCCTTGCCAGCTTTTTTCCGTTTATCAGACAAGGATTTGGCGCAGAGAGGCTGGCGGAGAGAGAATCCATGTTTGACACGATACTCTCTGCTGGTCAGACCATGGGACTTAAGATGTTTGGGGGATAACATCTTGAATTCCTCGCCACATTCCATGCAAATCACTTTATTCTTTTGCAGGGATTTTTCAGGAGACAAAGCAATGCTTGTCTTTACTTTTGTTCCTGCCCCGGAAATTCCTTCGTGAGTTGCTTGAACCTCTGCAGTCTGAAGCATGAGCAATGTATTAAATGTATTTTGCAGGGAAAGTGTAATCTCTTCAGCCGTCATGTTTGTTGAATTGCACTGTGACTGAATAATATCGGCAGCCATTTCAACGAGTGATTTGCCCATACCTTTTTTCTCCATATGTAGTTGTTGTAAATATATAGTATAAATATATAAGCAGTCAAAATCTGCAGTATTAATATAAGTATTGCATAAAAATACATAAATGCAAGTTCTTATTTTTAATCAAAAAATGGATTAACAAGTTTTCGATGAAATGATTAAATTTGAATTGATGAAGAAATGTAAAATTCATCTATTGATATTGTTGAAAGTTTTAAGAAGCTAAAGATATATCTAAGTCGATTAATGGATGACAAGGGGCAACTGCAACCTAATTCACATTGAAAAAATACTTCTGTGGCGTTGACAATGGTGAGAATCGAAATTACTATCTCAATTCCAAAATGACCTGGAAGAGCAATATTGAGAAGTTTTTTCACATTTATAACGCGTTCCCTTTAAGGTCGGGGAATATAAGAACCGGAGTATTTGATATAATGCCAATCTATGAATATGAATGCCCATCCTGTTGTAATGTTTTTGAAGTTATCCAACGTATGACCGAAGATCCATTGACAAGCTGTCCCAATTGTTCAGGGCCGGTAAAGAAACTTGTGTCCATGAGTTCTTTTCAGTTAAAGGGGGGAGGGTGGTATTCTGATGGCTATAGCAATAACTCTTCCAATGGCTCAGGTTCGGCCGCTCCATGCAAATCAACAGATAAACCAGCTGTTAAAACAACGGATAAATCAACCGATAAATCAGCAAAGAACACCCCAACAAAGGGTGAAACCACTAAAAGCAGTGCTTCTGATTCTTCCGCAATCCCTAAAACCAAAGCAGGCACTTCCGCAACTGCCTGAGAATTATCCCGTAAAAGACATTAATTCGGGGATTGATGGAATCAGGTAATGATCAGCATGGCATCACCATAGCTGTAGAAACGGTATCCAAGCTGTATTGCCTTCTGGTAGGCACGAAGAATATTTAATCTGCCAGCAAGTGCCGCAACCAGAAAAAGAAGTGAAGAGCCGGGCAAGTGAAAATTGGTAATTAAGGCGTTAACCACTTTAAATTTATATCCGGGATAAATATAGAGTCCGCACCAACCCTGTTTTGCTTCTACCTGCCCATCCTTATTCGCTGCGAATTCCAATGTTCTGGCTGTTGTTGTTCCCACAGTCCAGATTCTTTTCCCGGCCTTTCGTGTTTTGTTAATTAATTCTGCTGTTTCTATACTAACCTCTATATACTCTTCGTGTATTTTATGTTGGCGTATGTCTTCGACCCGTACGGGTGCGAAAGTTCCGTAGCCCACATGAAGGGTGATAGGTGCAATCTGGATATTGCGTTCTTTTAATTCATGAAGCAGCTCTTCCGAGAAATGCAAGCCTGCGGTTGGTGCGGCAATTGCGCCTGATTTTCTGGCAAAAAGAGTTTGGTAACGATCACGGTCGCTGGGGTGATCCTCGGCATTTCTATGAATGTATGGAGGCAGGGGGACCCTGCCGCATTGCATCAAACTTTCTTCAGGAGTTTCATCATTGGCAACATCAAAACAGAGTTTGACACTAGCTTTTCCATCAGCAAGAAATTGTAAGAGTGTTCCCTCAACTTTTGGGCTGAAAAAAAATTGTGATCCCACCTTTGGTCTTTTGGAGCTTTTCAGCAGGCCAGTTACGGTAAGGCAATAACCTTTTTGGGTAACTGACTGGTCAGTGGTTGTTTCAATTTTGCTGACATTTTTAAAATCAGGGTATTCCAAAAGAAATAATTCAATTTTTCCACCAGTGTCCTTCCTTCCTTCAAGTCGAGCCGGAAATACTTTAGTATCGTTAACTACGAGAAGGTCTCCAGCTTGAAAAAAATTCAGAATGTCTGTAAAATTTATATCCTGCATACTGTCGTTTTTGCAATCAATCACGAAAAGTCGAGATTTGTCTCGTATTTTAACAGGAGACTGGGCAATTTGGTCAGCTGGGAGGTCATACTTGTATGATTCAAAGTCAAATTCTGGATCCATGTTTTATTAGCCAGTGTTGATGATTAAGTCGCAAAAAATCATGAGATGGCTAAGCAGCTAAGCACCCTTTCAGGGCATAAACTCCGACTGCGAAAAATTTAATATACATGGAGCAGTGTTTTTTTGCGAGCGAGGCCATACATACGGTAAGCCGAGCGAACAAAAAATGCGCTGCAACGCAGTAGATCGAATTTTTTGCGACGCCATCAGTGTTGATGTAAAAGAAAATTGGTTGCTGTCGTGACGAAAATACCCTAACTTTCAAAGACGTGCTATCTTTTCAATTATGAACTTGAGGTGTACATGCTACTTATTGTCGTTGCCACTGATAATGAAATACAACCATTAAAACAATTTATTTCTGATTCCGGACAACTGGAAGTTCTGGTTACCGGGATGGGGCCAGCTATATCTGCTGCAAGTCTCAGTCATTATTTGGCTCTCTATGGTTCGAGCCTCCATGGTGTAATAAATATTGGAGTTGGAGGTGCATATGTTGGCAGTGGTTTAAATCTGCTCGACATATGTCTGGCCCAGCAAGATGTATTCGGTGATTTTGGTATCTGCATGGATGATGAAATCCTTGGTTTTGAGCCTGGAGTTTCACCGTTGAGTATTCCCTTATTATTTAATAATGAACTGGTAGCCAACAGTAAGAACATTTTACATGTACATGATATCGAATTTAAGGCAGTAAATTTTGTAACTGTCAACTGCTGCAGTGGCACAAAAAAACGCGGAGATTATCTGCGGAAAAAATTTGCTGCCGGTTGTGAAAACATGGAGGGAGCAGCTGTAGCCATGGTATGCAATACTTTTAATGTCCCTTGTGTTGAATTGCGTTGTATCAGTAATATGGTGGAAGACCGTAACACAGAAGTCTGGATGCTTGAAGATGCCATTGATAAAATCTGCAGTGTTGCTGAAATTCTTTTGAATCAATTGGACCATTAGGCTATTTACTAGTGTTGCGTCAGTTGAGAGTTGACGTGACACTAGTTAATATTACGAAGGTTTTAGCCTGATTATTACACTAAAGCTGATAAATCTATGAAATCACTGTCCATAGGATTTTCTCCCTGCCCTAATGATACGTATATTTTTTGTGGTTTGGTTAATGGGCATATCCCTCTCTCCGGTTGGAGCCTGCAGCAGGAAAGATTTGAAGATGTTGAGACCTTAAACGAGTGGGCTCTACAAGGGCGTCTTGATATAACAAAACTTTCCTTTCATGCTTTTGGTCATGTCATGGAAGATTATGTTTTGCTGAAATCTGGTGCAGCCCTTGGACGTGGTTGTGGGCCTTTGCTAATTGCCGGTCAAAACGCTGATCCAGCCAATCTTGCAAAAATGAGTGTCGCAGTGCCTGGTAAATATACTACAGCGGCCCTGCTGCTGAAATTATATGCGCCCGACTGTAAGAACATCGTTATGATGCGCTTTGATGAAATAATGGATGCAATAGAATCCGGAAAGGTAGACTGTGGTGTCATCATCCATGAAAGCAGGTTTACTTACGAAAGCAGAGGACTTGTACTCATGAAAGATCTTGGGTCCTGGTGGGAGGATATATCGGGATATCCAATACCACTGGGAGGAATTGCTGTGAAGCGTTCCCTCGGCAGAGCACTCATTGAAAAAATTGATAAGGCGATAAAATCAAGTATCGCCTGGTCCCAAAGAAACCATGAACTTTGCAGACCTTATATTAAAGAACATGCTCAGGAACTGGAAGACTCTGTAATCAATGATCATATAGGGCTTTATGTGAATACTTTTTCGGAAGACTTGGGAGCAGAGGGGATGGCAGCCATTGAGTTTTTTTTGAAAAAAGGACGCAAGGCAAAAATGTTTCCAGATACTATAGATCCTTCCCTGCCAATATCATATTAGCATTCTGGATATTTAAAATTTAAGTGATCAAAACTTTTATCACAGTATAATCACCCTTCAGTAAGAGCCTTTTGGCAATCATTTCGCTTAAACATTGGCTTGACAAGTGCGGTGATGGTACTATATATTCAGTCCTTTTCTGGAATTTTTCCATTTTATCGAATTGGTGAATAGACCCCCAATGGTACAATATTTCGGGTCTTTGGAGAGTGCCCATATACTTTAATTTAAGGGCATATATAAAGTAAATCAGGAATCGAAGGAAGTTTTTATGAAAATGACAGGCGCAGAAGCGATTGTTAAATGTCTCGAAGAGCAGGGAGTTGAAGTTATTTTTGGATTTCCCGGTGGAGTGATAATCGATTTATTTGATGAGCTTGAAAAATCCAGCGTTACTAATGTTCTTGTAAGACATGAACAGGCCGCTGTCCACGCGGCAGATGCATATGGTCGAGTGAAGGGTGAAGTCGGGGTAGCTTTGGTTACCTCAGGCCCTGGTGCAACAAATACCGTAACAGGTATAGCCTCGGCTTATTGTGACTCCATTCCCATGGTGGTTTTTACAGGACAGGTGCCAACGGGCCTTATTGGAAACGATGCCTTTCAGGAGGTTGATATTGTTGGTATCACCAGGCCATGTACCAAGCATAATTATTTGGTAAAGGACCCCAATGAACTTGTGTCGATTATCCGGGAGGCTTTTTATATTGCCAGGACAGGCAGGCCTGGACCAGTTCTTATCGACCTGCCTAAAGATGTGGTAATTTCCAAGGTTAACTTTCCCGAGCCGACGCCTGTTAAAATGCAGACTTACAGACCAACCTATGAGCCCCATCCGGGCCAGATAGCAAAAGCCTGTAAAGAGATACTGAAGGCGAAAAGGCCAGTACTTTATATTGGTGGAGGAGTTATCGCATCAGACAGCAATGAAGAATTGACTGAGCTTGCCACCAAGCTGAATATACCTACGACAATGACTCTTATGGGACTTGGAGGCTTTCCCGGCACCCATAAACTGTCAATGGGTATGCTTGGTATGCATGGTACGTATTTTGCCAATATGGCTGTATCGAAATGTGATCTCCTTATTGCTGTTGGATCAAGATTTGATGATCGTGTAACTGGTAAGATTGCTGATTTTGCTCCCCATGCAAAGATTATTCACATTGACATCGATCCAACTTCGATCAGTAAGAATGTTAAAGTTGACATACCCATAGTGGCGGATTGCAAATATGCTTTAACTGCCATGAACAGATGGCTTGATGTCCAGAAAGATTTTAATGGAAAGGAACAGGAAGAAAAACTTGGACCCTGGTTAGATGAAATCAACGACTGGAAGCGCAAGCATCCTTTGGGATATGTCGAAGAGGGAGATATAATTAAGCCGCAATTTGTGGTTCAAAAACTCCATGAGATGACCAACGGCGAAGCAATTGTCTCCACCGAGGTTGGTCAAAACCAGATGTGGGCGGCTCAATTTTATCATTTTAACAACCCCCGGCATTTTCTCACGTCAGGAGGCCTTGGTGTCATGGGATATGGCTTCCCCGCTGCAATAGGGGCCCAGATGGCTGCACCTGACAAAACTGTTATTGATATTGCCGGTGATGGTTCTATTCAGATGAATATTCAGGAATTGGCAACTTCGAGACAGTATAAATGCCCGGTGAAGATAGCAATTTTGAATAATGGTTATCTGGGGATGGTTCGGCAGTGGCAGGAGCTTTTTTATGATAAGCGTTACGCTGGCACTGACCTTTCAGTTGGTCCTGATTTTGTGAAATTGGCGGAGGCATATGGTGCTGTCGGTTTACGGGCTACCAAGGTTAGCGAGGTTGAGCCTGTCATCAAGGAAGCTCTGGCAACTGATAATACAGTTATTATGGACTTTGTTATTGCCAGGGAAGAAGGAGTCTACCCGATGGTGCCTGCCGGAAAGGCTACAACCGAAATGCTCTTGTCGTAATTTTTTACAGATCAATCCCCCAATATGATTGGATAAATTTAAAAAGGAAATCGAAATGAAACATACCATTTCTGTTTTATTACAAAATAAACCTGGTGTCCTGTCTAGAGTTACAGGTCTATTCAGCGGGCGCGGATTTAATATTGAAAGTCTCAGTGTGGCAGAGACTCTTGACGCAGGAGTTTCTTGCCTGACACTGGTCACTCGCGGACCAGATGAGATTATCGAGCAGATAACGAAGCAATTACATAAACTGATTGATGTTATCAAGGTTGTTGATGTCGGTGATTCAGAATTTGTTGAGCGGGAAATGGCGCTTATCCGCGTAAAGGCGGAATCTCATACCCGTGCAGAAGTATTGCGGATAATTGATATTTTTCGGGGCAAGGTTGTAGATGTCAGCCCCAAAAGTTATGCTGTGGAGATTACCGGGCCCCGGAGTAAAATCAAGGCGGTGATAGATATACTCAAGCCCATCGGTATCCAGGAAATAGTTCGTACTGGAACTATTGCCATGGCACGAGCTAAGAAATCATAACCAGACATCAAAAAAACAGAGGAAACGGTTTAAGTGGCCAGAGTTGAATCACCGTCATTTAAAGACAGTTTATCTCTCTGGCTTTTCCTTTTTAGGAGAAGTTTGGGATGGAGTTACCTGTCTTGTCTATTCTTAACAAGTAATGACTGTTTTGTTCTGGAAGCCTCTGACTAATTATTCCCCTAAAGAGAATATCTGAAAATTATGAAAGTTGCTCAAATACCCGTTGCCAGGGAAGGTTATCCATTTATAGCTTTTATTGCTTTTGCAACCATTATATTTGCATTAATCGGGTATGATATAATTGCATTGATAACTCTTTTTCTGACAGGGTTTGTCGTTTACTTTTTTAGGGATCCGGAACGTATCTCTCCGAATGATGAAGATGTCGTTGTGGCACCTGCTGATGGTAAGATTATTCTGATAGAAAAGATTTTTGATGACAGGTTTGTTAACGATCATGTTTATAAGATCAGCATTTTTATGTCTGTTTTTGATGTACATGTCAATCGAATCCCATTTGCTGGAAAAATTGAAAAAATACAATATGCACCGGGAAGTTTCTATGCTGCAAATACTGACCAGGGAGGTCTCGCTAACGAACACTGTGGGGTGATTCTAACCACAGAGAAAGACTTCCGCTATGCAGTTGTTCAAATTGCCGGACTGATAGCACGCAGGATTGTTTGTTGGGTAGAGAAGGGTGATACGATTGAGCGCGGAAAACGATTTGGGATGATTCGCTTTGGCTCCAGAGTCGATCTCTATTTGCCCCCAAATATGCAACTGGAAGTAAGTACCGGTCAGAAAGTGAAGGCCGGAGAGACGGTTATAGGCTACCTGACATAATTATTTTTGCGTCTTTTATGTTGCAAATATGATATAATTCATAATTAATTTTTTTATCAGTAACTATTTTAATGCAGA
>Ga0255043_10000114_pt1 | contig 13502 bp, 9 predicted proteins | sample BC1_12_9_MG_FD_182778 | JGI IMG/M metagenome (GOLD analysis project Ga0255043, IMG submission 182778) | Seawater microbial communities from Strait of Georgia, British Columbia, Canada - BC1_12_9 | ecosystem: Environmental > Aquatic > Marine > Strait | place: Canada: British Columbia | collected... | reverse complement strand
TTCGCCATGGACTTATAGCTGGTCTCAGACAGCTTGAAAAAGGCCAGTTTGATCATCACGGTAAGCAGGATGATCGACCAGCCCCAGTTGATGACAACAGACTGGATCTTTTTCAACAGCCAGAAGATGGGTTTGGCCAGAACGGTCAGCCAGCCATAGTCCACACTCAACTCGAGGCCAGGTGCGATGGCTTCCAGTTCGTCCTGCAGTTTGGGACCGGCCACGAAACCGGTTGAAAAGACATGACTCTGCTCGTCCGACAGGGTTACGGGAGGCGTGTAGGCGCCCAGCACATAGCGCCCGCCGGGCAGAACATTGGTATAGAAGTGCTCGATCTGCTCAGGCGGGGGAACCCACGCGCCCAGGAAATAGTGCTGCAGCATCGCAATCCAGCCACCCTTGACGTCCTTGCTCAGGCTGGATTCCTTCATATCATCGAAGGATATCTTGTCGTATTTCTCATCGGGACTGTAGATCGCGCCTCCGGTATAGGTATAGAGAAACTGGGAATCCGTGCTCTGCTCCCCGGCTTCGCCGCGCATCAGCTGGCGATATTCCCGGGCTGTCCAGGGGCTGCCCGACTTGTTCTCCACCAGATGCTGAACCGTGACCAGATAACTGCCCCGGGTGAAGATATGGCGCTTGACCACCCTTACACCCTTTTCGTCGGTCCAGAAAAGATCGACGTTTAACGTATCTTTACCATCCTCCAGTCTGAACTCCTGCTGCGTTGTCTTAAACAGGGTTTCATGGGTCGGCGCCGTGTTGCCTTCGCCGGCTATTAAACCGGATTGGGCCATGAACAGATTGGGTGGGACATACCGCATCAACTGAAACTTGTCTTCCTGCTGTTCCAGGGACACCGGGTAATCGTTGAGGAAGAGATTCAGAATACTGCCACCCCGCGTATCCAGCTCCAGCGTCATCAGATCGGTGACGATCTTGACGGTACTGGATTCCGGAACTGCGGCCTGGTTGCCCGGCGTTGGAACGGCTGGGGTCTGGCTGGTGGCATCGGTTCCTGGGTTGATGGGAGCCGAGGGCACTTCGAAAGCTGTGCTTCCCGTCTGGCCGGCTGCAGTGGGGGCGGGTTCACTTATGGCGGTGGTTCGGGTTTGAGGTTTTGGCCCGAATTCGTCGTTCCACGCCTGCCAGATAAGCATAACGATGAACGCTAAGGAAAAGAGCAGTATGATCCGAATATTGTCCATGCACTTTCTCTGAGTGGAAAAACAGAATTACTAATGTCGGCGGTTTCGCAGGGACACTACCCGTTGCTTAACAACTGCGCTCTATCAATCGTTTCCAGTGCCCCTCCAGGGAGTCCCTGAGAAGCCTTTTCTTGTGAACCGGTACGCCCCGACGGGTCAATACCACGACATCCATGCCGGCCATTTCATTTTTTCGCTTTCGGAAACTTTCCCTGATGATACGTTTCAACAGGTTCCGGTCCACCGCCTGCCGGACGTTCTTTTTCGAGATGGCCAACCCCAGCCTGGCCTCTGAGCTTCCGTTCGGCCGCCACAATACCGTAAAGCAGCGATCGTTGGATTTTTCCGCCTTGCGGAATACCCTCGAGTAAGATTCTGACGTCAGCAGACGCGCCGACTTTGGGAAACCCTCCCTGAGTTTACACAAAAGGGAGTGTTCAGGGAGTCAGACGGGCACGACCCTTCGCACGACGGGCGTTGATCACCTTCCGGCCATTTTTTGTAGCCATCCGTGCGCGAAAACCGTGGGTGCGGGCACGCTTTAGGTTACTGGGCTGAAAAGTTCTCTTCATGAGTTTCTACTCGAATAAAATCGCCGCCTGATCGGCCCTGGCAGGCGAAAAGGCTACTGGAAAAAAGGGCGCATAGGATACTTTGCGCAGTCAGCCGGTGTCAAGAGACACGAAACCGCCACCTGGCGCATAAATACGCCTGATAATGCCTGTGGATAACTCCCCCGAACCGGGGTAGACTCTGGTTCAAATGAAGGTCGATGGCCATGTCTTGAAGCACCCGATTACCTGGCCTTTCCACCTAAACTGAAAACCTATCCGATAAGAACAGACACAGATATTACGTGAATCTCTGGACCAAGTGCGTCAATCGCCTGGAGGGGGAACTGTCTTCACAGCAGTTCAACACCTGGATAAGGCCCCTTCAGCCGCTGGAACAGCAGGATTGTCTGCGCCTGCTGGCACCGAACCAGTTCGTTCTCAACTGGGTCAGGAATAATCACCTGACCCAGATAACCCGGCTCGTATCGGAACTGTCCGGCAATGACAAACCCAGGATCATACTGGAAATAGGAAGCAGGCCGGCTGAACCGGAGGCAGTAAAACCGCAACTGTTCAATATACGACCTGTCCAGTCTCCAAAGAGGGCTGTCCAGGTTGAGAACAGCGAGCAACGACCCAGTAACCTCAATCCCAACTTCACATTCGATAAGTTCGTGGAGGGCAAATCCAATCAGCTCGCCCGGGCCGCGTCCTGTCAGATAGGGGAGAACCCGGGGGTTGCCTACAACCCTCTTTTCATCTACGGCGGCGTCGGATTGGGCAAGACACATCTGATGCACGCCCTGGGGAACATGATCCTGGATCACAATCCACAGGCAAGGGTCGTCTATCTGCATTCCGAAGGTTTTGTCGCAGAGATGGTAAAGGCGCTGCAGCACAACACGATTGACGCGTTCAAGCGTCGGTATCGATCCCTCAACGCGCTGCTTATCGACGATGTCCAGTTCTTTGCGGGCAAGGAGCGCTCTCAGGAGGAGTTTTTCCATACCTTCAATGCGCTGTTCGAGTCACAGCAGCAAATAGTGCTGACCAGCGATCGTTTTCCCAAGGAAGTGGCAGGATTGGAAGAGAGGCTGAAGTCCCGGTTTGGATGGGGTCTCACCGTCGCCATCGAGCCCCCCGATCTGGAAACCCGGGTTGCCATTCTCAAAAGCAAGGCAAGCCAGCTATTCAGCATTGAGTTACCTAACGAGGTTGCTTTCTTCGTCGGCAAGCGTGTGCGATCCAACATCCGGGAATTGGAAGGGGCTTTGCGCAGGATCGTGGCCAATGCCCAATTTACGGGGCGCCCCATTACGTTGGATTTCGCCAAGGATTCTCTCAGGGACATGCTCGCTGCCCAGGACAAACAGATAACGCTGGACAACATTCAGAAAACTGTGGCGGAATATTTCAAGATCCGAACTTCAGATCTTTTATCTGCAAAACGCAGCCGCATGATTGCCAGGCCGCGGCAGATAGCCATGGCCCTGGCTAAGGAACTTACCAATCACAGTCTTCCGGAGATCGGCGAGGCCTTTGGCGGCAGGGACCATACGACGGTATTGTATGCTGCACGTAAGATTGTCGAATTGCGGGAGGCGGATATCCGCGTGGAAGAAGACTATGGAAACCTGTTGAGAACCCTGACGAGTTGATGTGAGTAACCTGTAGATGATTTTCCGTACGTTTTCACCCTTTACTTATCCACAGTTCACTGACAGGGTATACATGCTTTTTCCGGGCAGATATAAACCGAGAAAACATAGTGTAACTAATTGAATTATAAGAGAATATATATAACTATCCACAGATATGAGCATCCTTAATAATAACAATTAATATTAAAAAATATCTTTATATATTATTTAAGAGAACTTCATCATGAAGATCGTTACAGATAGAGACAGTCTCCTGAAACCCTTGACCCACATAGGTGGAGTTATCGAGAGAAGACAAACACTCCCGATACTTGCCAATGCCCTGATCAATGCAAGATCAGAGCAATTGACTATTACCGCCACCGATCTGGAAGTTGAGATGAAAACGGGGGCGGCAGCGAAATGTGACGCTGACATTGACTTTACGTTGCCGGCGCGAAAACTGATCGATATCTGCAGGGCGTTACCGGAAGGTGCGGAAATGAGCATCACGGTGGAGGGTGAGAGGGCAACCATAAGATCCGGCAAGAGCCGGTTCGCGTTGGGCACGCTGCCTGCCCAGGATTATCCTCTCATCGATCCTACAGCCAGCACGTTGAGGTTTTCAGTTTCTGAAGGATTGTTGAAACGTCTGCTCGACAAGACCCAGTTTGCCATGGCGCAACAGGATGTTCGCTATTATCTCAACGGCTTAATGCTGGAAGTGGCGGGGGGAAAAATAAGGTCGGTGGCTACCGACGGACATCGGCTTGCGACTTATGAAGCAGATTGCCAAGTGGATGAACAGGTGGATTTACAGGTGATCATTCCCAGAAAGGCGGTGCTGGAACTGGGCAGATTGTTATCGGATAGCGAAGAGAGCGTTGAAGTTGATATCAGCAGTAATCATATGAGAATCAACATGACTGACGCCGTTTTCACCTCCAAACTCATAGACGGGAAGTTTCCTGATTACAATCGGGTGATTCCGGCGGATTCGGATAAAATTATCATCGCAGACAAGGAGGCGTTGAGGAGTGCCCTGCAAAGAACCTCGATTCTTTCGAATGAAAAATACCGGGGTATAAGGTTTCAGTTTATGCCAGGCACCCTTGGATTACTCGCCCATAACCCGGAACAGGAAGAGGCCCAGGATGAGATGCCGGTGGATTACGACGGTGGAGAGCTGGTCATCGGGTTTAACGTTGGGTATCTCCTTGAAGTACTTAACGTTATTGAGTCAGAAAATGTCAAAATGCATCTGAGCGATTCCAACAGCAGTTGCCTGATAAAGGATGAGCTTTCATCCAACAGCAGATACGTCATCATGCCGATGCGGCTTTAGTACCAGAATATCCGGATCAGATCGACAAGTAGCCGATCTTGGTGCCCCACCGGGCTCTGGTATTCGTCAACGCGATATTGACGGAGTAACAGCGGCCCAAGACGACTCATACCATGTCTCTCGAACTCATCAGGATCCGTTGCCTGAGAAACATATCCGAGGCCGAGATCTCACCCCATCCCTGTATCAACCTGATCATCGGGAAGAACGGTTCCGGGAAAACGTCCCTTCTCGAAGGTATTTATCTCCTGGGCCGGGGTCGATCCTTCAGGAGCAGACGACTCGAAACCCTGATACAAAGAGGCAGCGATTCGCTGGATGTTTTCGGAATAGCAACGTATCGGGAAGGCACTTGCCGGATCGGGTTGAGAAAAACAGGAAAAGGAACAGAAGTTCACATCAATGGGGAGAAAGTATTAAAACTCTCTAAACTCGTGAAGACAACGGCGGTTCATGTCATTACACCCAATTCCCATGAACTGCTGGAAAGGGGTTCGGAGTTGCGCAGACGTTTTCTGGAATGGGGAGTGTTCCACGTGGAACCTGCCTACAGGCAGGCGGCTCACAGGTACCATAGGGCACTTTCACAGCGAAATGCGGCTTTAAAGAAGGACCACACCCTGGTTTCCAGCTGGAACGCTGAACTGGTGGAGTGGGGAGAAAAACTTAACGGGTTTCGTGAATCCTATTTTTTGGCATTACGGGAAAGATTTCTTTTGGAAGCCGGCGTTTTCTTTGATACCGGGGATTTGGATCTGGTGTGGAAGCGGGGTTGGCCTCCGGGGCGGGAACTCCCGGATATCCTGAAAGATAATCAGATAAACGACATCAAGCAGGGGTTTACACGATACGGGCCACACCGGGCTGATCTTTCAGTAAGGAAAGGGGGTGACACCGTCAGCCAGCGTACATCCAGGGGTGAGCAGAAACTTGCAGTAATCTGTCTGGTATTGGCACAGACAGAGGCAATTCTCCGTCACTCCGGAAATCGCCCAGTTTTGCTGATAGACGATTTAAATGCCGAGCTGGACCAGGAAAATCGGATCAAGATGATGTCCAGATGCAGAAATAGTGATTACCAGGTGTTCATCACGGCAACCGGTTGGAAACTGCCCGCTGAACATTCAGCCGATAAGGTGTTCCACGTGGAACATGGGGTCATCACCGAAACCGGTGTATAATTCCCGGCTCTCTAACAGGAGTTATCCAATGAGCTACGACTCAAGCAATATCAAAGTATTAAAAGGCTTGGATGCCGTCCGTAAGCGCCCGGGCATGTACATCGGGGATACCGATGACGGTACCGGTCTTCATCACATGGTAACCGAAGTAGTGGATAACTCCATTGACGAAGCTCTCGCGGGTTACTGTTCAGAGATCCGCGTAATTGTCCATGAAGATCAATCCGTGAGCATATCGGACAACGGACGGGGGATTCCAACGGATATCCATCCGGAAGAAGGCCTATCCGCTGCAGAAGTCATCATGACGGTCCTGCATGCGGGAGGCAAGTTCGATGACAATTCCTACAAGGTATCGGGGGGTCTGCATGGCGTCGGGGTTTCAGTGGTCAACGCCTTGTCGGAATACCTCAGGCTGACCATCTATCGGGACGGCAAAAAACACGTCCAGGAGTATCGGCATGGGGTACCCCAGGAACCGCTGAAGGTCGTTGGGGAAACACAGAAGGGTGGTACCGAGATCACTTTCAAGGCAAGCCCCGGCACCTTTACCAATATCGAGTTTCATTACGAAATTCTTGCTAAGCGATTGAGAGAACTGTCTTTTTTGAATTCCGGAGTGCGTATTTTTCTTAGAGATGATGGCAGAGACAAGGAGGAGACCTTCGAATACGAGGGCGGCATCCGTTCCTTCGTCGATCATCTCAACAGAAAGAAAAACCCCTTGCACAATGAGGTGTTTTATATCTCAGTGGAGAGAAGCGATGTGACGGTGGAATTGGCCATGCAGTGGAATGAGTCATACCAGGAAAACATCTTTTGTTTCACCAACAACATTCCCCAACGGGACGGTGGTACCCATCTCGCGGGTTTTCGTGCGGGTCTGACACGGACACTCAATCAGTATATTGAGAGAGAAGGCCTGGCCAGGAAACAGAAGGTCAACACCAGCGGGGACGATGCCCGCGAAGGTCTTACGGCGGTTCTGTCGGTAAAGGTTCCGGATCCCAAGTTTTCCTCACAAACCAAGGACAAGCTGGTCTCCTCGGAAGTTAAAGGCATCGTTGAAGCGGTGATATCCGAGAAACTGGGGGAGTTTCTATTGGAGCATCCCGCAGATGCCAAGGTAATCTCGGGCAAGATGATCGATGCGGCGAGGGCCAGGGAAGCCGCACGGAAAGCCCGGGAGATGACCCGGAGAAAAGGTGTGCTGGATATCGCAGGCCTCCCCGGCAAGCTGGCTGACTGCCAGGAGAAGGACCCCGCCTTGTCGGAACTTTATCTCGTAGAGGGTGATTCAGCGGGTGGATCCGCCAAGCAGGGCCGCGATCGACGTCACCAGGCGATTCTCCCCCTGAAAGGCAAGATACTCAATGTCGAAAAGGCCAGATTCGACAAGATGCTCTCTTCGGTGGAAGTAGGAACTTTGATAACTGCCCTGGGATGCGGCATTGGCAGGGAGGAATTCAACCCCGACAAGCTGCGTTATCACCGCATCATCATCATGACGGACGCAGATGTGGACGGCGCGCACATACGTACTTTGCTGCTGACGTTCTTTTACAGGCAGATGCACGAGCTCATAGAACGGGGATATGTCTATATCGCCCAGCCTCCCCTGTACAAGGTAAAAAAGGGCAAGCAGGAGCAGTATCTGAAAGACGATGGGGACCTCAACCAGTACCTGCTCAATACGGCCCTGGATAGCGCTGAACTCTATGTGAACACCGAGGCGCCCCCATTGTCGGGTAACGCCCTTGAATCCCTGGCACTTCAGTACAACGCCGTTATGGCCACGATACAGCGATTGTCACGACGATATGATCGAACAATCCTGGAGCAGTTTATCTATGCGCCCCGGGTGGATGAGGAACTGCTGGCGGATTCCGGCCGTTTCGATGAATGGCTTGGGGAGCTGAGGGGCAGGCTGAACAGCGACAGTTCTCCGTCGAACAAGTATCAACTGAAAAGAGAATACTCCACAGAACTGGAGGAGGATGTTCTGACAATTTCTCACTGGATCCACGGTATCAGCACCGAGTCGGTTCTTCCCCTGGAGTTTTTTGCCAGCCGGGAGTACCAAAGGCAGTGTGAGCTGGGCGAGCAACTGCATGGTCTGCTGGGTGAAGGAGCCAAGGTACGGCGGGGCGAGCGCGAATCCGCCATCAAGAGTTTCAGCCAGGCGCTGGGGTGGCTGATGGAGGAGGCGAAGCGGGGCCAACATATTCAGCGTTACAAGGGTCTCGGGGAGATGAATCCGAGTCAACTGTGGGAGACCACCATGGATCCGGAATCCAGGCGCCTGCTTCGGGTGAGTATCGAGGACGCGGTAGGGGCCGACGAGATCTTCACCACGCTCATGGGCGACCAGGTGGAGCCGCGGCGGGAGTTCATTGAGAAAAATGCGCTATCCGTAGAGAACCTGGATGTTTAGAGGAAATTTATAATCCGCACCAATGCTGTCCCGTTAACTCCCTCTCCCTGAGGGAGAGGGTTGGGGTGAGGGGATTAGAAAGGCCAACACTATGGTTTTCTATTATTCCCTCATCCTGTCCTTCTCCCAGGGGGAGAAGGGACCCATTGTTCGGATTTCATGTCCCAATAGAATGCCAGTCTTAGCTGTAACCCCAAAATCATAGTGTTACTGACATCTACATTGAGGTTAACGGGACAGCAGTGAATCCTCCCACTAAATTCCGCCGCAGCCACGCTGCGCGTAACCTTCCCACGACCTGTTGAGAACCTGCCAACCCATGACCATCGAACTGTTCCGCGAAGACAGCTACCTGAAGGAATGTGATGCGACTGTCATATCCCTGGACGAAAGAGGTATCTGCCTGGACAGGACCATCTTTTATCCGAGAGGGGGCGGACAGCCGGGAGATTCGGGAACCATCGTCGGTTCCGATGGTGTAGAGACGCCAATTACGGACACGATCAAAGATCGGGAAACCGGCGATCATCTCCATTTGCCAGCTGAGGGCGCCCCTTTGCCGGTCGCAGGGGACAAGGTCACCCTGCGTATCGAGTGGGAGCGGCGTTACCGGCTTATGCGAATGCACAGCTGCATGCATCTGCTGTGCGCCGTCATCCCGGCAGGGGTTACTGGCGGGTCGGTGAGGGAAGACAGCGCGCGGCTGGATTTCGACCTGCCCGATCCACCGGACAAACTGGAGATAGAGGAAGCACTGAAACGCCTCATTGCGGAGAATCATCCCATGCGTCTCGAATGGATCAGCGATGAGGAACTGGAACAGCAGCCGGAACTGGTCAGGACCATGTCGGTCAAGCCACCCACCGGTGTGGGCAAAGTGCGTCTGGTCCGCTTTGAGGGGGTGGATTTGCAACCCTGCGGAGGCACCCATGTTGCCGCCACCGGTGAGATCGGTCAGGTCAGGGTCAAAAAGATCGAGAAGAAAGGAAAGAAGAATCGCAGAATCACGATAGAGTTTTGTTAGTGAGCATTCACTATCAATATAACGCTCTGATTATTAACTAATTTTATATCCTACCAGGTAGTCTTTCCATTGTTGTCTCGATCCATTCTTCAGTCAGGCGGTTGATTTCCGCTGTCCCCAGTCCCTTGGTTTCAATCAGAGGGCCGATTACGACCTGTACGGTCCCAGGGTGTTTTATGAGCCCTCGGCGTGCCCAGAAGACCCCCGCATTGTGCGCTATGGGTAGCACTGGATAGCCGGACCTGGAAGCCAGCAGGGCACCCCCGATACCGTATTTTTTGCGCTCCCCAGGCGCAACCCTTGTCCCCTCGGGAAAAATGATCACGAACTGGTCATTCTCGAGATGCTTGGTACCCTCATCGACCACTTGTTTTACCGCTTTTCTTCCCGACTGGCGGTCGATGGCAATGGGTTTGACCGCGGCCAGGGCCCAGCCGAATACGGGAATCCGCATCAATTCTTTCTTTAGCACCCAGGACTGATTAAAGGGGATCACCCAGCGCAGCGCAATGGTCTCCCAGGAAGACTGGTGCTTGCAGAGTACCAGGGCGTTCGTGTCGGGGATGTTTTCCGAACCCTGAACCTGGTAGTCCAGACCGCAAATCCTCTTGAGAAACCACAGATTGATCACGCCCCAGCCGCCAGCGATTGCACCGTTCCAGTATGGGGGGAGGAACCAGCCAAAAATCGCAATGACCATCGCGAAGAAAAATGTGCTCAGGATCATAAGGCCAAAATAGATAACGGAGCGAACCAGAAGCATCTTACAAATGTACCTCGGTCACAGGGACCCCGGGTGTTCTTTGAGCAAGGCCTGCACGGCCCCATGCAGACCGTCGAAGACGGGTATATTCTGCGCACGGGCGAACTCGAGCAGGTTGTCCTCACCCTTTCCGGAAAGCACCAGCACGGGCCGGACACCCACGGCAAGCGCCGCCTGAAGGTCCCTTGCACAAACGCCTATCAGGGTTATGTCCGACAGGTTCACGAGTGCGCGCTCTGCGATCTGTTTCAACATCCCCGGCCTGGGTTTGCGGCAATCGCAGTTATCTGAGGGTGCGTGAGGGCAGAAGAGCATCATCTCAACTTGCCCGCCCACCTTCTCCAACTCATCGTGCATCCGGCGATGAATGGCGGTGAGCTGGTCAATATCGAACGACCCCCTGGAGAGACCTGATTCGTTGGTGGCAACCGCAACCCGGATACCGGAGCGGTTCAGGGCGGCAATGGCTTCCAGGCTGCCCGGCAAGGGCTTCCAGGTCTCAGGGGACTTCACATAGTCCAGGGTGTCTTCGTTGATGACACCATCCCGGGTAAGAACGACCAGTTTCATTGTCATCAGTGTAAGTGATTACTTACTCAACCATCAGGACTGGAGGCGTGAAACGTCCGCCACACCCAGAAAAAGCTGACTCAACTGTTGGAGCAGCGCCAGTCGGTTACCTCTCAGGGAGGGGTCATCGCTCATCACCATGACCTCATCAAAGAAATGGTCCACAGCCTGGCGCAGTTCCGCAAGGGATGACAACACCCCTTCGTAGTCCGAGGAGGCCAGCAGGGGAGCGATTTGCTCTTTTTTCTCGAGAACTCTCTCGTGAAGTGCCCGTTCCTCATCGCCTTCGAACAGGGTGGGATCCACATTTTCGGGCGGCGTTTCTCCCGCCTTCCTGAGAATATTACGGATGCGCTTGTTGGCGGCCGCCAGGGCTGTCGCCTCCGGCAGCCTCTCGAAGGCCACTACCGCATCTATCCTCTTGTCGAAATCCGCCAGACTGGCAGGCTCCACGGCGGCCACCGACATGAACAGATCCGCTGACCTGCCGCTGTCGTGGTAGATTCCGCGCAGACGTTCCAGCATGAACTGCCTGAGCTCTTCCACCAGTCCCCCGGCCATTGCGAACTTTTGCCCGAACAGGCTGGATGATTCTCCCAGCAGATCTCCCAGATTCAGGGGAAGAGAATGCTCCCTGAGTATACGAAGGGCACCGATAGCCGCACGGCGCAGTGCAAAGGGATCTTTGTCCCCGGTGGGTTTCTGACCGATACCGAAGATGCCTGTAAGTGTGTCTATCCTCTCCGCCAGGGATATCGCTATGCCGGTGGGGGTCTGCGGCAGCCGGTCTCCCGAAAAGCGGGGCATGTAGAACTCTTCCATAGCCTGGGCCAGTTCATCGGATTCACCGTCCCGCCGGGCCTGGTATCTTCCCATGACGCCCTGCATATCGGCGAACTCGCCGACCATAGCGGTCATCAGGTCACAACGGCTCAGCATGCCGGCCCTGGATGCCAGCTCACTGTTCCCGCCGATGCGTTCGGTTATCCAGGCAGCCAGCTTCGCAACCCTTTCAGACTTTTCGTACATGCTGCCCAGTTTCTGCTGGAACACCACCGAACGGAGTGAATCCAGGTGGTCGCTCAGCTTGCGTTTTCCATCCTGCTCCCAGAAAAACATGGCATCGCTGAGGCGTGGACGGATGACCCGCTCATTGCCCTCCTTGATAACTTCCGGGGTGGGACTGTCGATGTTGGATATGGCGATGAAATGATTCATCAGCGCCCCGTCCCCGTCCACCAGATGGAAATACTTCTGGTTTTTCTTCATGGTCAGGATCAGGGCCTCGTGGGGAACTTCCAGATACTTTTCCTCGAAGCTCGCGGCCACCGGCTCCGGCCATTCCACCAGGGAGGTGACTTCGTCGAGCAGCTCCGGATCGATCTGGGCCTGGCCGCCCAGGGTCTTGGCAGCCTGATTCACCTGGTGTGAGATCTTGTCTCTGCGGTTTGCGAAGTGAGCGATTACCTTGCCTGTATCCTCCAATAGCGCTGCATAGTCGGCCGGTGTATCGATGACAATCGGTGCCGGGTGATGGAAACGGTGGCCCCGTGTCTCCCGGCCGGCCGATGCGTCGAGAAGGGTGCAGGGCACCACTTGGCTGCCGTGCAGGAACACAAGCCAGTGCACCGGCCGCACGAACTGGGCCTCCGAGGAGCCCCAGCGCATACGCTTCGGAATGGGCAGTCTGTTCAGCGCGGTCTCGGCGATGGCGGGCAGCAGTTCGGAGGCGGTATGGCCCTTTTCCTGAAGCCGGTACATCAGCCACTCACCCTTGTCCGTTTTCATGCGCTCCAACCGGTCCACCGAAGTACCGCAGGAACGGGCAAAGCCCTCTGCTGCACGGGTCGGGTTCCCGTCGGCGTCGAAGGCGGCCTTGGCGGCGGGACCCCTGCGTTCCGTCTCCCGGTCCGCTTGTGATGTTTCACAGTCAGCAATCAACAGACCCAGACGGCGCGGCGTGGCGTACAAGGTGATTTCCCCGTGTGCCAGGTCGGCCTTGTCCAGGCCGGCGAGAAACTCCCGGCCTAGGGCATCGGAGAGTCTTTTCAGGGCAACCGGGGGCAGCTCCTCGGTGCCGAGTTCGAACAACAGATCGGCGCGCTCAGCCATGGGCTGCCTCCTTCTCATCTTTGAGCATCGGGAAGCCCAGATTTTCCCGGGAATCGTAATAGGCCTTGGCCACGGCGCGGGCCAGGGCGCGGATCTTGAGGATGTAGCGCTGGCGTTCGGTCACCGAGATGGCACGGCGGGCATCCAGCAGGTTGAATGTATGGGAGCCCTTTAGCACCTGTTCGTAGGCGGGAAGGGCCAGTCCCAATTCGATGAGCCTGTTGCTCTGGCTTTCACACTCGTCGAACTGTTGAAACAGGTAGTCCACATTGGCATGTTCGAAGTTGTAGGCGGACTGTTCCACTTCGTTCTGGTGAAAGACATCACCATAGGTAACGGCCCCCTGGGGGCCCCGGGTCCAGACCAGGTCGAAGACGCTGTCCACACCCTGGATGTACATGGCAATGCGCTCCAGGCCGTAGGTGATCTCACCGGTCACAGGCCGGCAGTCCAGCCCGCCGACCTGCTGAAAGTAGGTAAACTGGGTCACCTCCATGCCGTTCAGCCAGACCTCCCAGCCCAGGCCCCAGGCACCCAGGGTGGGGGACTCCCAGTTGTCCTCGACGAAACGGATGTCATGGATCAGAGGATCGATGCCCAGCATCTTCAGGGAACTCAGGTAGAGTTCCTGAATGTCCAGCGGCGAGGGCTTCATGACCACCTGGTAC
>Ga0255043_10000104_pt1 | contig 13994 bp, 9 predicted proteins | sample BC1_12_9_MG_FD_182778 | JGI IMG/M metagenome (GOLD analysis project Ga0255043, IMG submission 182778) | Seawater microbial communities from Strait of Georgia, British Columbia, Canada - BC1_12_9 | ecosystem: Environmental > Aquatic > Marine > Strait | place: Canada: British Columbia | collected... | reverse complement strand
GCCTCATCGTGCGCGGGCTCGACGATCTTGGGCGCTTCTTTTACATCATGTCGTCGAGTGTGATGTGGACATTCCGGCGGCCATTTGACGGAACCGAGCTGATGCGGCAGATGGTGCGGGTGGGGTGGGACTCGATCCCGGTGGTTTTCTTGACCTGCCTCTTTACCGGCATGGTGCTCGCACTCCAAACCTATCGAGGGTTTGAGCGTTTCCACGCCGAGGGCTTCGTCGGTTCGGTCGTGGCGCTGTCCCTGACCCGTGAGCTGGCACCGGTGCTGACCGGGCTCATGGTGGCGGGAAGGGTGGGATCGGCGATGGCCGCCGAACTCGGCACGATGCGAGTCACCGAACAGATCGACGCCCTCTACGCGATGGCCACCGAACCCGTTCACTACCTTGTCGTGCCGCGGGTCAACGCCTCGGTACTGATGCTGCCAATACTCACCCTGGTCGGAGATGCGGTCGGCATCATTGGCGGTTGGCTCATTTCGGTGGGTCTTTTTGGCGCCAACAGCTATCTCTACATGGAGCGAACATTCCAGTTTCTGGAGGTCAACGACATCACCTCGGGACTCGTCAAGGCCGCCTTCTTCGGGCTCATCCTGTCGGTCACAGGCTGCGCCAAGGGCTTCTACACCTCGGGAGGCGCCGAAGGAGTCGGCCGGGCCACAACCTCGGCGGTGGTCACGGCCTGCCTCTACATCCTTCTCTCCGACTTCTTCCTGACAAAGATCCTGTTCTGATGTTTAGTCCGCATATCTCACCAACTTCCTGCTGCGGCCACCGATGCACAGCACCCAGCGGTGTTTTCTCGCCTCGGGGTGCTCGACGTACTTCGAGTACGCGCTCCGCGCCCCTCAGGTCGAAAACCCCACTGGGCAAGGCGCCTCGGCGCCCTCGCGACGAAAGCTGGTGAGATATGCGGACTAGCCCAGCCATCTCCCCAACCGGCAGCCCCGTCGAACCGATGATCAGCATCATCGGTCTCTACAAATCCTTTGGCGACAATGATGTTCTCAACGGCATCGACCTCGAGATCGGGCGCGGAGAGTCGCTGATGTTGGTCGGTGGCTCGGGCGCCGGCAAGTCGGTCTTCATCAAACACCTCATCGGCCTCCTCCAACCCGACGAAGGACACGTGGTGGTCGACGGCATCGATCTCACCGTTGCCGCGCCGGAGGCGGTGCTCGAGTTGCGAAAGCGATTCGGCATGACCTTCCAGGAGGGCGCTCTCTTCGACTCGATGACCGTCGGCGACAACATCGCCTTCCCGATTCGCCGTCACACATCAAAGTCGGCGAAGGAGGTCACGGCAAGGGTCCGCGAGTGCCTCGAGATGGTCCGGCTTCCGGACATCGAAGACAAGATGCCGTCGGAACTGTCAGGCGGGATGCGACGGCGGGTGGGCTTTGCACGCGCCATCGCGCTCGAGCCCGGAATCCTGCTCTTCGACGAGCCGACCACCGGTCTCGATCCCATCAACACCGCGGCCATCGGAAACGTTATCAACCAGCTCCGCACCGAGCTCGGAGTCACTGCGGTGACCATCACCCACGACATGGGGCTCGCCACCAAGATCGCCGACCGGGTCGCAATGTTGCGCCGCGGGCGCATCCTCCTGGTCGACACCCCGGAGCGCTTCTTGGAATCGGAGAACTGGTTCGTCCAGGCATTTATCAACGGAGAGGTTCCTGAGGAGGACCACCTATGACCCCTGCCGCACGCATTGGCCTGTTTATGCTCGCGGGAATGCTCATTCTCGGCGTGTTCATCATCAAGATCGAGGACATCCCGGTCGGCGAACGCGGCGACCGGCTCGAAGTCAGCGCCCGTTTCCCGTCGGTGGCGGGTCTCGACCGCAAGGCGGCGGTGCGAATCGCCGGTGTTCGCGTTGGCAAGGTGGAGGCGGTTCATCTCGACGGTTCCGAGGCCCTGCTCGAGCTTTCGCTCAACCCTCAGGTACAACTCCACGAGGGCGCCTGGGCACAGATCACGAGCCTCGGGATGCTCGGTGACAAGTACATCGAGATCCTGCCCGGAGATCCGACCGCGCCGCTACTCCCCGCCGGGGCCGAGCTCGGCGGCACGACCTCGCCCAGCTTCGACGACGTCATGCGGGTGGCGACCGAGATCGGCGCCGACGTCAAGGAGGTCACCGAGGCACTGCGTGGATCTATCGGCGGACCACAGGGTGAGGAGGCCATCGAGGAGATCGTCGCCAATATTCGCGACCTCACGGCGTCGCTCAAGGTGCTGATCGCCGAGAACCAGGCCAACGTCAACGAGACCACGGAGAACTTCAAGGACTTCTCGGCCACACTGCGCGATGAACTGCCCAAGATCACCGAGAAGATGAACACCCTCGCCGACCAGCTCAACGGCGTCGTCGGGGAGAATCGGGACGACCTCCAGGCGTCGATGGGGAACATTCGAGAGCTCACCGACCGGCTGCAGATCTCGGCCGAGAACTTGAACCAGATCACCGGCAAGATCTCCTCCGGAGAGGGCTCGATCGGCAAGCTGGTCAACGACGAAACCACGGTCGACAACCTCAATGAGACGCTCGACTCCATTGAAGGCGGGATCGAAACCCTCAATGAGACCATGGGCCGGTACCGCCGCTACCAGCTCCAGGTGGCGCTTCGGGGCGAAGCGCTGACAGCGACCGACGAGAGTCGTATGGCCTTTGGCTTCGATCTCTGGACGACCAAAAACAGGTTCTTCCGGATCGAGGGAGTGGACATGCCATACGGTCGCGTCCGCACCAACTCCGAGTATGTGACCACCGTCTTCGACGACGGGACCGAGGTGTCGTACCGGCAGGACTCGATCAAGGTCTCCGACAGAATCGGCATCAACGCCCAGGTCGGGTACCGGATTTTCCCCGACACCATGGTGCGAGCAGGGCTCATCGAGTCGTCTGGTGGCGTCGGCGTCGACCACAGCATCAATCTCGGCAAACGGCCGCTCATCCTCGTCTTCGAGGCCTACGACTTCGGCCGCGAGTTTAACGAGGGCGTGCACCTGAAATTCGAGGGCCGGTACTTCATCAGTCCCCACATTTTCCTCACTGCGGGATGGGACGACCCCCTTGTATCAGCGAAATCTTCGGTCCTTTTCGGCGCCGGCATCAACTGGAACGATGACGACGTCAAGTACAGCCTCGGCCTCGCCGGCAGCGCGTTGAACTGAGCGGCAATATGCCCGACATCGTGTTCTTCTGCACCTCCTGCGGCCACGAGTCGGGCAAGTGGCTCGGCCAGTGCCCGGGCTGTGGCGAGTGGAACAGCTTTGCCCAACAGCCGGCCGCACCGCGAAAGACGAAAGGTGGTTCGGCGCCGCGCCGTGGTGCCCAGGCGATGCCGGTGACCGAAGCCGCGGCGGTGCCGACCGCCCGTCTCACCACCGGACTCGAGGGACTCGATCGGGTTCTCGGAGGTGGGCTTGTGCCCGGATCGCTTGTGCTGCTCGCCGGGGAGCCCGGGATCGGAAAGTCCACCTTGCTGCTGCAGGTGGCGGCGGAACTCGCTCGCATCCACGGCCCCGTGGTCTATGTCACCGGAGAGGAGTCCGCCGAGCAGGTGGCCCTGCGCGCGCGTCGGATCGACGGCCTCCACCAGGGGTTACTGCTGCTGCCAGAAACCTCGTGCGACGCGGTGATCGCCCAGATCGAGGCGATCGAGCCGCAGCTCGTGGTCGTGGACTCGGTGCAGACTGCCGTCCTCGACGGCATCGATTCCGTGGCCGGTTCGGTCACCCAGGTGCGGCAGGTGGCGGCCCGCTTCCAGCACTTCGCCAAGACCCGGGGTGTCCCGGTGGTTTTGGTCGGCCACGTTACAAAAGAAGGATCGATAGCCGGGCCCAAGCTCCTCGAACACCTGGTGGACGTCGTCATGTCTCTCGAGGGAGAGCCGGGCCACGACCTCCGCGCCCTCCGTGCCGGAAAGAACCGCTACGGCACGATTGCCGAGCTCGCGCTGTACTCGATGACCGGAAACGGCCTCGAGCCGGTGCAGAACGCCTCGGCGTGGTTGCTCGAAGACCGCTGCAACGATGCCTCCGGTTCGGCGGTCGCGGTCGCCCTCGAGGGTACCGTGCCGCTGCTTGTCGAGGTGCAAGCGTTGGCCGCGCCCTCGGTGCTCGGTACGCCACGCAGGGTCGCGCACGGTCTCGACTCTTCCCGCCTCGCCCTCTTGCTCGCGGTGCTCGAACGCCATGCCGGCGTTTCTTTCTCAGACCGTGATGTCTTCGTCAATCTGGTCGGGGGGCTTTCGCTGCGCGAGCCGGCTCTCGACCTCGCAGTGGCGGCGGCGCTTCTCTCATCCGCGGCCGATCTTCCACTCGCCTCGGAGCTGGCGATTTTCGGCGAGATTGGTTTGCTCGGCGAGGTGCGGGCAGTGAGCCGGGCCGCGGAACGGGTGCGCGAAGCCTCCGCCCTCGGCTTCGGCCGCGTTGCACTCCCGACTCGCGATGCGAACGGCAAGCTCGAGCTGCCGACGACGGCCATCTCCACCGTCGCCGACCTGCCGATGCTGCTAGAGTCGCGCGAATAACCACAGAGACACAGAGAACACAGAGCCACCCACTTGTCACGGCGTCGCCACCCGGCGGCAAAGCCGGGCCCACCCACGTCGCAAACACAAAGGCACAAAGACACCAAGAAATCACGAAGCCCGCCCACCCGCCCTGTTTTGCCCACAGATCGCACAGATGAACACGGATCGTACCCTCGGAGAAACCGCAGATAACGCAGAGAGACGCAGATTTCATCAGGTTATAAGCCGCAAAGAACGCCAAGATCGCAAAGCCACCCACCCACCCCTTAACGCAGAGACGCAAAGACGCAGAACCGTCGCGCTGCAGGCGCGTCGGCCGGTGAGAAGGCCGGCAGCAACGGATGCTCGCATCCGGAGCAGTCGGGCTTCTCACCGGCGACAGGCGATCTGATCGCCTGTCTTTCTGCCGCCAATAAGCGGATCTATCTCTTACGTTTAGCAAACTCCTCTTCGTGTGGGTGGGAGGGTGGGTGGCCTTCGTGTCTTTGTGTCTTCGTGGTTGTGACGGCTTCAGGAAAAATTCTCTGTGTTTTCTCTGTGTCTCTGTGCCTCTGTGGTTTTTCTGCCGAAGAAGTCTTCTAACGAGGAATCCGCTCGAGATCGTCGAGGGTCTTCGGCCAGTCGGCTTTAAGGAGGCGCGACAGGGAGCGGTCGGCGAGGATCCGGCCGCCGGTTTGGCAGCCGGCGCAGTAGTTGCACTCCGACTCGGCATAGCGAATCCGCTGCACCGGCGCGCCGCAATCGGGACAGGGCTTGCCGAAGCGGCCGTGCACCGTCATCTCGTCATGAAAGGCGGTGACCCTGTCGGGGAAGTCCTCCCCCACCTCCTTGCGAAGGCGATGGGTCCACTCACCGAGCACAGCCACCACCGCTTCGTGAAACCGCCCCATTTCCCCGTCCGACAGCCCATCCGAGAGCCGGAACGGCGACAAACGCGCACGGTGGAGGATTTCGTCGGAATAGGCATTGCCGATGCCGCTCAGGATTCTCGGGTCGGTCAGGGTCCGCTTCAGGGTGTGGCGTTCGCTGACAACCGCCGCACGGAATGACTCGAGATTGGCCTCGAGCACCTCGAGACCTCCCGGATCGTGCTCCGCCAACGTCGCCTGGCCCTCGGCCAAATGGAGGGAAGCGCGACGCTTCGATCCTGCCTCGGTGAGGACGAGCGTGCCTGTAGAAAAGAAGAACGCAACCAGGGCGCTGCGTCCGGGCGGCTTGGCTCCCTTGGCCCGCCACCGCAGTCGGCCAGACCTCATCAGGTGGATCACCGCGTGCCGGTCGCCGGCAAAGGTCAGGACAACCCGTTTGCCGAGCCTCGATACCTGAACCAGCTTTCGCCCACTGAAATCCTCGGCCCCGGGGGCGACGGTGCGAAGCACAAAGGGGTCAGAGATCCGGATCTTCTCGAGATTCTCGCCACCGGTAAAGCGGCGCAGCGCCTCGACGTAGAGGGTGATGTCGGGGAGTTCGGGCATGTCAGTATCGTACCCGTATCCGGGATGGAGTTAAGGGTTAAGAGTAAAGACGCGCTGACCAGCGTAACGCTCCCTTACACGTCTTAACTCTTAACTCTTCACTTGGTCGCTTTCAGGAGCGGCGTCCACGCCAGTTTTGGCCTTCACCCTTGGGTACCGGACGACTCCAGGTAAACCTGCGGATACATGGCGTAAAAAGCCATCGCCGGTTCGAGCTGGGCGAGGGGGATCTGGTCGTTGACGGTGTGCGAATGGAGCTCGTCCGCGGGACCAAATCCAACCGTCGGGATGCCGTAGATGCCCGCAGTAGCGCACCCGTTGGACGAGAAGGCCGAACGGTGGATTCGCGGCGAACGCCCCAACACGTGTTCTGCCGTCGCCATTGCCGCACACACGGCCGCCTCATCCACCGCGGTCTCCCAGGCGGGGAAGACCTTGTCGGTCGGGTAAGTGAACCCTTTCCACGACGGCAAACCGTAGTGCAGAAGACGCACCTCCGCGTCTTCGGACGCCGCCCCGGCGACTTCGCGCATCTGTTCCAAGGCATCTTCGGCGCTCTCACCAATGGTCAGACGACGATCGATGTGGATCATGCATCCGTCCGGGATCGCGGTCAGCGAGGGCGACTGTGACGTGATTCCTGTGACCGCCAGTGATCCGCAGCCGAGCATGGGGTGATCGACGTCGAATTCCTGATGGAGGCGGTTCAGCCCTTCGATCACCGGCATCATGCCGTAGATGGCGTTTTCTCCCCGATCCGGTTGCGAACCATGGGTCGAAATCCCGGAAGTGGAGATCTCCACTTCCATTCGGCCGCGCTGGCCATAACATACGCCGAGGTGCGAGGGCATGGCGATGACGACCACCTCGGGGCGGAGAGGCGTTTCGTTGAGGAGGTACTGCCAGGCAAGGCCGACGCAGTCTTCGCCGTTGACGGTCGCCGTCACCCACACTGTCACGTCGTTAGACAACCCAACCTGGTCGGCAAGGGCAGCGCCGTGGACCACCGCCGCCAGACCACCCTTTTGGTCCGACGCCCCGCGTCCGAAAAGCGTGCCGCCGGTGACAATTCCTCGAAACGGATCGTAGCGCCAAAGGGTCGGGTTCGAAATGCCGACAGTATCGATGTGGGCGTCGAACGCGAGGACCCGCGGGCCCGATCCCACCCGACCGAGAACACTGCCCATTTCGTCGAGATGAACATCCCGAAAGCCGAGCAGCTCCATCTCGCGCATTACGCGCTCGCAGGCGAGGCGTTCGCCTCGGCTTGGCGACGGCACGGTGACCAGGTCGTGGAGAAACTCTATGCAACGAGGCGCCGCCTGCTCCGCAAGCCTGGTCACAGCTTGTTTGAATTCACGGTCCTGTTTCGCGTCGTGTTCCATTCTTGGTCCCTCACCCAACCGGCTGAGAATTTTTTCACAAAGTCTGGTTTTGAGCAAGGGAAACGTTCAAGATTCGCACGGTGGAGATGAGAAAGTCAGCCGGTGGGAGCGAAAATCGGTATCGCTAGCGATGGCGCTGTGCGCTATGGGGCTATGAGGCCTGAGGCTTGGGGCTTGATGGAGTTTCTTTCCCTCCAGGTTCCTTCACAACAGCGACGGTCGGCGGTCGTTGTTGTGAAGGGCTTCCGGCTACGCTTTCAGCTGCGCCGTGACTTTCGTCGCGAGGGCCTGCCATTTCACCGCCCCGAGGACGGCATCTTCGTCGCCTTCTTGTCTTCCGCTCCAACACACTACCTCTTGGCCCTGCAGGACCGCCCCGACATTGTCAACGCGAAGACGCGAAGACCGCAAAGACCTACTCCATGAAAAACTCAACAAAATGGACCTTTGCGCTCTTTGCGTCTTTGCGTTTTCAAAGGGGACCCGTCAAGCGATACCGAGGCGCCGGGGTTGGCCGACGACGAGCTACCCTCGGGGGCCGAAGATCGCGGTGCCGACCCGGACCATGGTCGCGCCCTCGGCGATAGCGATCTCGAAATCGTGACTCATACCCATTGAAAGCTCGGGCAGCGGGTGGCCCGTCTCGTTCTCGAGCCGATCGCGAAGCTCGCGCAGTTTCTGGAACCAGGGCCGCGAGGCCTCCGGATCCTCCTCCCACGGCGGAATCGCCATCAGCCCACGCACCAGCAATCGATCGCACCCAAGAACATGCTCGAGGAGTTCGCCGGCATCCTCCGGGAACGCCCCCGCCTTCTGCGCCTCCACCGCCACGTTGATCTCGAGCAACACCTCCAGCAGCCGTTCCGGCCAGTGCTCGGTAAGCAGGTACTGGAGGCGATCGGCAATCTCGAATCGGTCGATCGTGTGGACGACGTCAAATACCTCGAGGGCGGCACGGGCCTTGTTACGCTGCAGCGGTCCGATGAGATGCCAGCGGGCGCCGGCAACCCCCGGTTTCTTGGCCACCGCCTCTTGAACGCGGTTCTCACCGAGATCGGTGGCCCCCGCCTCAACGGCTGCGTTTACCACCTGTGCCTCGAAGGTCTTACCGACGGAAATCAACGCAATAGCTGCCGGTTCCCGTCCACAGTTACTGGCGGCGGCATCGACCCGCCGCCGAACCGCGGCCAGCCGATCGGCCAGTTCGGAGTTCATTGCTCGGCGGCTTGGTTGTCTCGGTTGAGCGTCTCCTCGATGTAGAGGATGCGGTGGCAGTGCTCGCAGTCGATGATCTCCTCGCACCGGCGAACACGCTGCTGGAGGTGGGGCCGAAGCGCAAAATGGCACAACGAGCACGACCCGTCGATCACCTTGGAAATGGATGTGCCCTGCTTGCTCTCGAGCAGTCGAAGGAAACGTGCACGATTCTTTGGCTGAATCTCGGCCTCGATCTTCTTGGCATCTTTTGACAGCCGGTGCACCGTCTTCAGAAGCTTTTTCTTGCGCTTCTCCCATGAGGTGACCACGTCGCTCTGTGCAGTCTCCTCCTCTGGACGCGCCTCACGACGCTCCCCGATCTCCTGGCTGAGCTGGGCAATAGCCTCCTCGAGCTCCTGCCGTCGAGCAGACGTTTCTTCGATGGCCTTGGTGGCGAAGTCGATCTCCGAAATAACGGCAGTGAACTCGCGCTCGTTGGTCACCGATCCCTTCTGCTTTTGAAAATGCTCGAGCTCGATCTCCCACTCCGCCTCCTTTTTGCGAACCTCCTTGATCTCCTCCTCGTGTGATTCCAGTTGCCGTTCCATCTCCTCGAGCTCTTCAACCCGCAAACGGCTCGCTTCCTGCAGACTGCGGATTTCCGCCGGCGGAGAATTGCGTTCGGCGATGGCCTCTGTGATGGCGTCGTAAACCTTCTGGAGTTGAACCAGGTGGACGAGATCGTGATATGCGTTACTCACCATTGCCCCTCGTTGCGATGTGCAGTACAACTCGTTGCCCCGGCGGGCTGGCCATGGGCCCACCAGGATTCGAACCTGGGACCGACCGGTTATGAGCCGGCGGCTCTGACCGCTGAGCTATGGGCCCCGGCGTATAGTAGCGCGACACGGGACGTGCAGCAAGGAGGGGCACGGGAGCAGGGGTGCAGGGGGGCAGGGGGGCACAGGGACGAAGGAAGTGATTTCTCCCTTTCTCCCCTGCCCCCTTTCTCCCCCAACTGGGCGGGCGGGCGTTGCCTAAATCGCTCCGTCGGAGAACGGTTTCAACAGATGGGCGCGAGTCGGGTGCCGGAGCTTGCGCAGCGCCTTGTACTCGATTTGCCGGATACGTTCGCGGGTGACGTTAAAGGTCCGACCCACCTCTTCGAGGGTATGCTCGGTACCGTCGCCGATCCCAAACCGCAGCTTCAGCACCTGCTCCTCGCGTGGAGTAAGGGATTTGAGCACGTTTTCGGTGTGGTCCTTGAGGGTGCGCATGATCACCGCTTCAATCGGCGACACCGAGTTGGTGTCCTCGATGAAGTCTCCGAGATGGGAGTCCTCCTCTTCGCCAATCGGGGTTTCGAGTGAGATCGGCTCCTGCGAGATCTTGTGGATTTTGCGGATCTTCGAGACCGGCATCTCCATGCGCGTGGCGATCTCTTCCACCGACGGCTCGCGACCCAGTTCCTGCACCAGCATGCGTGTGGTCCGTGTGAGCTTGTTGATGGTCTCGATCATGTGCACCGGGATGCGGATCGTACGCGCCTGATCCGCGATCGCACGGGTGATCGCCTGCCGGATCCACCACGTGGCGTAGGTGGAGAACTTGTAGCCGCGCCGGTATTCGAACTTGTCGACCGCCTTCATGAGGCCGATGTTGCCCTCCTGGATGAGATCCAAAAACTGCAGACCGCGGTTGGTGTATTTCTTGGCAATCGAGACCACCAGCCGCAGGTTGGCAACGATCAGCTCCTGCTTGGCGCTGTCGGTCTCGGCCTCGCCGCGGCGCACCTCGGTCAGCAGGACCTTGAGACGTTCGTAGGGGATCCGGAAGCGGTTCTCGAGACGTTCCAGCTCCTCCTCGTAGCGCTCGGTTCGAGCCGAGTAAAACTGGCGGCGCTCGACGTTTCGCTCCTGCTGGAGCTTTTTCTTGTCCCGGTTGATGGTCTGAATCGGGATCGCGAACTGGCGCTCGACCTCACCAAAGAAGGTCAGGAGACGGTTTCGGGTGGTAGTGGTGAAGTCCGCTCGTCGCACCAGGATCGCCGTGTCGGCGGTATTGGCGTCGATCTTGTCCGACAACTCTTGAAAGCGTTTGCCCGCCTTTTTGCAGCGCCGCAGCCGCCGCCGAAGCTCGCGCGACTCTCCATCCAGCCGGGTGATGGTCCTGAAGAGCTTGAGCCCCTCGCGCACCCGGTCTTCGGCCTTTTCATCGAGCTCACTTGGGTTGGCCTGAAGGAGTTCTCGAACGCCGCGCCGTTCCCTCCGCGCCTGCTCGTTGGTCCGCAGGAAGAGCTCGAGAAGGTCCGGCTCCTTCGCCAGGGCGATGAATACCTTGGCTTCTCCGGCTTCGATACGCTGGGCAATGTCCACTTCGCCCTCGCGATCGAGCAGCTTGACCGTGCCCATTTCACGCAGATACATGCGCACCGGATCGTTGGTCTTTTCGAGCTGTTCGGTCGCAACCGGACGGGCTTCGTTCTTCTTGGCAGCAGGTTTCTTTCCGTTGTTGCCGCTCTCGGCCTCTGCTTTGCCGCGCTTGGATGGCGTCTTGTCGCCGTCCTCAGCGCTCTCAGCATCCATGATGTCGATATCGAGCTCCGATAGGCGCATGTATATGTCGTCTAACTCTTCGGCGACACCCGTCACCTCTTCAGGCAGGTTTTCGTAAAGTTCCTCATACATGATGAACCCGCGCTCTTTGCCCGTTTGAATGAGCTTGCTGAGCTCCGGGTACTTCTCCTCAACCTGCACACTCGACTCTTTCACCACTAGATGCCTCCCTTCGAAGGGGCGGGACGTGTCCCTCGATAAATTTCGCCGCTATGCTCCACCGCCGGTCGCGTCGAGCGACGCCCTGGGGATAGCAGTTCCCGCAGGTGTCGCATTCCCGTATCGGGTCACTCAAGAGTGTCTTCCATCAAAGTGAATACGTGGTGGGCGCTTCGCCGCGTGCAAAGGCCATTTGCCCAGGCCCCATCGCCATCCAAAGGAATATGGGTCGCGAAATCGTTTTTGGCAACCCCTCAGCGCAAAAAACGTCAGATTTCTGCCAATTCCCGCCGCAAGCGCGTCTTCTCCGCCAAAAGACGGTCGACCTCTCCGTGGTCACCGCGTTTTTCGGCGGCAGCAATCAGCGGTTCGAGGCGCTGCGAGCCTTCACGCGCTTGACGTTGGAGCAAGGTTTTCAACTGGACTCGGATGGACTCGTCGGTGATCTCAGGCATCGGTGATGTGCAGAGCTCAGCCACCAGCAAGCTCGCATCAGGGTCGGTGCAAATGCGCAGGAGTTCGCCCACGAAGTCGGTCGCGGAGCCGTCGTCCATCTCGATCGAGCCCGTGTCCTCGAGCAACCGACGGACCCGCGAGTCCTGAATGTATTCGACGTGAACGATCTCGAGAATTTTCTTTCGCCATGCACTCGAACAATCGAGGAGGATTCGTGCCAGCTCCCGCTCACCCGGCGGCATCAGTGGCCGTTCGGGGGCGGGGGTGACCGGTGCCCCACGGCGCCCCTTGGCGCCATGCTCTTCGATTTCGCGCGGGCGAAGATAGAGTTGGCGCGCCAACTCCTCGACGAGATTCTGGCGGAGGGCGGGGTCCGACGCAGAAAAGACAAGCGTAGCCAGCTCCAGCCCGGATCGGCGTCGCGCGGCGGGGTCGGGCGGCAGGTCGGCAAGCAGGAACTCGAGGAGCGGAGTCGGTCGGGCGAGGAGCTCGTGAAATGCCTCTTCGCCACTCTCGCGGATGAGATCGTCCGGGTCCATGCCGGGAGGCAGCACCACAACCGCAACTTCGACACCTGCTTCGAGCAGGATGCCGGCACCGGTGGCTGCGGCGCGGCGGCCCGCCGAGTCCGCGTCGTAGCAGAGGAGGGCGAGGCCACCCGGGCCGAGGCGACGCTTGAGAAGTCGGGCGTGGTCGGGAGTCAGCGCCGTACCAAGGGTGGCGACTACGTTTTTCACTCCGACCCGGTGGAGTGACAGGCAATCGAAATAGCCCTCCACCACAAGAACCTGCCCCGAATCAGCCACACTCCGGCGCGCGCGATCGAGGCAGAAAAGAGTCGATCGTTTGCGAAAAATGGCGCTTTCCGGGCTGTTGAGGTACTTCGGCTCGCCGTCACCAAGCTGGCGTCCACCAAACGCAATCAGGGCACCGTCACCGGACCGGATGGGGAAGGTGAGACGACTCCGGAAGCGATCGTACGGGGAGGTGCCGCTGTCCGGTCGGACCGCGAGGCCGGAATCGACCAGGGCGCCTTCAGGGTGTCGCTTGGTCATGTGTTCGAGGAGTCGCCGCCAGTCGTCGGGGGCGTAGCCGAATCCGAACTCACTCCAGGTTTCTCTGGGGAAACCTCGACGATCCAACTCACTGCGTGCTTCCGACCCTTCCGTGTTCTCGAGGCAGGCAACAAAAAAATGCTGGGCCTCCTCGAGAAGCGCCCGAATCCGGTCACCCGCCTCGCGACGCTTCATCGTCTCCGGGCTCCTCGGCGGTAGCTTTACTCCGTATCGCCGCGAAAGCCGTTCCACAGCTTCGGGAAAGTTGAGGTGATCCACCTGCATGACGAACTTGAAGACGTCGCCGCCCTGGTGGCACCCGAAGCAGTAGTAAAGGCCCTTGTCTGGATCGACCGAGAAAGACGGGGTCTTCTCCTCGTGAAAGGGGCACAGGCCCTCCCAGCTACGGCCGCGTTTCTTGAGGCGTACGTGATCGCCGACGACATCGACAAGATCAGCAGCCTCGCGAACGCGGGCGACAGAGTCACGGCCGAGGTCGATGTCTACCATGGGCGATTATTGTCGCATGGAGGGGGAGGCGCAGGGGGGCAGGGGAGCAAGGGGGCAGGGGGAGACCTCATTTGCGATGCTCCCTTTCTCCCCTGCTCCCTTTCTCCCTTTCTCTGGCACATATCGGGAACGGAAACGGGGACGGGTCATCACCCGCTGACTTCTAATTCCACTTCCGTCGCGCCCTTCCCTCCGAGGTGCTGTGGGGGGTGGCGAAAGCCGCGGACCGCCGGGTGCGATCGGCAGACATCGGCCACCATCCGACGAAGGATGCCGGCTCCATGGCCATGCACCACTCTCACCGCCGGCGCTCCGGCAGTGAAAACCTTGTCGAGAAAATGCTCGAGCTCCTCGCGGGCACGTTCGCTGTCGAGACCGATGAGATTAATCTCACGCGGCGTATCTTCGGCGGCAACAACCTGGACCTTCGAACGATGCTTAGGCGGCGCTTTCTTCAATACCTCGAGGTCGGCCGTCGGCACCCACAGCTTCTTGCCCGAGACCTCCACCTGCGCCTGCGAGCCTCGAATAGCGCGGAGATCCCCTTCCCCCCCGATGGCGAGTCGAACCCTGGCGCCCTCTACCA
>Ga0255043_10000103_pt1 | contig 13997 bp, 12 predicted proteins | sample BC1_12_9_MG_FD_182778 | JGI IMG/M metagenome (GOLD analysis project Ga0255043, IMG submission 182778) | Seawater microbial communities from Strait of Georgia, British Columbia, Canada - BC1_12_9 | ecosystem: Environmental > Aquatic > Marine > Strait | place: Canada: British Columbia | collected... | reverse complement strand
GCGCTCTCGGATGTTTTCGAACAGAGCGCCCTTTTTATTTAGTAAAAGGCACAAGGTACAGGGCTCAAGGCGCAAGGCACAAGAAAAGGAGCCAGAATTCAGGAGCCAGGAGCCAGGAGATTCCAGCATGGAGCATAGGGAAGCAATTGCGGATTTCGGATCTTTAATTTCGAAATTACTCCTGTTCACTTAGCTCCGCAAGAATCTTTTCTCCCCTTGAAAATTATGTCACAATTCGCCGAACCCGTCATTCCGGACGAGTCCGCCTAAGGCGGGCGAGATCCGGAATCCAGTTAATGTTCAATATAATCAGACTCTTTCTGGATCCCGGCTCGCGTCCCACTTTGCGGGACTTGGCCGGGATGACGAACTGAGGCACAGTCTTTTGAGGTGAGGGGCACATTAGCTATCCTGCGGAGCTAAATGAATAGGCGTTTCGAAATTATCGATCCGCAATCCGCAATAATCTGACCTCCGACTTCTTTGTGTTTTGGTGCCTAGTGCTTAGTGCCTAGTTGACTCAGAGAGCGTTCTCTGCTCTCCGTTTCTTAGTCTGTAGTGACGATATGGAAAAAAATAGAGAACTCGAGGCTGTCTTATTCGATATGGACGGGGTGATTATCGACAGTGAACCGCTGTGGTCGAAAGCTGAGCAACAGCTCCTGGCTCGCAGAAATCTTCGCTACTCGCCACAACTGAAAACTGTCATGATGGGACTAGACTCCAGTGAAGCTGTTGGCTTTTTGATAAAATATTACGATCTCAAAGAGAGCGTAGGCGATGTGGTTGAAGAGCGTAACCAGCTGATTGCCGGCCTCTTTCGGGAGTTCCTCCGACCGATGCCGCATGCTTTGCAGTTGGTCAGGTCAGTGCATGCTGCGGAGATTAAGACTGGCTTGGCCTCCTCATCACCGAAGGAGCTTGTGGATTTGGCCTTGGGCAGGCTCAATATCACCGGGCTCTTCGATCTCATTTTGAGTGGTGACCAGGTGGCTCGCGGAAAGCCTGCACCGGATATCTATCTGACGGCGGCCAGGAAGTTGGGGGTGAGTCACGAGAGTTGCCTCGTGATTGAAGATGCCCCCCATGGGGTGGCTGCGGCGAAAGCCGCCGGCATGTGCTGTCTGGCGATCAGCACGAGTGCGAGCGAACCAGAACTTGCCGCCGCTGACAGGGTGGTGGGAGATTTTGACCAGGTCGATCTTGCATTACTGCAAGACCTAGTGCAACATCGAATACAAAGGTCACAGAGCACACAAAAGAAATAGGAGACTTTGCGGGTGGGGGTAAACCCCACCCCTACGATTCTCAAGAAACGTATCTGATGTAGGGGCGGGGTTTATCCCCGCCCGGGAATCGATGAGCAGGGTAGTCGGATGGTTTCGCAAGCGGTTTAATCCGACAACCCATCAGCTCAGGTTGAATGACAAAGCAATATAAAGTAAAATTTTGATTGTGGTGGTTTAATAAAGACAACTTTTTTGGGTTCAGATAATAATCCCAAATTTTCTTACAAGGAAGACAATGGCCCGTATTATCTATGACTTGGCCTCCAAGGGCAAGGGACTCTACCATATCTACACAGATCTTGATTTCTGGGATGCCCGCGGTGTGCTAAAAGGTCTTGCCAAGGTCAAAAGAAATTTTGGCAATTCGCCGCCGGGTGATCAGTACCCCACCCAGGTGGTGGTTGAAGATATGAGCCAAAGGGTTAAGGGTGAGATCGAGAAACGGTTAAAGCGCGCCATACCGTCCCCGCCCCGCCACCTTATCGTCCAGTCCATCATTTTTTCGGGAAAGTTCGAGTTTGACTGGCGCCAATACTATCCTGAGCGATGGTCTACGGACAGAGTGCTCTTTTTTACCCGCAAGCGGCTTCCCATGAATCAACCGGTGATCAATAGCGCTTACAAGTGGGTGGAGCTTGCCATCAACGACAATATTGTTACCATTCAACAACACCAAGGAGCCCGACCGGAAGAAACCCAGAAAAGTGGAAGAAAGCAAAAAGAAACACCATTTGGTCCCACATGTTTTTAGCCCGGATGATTCATGAATCATCCGGGCTGAGCTCGGACCGGTAACGGAATAGGAGAGAAAGGCAACGAAGATGACTGATAAGGAAATAATGGCCAAACTGAGAGAACTGGATCGATTATACGCCGAACATGCTACCAATCAGGGCGGAGATGACTTTGAAATGCAGAACAAGCTGCGGATAGAACTCCTTGACTCATTTCTCGCTTTGAAACCTTATCTCAAGAAACGAACGAAATTGCAGTGGTATGAGCCCACATACAACTATGCGATAACTGGGAATCTAGAGTATATCGAAGCGGCGAGAGAGGACTTGGCTCATATCATTGGCGAAGATGCCGACTCCGATTCCTCTGAGAACGCGTAAGCAAGGTGAATTCATAGAATCCGGTAGCCAGTAGGTGAGAGAAATTCAATCGTCATTTCGCATTTCTTCGCGCTCGCTCCGCTCCGCTCAGTCCCCAACCTTACGGCCGGGTCCCCGGTTTCTCAATCCGCATTTAACATTAGAAACTCTCAGATAACACTAGTTGAAACATTTGAGTGAATCTCTCCGACCAAAGGTCGGAGCTTCCAAAATCTTTCAAAAAATATCTCCTCCCCCTTGAGGGGGAGGATTAAGGTGGGGGTGAATCCCCCTTACCTTCCCCCCCTCACCCTAACCCTCTCCCCCAGGGGAGAGGGGATTAAGGGATGCCATTCATCCCCGTGCAATGCACGGGGCATTCTGGCAATCTTCGTAAAATGTGAGATGACAAATGATAAATGCGCATTGCGCATTGTCCCTCTGCCTGCTGTCAGCTGCCAGCTGGACTAGAGTTCGTACTGTCCTTCCATGTCCAGAGTGAACTCGTTTGTGTTTTCCCCTGTGGTGACCCTGAACGTACCCTCGCCCTTGATACCGGCTAGCTTGCCTGTTCCTTTGTAGGTCTGCCAGGTTCCTGTACTTACTTTAGTGTTGCCGTCTCGCTCTCCCTCAAAACGACTATACACCGAACCGTACTGAAAATTGGTTATGGTGTAACCCTGCATAGGCCCCGAGCCTTTTATACGGTCGTGGAAATTTACACTTCGGCGCGAGACAAATTCGCCTGCCACCCCCACTTCATATTCAATAGGCTCTCCCTCCAATTCAAGAATCATCAGGGAGTGGTCGGCCTCGTCATGGACATAGAGGCACTCTCTCCGGGTGACACGAAGTTTATAGGAAGCTTTTCTTTTCATGGTTTTCTCCTTTCATACATGTTTCAGGGAACATTAACATTTGTTGATTCTCCAAACCGGCTCTCGTTGTTTAAGAAAACATCTGTGGGAAAGGTGCTCCCACAGGATACCATTACCTACACTAATCTCGCAGACGCGCTACTGACTTTTCGATTATTTGCCGATACTCTTCGAGCTGTTCCTCGGTTTCTGCCTCAAACCGCAGCACCAGAGCGGGCTGGGTGTTAGAGGCGCGTAGGAGACCCCAGCCGTGGTCAAAGAGAACTCGGACCCCATCAATATCAATAATAGAATACTTTTTGCTCAAGTGGGACTTTACTTTTTCAACCAAGGTGAACTTCACCTCATCAGGGCAGTCTACCCTAATCTCAGGGGTAACAACTGTTGCCGGTATCCCTTCAAGTAACTCGGGAATGGTTTTACCCGAATGAGAGAGGATTTCTAGAAGGCGGCAGGAGGCATAAATGGCATCGTCGAAACCGAAATACCGATCGGCGAAGAACATGTGGCCGCTCATTTCTCCTGCCAGAACTGCGTCAACCTCTTTCATTTTTTTCTTGATGAGAGAGTGACCGGTTTTCCACATGATCGCCTTGCCGCCACGTTTTTCAATATCTTCATAGAGTGTTTTTGAACATTTGACTTCTGAGATGAAAGTGGCACCCGGGCGCCTGGAAAGGATATCCCGAGCATAGATGATCATCAAGCGGTCGCCAAACACCACCTGACCCCTATGGTCAACCACACCAATACGGTCACCATCTCCGTCGTAGGCAACTCCCACGTCCAATTTCTCGCGCTTAACGAGAGCTATGAGGTCCTGGAGGTTTTCTAAAACTGTGGGGTCAGGCTCATGGTTGGGGAAGGTCCCATCAGGCTCGCAGTAGAGATCATGAACCTCACAACCAAGTTTGCGGAACAGGGGCACGGCCACCGGGCCTCCTACAGCATTGGCCGCATCCACCCCGATGCGAAGCTGCCTCTCAAGTTTGATGTTGTTGAGTATATTCTTGTGATACGGTGCAACAATGTCGTAGGATTCCAGGCTGCCCTGGCCATGAACAAAGTCGCCATCATCCATGATCTGGCGTAACCTTTGAATTTCTGAACCGAAAATAGTATCCGGTCCATTGCAGATTTTGAACCCATTGTATTCCGGTGGGTTGTGAGAGGCGGTAATAATAATACCACCCTCAGCCTCCAGGTGACGGATGGAGAAATAGAAGACCGGGCTGGGACAGACACCCAAATCAGTCACGTGGAGGCCGGTGTCGAGCATTCCCTCCAGCAAAGCCTCTCGAAAACGATCTGAACTGGGACGAACGTCGCGGCCCAGGGTGACTCGTCGCTTTCCCTGCCGCGCCATGTAGGTGCCGAAGGCCCGGCCTAGTTGGGTGACGTCAGCCTCAGTTATCTGCGTACCAACGATTCCTCGGATGTCATATTCTCTGAATGTCTTTGCATCCAAATTGCTTTTCCTTCACTGGAGACGTGTCTGGACGCGCTCGGCAAGATGGTCCGGAGAGACACCTTGTGTAGGCAAATTTTTTGCCGGAAATGGATCCACCGATTTGACCTCACGGCTTGTTCCAGTGTACAAAAAAACTCCGCATTGGCAACTTATTTTTTGCAGAGCGCAGCCTTCGACCCATTCGACAGGCTCAGGGCAGGCAGGCTCAGGCCAAGTAGAGCATGGTGCAAAGCGTGAGGATAGTGACTCCTGTAGGAGCAAGCTCCCTCCGGGCCGGTGGCTGCTTGCGATAAGATATATCGTCCTCTCTCATTACCATGAAAGATCAAGAGGTACATATCGATGACCAACGATTTGTTTACCAAGGCAGACCTGGATCAGATGAAACAGTTGGGGATCACTGAGGAAGAGGCCAGAAGGCAGATGGCCATCCTGGAAAAAGGTCCTCGGCTGGTTGCCCTGCAACGGCCTTGCACACCCGGGGATGGGATTGTTGTGCTCGATGCCCAGGATCAGAGCCGCTTGCTTGCTTTGTGGTCGGAAACAGCTGCCAAGGGCCGTTTTAGCGTTTTTTTGCCAGCCTCCGGTGCAGCCACTAGGATGTTTGCCTTTCTGCAACGCATCCGGAACCAATTGGACAGGGTTACTCTGGACAAGATCGCTAAAAAATTCAGCGAAATAAGCAGCGATCGCCGTGACCTTCAGGTTTTCATGGAATCCTTGAGAGAGTTTGCCTTTTTTGAACCGCTGGCGGAGGTTATGGACAAGGCGGGCATTTCCTTGCCAGCTCAATTGAATTCGGGGGATTATACTGTAATCCTGGACTTTCTGATCGAAGCGCAGGGGCTCAACTGTGGTTCGCTGCCTAAGGGGCTGATTCCCTTTCACCGCTATTCTGATCATTATAGGACAGCGCTGGAAGAGCACCTGGTTGAGGCGATACACACAGTGCGAGATGGCAAACAACGGTGCCGCCTTCATTTCACCGTGGCGGCAGAGAATGAAAAAGAGGTCAAGGATCATGGCCGAGAGGCAGCCGCAAATTATGGTGCGAGCTCCGGAGTGGAATATGAACTAAGCTTTTCCTTACAAAGCCCTGCCACCAATACATTGGCGGTAGATCTGGAAAACCGTCCCTTTCGTCGGCCCGATGGCAGCCTCCTATTTCGGCCCGGCGGCCATGGCGCTTTGCTGCAAAACCTAAATCGATGTCAAGGAGACATCGTTTTCATCAAAAATATTGACAACGTGGTAACCGATGGCCATCGTGATCAGGTGGTGCATCATCAGAGAATGCTGGCCGGCATGATTTTAGAGCTTCAGGAAGCTATTTTCAGTTACTTGAGAGTCCTGCAGTCGGGGTCGGTTGAATCAAAAGTATTACAGGAAGTGCTCGACTTTGCGGTTCATCGTCTCAGCGTATCTCCACCAGAAGGTTTTTTGCAGTGCAGCGAAAAAGAAAAGGGTTCCAGGCTTTCGGAGCTCTTGAACCGACCCTTACGTGTTTGCGGTATGATTAAGAATCGTGGCGAGCCAGGCGGTGGCCCCTTTTGGGTGCAAGAACCGTCAGGTGGGCTCAGCCTGCAAGTAGTGGAATATGCTCAGGTCGATCAGGATTCGCCAGAGCAGATGGCCATCTTAGGAGCTTCAACCCATTTCAGTCCAGTACAGATTGTTTGTGGGCTGCGTGATTTTCAGGACCGGCCTTTCATTCTGACTAAATTCTGCGACCCCCAAGCGGTGTTTATCTCCAGAAAAACCGAGTCCGGTAGAGAATTGAAAGCATTAGAATTGCCGGGTTTGTGGAATGGAGGCATGGCCTACTGGAACACAGTGTTCGTTGAGATACCTGAGGAGACATTCAATCCAGTTAAGACTATAAACGACCTGCTGCGACCGGGGCACTGCGCGGGACAAGCGGGCAGCTAGCAGCAGGCAGCCCCGCGACTCCGCGCGGGACAGGCGGGCAGGAGAAGTCACTAGACACTAAACACTAAGAACTAGGCACTGAGGAATAATGCGTTGGGGCTATCCAAGTAGTGCCTAGTGTATACTGCCTAGTTAGTGCCCATCCGGAAACTACTTCGTGTCATTCTGAGCCCTTCGACAGGCTCAGGACAGGCTCCGCGAAGAATCTCTGCGGACCTACTAACTATGAGATTCTTCGTCGTCCGCCGTCGGCGGGACTCCTCAGAATGACATCCAAAAACACGATTTCCGGATAGAAACTAGTTAAGACAGCTTTTGCTGAACTCACACTTTGCACCAATAGAATTCCATGGCTACTCTGTACCAGGTACTCAAACGACTCATTTTGCCACCCGGCTTTTTGATCTTGCTTTTGGTGGTCGGTTTCACTTTCAGCTTCTTGAAGTTCCGAAGACTGGGCAGGGTAATCCTGGCTGTCGGTATTTTGTTTCTTTATCTTCTGAGCATCTCACCCACTGCAGACTTGCTATTGACCCCTCTCGAGTCTAAATATACCCCTCTTAATCCTGAGCGACTTCCCAGGACTGGAACCCTGGTAGTGCTCAGCGGCGGCGCTTCGGCGGCAGATTACCTGCCGGTCTCAAGTCGGCTAACCCAAAGTTCCACTAAACGGCTTCTTGAGGCGGTGCGACTGTATCACCTCATGGATCGACCAAAAATAGTGATCTCCGGCGGTAGTGGCAATCCTTTGGTACAGGTTACGGAATCAGCGCTTATGCGCGAACTGCTCCTGGATCTTGGGATACCCGGCAAGAGAATTATGATCGAAGGGAAATCGCGGAATACTTTTGAAAACGGTAAGGCCATTCAGCAATTGCGGCTTACACCCCCTATCGTTCTTATAACCTCGGCCAGCCACATGGAGCGAGCTGACAAGGTTTTTAAAACACTCGGCATACACTCTTTGCCTGCGCCCTGTGATTTCAAGGCTCGCTGGAGTGCGAACGATCCCCTTCGCTTCTTCCCCTCAGGAGGCGCACTGAATACCTCCACCGCAGCAATTTACGAATACCTTGGCACCTGGTGGTACGATCTTACGGGCAAGTTTTAATGGATTTTTGCTCTGGCCATTGTACGGAAAACCACTTATGATGAAAACCAGCCGCGTTCACGCGGCTGGTTGTGTTTTGGCCTGCATTAAATATCGCATAGGGCATAGCGCATGGCGCATAGCGTACAAATAGAGAAAATCGTCCGATTGTAAGTTTTTCGCTTTGCGCTCTGCGCTTAGCGTCATGGGGGCAGCCCAAAGCCGGGTCTTTTGGGCCCGGATTCTTTATTCATGAAATATACGGGCTAGGGACGGAGACGCATGAGAGTTGAAACCGCAACAGGTCGCAAGTTTAGGTTGCTGCTCATAATGGGTATTTTTGCAATGATTGCGGGGATGATTGGAGAAGCGGCGGCCCTCACCCGTAGCGAACAAAACACCATCCGCGTTTTTCATCAAGTTTCAGCTGGTGTTGTGAACATCACCACCACGAGCATTGGCCGGGATTTCTTTTTTAATCCTATGCCAGCAGAAGGAAGCGGATCCGGAGTTATTGTCGATAAAGCAGGCCATATAGTCACCTCCTACCACGTGGTGAACGGCAGCAGTCTTCTGGAGGTGACCCTTGCAGATGGCAGTAGATGGGAGGCCACTCTGGTTGGCAGTTCTCCCGGCAGCGATCTGGCGGTGATCAAAATCGAGGCACCGCCAGAGCAGCTCAAGTCCCTGCGATTGGGCTCTTCGAAGAATCTACGCGTGGGCCAAAAAGTGCTGGCCCTGGGCAATCCATTTGGCCTGGGACAGACACTGACCACGGGAACTATCAGCTCGTTGGGGCGAGATGTTCGGATCAGCGGCGATGTGATCATTCATAATGTCATTCAGGCAGACGCCGCAATCAATCCAGGAAATTCTGGCGGCCCGCTCATCAATTCTGACGGCGAGGTAATCGGTATTAATACTGCCATCTTCAGCCCAACTGGTAGTAGTGTGGGCATAAGCTTTGCCATTCCTGCGGACACGGTGCGGAGGATTCTACCAGGCATGGTCTCTATTTGGCCCAAGTTCGTGAGTTGGGCCCTGGCCGTGATACTGGTGGGGGTCTTCCTCTGGTGGTTTTGGCGGAGAATACAACCACGGGGGCTGTAAGCACTGGGCACAAGGCATATAGTATAAGGCACCAGGCAGGAGTGAAAAAAATCCTTATCCTTGAGCCGTGCGCCTTGCGCCTTGCGCCGGTCATGCTATGCACCATACGCTGTCACCAATGGAGAGGAACAAAAAGGTGAAATTGTCCAGAGCAGTTTTTGTTAGCTTGATAGTGGCTTTATTTCTGACTCCAATAAGTATGGCTCAGGCTGGCACCGAAGACGAGCAGAACAACATTGAAGTTTATGAAGCAGCGGCCCCAGGAGTGGTAAACATCACTACCATATCGGTGGAGCGGGACTTCTTCTTCAACGTTGTACCGCGCCAAGGCGCAGGTTCAGGGGCGATCATTGACAGTGAGGGTTATATTCTCACCAATTATCACGTAATCCAGGATTCTCGGCGTCTAGAAGTGACTCTGGCCGACGGCAGCAAATGGCAGGGAAAGCTGGTGGGAACGGATCCGGACAATGACCTGGCTGTGATCAAGATAGATGCGCCTTCCCACAAACACACCGTTATCCCTATGGGAGACTCGGATCACTTGCTCGTGGGTCAGAAAGTTCTGGCTATTGGTAATCCTTTTGGCCTGGGACAGACTCTCACCACTGGGGTTATAAGCTCTCTAGGGCGAACCCTGCGGGCTCAAAACAATACTCTGATGGAAGACATAATCCAAATAGATGCCTCCATCAATCCGGGGAATTCCGGTGGACCCCTGCTTGACTCGAGCGGCAAGTTAATCGGTATCAATACTGCAATTTTCAGCCCCACCGGCGCCTCGGTGGGTATAGGGTTCGCCGTCCCGGTTAATATTGCCAAACGTATTATTCCGGAGCTCATAGCCCAGGGCTATTACGCCTATCCCTGGATCGGTGCAAGCGTGACCACCTTACTTTCTGCGGATTCCAGGACTCTTGATTTCGCGGTAGATAGTGGCGCTCTCATCGTTGAGATTGTCCGTGGCGGTCCGGCGCATAAGGCAGGCTTGCGTGGCGGCAGTCGGAGAGTTCGATTGGGCAATCGGATTCTGATTGCAGGTGGCGATGTGGTGGTAGCAGCAGACGGCAAGTCGGTTGGCACGGCTGACGGTCTCATCCGTATAATCAGAGAAAAGCGTCCGGGTGACCTATTGCGGTTGGAAGTCTACAGAGGCGGCTTGCATCGCCGCGATGTTTTGGTGCGGCTTGAGGAACGACCGAAGAGGAGATAGACGCATGGCGCATAGCGCAAAGCGCATGGCGTAAGGAATGACCTCGTAGTAGGAATGGACCGATCCGCTGAAATAATATTTTACTCGGTAGAGAAAATTTATAGCGGCGGGGTTTAGCCCCGTTCGAAGATTAAGCTAAGATAATGAAATACTGTAAGTTTAACGCTATGCGCAATGCGCTTTGCGATCTATGAGAGGACTGAAAAGTGCCCGAGTTACCTGAGGTGGAAGTTATCCGCCGCGGCCTCAAGCCCCAATTATTGGGTCGTACAATCAATCGCGTGGTGATCAGTAATCGCAGGCTGCGGCTTCCTGTACCCCGGGCCAAGCTGAACCTCTGGATACAAAGCGACCGGGTGAAGTCTGTGGATCGCCGGGCCAAGTACCTGTTGGTAAAAATGAATAGCGGAGCCATGATGGTGCTGCACCTAGGGATGACCGGCCGTCTGGCTTTCTTTGCCAACGGGACTCCCCGAGCCGCTCACGACCATCTTCGTTTTGAGTTGGACAGTGGATTGGAACTTCGCTTCAACGACGTTCGGAGATTCGGCTCAGTGCAGGTGCTTAGTCCCGAGGATGTTGAGAGGACGCAGATATTTGCTGGTCTAGGCCCCGAGCCGCTGGGGCCTGATTTGTCGAGCGACTATTTACTGGAGCGGGCCCGGAGCAAGGTCAGGCCTATAAAGAATTTTCTCATGGATGCGAGAGTGGTGGTAGGCATTGGAAATATCTATGCGAATGAAATCCTTTTCGCCGCTGGCATCAAGCCCACACGTGGTGTGGGGACTCTCGGAAAACCGGCATGGAAAAGGGTGATTCAGGCCAGTCGGCAGGTGCTGGAACGGGCCATTGCCTGTGGGGGTACAACCATTTCGGATTATGTTAACAGTAGTGGTGAAACAGGCTATTTTCAGTGTGAGCTTAGTGTTTACGGTCGTGAAGGGGAGGTGTGCCAGCGCTGTCGCAGCCTGATCAGCCGCCAGGTCCTTGCCGGCCGTGCCACTTTTTTTTGTCCTAAGTGTCAGAAGTAGTTTAGGTGCCCGAGCCCTTATGACCTCACAAAGCCAAAAGACATTGCGGCTGTTTTTTTGGCTCGGGCACCGTCCGTAGTCAGTTGTCCGTAGTCCGTTGCAGGAAAACGCATAGAGCATAGCGCAGATCTGTAATCGAGAAACGCCATGCTGCGGACGAAGTGAGATGCAACTGACCACTGACAACGGACCACTGACACTTCTTCTACAATCGAATGAATGTTGAGTGTTCTTGTCTCGCAAGACTCTGCGGCGGCAGGGTCGAACGATAGTAGGTGAGAAGAAGTTCCATGAAATTCCCTCGACCACGTCGAAAACGCACTTTGGTCCTAGCAGGTTTGATTCTTCTGGCTGGGATTGTGTGCGGCTCAGCACTTGGGGCTTTTCTGACCCTCAGCCATGACCTACCACGCATCCAGGAGTTGGAAAATTTTCGTCCCAGCTCCGTGACCAAACTGTTGTCTGCAGAAGGTAAAGTAATAGGCGAATTCTTTGTTGAGAAGCGTGTTCCTGTGGACCTGGAAGAGATCCCCCCTTATCTCAGGCAGGCAGTTGTTGCTACAGAGGACAGACGTTTTTACGAGCACGCTGGTCTGGATTGGCGCGGCATCGGTCGAGCTATTCTCAAGGACATCAGGGCAGGTCGCTTCAAGGAGGGGGGGAGCACCATTACCCAGCAGCTAGCCAAGGTATTGTTTCTGAACCCAGAGAAAACCATAGCCCGCAAGCTCAAAGAGGCCTTACTGGCCTTGCAGATTGAGAGACGCTATCGCAAGGATGAAATCCTCACCCTCTACCTGAATCAGATATACCTGGGTGGCGGAGCCTATGGGGTGGAAGCCGCGGCCAATGGGTATTTTGGCAAACATGTCTGGGAGCTGGGCCTGGCAGAGTGTGCCCTCATTGCCGGCTTGCCCAGGGGGCCCAGCTTTTACTCCCCACGGGTCAACCGAGACCGAGCTGTTTCCCGCCGGGCATTCGTTCTAAAAAACCTGCTCGATACAGGCTACATCACCGAGGAACAATATCAGCAGGCAGTTAAAGAACCCTTGCGCTTGGCGTCCAGATCCAGTGCGGGGACCATGGCGCCTTACTTTGTGTCCTTTGTTCGTCCACAGCTGGAGGAAATCCTGGGGGAAAACCTGTTGTATCGGGGTGGCCTTACAATCCAGACTACTATCAAAGAACACTGGCAAGGGGTGGCAAAAGAAGCATTGCAAAATGGACTTGCGGCGGTTGAGGCTCGCCACCGGACGGAGGATGAAGAAACGGAGCAACCCCAAGGGGCGGTGATAATTTTGGACGCTTACACTGGAATGATCAGAGCAATGGTGGGCGGCCGCAACTATGAGAGCAGCCAGTTTAACCGCGCAACCCAAGCCTACCGGCAGCCGGGTTCAGCATTCAAACCGATCATCTATGCTTACGCGCTGGAGAAGGGCTATACCCAAGCAGACCGCATCTGGGATGCGCCCGTTTCTTATCCCCAGGCGGGAGGAAAAGTATGGGAGCCGCAAAACTATTCCGGCCGCTTTGAGGGCGAGATAACCTTGAGAAAGGGACTGGAAATTTCGGAAAACATTGTGACCATAAAACTTTTGGAGCGGCTAGGGCCAAGTCCAGTAGTTGATTTTGCTCAGCATCTGGGAATCGGAAGCGTTCTGCGTTCCAACCTGTCTCTGGCCCTGGGAACCTCTGAAGTGATTTTGTTGGAACTGGCTTCTGCCTACCAGGTTTTCGCTAATGGGGGCATATGGGTTGAGCCATCAGGCATAGTTGAGGTTCTAGACCACAACGACAGGTCATTATGGAAGCCTGTTCCGGCCAGCAGGTTGGTGCTCAGTCAGGAGAGCGGTTACATTTTGACAGATATGCTCAAAGGAGTGATCCAACGAGGCACGGGCAGAGCAGCAAGCCATCTGAACTGGCCGTTGGCCGGTAAAACCGGAACCACTGAGAAGAGCAGAGATGCACTCTTTGTGGGATACTCACCAGCCCTGGTTACAGCTGTCTGGGTTGGTAAAGACAGTGGGAGCTCGTTAGGTGAGAAGGAGACCGGAGCCAGGGCGGCACTTCCCGTCTGGCGTGACATAATGGAAAAGGTGCTTCCCGAGACCCGCCCAGAAGATTTTGAAAGACCTGAAGCGATCACATCGGTACGGATGGATGTGCGCAGCGGTCTTCTGGCCAACGGAGAATGCGAGGAGGTTGTGGAGGCTGCCTTCATCACCGGCACTGAACCTACCGAACACTGTCCGGACAGCAGGGATCAGCAGCTAGAGAAATTCCACTAATGGGAAGATTTTGAAAAAGTAGAGTTGAGAGTCGGCACTATTGTGGATGTGCAAGACTTTCCAGAAGCAAGAAAGCCTTCCTCCAGAGGGGGCTCTTGACGTCTTTCCTTCATGCGGAAGTCTGCTGGAGTGGTGGAGTCTATGAAATCCCAAACTTCAAGCACCAAATTACAAACAAATCTCAAATTCCAATATTCAATGACCAAAACAGAAAACAGGTTTCGAATTTCGAATTTTGGTCATTGTGATTTGTTTGATATTTGTGATTTGTGATTTGAAATTTCTATTCCTCCGGTACTCCAAAGCAGCTCGCCACTTGTACAAACAAAGCTATCTAACACTGACCTGGCCCGAAGGACCAGGTTTCCGAGACTGTAATGAATAAACCCGCCTTTCAAGTGTATGGTCTGGGTCAGAGTTGCCTGGATTACCTGGGGAAAGTAGAAACCTACCCCCCACCTGATGTGAAATACGAATTTACCGATATGGTAATTCAGGGTGGAGGGCCAGTGGCAACAGCTCTGGTTGCCCTGTCACGGTGGGGTATTTCCTGTACCTTTACCGGCGTGTTGGGCGATGATCAGTTTGGCACCTTGAT
>Ga0255043_10000099_pt1 | contig 14129 bp, 21 predicted proteins | sample BC1_12_9_MG_FD_182778 | JGI IMG/M metagenome (GOLD analysis project Ga0255043, IMG submission 182778) | Seawater microbial communities from Strait of Georgia, British Columbia, Canada - BC1_12_9 | ecosystem: Environmental > Aquatic > Marine > Strait | place: Canada: British Columbia | collected... | reverse complement strand
CCGTTTAGCAGTGTTCCCGATGTGTGCGCCCAACGGAAGTGCCCTTGGGGCACAAACGGGACGGCAAGCTATATTAGTCCTGTGTTAGCTGGTCCGATCACACGCAGGTAAGCACCCTTGCAGAGCATAAACGACCGCAGGAAGACTCCGGATGGGTGCTGCTGAACGGGTACCCTATTTTCGATCTATCCCTGAAATAATAGAGAGCTGCAGCATAGACTCTACGACAGTATCCTTCATGCGTCTTATGTTATACTTGATTGCTTCCTCATAAAGATTCTTATCTATTTCCCACCTCTCCCTGAAATGATAGAGAGCTGCAGAAGAAATTCCTTCCAGTTCATTTCTCATCCTTTTACGTGCCACCTTGCGATAGAACTCCTCAGTTTTTTGGAAAAGCTCCAGGGGGGTCTCAAACCCTTGCACCTTGGCTTCCTGAAACTCCATGAAAAGCAGAGGCAGTTTTTCCTGGTAATTCCTGTCTGCCATCTGGGCAACCAGGTCGGCGGTTCCAACAACCTTGCCCATGGTCAAGACTTCTTCAGAATTAAATGGGATATCTCCCATGGGAAAGAAGAGCTCTGTACACTTGATTATATGGCCGCAGTCGCGGATGTCCTCCTGTGAATAGCCCTTTTCGGCGAGATATTTTCCCATGGTGGCTATTGAGCGTTCCTCGTGGCCCATGGTGTGCTGGGCCCCGGTACCCTCCACTTCATCGCTGGTCTGGATCAGGCCCGTGTCATGAAAAAGTGTCCCGATCAGGCAAAGCTGAACAAGCCTTGGGGAGAAAACCTGTCCCCGGACATGCAAACCATGAATGAGCCTTGCAGCAGCAAGAGTGGTTGAACATGTATGTTCCAGGTTATGATATTTTGTATTACTGGCCTTGTATCCGGGAAATTTTCCGTTGAAGAGCAGGATGATATCCGCAAATATATTTTCGATTGGCAACGGGTCCGGGGAAGGGTCGATCAGGAGCAGGACATTTTTTATCTCAGCTAAGGTTTCAGCAGGAGAGCTTTCATCTAGCAGATCATAAAGTATGTTGTTGTCTCTAATCATGTCAATACAGCCTTAAAGGTTAGTAGAGGTTGCATGGTTGACAGGTAATCGCTTTTTTACCAGCGCCAAAATTCGGGGCGGTTCTTTGAAGCCACCCGGGTTCATCGCAGTAAATCAACAAGTAATGGATAACCAAACACTCTGTCAACAAATAACCCAGCCGATCAACAATATATCTAATCATAAACTGCTGAAAAATCACTGTAAAACCACGCGTCAATCCATGAGCCAGAAATTATAATCTGAAAGATAGGCTCAATGGAGGGATAAAAACACGTTAGCTCTTTCATTATCCTGGATCTTCCCTTATTTTTTTACTGAACAGTTCCCGCTGAAAGCTATTTTCCCATTTTCAGGTTTATACTTGATAAGTACTCTCAATAAGAGTTACAATATCGAAGTTTTTTTGAATATTCCCGGGCTGGAAGTAAAAAAAACGGGCAGACATATCTCGCTGAAAAATTCCTTATAGCGATTTATTAAAGAGCAAATACGCTATAATAACCACTCCCTTGACTATGAGAGATAAAGTTTCAATACTCAAGGCCCTTTATTTTTCCGCGACATTCTCCCTGATTAGCGGGGCAATGCCTGTTTACGCTGTGCAAGGGCATGGAGGGGCGGAAGGTCTGGTATCTCATCAGATCGGACATATCCTGTTCATCTCCGGAATGGGCTACCTGTTGTACCGGGTATACTCTTTCCGCATAACAGATCCAGGGTGGTTTGAGTTTAAAAGTTTTCTCTGGCTTATCATCCTGTGGAATTTCCTCACCTTTTTCGGCCACTGGATGCATGAAATTGTAAATCCTGCAAGATTCATCTCCCAAGAAAACCAGGTTACAGCTTTTATTGTCACCGACTCCTTTGATGCTTTTTTTTATCTTACCCTGCTTGATCATATCCTGCTGGTGCCCTCTTTTATATTTCTGCTTCTTGCTTTACAGAAATGGAGGAGGGTTCAATGACAATTTCCTGGATGCCTGTTGTATATATCGATATTTTTGGCTCTGCACTAACTGTCTGCATTGCGCTTTTATGCGCCCACGCTTCCTGGCAATGGTCAAAACAAAAAACTGATGATATTTTCCGCCAGTATATCTTCCTTCTTACAATGGCCATTGTTTGCTTTGCCATATCACGGTCATTCGGTCATCTGATCAAACAGATTCTACTGCTGAATGATATGCCTGAAATCTGGAAGCAGATCTCCCCGTTCAGCGGTGCGATCAACACAGCAACCTTCATAATTATTTTTGCCTTTGGTATCTATTTTCATCGTGTCCAGAGAGTGCATACCGAGATAGAAGAGTATAGGAAAAATCTTGAGTCGCTTGTGCTAAAAAGGACTGAGCAGCTGGAAGAAACAAACACTGCCCTACATAATGAAATTGCTGAACGGGTGCAGGCTGAAAAGAAACTGAAACAGTCACATATTACCCTGGAAAATGTTCTGGATAGCTCCAACCCCTTGTGCATTACCAGTGTTGACTTTGAAATTATTAAGGCCAATAAGGCCTACATGGAAATCTGGCCCAAGACTTCAACCATAGAAGGGCAAAACATAAAGTGCTATGAATCCCGTCCCGGCGCTTTATGCCACACCGATGATTGCCCCCTGCAGCAGGTTATCAATGGCAAGGAGAAGATAACCGTTGAATCTGTAAAACAGAATACCCAAAAGGGAGCAAATACATTTATCATCTCTGCCAGGCCTTTCAGAGACGCAGGTGGCAATTTAATCGGTGTTGTAGAAAGCTTCCAGAATATATCGGCCAGGATAAAGGCAGAAAATGCCAAAGCAGAATTGATTGACGAACTGCAGGAAGCATTAGACAAGGTAAACCTTTTAGGCGGAATGCTGCCGATCTGTGCCTCCTGCAAAAAAATCAGAGATGATAAGGGCTATTGGAATCAGATAGAAACATATATCAGGGATCATTCAGAGGCGGAATTCAGCCATGGAATATGTCCAGACTGTGCCCAAAAGCTTTATCCTGAATTCTACAACAAGGTTGACAAAATAATTTCTGATCGAAAAAAATAATCAAAACTATTCTTCATCAATTAAAGAGATCATTCAACTTCTTGACAGCATCACTCTCTTTACCCACATGGGCTAAACCTGTTTTTGCGGCACGAAAAAAATCGCAGTAATTCGCTTTTTCCTTATCCTGAACCGGTTCTTTTATTGACTCACGGCATTGACTATAAGCGTTCTGATCATAAAAATCACAATTCAGGCATATATGGAGATCCCTTCCGCATGCTGGACATTCATCTCTGATATAAATTTTTGTTTCAATGATTTCTACATGACAGTAAGCACAGTTCATTTGTATTCACTATACTTGTAAGATTTACCACGTACCGCTGCAACTGGATATTTTCCCTTATTTTTTTCCAGTTTTTCATGGGCCGCATCAATGGGGTTTATACCAAGCTTATCACAGAGATTTACCACATAGATCAAAACATCGCCGACCTCTTCCTTCACCTCCGCAAGTTTGTCAGGTGGAAGGTTGCCACTCTGCTCTTCAGTCAACCACTGGAAATGCTCTGCCAATTCACTTGCTTCGACAATCAGGGCCATTGCCAGGTTTTTAGGAGAATGAAATTGGTCCCAATCTCTCTCCTCCCGAAATTTCCTTATTTTTTTAATCAGGTCATCCAATTTTCCTCCAATTACCTGATAAGATAAAATCCAAGTGAGGTTTTAAACTTTTCCGTTGAATTGAATTCACAGCCAATATAATCAATGGTTGAAGACCGGACTGTAACATCTGTATCAATAGAGGAAAGCTGTACGTCATTAAGATTAAATGAAACCTGCAACAGGTCATCTTGCCGGGTGCGGTGTTTTTTAAAAGGACAAAACCCTATGCCGCCCCTAGAAACATTCTTTATGATTATATCTTGATTTTCCCTATGGTTTGACAGGTTAATGGTTTTGCCCAAAAGTCTTGTAGGTTTTCTGTGATGTGCCCTGTATTCAAGGCAGATACAGAACAACGTATCACAACTGCATCTTATCTTAAGTTCCCGTTGTCCTGTTTCCTTGTAATGGAGGACAGAGATTTTTTTTGTTTCCCGGCAGGATGGACAGGTAATAATTGCAACATCGCCCTCTTTGACCATAACCTTACTCATTTCCATTTTGCACCTCTCACAATTTTTATCAGCTGTGTTACATGAAAAAAACCTTACTGTATCTGTTTCCGAGCCTTTAGCTTGGCATCTATCATTTCTTTATGTGACAGCCTCAGGAGATGAGTCAGTTTACGGACAAAATGATCCTCGTGCTTTTCCAGTTGGCCGTCAATATGAATAATGCGCCAGACCGCCTCAAGCACAGCCGTTTTCTCCTCCCTACTGAATTCGTTATTTATATGATTGGTAAACTCAAAAAGATCAACTGCCTGGCTCCGTTCACGATGGGCAAGACCAAGCAGATCTTCGGCGTGTTTCCTTGACAGGTCAAAATCCGAACAAAGCGTTTCAATAACATGATTCAGTTCATCGTCCGTACATTCGTGATCTGCATATGCAGCTTCCAGAAGTATGACGCTGGCAGCTATCCTTGTTCTTTCTTCTTTGTCTGGGACATTATCAGATGGGCCCTTGTTACTTAATAATGTCTGCCTGATAAAATTAAACATTTTATTCTTGTCGCCTTTTCCAATTTAAATTTTCATCTAAAAATATTTTAAAAAATATCCATCCAAAAAGATACATTTTATTTAGAGGTTCTATCAGCAGCCAGACCCTGCCGGATCATGCTGCAAAAACCACTTTTTCAATCTTTCTGGATTTTTCCCAAGGATTTCCATTGCCCCAAAACCTGTAAGTTTATGGTTGGAAATCTTGCTGCTGCTATTTGCCAGAATAACCAAATTCGGTTTTTGGCCAAGAAACTGCTGGACCAGAGATGCACCATCACCATCTTCATCATCCAGATCAGCATCCATAATCACCAGATTGACGTCCTCGTTTTCAAAAAAGGTTACTGCAGCATCATAGGCATGGGCAACAAAAATCATAATCGAACCACAAACATAATACTTTTTAATAATCGCGATAAAATCCCTGGCTATATTGGGGTCATCTTCCACCAGAAGAATAGACGAAAAGTGTATAGCATTCCCCGGAGACAATTCTCTCCCATGATGCTGAACTGCCTGACCACGAGGCATAGCAGCGTTTGGGGAACCTGCAACATACTTAAACCACCCGAAAATGCCCAGAATAAACCGGGCTAAACGTTCGCTTGGTTTTTGATATTTCTGTTTGCTGCTATTCAACGATTTATTTCCTTAAATATTACTCTGCCTGGATTCAGTCGCGTGACTGTATCCCCTACATGATTCTTCCCATATCTTTTATAAGCATCATGATCAACTCTTTTTCAATTTCCGAGTTCACAAGCTTTTTCTTCTTATGGTGTTTGCGGTTATAGACATTTTCCATGGATATTCGCAGTTGAGGAGTGATGTTTTTAGTTGTTTTGCGTAATATTTTATCAAGACATGTACGGACAAAACTTTCCGGATACAGGACAAAGCCGTAACAAACACCCGTCCCTTCTGGAAAAAATGAATAAAAATGTTGGTCCATGGACCCATGACCCCGTACCATTCCTGACCGTGAAATCACATAGAGTTCAAAATTCGGGTAGTAAAGACCTGGAGCCTCCATAAGCATCCTGGAAGCCCGGGCACTTTTAAGTGTCTGAAAATGCAGGGAAATGTCACGGACCGAAAAGACAAAGGTATCTGATATCTTCTTTATCTCTGCTTTGATCTTATTCAATTCTGCCTGCAAATCTGCTTCCTGAATCATTGCTGCTGCTAGAAAAAAGAATTTTAAATTATAACGTAGAATAGAGTAGCATTCTACTCTTTCACGCATATGAAAACAACTGGTAAGGATATTGGAGCAAAGGACAAAAAAAATCCGCACCAAGGCGGATTAATCCTGGGCCATTCGTTAATATTGGCCTATGCAAACGAGTCCTTCCCATTCAGAATACGGAAAGACTCGAGGATATAATTATTTCAGAAAGGAATAGAGAAGCACACCTAACAACCAGAGTCCAATTAGTGCACCACCCAGCATCAAAACTCCTTCAACTATTCTGCTGACTCTGTCCTGCAGGTGGGTTTGCAGAAACCTGATCTGCTTTCTCTGCAATTGGCTTTTGGTGTTTTGCTTTCTTCTTTTTGTGATGTGAAGTGTTCCTGCTGCTCATGCCAAACAGTCCTCCTGACATGAATACTCCACCAGGGTATTTATCTTGTTGCGAATTTATGGCGGAATGTTCGATGATTCCTTACAGCTAAATCTCCTCCGTAAAATAGCGAGGTTAATTCATACAACACCTGGTTCCCTGCAATAAATTACAGGGAACCAAGGTAATAAATTCCACTAACAAAGACTTGACGTTACGCTGCCTTCCTGGTCATTTTTTTTAACCGGTTGATTCGGCGGCGAATAATCTCGATCTTTTTTTTATCTCCCTCCTGACGAATTGATTCCTTCTCCGCACGAAGCCTGATAATTTCCTGCTTCATTTCACCGGCGGTCATTACTTTTTTAGGGCCAGCTGTTTTTTTCGGAGCTGCCTTTTTCGAGGCTACCTTTTTCGGAGCAGCCTTTTTAGCAGTGGTTTTTTTGGCTGGAGTTTCATCCTTGCTGTTTCTGGCCTCCTTGACAGCGTCCAACAGCTGATCCTTCTTCATGCCGGTTACACCCGTTATATCGGGTACTTCCTTCTTTAAGACCTCACGAAGTTCAGCAACAGTCATCTTATCTAGGGGTTTTTCGGCCTGCTGTTCATCATTTTTTACTTCTTCAGCCATTCGTTCTCCTCCTGTTCCAATTTATAATATACCATCGGTTAATCTTCATCTGATTCCGCTAAGAAAGGATATCTCCTTTATATTTATTAACATTTACGCTTCATGCAAAGTTATTTTTTGTGTTAGGCCTATATTGCTGCTTTTTTAATCCATTAATTTTGAAATTATTACTCCTGTTTTCTTTCAGTCTTTCGTAAACTATGCAAAACAAAAAAATACAACCCAATATTTATGCTTAATACAATTATTCCAAAATTAATTTGCACCTGCCTGGTTAGAGATGCCGGATAAAGGATAGGGACAATATAATGCTCCACGAATCCAGTATCATAGCCTGCCGCACCCCCCTTCTCCCGCAGCATGTTTTCCAGAGGTGTTAAAGGACATATCCAACCGAAAAACTCTATGCTTGCAGCCCAGAAGACTGCAGGAATATGATACCAGGCCACACTGGATTTCCAGAGTACGAGAAATCCTCCCAACATCACAAACAGTACAAAAAGACTATGCAGCACTACAATGAGATCAGCAAGAGAATTATAGAGCATCTGCCCCTCTGTCAGGATCGATCGAATGTACGACTGATATCAGCCTGCAAAAAACCTTGTTCCTCAATCAACAAGGGTCCCGGCTAATAGTTTTTCACGAATCACTTCCTTGAGAACCATATTTTTCTTTTTCAACCCCTCACGGCCATACTGCATATTCGCTTCGATCACATACCAGGCTCCGTTACTCTGTAACAGGTCAAGACCTACATCATTAAAGTTGCACTTCCTTGCACCTTCCTGGGCCAGCTCCAAAACATCCTGGGGTATGTTATCGAAATCCATAACCCCTCCCTGGTACAGATTCGTCCTGAAATCTCCGACAGCGAGCCTGCGCCAATAGGCCAGAACCGGCTGGTAGTTGATCAGGATCACCCGCAAATCCTTTTCATGGGGCAGGTATTCCTGAATATAGGCGAATTTCGTCTTTTCAAGATACTCTCCCAACTGAACAGAATCACAAATCTTGTATACCCCTCTTCCCCGGGATGATGCCCGGGGAATCTTTGCAATGAAAGGAAAAGCAAAATCATTTTCGATCCGGTCAAATTCTCTCTTCAGGAAAACTCTTGTCCTGGGATGAGGAATGGAAAGCATGTTGAAAAGAGTGGTCTGCTTCATCTTTTGGCCAGCATACAGATAGGTCTCTAGACTGGGGAAAATTTTCTTTCCTATGGTGGTAAAATACTGGGCATAATTCAGGCTCGGATACAGGATAAACTCGGCGTCATGTATTTTCTGTCTTTCCTTTAGCGTATAATCATGAAAGTTAGACCTGACTCCCAGGGTGAGCACCTCAGGAATCCCCACCAATCTACTGCCCAACGCAACATATTTTGGAGACTTTTTGCCCAATCCTATCTCCTTTAAACCATCACTTTTGACAGACATCAGGTCTGTGATCTTCCGGAATTACTTTCAGGCGTGCTGCCTGCATAATTTCCGCCAGTCCCTGCTCAATCCCATCCACATACCTTTCATCACGAAAATACGGGAACATCACTTCCTTTAAGATCCTATCTGATATGCCTTTCTCAATAAACCATTCAAAAGCAGAACCAGTCTCTATGCGGACACTTCCATCCTGAACGGCAATGCTGACAAGAATGCCATTGCCGAACCCTGGTTGGCCGATATCCCATGCCGTGGCAGTCCTTTGAGAAAAATCAACCATGCTCTCTCCTGCAAGGGATGGGACTATAAGCACCAGAACCTGGTGACAGGTTTCTTTTTCATATGCTGCCAGGGAGGCGGACAACCTGGATTTATCTGCCTGGGTCAGAATATTTGCATGGTCTGTGATCCAGCCATCCCTGGCCAAAGACTGGGGTGTTTGATCTTTTTTCGTACAGCCTGAAGATGATACGAGCATTACTGAAAACAAAAGTATAAATGCTGACATCTGCAATAAACCCCTCAGCACTTCTTTTTCGGTTTTACAATGTGACAATTGCATACCCCTTCTCAATGTATGGTGCCATACCTGCATGACCCGCCATGTCATCTACAATTTTTAGCCCTTCTGCTTCTATAACTTCAAGTGCACCCATTTTAACAGCACAGGCGCGACAGACTGCATCAATAAGCCCCAGTTTCTTCACCTTGTCGTAAAGTGGCTGTAAGGGATGTTCCGGTTTACAGAGATCGACAATGAGCTTTATGGCCTCTCCCTCCAGTACTATTTTTACAACTCCGCCTCTGTCATGCAAATCTAAAGCGTTTAATAGGACATGGACAAAGCAGATTGAGTTCCCCTTAAATGCAAAAATCGCTGTTTTGTTCATTACTCCCTCCCTTATTTAGTGACTGATCAAATAACCCCTCTCTAAAATGAAACCTTGTGTACAGGAGTTCCCCTGTTTGACATACGAAGAATTCCTTCACCGCCAAATTCATTTGAGTGACATGAAAACTCTCATAAGCAAAAACTTTTCCGGATAACATCGGCAGGCTTTCCTTATCAATTTGACTAATCAAACCGTTGAAAGAGTGCCCAACGAATAAACCATGGCTCTGATACATCTTCAGTATCCAGACAGATAATGGAACTGTTTTGAAACTTGATAACCGGTCTTTCAGGTGAGCCGGTAACCAGGTAAGACACAAGCCTCTCCATAAACGGAAGATGCCCGACAACCATAATGTTTTCTTCGTTCTTGAGTGAAGAGGCAAATTGGGTAACATCATCCAAAGGGGCAAGACCGGCCCCTTTAATAATTCCAGCTTCGGGCTCAAGGGCTTTCATAAATATCTCAGCGGTCTGCAGGGCCCTCTTCTTGCCGCTGTGAATGATGCGCGTCACCTGGATAAACTGTTCAAAAGCCATTTCGGCCATAGCCTGGGTTTCTGTAAAACCCTCCTTGGAAAGACTCTGGTCAGGGTCCTTTTCCTTTGGCAAACTTTTACCATGCTGGACTAAAAACAAAGGCATTACTATATCTCCACTCCTATTCTTTTTAAAAGAAATTCATGCACAGACTGCCTACTTTTCTTTATTCTTAACAACAACCCAAAGGGCGTGAATCATGCCTGGGACACCTCCAAGAAGAGTAAGGATAATATTGATCCAGAAATGCAACCCCAAGCCAATCGTCAGGAATACAGCCAGGGGCGGTAACAAAATCGAAAGTACTATGCGCAGAATATCCATTCTTCTCTCCTATTCTTCAAGCATGGTTTTTATAAATGAATTTGCCTCTCCAATGGATTTTTCCATCTCCTGTACAAGGTCGGCTATATCATCCTCGACTGTTACCAGTTCACTTTGCAGAGAAGCAATTGCCTGGGCATTCAGATTATGCTTAAGGTAGAGGACTTGATCATGAAATGCTCTTAAAACAGGGTTGATTTTCGCTTCAGCTTTTCGCATGGCTTTAATCAACTGCTCATATTGACGCCTGGTTTGAACCATTTTCCGTTCACTGTCCCGCCGCAGTGATGAATTGGTGTACTGGTCCAACTCGTTTTCCCATTCATCAAACAGGGCCTCAGACACATCCTCAACCGCATCAATTCTTTTAGTAACATCAGCAGCCTTGGCCTCGCTCTTATCATACTCAGCCTGCAGGGTTTTATATTTATCCTCCAGTTTGCCTCCCTTGAAATCCAACACCGTGGTGAATTGCTCAAGGGCTGACTGGAATTGCTCCTTGGCGTCTTCCTGACTGTCACGCGCTTCCTCAACACGATCAACCATAATATCGCGTTTGTGAACCCCGAATTTCTCCATGGTGTTATAGTAGGCTTTCTGGCAACCAACTGTGAGCAAAAGCATTAAAATAACAGACAAAAAACCAATAACCGCTCTGTTTCTCATGGAAACCCCCTCTCCATTATCCAGACCAGTTTTAAAGTCTTGGGTCGACATTTCCCGGTCCCCCGCATTCAGGGGTGTAACAGGTTACGTTCTTGAACTCGCATTTCTCCTTGCAACTCGGGCAGGTATCAGGGCCAACGGGCGCCGTAACAAGAAAGCCACAGTTGCCGCATTTCCAATACGTAAGACCACAGCTGGGACAGAGGGCCCCCGAATAATCACCTGACAAACCTTGACCACAATTGGCACAGGACTTTGCATCACTCATAATACCATCCTCCATATTCTGATTTTAGGATAAAATAATTCAGATTGAATATGTGCAATCTAACCCCCTGCAAGACCAGGGAGCAACAAAATAATTATTTGATATAAGGAAAAATTGAGAAAAACTGTTCAGTATAAAAAACTGCAAACTAAGTTAGAATTATTGGATTTACTGTTGATCTGCAGAAGAGTACTTGCCGCTATAGAATAGCTATACGGAAAGTGCAATGATAGATAGCATCCTTGAAAGCAGAGCACTCTTTTTAGTACCCCCTCGGAGTCGAAGTTTATGCCCTGCTTTTCAGGGTACTTACCTGAGGGGTATAAATTCCGACTTTAAAAAAGATGCAGTGAATCCGACAAGTCAGGTTTAATAAAGCAGATTGACCAGGAACAAGCTGATCCATGGAATATAGGTTACCATAATCAATGCGACAATCATCACTGCCATCCAGGGAAGGGACGCCTTGGTGACCTCCTCAAGACTCAAGCCACTCAGACCGGATGCAACGTAGAGGTTCAGTCCCACCGGTGGAGTAATCATCCCGACCTCCATATTGAGGGTCATGACAATACCCAGGTGAATGGGATCAATTTTAAGTGCCATGGCAATGGGAAAGAAAATCGGCGCCAGGATCAGGATTATGGAAGAAGGCTCCATGAAGTCACCGGCAAACCAGAGAATCACGTTGACCATTAAAAGAAACATCCACCAGGACATGTCCCTTGCCACAAGCCATTCGGCAATATTCTGCGGGATCCGCTCCATTGTCAGTACATGGGCAAAGATCATGGCACAGGCGATAATGAAGAGCAGCATGGCTGTCATCTTCGCTGATTCCAGCAGTACCTGCGGGACTTCTTTAAAACCCATATCACGGTAAACAAACAGCGCAATGACTGCTGAATAAACCGCAGCTACTGCAGCTGCTTCGGTAGGCGTAAAAATGCCGCCGTAAATCCCACCGATGATCATTACAATAAGCAGCAGTCCCCAGAATGCTCCCAAAAACGACTTCCAGAGTTCCATCAGGGTAGGCCTCTTCTGGCGGGGCATACCTTTTTTGACTGCAGTTATCCAGGTGACTAACAGGAGCATACCACCCAGCATAAGGCCGGGCACGATGCCTGCGATGAACATTTTTCCGACCGACTGCTCGGTTGCAACCGCATAGACTATCATGACAATGGAAGGCGGGATCAAAATCCCCAGGCTGCCGGCCGTGGCAATAGAGCCCACGGCAAATGCCTTGGAGTATTTGGCTTCAAGCATACCGGGAATCATGATGGAACCGATCGCTACAACCGTGGCCGGGCTCGACCCGGAAACCGCCGCAAAGAGGATACAGGCCATAATACCGGCCATTGCCAGGCCACCGGCCATCCAACCTACCAGGGCATTGGCAAAGCGTACTATGCGCCGGGCGACGCCGCCGGTTGACAGAAAATTAGAGCTGAGAATAAAAAATGGAATCGCCATGAGCGTAAAATGCTCCGTGGTCGCAGAAAACTTATTGGGCAATATACCGGCAAAAACATTGGTGGCAGTGGTCCACTCAGGGATCTGGAAAAAAAGCAGCAGGTAGATGCCGGCTGAAAGTCCCAGGCAGATGGCAATAGGAACGCCGACGAGAAGAAGGATTGCAAGGACAATAAATATGACTGCTGCTTCCATAAGTCTTCCTATTCCTTAGTCAGATCCAAGTGGTCGTCTTCGGTAGTCGGATGGCCGGGGGGGTATGCTTCCGTAATATCTCCAATCTCATCAGTGTCAAGCTCACCGCTTGTCGAGACATTGATCATACGGCCCGTATACACCCAGAAGAAGACCTGCACCAGCCGAATTGATATCATGGTAAACCCGAAGGGCAGAGCAAGATTCGGTATCCACTCGGGAATTTGCAGATCCACTGTAATGATATCCATCTTGTAGGCATCATGGACATAAAAGAAAGAGAGGTACGCCATATATCCGGTGAATCCAAGGGAAATCAGTACGGCGACCAAAGCCATTATCCGTCGCTGTGTTTCCGGCAATTTCTTCATCAGCACATCCACCCCGAGGTGGACTCCGTGTTTGAAACCATAGGAGGCGCCAATCATCACCGTCCACAGAAAAAAATGCTGCACAAGTTCCGGAGCCCAGATAATCCCCGCATTAAAAACATACCGGGCCACCACCTGGGCAAACACCAGTAGCGTGGCAGCGCCGAGCAATACGGAGATCAGTATTTCCTCAATGCGGTCAATAATGGTTGATTTTACTTTTTCCATGGTTCCAGGGGTCTTACACGATGATCATAGAAGAGCTACCTATTTCTTTGGCAAGAAGCTCTTATTTTTCGTTACTCTCTTGTAATGCTATAAATTTATTTGTCTGCCAACCGTAACAAATAAACGACGGTTGACAGACAGAGTTCAATTATCGATTTTAATTTTTTGCATTCAGTTCGTATACCGCATCAATAAGGTCAGCACCTACAATGGGGCGGAACTGGGTATGTACCGGCTTGAAAGCCTCGCGGAACGCATCTTTTTCAGCTTCGGTCAGATCGGTAACCGTGGTTACACCTGAAGCAATAATCTTGGCCTTCTGGGCCATATTAATCTTTAAGGCATTTACCCTGATCCAGGCAGTAACTTCCTTAAGGATCGCTTCCAACTCTGTGCGGACATCCGCGGGAAGGTGAGCCCAAAACTGGGCATTGGTAACGACCAGATAGCCAAGATAACCGTGGTCAGTTGATGATATGAATTTCTGTACTTCAAAAAATTTCTTTGAGTATATATTGGACCAGGTATTTTCCTGGCCATCAATCACGCCCTGCTCCAGGGCTGAATATACCTCTGAAAAGGGCATAACCAGCGGATTGGCACCAACTGCCTTGAACTGGGCTTCCAGCACTTTGGATGACATTATCCTGTACTTCAGCCCGGCCAGGTCAGAAGGTTTCCTGATCTCATGAGTATTATCGCTAAGTTGCTTGAAACCGTTGTCCCAAAAGGCAAGACCGAGCATTTTTTTCTTGCCCAGCAGTCTAAACATCCTCTGTCCTACTTTACCGTCCATGGTTT